>OFFG01000105.1_pt1 | contig 80732 bp, 72 predicted proteins | sample 1521331 | NCBI WGS metagenome assembly OFFG01 (sample SAMEA3504129, study PRJEB24116) | mouse gut metagenome | biome: mouse gut; feature: mouse-associated habitat; material: faeces | place: Denmark | collected 2011 | reverse complement strand
CCGGTCATGGGACCGCCCTGCGGAATGACGTAACGGAAGTGGTCGAGCAAGGCGAAGACCTCGTCGGCCGACATGGGATTAGGATACTTCTTCTCGATACGCTCGATTTCGCGGGCGATGCGCTCGTGCATCTGCCGGGGCGACTTCTCGTAGATGTTGCCGAACGAATCCTTGAGGGCGTACTTGCTCACCCACACCGTGGCCGCGAGGTCGTCGCCGCCGAAATAGGCCTTCGACTCGGCTACCGCATCGTTGTAGGCTACTTTCTGCGGCGCTTCGTGTTGTGTATTCTTTGACATTGCTTCGTATGGCTTTTATCCGTTCGTTCCGGAGCTGCGGGCCCGGAAGCCGGTGTGCAAAATTGCTTTTTTTTTCGGTCGTTTCCCGCGTCGGGCGGCCGAACTTATCCACAAATTATCTACAAAAGACAAAAAGACGCGCCACAGCAACCTGCGGCGCATCCATGTCCGGCGACCGGACCTTACTTCACGACTACGGCGTCGATCTCGACCAGCGCGCCCATCGGGAGCTTGGCCACCTCGTAGCACATGCGCGCGGGCATCTCGGCGGTGAAGTACTCGGCGTACACGGCGTTCATGGCCGCGAAGTCCGATATATGCGCCAGCAGCACGGTGGTCTTTGCGATGTCGCCGAAGCCGTATCCGGCCTCCGAGAGGATATGTCCGAGATTGTCGAGCGAGCGGCGTGTCTGCGCCTCGATGCCCTCGGCCATTTTGCCGGTTGCGCCGTCGATAGGCAGCTGCCCCGATATGTAGAGCGTCTTCGAGTCGTGTTCGATAGCCTGAGAGTAGGGTCCGACGGCCTTGGGGGCCAGCGGCGATGCGATTACTTTTTTCATAATTGATAGTGTTTCGGTTATTTTGTACTATATTTGCAACTAACTTTTCGCAAAGATAAGAATTTAAATGTTTCGTAAGATGAAAAGATCTTTTTTAATCATGTTCGCCGCAGCATTGGTTGCAATAACGGGATGCTGCAACTGCACCTCGCGCAGCCGTGAGGTAAAGCCTCTGGTGGGTACCGACTGGCATCTGGTTCAGATTATGGGTCGCGACGTGCAGAAGCCTGCCGACAGCTATACCATTACCTTCGGCCAGGACGGCCGTCTGAACGGTGTGGGCGACTGCAACCGTCTGATGTCGGAGTATAAGACCGACGACAGCCGCAAGCTCACGTTCGAGTATCCCGCCTCGACCAGAATGATGTGCCCCGATCAGGCATCGGAGGACGAGTTCCTGCAAATGCTTTCGCGCGTGACGCACTACGAGATGGACGGAGAGCAGATGCTGCTCCTGTCGAACGGCGAGCTGCTCGCTATCTTCGAGGCGCTGCCCGAGGGCGAGGCGAAATAATCGTGCCGGCATCTCCGGCAAAAGGTAGAGCGTGCGTCGTAGGGAGCTACGGCGCATGTTTTTTTATTGCGGCATACGTATGTAGACAAAGTGTTGATAAAATTCTATGCGATAAATTTCGATCTCGAATAAAATTTTACCAAATTTGCAACGTCGAAACAGCCTCTTTCGCAGGGAGGCCGTTGTTTCGTGTCGACATTGCGAAACCGAATATATTAAAGTAAAACCAGTTATAGAGTCATGACACAAAAGTCTGCATCCGAATCATTGCCCAAGGTGGACTACAACGAGGCCGTGGCCGCGTCGAAGGAGTACTTCGGCGGCGACGATCTGGCGGCTACGGTGTGGGTAAGCAAGTATGCCTTGAAGGATTCGTTCGGCAACATATACGAGACTACGCCGGCGCAGATGCACGAGCGCATCGCCCGCGAATTGGAGCGTATAGAGAACAAATATCCCAATCCGTTATCGAAACGACAGATATTCGAGCTGCTCGACCATTTCCGTTACGTCATTCCGCAGGGCGGTCCGATGACCGGTATCGGAAACGATTTCCAGGTCGCGTCGCTGTCCAACTGCTTCGTCATAGGGCATAAGAACCCCGCCGACTCGTATGGCGGCATCTTCCGCATGGACGAGGAGCAGGTGCAGCTGATGAAGCGCCGCGGCGGCGTGGGACACGATCTGTCGCACATACGTCCCACGGGCAGTCCCGTGCTCAACTCGGCGCTTACCTCGACCGGTATCGTGCCGTTCATGGAGCGTTATTCGAACTCGACGCGCGAAGTGGCGCAGGACGGACGACGCGGTGCGCTGATGCTCTCGCTGCTGATAAAACACCCCGATGCCGAGAACTTCATCGACGCCAAGGTCGATACGGGCAAGGTCACGGGCGCCAACGTCTCTATAAAGATCGACGACGAATTCATGCGTGCCGCGGCCGAGGGGCGCACCTATCGCCAGCAATTCCCCATAAATGCCGACGAGCCTCTTTACAGCAAGGAGATCGATGCCCGCAAGCTGTGGGACAAGATCATCCACAACGCATGGAAGTCGGCCGAGCCGGGAGTGCTGTTCTGGGATACGATCATCCGCGAGAGCGTCCCCGACTGCTATGCCGACGAGGGCTTCACGACGGTTTCGACCAACCCCTGCGGCGAGATTCCGCTGTGCCCGTACGACAGCTGCCGACTGCTGGCTATCAATCTGCTGAGCTATGTCGACGAGCCGTTTACCGGTGCGGCGCACTTCAACTTCGACCGTTTCCGCGACCATATCCGCAAGGCCATGCACATGATGGACGACATCATCGATCTTGAATTGGAGAAGGTCGAGCTTATCATAAAGAAGATCGAGGACGACCCCGAGGACGAGGATGTACGCCGTGTCGAGCACGACCTGTGGGTCAAGATCCGCGAAATGGCGCTCAAAGGCCGCCGCACGGGTCTGGGCATCACTGCCGAGGGCGACATGCTCGCGGCATTGGGTCTCAGATACGGATCGGAGGAGGCTATCGCGTTCGCCGTCGAAGTGCACAAGACCCTCGCCGTCGAGGCCTACCGCGCATCGGTCGAAATGGCCAAGGAGCGCGGCGCGTTTACCGTTTACGATGCCGAGAAGGAGCGCAACAATCCGATGATAGGCCGTATCCGCGAGGCCGATCCGGCGCTCTACGAAGATATGGTCAGGTACGGACGCCGCAACATCGCGATGCTGACCATAGCCCCGACGGGCACCACGTCGCTCATGTCGCAGACGACATCGGGCATCGAGCCGGTATTCCGCCCCGTGTACAAGCGCCGCCGCAAGATCAACCCCTCGGACAAGGATCGCCGCGCGATGTTCGTCGACGAGACCGGCGAGAAGTTCATCGAATACTACGTCTATCATCACAACTTCGTAAAGTGGCTCGATGTCAACGGATACGACACATCGAAGCTGCAAACCATATCGGAGAAGGAGCTCGATAGGTGGTTGCAGGCGTCGCCCTATTACAAGGCCACGGCCAACGACATCGACTGGGTGGCCAAAGTGAAGATGCAGGGCGCGATACAGAAGTGGGTCGACCACTCGATCTCGGTTACCGTCAACCTGCCCAACGAGGTCTCGGAGGAGCTTGTGGCACAGGTATATCGCACCGCATGGGAGTGCGGCTGCAAGGGCGTGACGGTTTATCGCGACGGCTGCCGCGACGGCGTGCTGCTCGACATAAAGAGCAAGAAGCGCAACAACGACAGCTTCCCCGACAGCCAGTCGATCAAGCGCCCAGAGTCGATTCCGGCCGACATCGTCCGATTCAAGAACGGCAACGAGGACTGGATAGCCTTCGTAGGCAAGCAGGACGACCGCCCCTACGAGATCTTTACCGGTAAGATCGAGGAGGACGCCATGTATATCCCGCGCAAGATTACCAGCGGCTCTATAATAAAGGTATCGGAGAAGGACGGTTCGAAGCGTTACGACTTCCAGTATGTCGACCGCTACGGCTACACCAACACCATAGGCGGCATATCGCGTCTGTTCGACGAGGAGTTCTGGAACTACGCCAAGCTCATCTCGGGCGTACTGCGCTACGGCATGCCGATCGAGAAGGTTGTCCAGCTCATCGACGGACTCCACCTCGACAGCGAGACTATCAACACGTGGAAGAACGGCGTCGAGCGCGCCCTCAAACAGTATATCGCGGACGGAACGAAGGGCAAGGGCAAGTGCCCGCAGTGCGGTCAGGAGAACATGGCCTACCAGAACGGATGCCTTACGTGCATGTCGTGCGGATATTCCAAGTGCGGATAATGGGCTAATAAATATAAGTTTATGCAAAAAATCTCGTCGTCGGCGAGATTTTTTGTATATTATTTGTATATTTGCCGGCGATTAACCTTTGTTGTGCATGAAACATGCTTAGGTTGTCATTAGCAATAGAGTCCTACCGCCCGCCGGGGTCGTGAACGGTAAGCAGCGGTTCGACGATTAATGATTTGAAACGATAGCATAACATAAGATTATATTCTCAAAACTAAATGATTATGAAAAAAAGTTTATTTGCCGCATTGTTGATTGTCAGCACTCTGTTGTCGGCTGGCGTGACGGCTCAGGAGCAGGGCGGTAAGCTCCGCTGGAAGGGCCACGAGACGAATAAGTTCTGGGATAACTGGGAGATTTCTATCGGCGCAGGTGCCAACACCGCGTTCTCTAACGGTAGCAATATCGGCAAGCGTTCGGAGCGTATCGGCTTCGAGGGTACTTTCTCGCTGACCAAGTGGGTACACCCGATCGTAGGTATCCGCGGCCAGTTGCAGGGCGGTTGGTTCAACAACTTCCACCCCACAAACGGCAAGATGGATTGGCCTTACCTGTTCGCACACGGCGACATCATGGTCAACTTCTCTAACTGGGTAGGCGGCTATCGCGAGGATCGCGTATACTATGCAGTACCTTATATCGGTTTGGGTTACATGGCTGTCAACTTTACCGACAACAGCCAGATCGACAACCGCGCCGCTTCGGGTCAGGCATTTACCTTCGCTTACGGTTTGTTGAACAAGTTCCGCGTATGCAAGCAGCTCGATATCGACCTCGAATTCAAGGGTCTGTTCGCTCCTGCACGTATCGCTCCCTGCAAGTTCGACGGTGCTTACATGTACGGTCTGAGCGCAACGCTCGGCTTTACCTACCGCTTCAACAAGCGTGACTGGAACCGTGCTTACAGCCAGGATGATGTCGACGGTTATATCGCTGCTATCGGCGATCTGACGAACCGCCTGAACAACGCCAACGACCGTCTGGGCGACGCCAACAAGCGTATCAACGACGCAGATGCCGAGAATGCACGTCTGAGAAACGATCTGGACAAGTGCCGCAAGAACCGTCCGGTTGCTGCCGCTCCTATCCTGCCCGAGACTTCGGTATTCTTCACTATCGGTTCTGCTAAGCTGAGCGATTATGCAAAGGCTTCGTTGGATCAGTTCATCGCAACGGTTAAGGATAGCGACGCCAAGTTTACCGTTACCGGCTATGCCGATAAGGAGACCGGTAGCCAGGCTCGCAACATGCAGCTCTCTAAGCAGCGTGCAAAGGCTGTTGCCGACTACCTCGTTGCAAACGGCATCGCAGCTTCGCGTATCCAGCCTTCGGCCGAGGGTCAGGGCGTGGGCGACACCGTTACGGCTTACCCCGACATGCAGCCGAAGATCCAGCGTTGCGTGATCATCAAATAAATTCGTTCCTAAGAACGACTCAGGCAGCTCCCCGAATGGGGAGTTGCTTTTTTTTGTATGCCTCTCACTACTTCCTGCTTAACCGCCTGACTTATCGTTGTCGTGCATGTTGCCGTGCATTGTCCGTATGCGCATTTCAGATGCAGAGGGATATGATGTCTATCTTGCGCTTGCTTCGGCCGATTCAGATGAAACGTCTAAACGAGAATGCCCCCGACTATCGACTGTGCTGCGTTCCGCCGACAATAATCGATCCCGTACCGTCGGGCGGGATGCCGCTTGCCGAGGGGGGATAAGCCTCGCCCGGCCTTGTATGCTGTCCGGCATGAAATCATGGCAGAGAGGAGATGCGCTCGGTTCATGCTCCGTGCGATTCAGCGGCTGGGTCGAAGCCAATGGCGCTATTGCTTCGTCTCGGCATAGCGGAATATTTTCTTCGGCTTTCGGCCTAACGAATACGTTATGGCAAGCCGCAAACGAAAATCTCCCGGACGGGCAGTACTGGCGTACTTCCCATTGTCGAGCGACAAGGCGCGGCAGTAGAATGTCGCTTTTCACTGAAATAATAAAAAGCAGGCGCGCCGCCGGAATTTACTCGGTTCCGCGACTACAATCGTTGAATCGCGTCGGATCATCGGCAATGGTTCCGGTGCGCACCTGCCGGCGCTGCATTGTGCTTTAAGCCGTCATGCTGCTACCTTCGTGTAAAGCGTCCGTGTATACATCTCATTCAAATCAGTTTCCATTTATATCGTACTCGTCATTACCTGCTGCAACGGCTGTTCGAGATTTCGGTTTTCAGCTCTTAAAGTCAACCGTGATCCCGACCGGACATATCGGCCGGCTGCCCAACGGTCGCCGTGCGCCGTAAGGCGAGTGGCTGAAAATAACGGACTAAACGCGGCGGCCTGACACGGCAGTATTGTGCCCTGAATATATACCGCGCACTGTCCGTATAAGAAAGTGCGATATCCGGTCGTTGCTGTTATCTGTAAAACTTTGGCCTTAGGTTGATTCTGCGGCCGAAATATCGCACGACCTATCCCCCGCCGCCCGATGACGGCGGGACGGCGTTACCAGATTCCTTCGTAATAAAACCTAATAGGGGTATAGTGTACTCGCTCCGCAGCCCGATGCGGTTGCGGGAATCCAATATATCGTATATCTGTGTATTCGGTACGGCGCATAACATATGAGGTATTGGTGGATGCGCCCGCAGAAAATAAAAAATGGGCGCATTAGCAGCTCCTATTCGTAGGTCTTGGGAACCATGATTCAGAAGCTGTCCTGCGCCCTTGTCCGTCCCGCCCATGATTGAACGGGACATAACAAGGACTGACAACCATTATACCTGAATCAAACAACCTCCGAAGAGGGCCCCAAGTTTACGAATAGGTATAAAGAGTTGTTTACCCTTTATAATGTGTTATGTCCGTCGGCCTATGCCGAGTTATGATAATTCCGGTTCATAATCTGCTGTGTTTCTTTTAAGCGGCTCCTGCCGCCTCCGTCGGAAACTTTTGCAGATTATTTGCAGAACGATAAACAAATATAGTTGTTTTTATGGGTTTTGCAAAACGCATTGTCGGAAAATTTCATAATTTTGTCATTATGAAACGAACCACCCGATTTTTACCGCCGCGCAAACGTCAGGATTTGCAGCAGCTCGCAGAGTTGATCCGCGAGAATGTAAAGCAGGTCGAGATGATTATTCTGTTCGGCAGCTACGCTAAGAATAAATACGTCGACTACGACCAGCGCATCGAGTTCGGAACGCCCACCTACTACATGAGCGATTATGATATCGTAATTCTGACGCGCAAGCCGATCGGGGCTATCGAATCATCATTATACGAGAAGATCAAAGACAAGTTTTTCGAGAACAAGAACCGACCGTTCCATACACACCCGCAGTTCGTAAACTACGGAATAGACGATTTCAACTACGCCCTTTCGAAAGCGCACTACTTCGAAACGGAGATCAAGCGCGACGGAGTTATTCTCTACGATTCGGGGGCTTACAAGCTGGCGCGCCGCCGCAAGCTCGACTATACCGAGATCAAGGAACGAGCACAAAAGTATTTCGATGACAAGTTGACATTTGCATTGGATTTATTCGAGAATGTTTTTTTTGATTATGAAAGATGCAAATATAAATTGTCGTCTTTTCATCTTCATCAGTCTGCCGAAAACCTGCTGCGTGTAATACCGATGACCTTTATTCTTTACGGTCACAAAAGTCATGACCTGTCGGAGTTGATGAATGCGGCGAAAAAGCACACGACGAAGATCTTCGAAGTATTCCCGTGCGACACGCCCGAGGAGAAGCGTCTGTTCGATCTGCTGCAACGCGCCTATATAGAATCGCGTTACAACCCCGATTTCGAAATCACGCAGGCCGATGTCTACGCCCTTGTCCCGAAGATCGAGCATCTGCGCGAAATCGTCGAAAAGGTCTGCCGCGAACGCATCGCATATTACGATCGACAGATTGGGAGATAATAGTTGACGTCGGAAAAAGTAAAGGAGCGGACAGATCCGCTCCTTTTATTTTGTCATCACACGACACCGTCAGTGCCTGATAAGCTGCATGAACTCGTCGCGGGTGCGGGGATCGGAGAGGAAGATGCCGGTAAAGGCCGAGGTCGTGGTCGAGGAGCCGGTCTTCTCGATGCCGCGCATCTGCATGCACGTGTGGCTCGCCTCGATGACAACTGCGACACCCACCGGGTTGAGCGCCTGCTGGATGCTGTCGCGTATCTGCACCGTAAGGCGCTCCTGCACCTGCAAGCGGCGGGCGAAGCACTCGACCACGCGCGCGATCTTCGACAGTCCGGTAATATATCCGTCGGGGATATAGGCTACATGCGCCCGTCCGATGAAGGGCAGCATGTGGTGTTCGCACACCGAGAACAGCTCGATGTCCTTGACCAGAACCATCTGCTTGTACTCCTCCTTGAACATGGCCGAGCGCAATATGGCGATAGGGTCTTCGGAATAACCTTTCGTGATGAACGACATGGCCTTGGCCACGCGTTCGGGTGTCTTTACCAGACCCTCGCGCTCGGGGTCTTCGCCCAGCAGACGCAGTATCTCGCGATAGTGCGTCATCAGTGCGTCTATCTTTTCGCGCGAGTAACAGTCCTCGCGGCGGTAATTGATCGTTTGTTCCATAGCGGCTGCAAATGTATGTTATTTTGCGCGATTGTGCAAATAGGCGACCAGCTTCGCCACGGCGCGTCCGCGATGCGATATGGCGTTCTTCTGCTCGGCACTCATCTCGGCGAAGGTGCTGTCGAAGCCGTCGGGGATGAACAGCGGGTCGTACCCGAAGCCGCCGCAGCCGGCCGCGCTTTCGGCTATGCGTCCCTCGACGATACCCTCGAAGAGGTGCTCCTCGCCGCCCTCGATGAGCGATATGACCGTGCGGAAACGCGCATGGCGGTTGTCGCAGCCCGCAAGCTCCGACAACAGACGTCGGTTGTTGGCCTCGAAGTCGTGGCCGTCGGTGGCATAACGCGCCGAATGAACGCCCGGCGCACCGCCCAGAGCCTCGACCTCCAAGCCCGTGTCGTCGGCGAAGCAGTCGCAGCCGGTGCGGTCGTATATGTAGTGCGACTTCTGCGAGGCGTTGCCCTCCAACGTGGGCTGCTCCTCGGGTATATCTTCGGTTATGCCGCACTCGCGCGGTGTGGCGAGGCTGAATCCGTCGCCCAGCACGGCCTCGACCTCCGAGAGCTTGTGGGCGTTGTTGGTTGCAAAAATAAGTTTCATCGATTATCGTCAGTGTTATCCGATCCTACGACAGCCGGCCTGCTCAATAGCTTGCCGCGCCGTCGGATACGGTTACCGTAATATGTCTCGAATACGGTTCTATAAGATCATTGTACAATATGTCTATGCACCCCTCGACAAGCTCTCCGCGGCTGTTGCAGAGGGCTTCGCGTTCGATGCGGTAGTCGATCGTATAGTCGTCGAAGGGCTTCTCGATAATACGCCCCGAACCGCAGAAGGAGACGGTTACGGAGCGCAGATCGGCATCGTAAAGATAGCTCATCTCGATGTCGACGGCCGTCTGCAAATACCAGCCGGGCAGCTCATCGCAACGGATGCCGATGCCGTCCCCAACGGGCGATAGCGTAAGGTCGTACTCCGAACCGCATGAAGCGAGACAGTGCGCCCTCCATACGGCGGTACCCAGCGCGCTCCCGCCGGTCGAGAAACAGTAGCGGCGCTCCACTTCGCCGCGCGAGCCGCGGTACTCGATACTGACCGCGTTCGCTCCGATCTCAACCGTAGCTCCGTGGCAGCAGCGGTCTGCGACCAGCCTGCGCTCGGCCTCGTCGCCGATGCCGTACAGAATACCGGCCAGCGCCGTATGGCGGCACACGTCGCCGACATCTGACAAAGAATGCGACGTACGCTCCCACAGCATTCTGTCGGCATACTCCCTGCCGCAGGAGGTACCGTCGCTCAGCTTGCACGACCACAGCGAAAAGGCCGCTGCGAGCATCAGAATGATTATCGTAATTCGTCTCATCGTCTTGACCTTTTCGTTTTTGCCGCCGCGTCGAAACGGTATCCGACACCGCAGCGCAATATTCCGCCCGCACCGCTGCCCAACTCTACATACCCGAACAGAGTGCGGCCGAACGAACAGCCCACCAGCGCCACGTCGAAGATAGGCAGAACCCGCGGGGAGATATCCTGCCCGATGCGCACTGCAACACCCGCTGCCGCCGACGAATACACCTGCACGACGGGACGGTCGAGCCATATGCCGCGCCACATGGGCATCACGGAGAGGACGTAGCGGTTGTCGTTGCCGATCGTCCGGTCGTCGTCGACGCTGCGGCGGCGGGATACGATACCGGCAAAGGCTGCCATGACGCCGAACTGCGTGCTTCGCCTGCCGTGGTAGACATAGCTCGCCGCGATATTGCCCGTGAACCATTCGGGAGTGGTATAGATGCCGGCCGAGATCATCTGATCCCTAAAACCGCGATACGCCATATCGTAGCAGCATCCGTAGAGACCGTCGACCAGCAGATACGAAATAATGCCCAACGACCCTATGCCGGCGCGGAGCTCGTGGCGGTCGATCCTCTCGCGGCGCCAAGCGCGACGCTCGGCACGCATGTCGCTGCCGCAGATCAGTCTGCGGTACTCCTCGGCGGTCAGCACGACTATCGAGTCGGTCTTAGCGGCTGCGCCGTCGGGCGCGATGGCTTCTCCGGCCTGCCCGGGCATGCTCGCCGAAGAGTGCGGCTGTGCCGCCGCCGGCAGCCACAGCACAGAAAGCAGTGCCGCCAATATTAGTCTTACATATGTCATACGCGCGGTATCTCCATTTCGCTAAGTCGGGTATCGAGCACGATCTTGTCGATTATGGTCTTTACGACCGTATCGATCTCCGAGCCGGCGGTGTAGTCGGCCGGACACACGTGGTTGACGCGGTTGTCGCGTATCAGATCGTTCATCGTGCGGCGCTGCCCCTTCTCGTCGGGGTTGTATACGGCGATAGAGTGGCCGCCGAAGTTCTTTACCAGACGCATGCAGGGGATGTCGGTGGTTCCGTCGCCGACATATATCATGCGGCTGAACGGCACGGGACGGCTCTTCTCCTCCATATACTGATTGACCTTGCGCGTGTCGAAGACCGACTCGACGCCCTTGTTGATCTTGAATATGAATTGCGTCTTGTTGGTATAGTTGACCGCCACGGCAGGCCAGTAGGCGATGCCGTCGACGTTGTAGAGAAACGAGCAGGCGTATATGTTCTTGAACTCATGGGCTATGGGCGTGCCCTCGATGATCTCCTTCAAACCCGACGAGTTGATATAGTGCACGATGCTGGCGCCGTGCTCCTCGCCGTAGCGGTTGATACGCGAGAACCACTCCTCCACGCCGGCGTACAGCTCCACCTTGCGTCCCGACTCGCGGAACGCCTCGCGCCGCAGCGACAGCCCCTTGGACTGCGCCTCCTGAATCATGCGCGCCATGTATGTCAGCACCTGATCGGCATCCTGCTCCTCGGCCAGCTTGTTGGCCTCGTGCCAGAACTCCTTATTGCTCTTGCCCACGGCGGGTATGAAGTCGTACTCCTGCATGTTGCCAGGCGCAAGCGTGCCGTCGAAATCGTATATCAGCGCAACGGTCGGTCTATTGTTCATAAACGAAACATAATGTTATCTTCACTGTCAAAAATAATCAAATTTTTCTTATTTTTGTCCGAATACTCTTAAAACTTGTCTTTATGCAATTCAGCGAACTCATCGATAAACGGCGCTCGACACGCCGATTCACGGACCGCAAGGTCGAAAACGACACTCTGCGCCGGATCATGGAGCAGGCTTTGAAGGCGCCTTCGGCCAAGAACACGCGTTCGACGCGCCTTATGGCCGTTACCGACCCAGCGAAACTGGAAGCGATGGCCTCGATGCGCGACATGGGCGCGGCATTCCTCCCGGGCGCCGCAGCCGCGATAGTGGTCATGGGCGACCCCGCGAGCAGCCCCCTTTGGCAGATCAACGCCGCCATTACAGCCACGATGCTGCAACTCGCGGCCGTCGACTCTGACCTCTCGTCATGCTGGGTGCATGTGGGCGACTATCATCGCATAGGCGACGATCCCGCGTCGCAACGCACCGACGACTATCTTAAAGAGCTGCTGCCCGTACCGCCGGCCTACGGCATACTGTGCGTCGTCGCTCTTGGTTACGCCGACTACACGCCCAAGCCGCTGCCTCCCTACGAGGGCGACGAACGCATACTCTTCGCCTGACGCCGGCCCGACATACGATAAAACCGCCCGCACTACGACGATAGTGCGGGCGGTCGCGTTATACCCGATCGAGTGCGGAGACGGGCACCAGCCTTAGGCTGCATAATACGAGGCGACACAGACCCCCTCGACGAGCCGCGCCAACGGCTATCCCACAAAAAACCTTGCGGACTCCTCCCGGAGCACGCACCGCGTGCGAAAAAAAATCCCCTCCCGAGGGAGGAGGGGGGGGCAGAATTGTAAAACGGCGCAAGCCGTAATTACAACCAACGGACTTTCATAACATCCGGACTGCATATACACGATCCCAAGCCACACCAACATCTATCCCCCAATACATTCCGGGCTCAACTCGGAGCACGCACCGCGTGCGACAAAAAGTCCCCCGCAAGGCGGGGGATTTAGGGGGTGGGTAAAGATTGTAAAACGGCGTGAGCCGTAATTACGGCCGACCGACTTGCAAGACTTTCGAAAAGTATATATACGTTGCTAAGCTCCGAAAGGTACTATAATCTCCCTCCCGAGGGAGGGGTTTGGGGTGGGGTCAGAATTGTATAACGGCGACAGCCGTAATTACGACAGTCGGATTTACAAAAACAATCGGGGAGCGTATACACTATACAAAGCGCCGCGAAGGGTTATTCTACAACGGCGTAAGCCGTAACTACGACCGTCGGATTTACAAAACATTCCGGCAGACTATACGCCTGCCGGAACGCTATCACGATCTTAATACGCTATTCGGTCTTAATATCCTTATTTACATTCTTCGAGCCTGCGAGCGCATAGAACAACAGATAGCACAGGCAGCCGAAGACGAGCCAGTACGAGGTCATGTAACCTGCCATGTCGGCTATGCCGCCCTGCAAGAAGGGCAGGATACCGCCGCCGCAGACCAGCGTCATGAAGATACCCGAGGCCGCAGGCGTATACTTGCCGAGACCCTCGGCCGCGAGGTTGAAGATACCGCCCCACATGACCGAAGTACAAAGACCGCACAGCACCATGAATACCATGTTCACGGGCACGACACCCTCGATGAAGGGTATCTCGACCACAGCGCTACGCGGGATGAACATGATGCACAGAACGAATATCATGGCCATCGAGCTTACCACGGCAAGCATTCTGCGGCTCGATACGCGTCCGCCTATGGCACCGCCGATCAGTCGTCCGCACATCATAAGGAACCAGTATATGCCGATCAGCACGCCGGCCAGCTTGGCCGTAAGGCCGCGTCCCTCCTTGACCGAGCCGTCGAGCACGCCCTGCGCCTTCTCGTAAGAGGATTCGGCTACCACCTGAGGAGTATAATCCTCGTTGTCGGCATTGGCCTTATCTTCCGCCTCGATCCGGGCAAGGAACTCGGCATTGGCGAGATTATGCTGGAACTCGTAGTCAGCCACGAGCTTCTGGGCGGACTCCACGGTGGGGGTGGTCATGTAGAGGTTGGCGATATTGGGAATACCTACTTCGATACCTACATAGAAGAATATGGCCACGGCGCCGAGCACGAAGTGACGGAACGACAGCGGACCGTACTTGTCCTTGACCTTGTTGCCGGCCTTGCGTGCGGCACGCTCCTCGGCCGTTTCGATATGGGGCTCGGGAATACGGACGAGACCTATGATGACAGCGGCCAGAGCGAATATCGCCATTGCGATGATCATCGCGGGAGCGGCGTCGCTGACGGTGGCCGTCTCGGCCGATCCGCCGATCAGATAGCCCAGCAGCACCGGGGCGATCGTACCGCCGATAGAGTTGCACGAACCGCCGAACTGGATCAGCTGGTTGCCCTTGTTGCCGCCGCCGCCCAGAGTGTTGAGCATCGGGTTGACCACGATATTGAGCATGCACATCGAGAAGCCGGCCACGAACGCGCCCAGCACGTATACGCCGAACGACTCGACATAACCCGAGAGGAACTGTATGCCCACGCCGACGAAGCCGACCGTGACGGCCGCCAGCGAGGTAAACTTGTAACCCTTGCGTTTGAGGATTATACCGGCCGGAATACCCATGCAGGCATAAGCGATGAAGTTGGCCAGTGTGCCCAGCTGCGAAAGCGCGTTGCTCGCATGGAACTGGTTCTTTACGATGACGCCCATCGATCCCGCGAAATTGGTGACGAAGGCGATCATGAAAAACAGTGCGAACATCACGATGATGGGCAGCGTGTAATTTTTCTGTTCGGTTTTCATAAGTTTATAATAATTTGTTAGGTGTTCTATCATCGGTTACGCTCCGTGACATAGGCGCACAGGTCGAGCAGCGCCGAGAGACAGTCCGACTCGGCATACTCCGACAGGTAGTGCATGCCACGTTCGAGGTAGCGCCGCATGGTCACGGCGGCCAGCCGTTCGCCTCCGCGGGCATCGACCTCGGCCTGCACGGCGTCGACGGCGCTCTGATCGTCGCGGCAGCGGCGCACCAGCTCCATTATCCGGCTGCGCTCGGCCTCGTCGCAGCGTTCGAGTATCTCGATCAGCGGCAGCGTGATCTTGCCCTCGCGAAGATCGTTGTTCGAGGGTTTGCCCGTATCGGCCGTGCGACGGTAGTCGAGTATGTCGTCCTGAATCTGAAAGGCCATGCCCAGCGCCTCGCCGAAGCGGCGCATGCGCTCCACGGCACGGCGGTCGGCACCCACCGACATAGCCCCCAGCGACGCGCTCAGCCCCAAGAGGCTCGCCGTCTTGCGGTGGATGATCGAGAGATAGTCCTCGCGCGTGGTGTCGAGCCGTTCGGCATGCTGGTTCTGCAACACCTCGCCCTCGCAAAGAGTGGCTATCGCGGCGCCCAGATGCGACACGAGGTCGTACTGCGCGCTGGCCATGCCGATCGAGAGCGTGCGCGCCAGAATGTAGTCGCCCAGAATGACGGCGTTGTTGGACTGCCACATGGCATTGACCGACGGACGTCCGCGACGCGTATCCGACGAGTCGAGCACATCGTCGTGGATAAGCGACGAAGTATGTATCATCTCGACGAGCATCGCCGCGAGATACGTGCGCTTGGAACAGCGGCGGCCGTCGCCGTCTATCTGCTCATGCGGCGAATTGATCGCGGCCGAGAGCATCGTCAATACCGGTCTTATACCCTTGCCGCGCGACGAAAGCACGTGCACGAGCATCTCTTGCAGCAATTCGCCCTCGGCATTGAAATTGCCGCGGACGAACTCGTCGAAAGCTGCCAGATCGGCCAGAACGGGTTTGCGGATAGAGTCGATAGTGACCATCGGAATAATTGCGTTAACCTTGCAAAGATAACTATTTTTCGGTATTTGCCGTTGCGTAACCGAGTTTTTTCGTAACTTTGACCGGTTTATGCGCGATTTGCTTATGGACATCAAAAGAATTACGTTACGATACATACTGCCCGCACTGGCGGCGCTGGTGGCATTCTGGGGCGTCTGCGACATATTTTTCGCGCCGCAATTCGAGGGCAAGACCCTCGTGCAGGGCGATACGCGCCAGTACACGGGTATGTGGCAAGACATCAAAGAGTGCCGCGAAGCCACGGGCGAAGACCCGCAGTGGACGGGAGCCATGTTCTCGGGCATGCCGGCATATCTGATCAACGTGGAGTATCCGGCACAGATCGTAAAGCGCACCGTCGGCCGAGGCATAAAGCTGCTGAACGAGCCTATGAGCATGATATTCTTCGCCATGCTGCTGATGTGGATCGCGCTGCTGGCCGTAGGCATCGACCCGTGGATAGGCATCGTCGCCTCGCTGGCATACGGCCTTTCGACATACTTCTTCCTGATAATCGACGCGGGACATATAACCAAGATGTGGGCGCTGGCATACGCGCCGCTCGTGATCTCGGGCGTGTGGTGTACGCTCAGGCGCAACATGTGGGCCGGCGGCGCACTGACGGCACTGGCGCTGTCGCTCGAACTGGGAGCCAACCACCCGCAGATAACATATTACTTCGCGCTGGCCGCGGCGGCGCTGTGGCTCAGCGAGATGTGGTTCGCCCGCAAGCAGCGCGCATGGCGCCGCCTCGCACAGAGAACAGGGGTGCTGGCCGCAGCCGTCCTGCTCGCCGTCGGATCCAACTTCTCGCCGCTGTGGTATACGATGACCCATCAGAAATACACCATGCGCGGCGGCTCGGAGGTGGCTCTCGACAGCAGCGAGCGCCGCAACCTGTCGCTGGACTACGCTACGGCATGGAGCTACGGCAAGGCCGAGAGCCTCAACATGCTCATACCAGGACTCAACGGCGGCTCGTCGATCGCGGCGCCCGTCGACGAGGGAGAGGTGCGCCGCACGCTCTGCGCAATGGGCGTCGACAGCGGCATGACGGACGATCTGCTGGCCTCGGGATACTTCGGAGGCTACTGGGGCGACCAGCCTACAACGGCGGGTCCGACATATCTCGGCGCGGTGGCGATACTGCTCGCGCTCGTAGGCGCCTGCATGACATCGGGGCGCAACAAATGGTGGATACTGGCCGTATCGCTGCTGGCGCTGCTGCTGGCATGGGGCAAAAATTTCATGGGATTCACGGAGCTGGCATTCAAGATACTGCCCGGCTACGCCAAGTTCCGAACAGTCTCCATGGCTCTGGTCATAGTCGAGTGGAGCGTGCCAGTACTGGCGGCTCTGGCGCTCAGAGAGCTGCACCGAACGACGCTCGGCTGGCGGCAGACGGCCGCAAGGGTCGCTGCATGCGCGGGCGCTCTCGTCGTATTGTCGCTCGCAGCGCTGGCCCTGACCGACGGCTTCGACACCGAGAGGAGCATAAACCTTATCAGAATGCTCGTGGGCGACTCGCCCGCAGCATACGAGCTGCGCGATGCGCTGACAGCCGATCGCCGTGCACTGCTCACGGCCGACGTATGGCGCACGGTGGGATTCGTCGCCGCGACGGCAGCCGTGATAACAGCATACGCATGGCTCCGCTCGCGCGAATGGGTGGGACCCGCCATGCGCAGGCTGCTGCCATACGCGATGACCGTAGCGGTCGGAGCGCTTGCGGTATGGGATCTGGCGGGCGTCGACCGACGCTTCTTCAACGACGGCAACTTCGTCGATAAGACCATGACCAGGATCGAACCCTCGGCGGCCGACCGCGCCATAATGAACGACACCGATCTCGGGTTCCGCGTGATAAACCTCGACGTCGACCCCTTCAACGACGCCACGACATCCTATTTCCACCGCTCGGTGGGCGGCTACCACGGCGCCAAGCTGGGGCGTTATCAGGATCTGATCGACCGTTACACGGACGTATGCGACGGCCGCCGCAGCCTGCATCCGGCCATACTGGCCATGCTCGACTGCCGGTACGCAATATATAACGGGCAGGCCGAGACGCTCGCCGACAAGTGCGGCGTCGAGCCACTCGGTGCGGCATGGTTCGTAAGCAGCGTGCGGCGCGAAGCCTCGGCCGCGGAGCAGCTCGAAGCCCTCTCGAAGGTCGATCTGGCAACGACGGCCGTAGTCGACGCGGACGCCCTGCCCGGCGGCGGGGAATACGACGCCGCAGGAGAGATACGCCTTGCAGAGTACCGCCCCAACTATCTGCGCTACGAATACGACAGCGAGGGCGATGCGCTGGCCGTATTCTCGGAGATATACTTCCCCGACGGCTGGACGGCGACCATAGACGGCGCCGAAGCGCCCTACCTGCGCGCCGACTACACGCTGCGGGCGATGGAGCTGCCGGCCGGGCGGCACACCGTAGAATGGCGGTTCCGCGCACCGGCATGGCGCACGGTCGAGGCCGTGACGCTCATCTCGTCGATAGCAGTTCTGGCCGCATGCGCGGCGGCGGCAGCGGCGTGGATAATCCGCCTCATAAGACGAAGCAGACACGAATAAACAAAAGCAAACCGGTATGGGAAACAGAGACAAACGACTCAAACGCGGCATAAGACGCTCCTACGTAATATCGACCGTCAGCATAGCGCTGGTGCTGTTCATGCTCGGCTCGGTAAGCTATGTCATGGTATCGGCCATGTCGGCATCGCGGTCGCTGCGCGAACATGTGGTGTTGTCGGTCGAGCTGGCCGACTCGCTCTTCGAGAACGAGAAGCAGGCCGTATACGACCGTATCCGCGAGCGAGACGAGGTGCTCGCCATAGAGTATATGCCCCGCGAGGACAAGATCAGCGACGAGGAGTTCCGCAAGGTGTTCTCCTCGCAGATAGACGAGCTGTTGCAGCAGAACCCGCTGCGCGACTCCTACGAGGTAACCCTTTCGGCCGACGACGCGTCGTCGGAGACGATCGAGGCGCTGGCCGAGCGTATCGGCGCAGTGGAGGGCGTGGAGTACGTCGCCGTACCGCCCGTGGAGGTCATCGAGTCGATGCAGAGCACGGTGCGGCATATAAGCCTTTCGCTGGTAATATTTCTGGCCGTACTGCTGGTCATATCGCTGCTGCTGCTGAACAACACCATACGCCTTGCCATATATGCCAAACGACACATCATCAACACGATGAAGTTAGTCGGCGCCACCAAGTGGTACATCATGCGGCCGCTGCTGCACACGGCGCTGCGTCAGGGCCTCTGCGCGGGCATAGGCGCCGGCATGGCCATGTGCCTTGCGGTGTACGGACTCGAACGCTTCACGCCCGAGGGCATACGCATGCTGCCGCGCGAGGAGGTGGCCGCGATAATAGGCGTCATGACCGTGGCCGGAATATTGATCTCGGTGCTGTTCAGCGCCGTGGCGATAAACAAGTTCGTGAACATGAAGTCGAACAAAATACATCTCTATTGATATGAATCCGAAGAAATTGTGGAACAGGGCGTCGAATCCCAACGACGAGAGGATGCCCCTCACGACGAAGAATTACATATTGATGCTGGCGGGCATGGCCGTAATCGTCATCGGGTTCTGCCTCATGTCGGGCGGCGGCGACCACACGGCCGAGCAGTTCGACTACTCGATCTTCTCGTGGCGCAGGATATCGCTGGCTCCCGTAGTGGTCATAGCGGGCTTCGTATTCGAAATATACGCCATACTCAAACGCTTCGACGCCGACGGCGGCCGGAAGCGGTAACGACCCGAAACCCAATATCGTAACATGGATACACTCGAAGCGATAATACTCGGCGCAGTGCAGGGGCTGACCGAGTTTCTGCCCGTATCGAGCAGCGGCCACCTGCAACTGGCCAAGGAGCTGATGGGCGTGGAGATAGCGGAAAACCTGACATTCGACATAACGCTGCATGCAGCCACGGTGCTGAGCACGATCGTGGTGTTGTGGCGCGAGATATGGAGGCTGCTGCGCGGCGTATTCTCGCGGCACTTCAACGCAGAGCAGGCGTTCGTGCTGAAACTGCTGCTGTCGATGATACCGATCGGCATCGTGGGGCTGCTGTTGCGCGACAGCATCGACGCCATGCTGGCCTCGGACTACATAATGATCGTCGTGGGCGCCATGCTGCTTCTGACGGCTGCACTGCTGGCATTCGCCTACTACGCACGCCCGCGGCAGAAGCAGGAGATATCGTATCGCGACGCCTTCATCATAGGTATGGCGCAGGCCGTGGCCTCGATGCCGGGTCTGTCGCGCTCGGGCACGACGATAGCCACAGGTCTGCTGCTGGGCAACGACAAGTCGAGCGTGGCCACGTTTTCGTTCCTTATGGTGCTCGCGCCGATCATGGGCGAGATGCTGTTGCAGATCGTCGGCGGAGAGTTCTCGGCCTCGGGCATAGCCGCCGGCACGCTGGCGGCGGGCTTCGTGTCGGCCTTCGCGGTCGGATGCCTCGCCTGCAAGTTCATGATCGAGGCGGTCAAGCGCGGCAAGCTCATATGGTTCGCCGCATACTGCGCCGCAGTGGGTCTGACGGCCATACTTTCATACATATTCTAACCCCGATAACCGAGACATGCAGGAGGATTTTTCGCTGAAAGAGACAGATTTCCCCGAGGGATACATAGCCGTAATAGACAAACCGTTGGAGTGGACGTCGACAGATGTGGTGCGCAAGATAAAGTTCGCGCTGCGCAAATGCGGCCACCCCAAGATCAAGGTCGGCCACGCCGGCACGCTCGACCCTCTGGCCACGGGCGTACTGCTGGTCTGCATCGGCAAGGCCACCAAGCGGGTCGAGGAGTTGCAGGCCGAGCGCAAGGAGTACGTGGCCGAGATGGAGTTAGGGGCCACGACGCCCAGCGGCGACATGGAGCACGAGATCGACGCCACCTACCCCACCGACCATATAACGCGCGAGGATGTCGAGCGGGCGCTCGAATCGCTCACGGGCGAGCGCTTGCAGGCTCCGCCCATATATTCGGCCAAGAAGATCGAGGGCGTGCGCGCATACGACCTGGCGCGTGCCGGCGAGAGCGTCGAGCTGCGCCGCGCACCGATAACCGTTTATGCCATAGAGCTCTTGGAGTACGACATGCCGCGCATCAAGATACGCGTCGAGTGTAGCAAGGGAACCTATATACGTTCGCTGGCCTTCGAGATAGGCGAGGCGCTGAGCAGCGGCGCCTATCTGCGTTCGCTGCGCCGCACGCGCAGCGGCGGCTACACGGCCGAAGGGGCTGCGAGCCTCGACCTGTTCATGGAAAAATTACGCGAGTGTGAAACAAAATCGGCTCTTTAACGTATATAAACTGATTGTCACTCGTTATTTTTGAAAATTTGATCGCAATATGAAGCTATCGCAATACCGCTATGAGTTCTCGCAGGATATGATCGCAAAGTACCCCGCCGAGAACCGCGACGACGCGCGTCTTATGGTCGTCGACCGCAAGACGGGAGAGATCGAACACCGCATCTTCAAGGACATTATCGAGTATTTCGACGAGAAGGACATGTTCGTATTCAACGACACGAAGGTCTTTCCGGCACGTCTGCACGGCAACAAGGAGAAGACCGGAGCCGACATCGAGATATTCCTGCTGCGCGAGCTGAACCGCGAGCTCAGACTGTGGGACGTCCTGGTCGACCCGGCGCGCAAGATACGCATCGGCAACAAGCTCTACTTCGGCGAGGACGACGTCATGGGAGCCGAGGTAATCGACAACACCACTTCGCGTGGGCGCACGCTCCGCTTCCTTTTCGACGGCAGCTACGAGGAGTTCCGCGAGACGCTGTTCCGTCTGGGCGAGACGCCGCTGCCCACATGGGTGCGCGAGAAGGTCGAGGAGGAGGATGCCGAGCGCTACCAGACCATCTTCGCACGCAACGAGGGCGCCGTGGCGGCACCTACGGCGGGCATGCACTTCTCGAAGCATCTGCTCAAACGAATGGAGATACGAGGCATCGACTCCACCTTCATCACGCTGCACGTAGGTCTGGGCAACTTCCGCCCTGTCGACGTCGAGGATCTGTCGAAGCACAAGATGGACTCCGAGCAGTTCATCATAACCGAGCAGGCGGCCGAGGCGGTCAATGCCGCCAAGCGCGACGGACATAAGATCGTCGCCATAGGCACCACCGTGATGCGTGCCGTCGAGACGGCCGTCTCGACCGGAGGCATGATAAAGCCGATGACCGGCTGGACCAACAAGTTCATATTCCACCCCTACCAGTTTACGGTGGCTGACGCCATGGTCTCGAATTTCCACCTGCCCTACTCGACGCAGCTGATGATGGTGGCCGCGTTCGGAGGCTACGACCATATCATGAATGCCTACGAGGTGGCGCGCAAGGAGGGATACCGTTTCGGCACTTATGGCGACGCGATGCTGGTTTTATAGAAATTTTTTCGTATATTTGCAAAAGTAAACAGGTTCGGTTATGGCAACACGCAGAATATTGTACGTATGTCAGGAGATTACGCCCTATCTGCCGGAAAACGAGCTTTCGAGCCTGAGTCTCGAAATGGCGCGACAGATGCAGGAACGCGGATGCGAGGTGCGTACTTTCATGCCGCGGTACGGGTGTATCAACGAGCGTCGGAATCAACTCCACGAGGTCATCAGACTCTCGGGAATGAATCTGATAATCAACGACAACGACCACCAGCTCATCATCAAAGTCGCCTCGATACCGGCTGCACGCATTCAGATATACTTTATCGACAACGACGATTATTTCGCACGCAAATCGATCATGGCGGATGCCGACGGCAAGCAGTTCGACGACAACGACGACCGCTCGATATTCTTCGCCCGCGGCGTATTGGAGACTGTCAAGAAGCTGCGCTGGACGCCCGACGTGGTGCACTGCCACGGCTGGTTCTCGGCGATCGTGCCGATCTACTTGCGCAAGGTATTCTACGACGACCCGGTATTCCGCGACGTGAAGATCGTCCTCTCGCTGCCGGACGACCGCTTCGAGGGCACCCTCTCCGAAGACATGCGCTCGAAGATCGAGGGCGAGGGCATAGCCGACGAGAATCTCGAAATTCTCGATACGCCGTCATACGAAAACCTCTATCGTTTCGTTATTGATTATGCCGACGGAGTGATCGCGACCTCGAATGCCGCCGATCCCGCTTTGCTGGAATATGCTAAGAGCAAGGGAAAGAGGGTCTTGGAGTTCGCATCGCCCGAACAGGCGGAGACGTTCGACAATTACAAACGATTCTATGAGGAGTTATAAATATCATTTTCTGACGGCGCTGGCTGTCGTCGCGGCGATGCTATTCGCGACGGGCTGCACGACCGAGGCCGACTACACTATGGGCGAGGAGTTCATCCCCGATAACCAGGAGATGTCGATCCGCCGTCGTACATACTCGGGCGGCAAGCTGTTCGAGAACGGCACTTCGCGCGACTGTCCGCTGATGCGCGCGAGCCTCTACAAGACCGACTCGGTGCACTCGGCCAACCTCGCTTCGGTCTATTTCGGCCGCGAGCAGAGCGACACGTTCGGCATGCGCACGGCGGGATTCTTCTCGCAGATGCTGTTCAACTACTCGCTCGACGAGGAGCGCGGCTGGGGCTACCGACCAATATTCGACTCGATGCAGTTGGCGCTGAGCATCACGTCGTTCCACGGCGACACGACCTACCGCCAGAAATTCGAAGTATACGAGATCACGTCGAACGAATATTTCAAGGAGCGCACCGACACGGCGTTCCGCATCAACTTCAACGCTGAGAAATACATCGGCAAGGAGCCGATATTCACATTCACGTTCCCCGATCAGGATAACGGCGTCTACACCACCTCGACCGAGGTGCTGCTGCACGAGACTCCCGCCACGCGCGACTACGTATCGCGTCTGATGCTGCTCGGAAACGCCGCAGCTAACGACGGCATGGCCAAGGACACCGAGGGCATCTACACCGTGGGCAACGAGAAGAAGTTCGTCGACAAGTTCAAGGGCATATACATCGTTCCGGCCGACGATGCCGCGCTTAGCGGCCGCGGCGCGATGTACGCCTCGGATATAGAGAAGACGGGGATGTATCTCTACACGCGAAGCCGCCGCGAGGAGGACCCGCAGATAATCCGCGATACGACCTATATGGTGTACCAGCTATATCTCGACCCCAAGACATACGGCAAGATCGAAGCCGGCAACGTATCGATCAACACCGTCGAGCACGACTACTCGGGCGTCAGGCTGTTCGACGCCGACAAGATCGACGAGAAGAACGAGAGCCGCGAAGAGGTGCTCATGGGATTCGTCGACGGCATGGGCGGCGTGGTAACGGAGCTGCGCTTTACCGACGAGATGTTGCAGTCGCTGGCCGACCTGTCGCTCGCCGAGGACTGCAATGCCGTTTCGGTCAATCAGGCCACGCTGTCGATCTACGTCGAGCACGCCGACTACGACTACACGAAGATCGACCCGTCGGTAATAACGCCGGTGCTGAACGGCGCGCAGACTCGTCTGGGCATGTATACCGACTATAAGAACCTGTCGCCCGTAGCCGACTACATGTATGCCAACGAGTCGACATACACCATACCCTACGGCGGCTATCTCAACAGGTCGCTGGCATGCTATACGATGGATATCTCGAACTTCATACAGTCGCTGGCGCTGGCCTGCGCCGACAACCTTGCACAGGACGGGCGCACGGTCGACTTCGATAAGATAGACGAGAAATACCGCCGCATATACCTTGCCCCCGAGGCGTACGGGCTGTTCGGCTTCGACCGTGTGGCGGTAATAGGCGGAGACGGCGAGGTCGGCGGCGCGAGAAACGCCGCACCCGTCAAGTTGGATATGACCTACACGGTCTTCAAATAGAGACGAAATATGTAGAATAAGGCAAACCTAAGTTAACGCTTAGGTTTTGCCGTATAAAATAAGCAGCAGAAGCAATGCAGGAAAATTTGGTAATTGTGGAGTCTCCGGCCAAGGCCAAGACGATAGAGAAGTTTCTGGGTAAGGGCTTCATCGTCAAGTCCAGCTTCGGCCACATACGCGACCTTGCGAAGAAGGACCTGGGCATCGATCTCGACGGCGACTACAAACCCGTATACGAGATCCCGAGCGACAAGCGCAAGGTGGTCGACGAATTGTCGCGCCTCTCGAAGAACGTACAGAACGTATGGCTGGCATCCGATGAGGACCGCGAGGGAGAGGCCATAGCGTGGCATCTGGCCGAGGTGCTCGGCCTGCCGGTCGACCGCACGCGACGAATCGTATTCCACGAGATCACGCGCAACGCCATACTCGCGGCCATAGAGAACCCGCGCACGATAGATATGAATCTGGTCAACGCGCAGCAGGCGCGCCGCGTGCTCGACCGTCTGGTGGGCTTCGAGCTCTCGCCCGTGCTCTGGAAGAAGGTAAGACCGTCGCTCTCGGCGGGACGCGTGCAGAGCGTCGCCGTAAGGCTTATTGTAGAGCGAGAGAGGGAGATCATCGCATTCCGCTCGACGCCGCTGTTCCGTGTGGTGGCTCAGTTCTACCCCGCTGCCGATCCTTCGAAGACGCTGTTCAAGGCCACGCTGTCGAAGACATTCGACAACCGCCAGCAGGCCGAGGAGTTTCTGCGCGAGGCCGCCGGGGCGGAGTTCCGCGTGGCCAAGGCCGAGGAGAAGCCCGTGCAGCGCTACGCCGCGGCGCCCTTTACCACCTCGACGCTGCAACAGGAGGCCGGACGCAAGCTCTCGATGAGCGTATCGCAGACCATGTCGGTCGCACAGCGCCTCTACGAGCAGGGTTTGATAACCTACATGCGTACCGACTCGGTAAACCTTTCGCAGCAGGCCATAGGCCAGTGCAAGAGCGAGATAACCAAGCTCTTCGGCGAGAAATACTCTTATCCGCACAACTATAAGACAAAGTCGAAGGGGGCGCAGGAGGCACACGAGGCCATTCGTCCGTCGTATATCGAACGTCACGAAATCGAGGGCTCGGCCGCCGAGAAACGTCTCTACGACCTTATCTGGAAACGCACCGTAGCCTCGCAAATGGTTCCGGCCGAACTGGACCGCACGCAGATCGTCATTGAGAGCAGCCGCGGCGGGGCGCAGTTCACGGCCACGGGTGAGGTAATACGCTTCGACGGCTTTCTGAAACTATACTCGGAGTCGACCGACGAGGATGCAGGCACCGACGGCGAGGGCGGAGTGCTGCCCAAGATGAGCGTTGGCGACGAGCTCACGGCCAAGAGCATAACCGCGACGGAGCGCTTCACGCAGGCCCCGGCACGATATAACGAGGCGGCGCTGGTAAAGCGTCTTGAAGAGCTGGGCATAGGCCGCCCGTCGACATACGCCCCGACGATTACCACGATCATAAACCGCGGTTACGTCGTCAAGCAGAACCGCGACGGCCAGCGCCGCGACTATCTGCAACTCACGCTCGCGGCGGGCAAGATAACGGAGAAGATGATCAGCGAGAGCTTCGGCAAGGAGAAAAACCGCCTCTCGCCCACCGACATAGGCATGGTTGTAAACGACTATCTCGAATCGCAGTTCTCGCCCATAATGGACTATAACTTCACGGCCAACGTCGAGAAGGAGTTCGACCGCGTAGCGGACGGCGACATCACGTGGACCAAGATGATAGACGACTTCTACCACCCGTTCCACAAAATGGTCGACACGGCCATAGGCACCCAGACCGATAAGAGCGCGCAGACGCGCATACTCGGCACCGACCCCAAGACGGGGCATACGGTCAAGGCACGCATCGGACGCTACGGCCCCATGGTCGAGATCGAGGGCGCCGAGGGCGAGAAGCCGCACTTCGCCTCGATGAAGAAGGGGCAGCTCATAGAGTCCATAACGCTCGACGAGGCGTTGGAGCTCTTCGCGCTGCCGCGCAACCTCGGCGAGATGGACGGCGAGGAGCTTATGGTGGGCATCGGCAAGTTCGGCGCATACGTCCGCCGCGGCAAGACCTTCGCCTCGCTGATGAAGGGCGACGACCCCTATACGCTGACACGCGAGCGCGCCGAGGAGCTTATACGCAACCGCGATGCGCAGGTCAAGGCGGCCAACACCCCGTTGAAGACATTCGCCGAGGATGCCGACATGGTAATCAAGGACGGACGTTACGGGGCCTACATAGCATTCAAGGGCAAGAACTACCGCCTGCCGAAGGGCTCGACGGTCGAGGCGCTGACCTACGACGACTGCCGTCAGATAGTCGAGAAGAGCAAGAAATAACGCCGGCAGGGGCTATCCGGCTGCATAATGGCACACGGACAGGCGACGAGTCGGGTCGATGCCGCGGCCGGAGGGATTATGACAGCGAAAGCCGTATCGGATTCCCGAAGCCGTCTCTGCATTGCCTGGCAGCCCGAATGAATCGGCCGGCATACGTCTACCGGCAAGCGTACGGCACCGGAAACCGTATCTCGACCATACAGCACCGAGAGCACCGGCAAAGGAGAGCAGGGAGGGTGCTGAACAAAGTCTGCCGAACCGAGGATGCCGGGCATATTGCGACCCAAAAGTCGCCGCACAGAGGATGCCGTGCTGGGAATGTCGGACAGCGTGCGACTCGAACAGTTGCTGTGGAGAAGATGCCGTGCCGACCGGACAAAGCGCCGGAACAACATTGAAAACCCTAAAACTCAATTAAATAACCATTATGAAGAATAAACTTATCATTGCGCTGGCCTGCTTCGCAACCGCATTCGCGGCCACGGCGCAGCAACCGTCAGCCGAGGGCTACATCTTTACCGACGTAAAGATCAACCCCGCAACATCAGTAAAAGACCAGTCGCGCAGCGGCACCTGCTGGGCATACTCCGCTCTGGGATTCGTCGAGAGCGAGATCATGCGTGCCGGCGGCGAGGAGGTGGCACTCTCGCCGATGTGGGTCGTGCGCAACATCTACTTCGAAAAGGCCGTCAAGTACGTCCGTCTGCACGGCGCCATGAACTTCGCCGTAGGCGGTAACGCCGGCGACGTCATCACGGCGATACGCGACTACGGAATCGTCCCCACCGAGATATACGAGGGTCTGAACTACGGCACCCAGAAGCCCCACTTCAACGAGATCGACGCCGTATTGAAGGCATACGTCGACGCTATCATCGCCGCTCCCAACAAGACCCTTACCACGGCATGGCAGAACGGCCTCAACGGCATACTCGACGCCTACTTCGGCCAGATGCCCGAGACGTTTACATACCGCGGCAAGGAGTATACTCCCAAGTCGTTCGCCGAGTCGCTGCCGATCGATCTCGACGACTACGTCGATCTGACCTCATATACGCATCATCCCTTCTACGAGTCGTTCATATTGGAGATCCCCGACAACTGGCGCTGGCATAGCCAGTACAACCTGCCTCTCGACGAGATGATGCAGGTCGTAGACCACGCCCTCGACAACGGCTACACGATCGAGTGGGCGGCCGACGTCAGCGAGCTGGGCTTCGACCGCATCAAGGCCATAGGCATCATCCCCGAGGACGACGTGGAGAGCATGGAGGGCACCGAGGCGGAGCGCTGGGGCAAACTCTCGGCAGCCGAGCGTCAGAAGGCTCTTTACAGCTTCGAGAAGCCTATCCGCGAGAAGAGCATCACTCAGCAGATGCGCCAGACGGCATTCGACAACTATCAGACTACCGACGACCACGGAATGCAGATCGTAGGCTACGCAACCGACCAGACCGGCAAGCGCTTCTACAAGGTCAAGAACTCGTGGGACGTACGTCCCCCCTACGACGGCTACTATTACTTCTCACGTCCGTTCGTCGAGTACAAAACCATGTCGATCCTGGTCAACAAAAATTCGATCCCCAAACCCATAAGAAAGAAGCTGGGATTGTAGTCGCATACGATTCACAGAACGATCCACCCTGCCGGACTCGGTTCCGGTAGGGTGGATTTCGTTTACAATATGCGGAGTGAAGGCGGGCGGTGCAGCGCCGGCACACGCGCACAGCCACTATACGATCCCTATCTCCGCACTCTCGAAAAACTCCGTCCGAAGGTAGGTGCCCATTCTGTACACCGAAGTATGGTTGAACATATAGCTGCGCTTCAACGCCTTTTCGATATCGAACATGTCGCTCATGCAGGCGCGCTCGATAGCCAGATAGAATTGGATAGTATCGTTGTTGAGATCGTCGTCGAGGAAATAGAGTCCGCGTATCATCTCCTGATAGCTCGTACCCTGGGAGCTGCACTGGCGCGCCTTGGCGAACGAGTGTATCACATTCTCGACCAGATAGTTCAAATTCGACAGTGCACGGTGCCTGTGCAGGAAATCGCTGTCGAACAACGCATGCAGCGAGCGTCGGCGCGCGGCATCGGCCGAGTCGTCGCCCAAATCGAAGCGCTCGCACTCGGCATCGTACCTGACGGGGTCGTAACCGCAGATGTCGCAGAGGGCATCGAGCAGCGACTGCGCCACGGCCAGATCGTAATAGGCTCTGCCTCTGAACGAATGGTTGAACAGCAGCGTATTCTGCATCGGCGCGAGCGTCTGGATGATATACGACGTATTCTTCACGGCTCCGGCCACGATCGCTTTGAGCAATTCGAAGCGGTACTCCCGCTCGGAGAGCTCCTGCAACGGCACCTCGGGCTCCATGCTGCTGCGTATGAAGTCGGGCACAACGGCACGATCATCCTCCAAAAAACTCTTTACCGACCGCTTCGCCGAGCGGAAATAATCGGCCGGGGCGCCCGGGCCGGCACACAGAAGCGTGTCGATGAAATAGCGGTACGTCTTGGCCGCGGAGTGATATCTGGTAACTATGTTGGTCAACGTACTGTTGTAGATATCCTCATGCAACAGATTCTTGCGGACGAAACCCGTAATGGCCGCATCCCCGCCGCTGTCGGGCAATCCGGCAGCCCTGCGGAACCGGTGGCACAGCAGCACGAAGCGCACATATATATTCTGCATCTCCTCGATGCTCGGATAGAGGGAGAGATGATCCGCGAAATCTCTCGGATCGGACTGCCTGAGAATGCGTCCTATATTGGTAATCTCCGAAAAGTTGACATGTTCGTACTGCCTGAATTGAGTCATTATAAAACGCCGGGTAAGGAAATCGGCGATCTCTTGCAGATGATTTACCAAATCGATATTCTGCACAAAACCCTCTCTTCGCCGGTCTGCGTCTTCTTCTTTCGATAGCACCTCTATTGCACCGTTGATATAATAATTGACGACGTGCATAATCTCTTTATAGCACCGTCCGGCAAGATCGCGCTCGCACGACGAACCGTATAACTTGGATGCCGCCCAATAGCAGATCATCGCCCTATGAACCGAAAACTTCGGCCACTTCGACCTCTTGAAATCATCTATTATATATTGTTTCAGCTCGGACAGCTCGCCAATATTCTCATTGCGGAAACTCAATCTCGTCAATACCTGAAAATGGGTATGCCCTATGCTTTCCAACAATATCGCAAGATTATACATAAGTATATCCGGATTAACGTTAGAAAGGAAATTTATCTTATCGTCCTCGACTTTCAGACACAGCTCGACGACCTTATCCAGCATTATCGAGGACTCCGTTCCACGCTCGCCTCTTTCATTGAGTCCCAATGGTTTCAGCAGCTCCTTCATTCCGTTCATATATGAAGACTGCGCACTATACTTGCCCAATGAGACATTTTTATAATAAAGTATATCGCCCAGCTTGCGGAAGAAGTCGGCCATGACTATGATGTTCGCATCATCATCGACGGACAACTTGTCGTAGGAGTAGGTACCGCAGCAGCCGTTTCGCGACATCAATCGGCCGAACGAGGTTATCGCCTCCTCGATATGCACCTCCCTGATGCCCGTCGTATCGAGTTTCTCGATAACGTTGAGCCGGGCGAGCACGCCCAGGTGCATTGTGCGGTTGTCGCGGAAAAGGGTGTGTATCATCGGATTCTCGCGCTTGATCGCTAAAAGATGATCCGTCAGATCATTGTAGACGGCGTAGGCAGAGTTGTCGGTATGCCGCTTCTCGTGTGCCAGACCGAGTTTGAGCATCGTTCGGTTGTAGAACAGCACGTAGTTCTGGAATTGCTCGTGCCTCGGATCGTGGTTTTTCAGAAACACCGACACCAGCTCGACACACTTTTCATAGTGACGTATAGCCACCGAGAAGTTCTCCTCCTGCATGTAGACATCGCCCAGCGAGTGGTTTATGGCCGCCGTGACATAACGGTCGGGGTCGGGCATCTGTTTTTCGAGCGTCGAATAATACAGCTTCTTGATCGGCTGCAACTCGTCGAGCGAGAAGTTGAACAGCGCCGAGAACTCTTCCGACAGCTTCGAGAAGAAAGATATCTCCTCGGCGAACCGCGACGGAAACTTGTACTGGTAGAGGCCGCACGAAATAGTGGTCAGAAGCGTATGGTTGAGATACTTTATCAGCATCGCGATATTGTCGCGTATCTCGGGCGAGTGGTTGATCTCCAAGATCTCGGGCGTGTGTTCGAGGTTGCGCCACGAAAAACCGCCCTGGTGCATTTTGAATATATGCCCCAGAAGAAACGAATCCGACACTTGCAACTTGTCGCCGAAGATCGTCGAGCGGCTCATTATATTCTGCAACACCGGATAGGCAATATAATGCACGAAGTTGATCTTCATCTGGCTGTTGTAGCCGAACGACAGCCAGAACTCTCCGCCAGCGGACGTATCGGCCGCTTTCAGTCGTTCGGTCTGTACGAGGTAGCGCGCCTCGCAGACATAACGTTCGAAGAAGGTTGTGATCTTCTTGGGCGAGCCGTTGCTGATGAAGGCGAGGTAGCTGACGAAGTGGTAGAGAAAGACCACCTCGCGATCGAGGCGTTTCCGGTCGCACGCCGCCTCGGCAGCCAGTCTGTAATCGCGATAGTCGCGCAGCGACAATACGGGGGCAGGCTTGCCTGCCGACGGCGGCCGGCTGTACCGTTCGGGCAGGATCTGCCGGCAGACGAACTCCTCGGTATAGGCGATAGAGTCGTGAACATCCGGATGCGAGTAAAAGCTGTCGACGTTGAGTATGCCGTTGAAGATATTGCTGATCGAGAAGTCGCGATCGGAAAGATCGGCCATAGAGGCTTCGAACAGCTCGCGGCCGGCGATGAAGATGAAATAGGCATCGGCCGTCGAGAGGAAATATTTCATGTTCGCAATCACGTTCAGCACCTGCATGCGGCGCAAGCGGGAGGTAGTGTGCTGCTCGGGCCGGGTGGATACCTTCTCGAACTCGGGCACTCCGCCGCTATCGTCCGGCTTGGGCGACAGAGGTTCGGTCTTATCCAGCTCGTCGAGCACTATGATGACCTTGCGTCGCTTATACTGCGCCAGAATCTGCGTGAGCTCGTATTCGATCTCCTGAATATCGGCCACCAGCAGCTCCATGTCCTGCGATATCGTACCGGCGGGAAACTGGTCGACGCCCGCCCTTACCGACCGCCTGTAAGTGGTCTTGCGGTTGAATCGGGCGCAGAGCCTCTCCAACCGGTCTATCGCCCTGAACGAGTTGAAGAACAGACGCAGGAATTTCTGAAAGGCATACGCAAGAACCGAGACCGACGACAAACCGATCATCGTCCACTCCACGATCCACACTATCCTGCGCTCCGTCGTTTCCTGTCCCATGTCCGATGCGACGAAGAGCAGCGCCACCGTAAGTATGCACATCCACAGAATATGGTAGGCATGCGACTCGCATATATCCATGATCTGATACCAGCGAAAACCGAAGCGCTTGAACGACACGGTGTCTATTATGGCGTTATGCAGGTTCTTGGCTATGATCTGCAAGATGTTCAGCTCGTTGATATTCTCCTGACCTATATTGACGCATACGTCGATATATTTGCGCTTGTGCTCTTTTTTCAGCCGTCCGACCACCGCGCCCACAAGGCTCGATTTGCCTACACCGCGATAGCCCGACACCAGATAAGTGCCGTGACGATTGGGGCTGAGCAGCCAGTTGCGCAGCGTGTTCTCGGGCTTGTCGCGATGAATGTACTTCGAATCCTCGCGACCGGGATTCGTAGCACGATGAAAGAAATTGAAATTTTCGAGCCTGATGTTGATATACGTGTTCAGATCCTTCTTCATCACTATCACTTTCAGATCAATGCAACATAGAGACGAAAGCCGGCAAACAGGCGATCATCAATACCATATACATCCAACGCGCATAGCGGTATTGAGGCACGGACTTATCGGATTCGTCCAGCAAGGAGATCATATTCGCGAACGATTTCCAAACATACGCACAACCCGGGATGAACAAGACGACGAGACCCGATACGATTGCTATCGCGGCAATGCTGCGGCAGCAGTCGCTATCGATCCTACACCAATAGTCCGACAGCAAGAGAGCCGCCGGGACACAAATGAAAAAATAGACTGCAACGGCTATGCGGATGTCGGCCATAGCTCTGTCGATAGTACGGCATATGAGCCTGGACTTCTCCGCCCTGCTGTAATCGCTGCTCAACCGGTCGAGCCCGGATCTGAGAGTAATATCTTTTTTAACATTCAGCTCGTCGATGATTCTTACCTGAATGGGACAGTCCGATTTATGCACTACCGGATCGGCCAGATCGACCTCGCACTCGCTTTTCTTAACCTCGGCAGTCGTCGCTGCCGACGACGAAGCGGCGGGCGAGCCGAAAGCCGCAGCATTCGTTTGCACGCCCGTAGCGCCGGACTGCGCCGAATTATTCGTGGTCATGTCGTAAATGGTTTAGGTTAACAGTTATACAAAGTTAATAAACGACCGTACAATAAACAATTTAATAGTTGCATTATACGGGCTACAACGCCCTTTGCGGCAAACCTATCCGCCGATCGGCAGCGGCAGCGGGCAATAATCCGCAGAGATAAACGTTATATATCAAATAGCGACTGAATTATGACCAAAGCAGCGACCATTGCACTGACCATGTTATGTTCGGGCATCATCGCCCGGCAAGCGCTCGGGCAGGTGCAGAGTCCCCGGAGCATATCGTCGGAGATCATGCTTGCCGAGGCCGATACGGCGGCAATGGCTGTCTTGGAGCGTTATGCCGCGCAGGCGGCCGACGCCTCGATGCCGCATACGACGCCGCTCGCCTCTGGCCTGCGTGCCGTCACGCCCGACATCGAGTCGTGGCATCCGTCAGGACATCTGCTGCCGCTGGGGCTGCGGCGCAGTATAGCCTCCGATATGCCGGCGGCGATACGAGTCGCACCGCCGCGCCTGCCGGACATGAAGAAGTTACACTGGAAGCCCTCGGAGAATTTTTCGATAACGATCAGCAACGGCAGCGCCGGCAACTACATGCCGTGGCCCAACTGCCCGATAGGTTATCTCGACGCACGGACGCTGTCGTTTCCGCTGCCGCGATAACGCCCCCGACGGCGGCATATTCATATTTTTCCCGCTCGCGCCGCAACGTAACGGTTTTTTGAGTATCTTTGCACGTTGCAGTTACGTTTTGCGACGAACTAACCCGAACGATATAAAAACGATATACGAAATGGCAGTTGAATTGAAAGATCTGACCCGCAGCGAGGAGAATTATTCGCAGTGGTACAACGATTTGGTCGTCAAGGCCGGTCTGGCCGAGAACTCGGCCGTGCGCGGCTGCATGGTCATCAAGCCCTACGGCTACGCTATATGGGAGAAGATGCACGATGCGCTGGACAAGATGTTCAAACAGACGGGACACCAGAACGCATACTTCCCTCTTTTCATTCCCAAGTCGTACTTCTCGAAGGAGGCGCACCACGTAGAGGGCTTCGCCAAGGAGTGCGCCGTAGTAACGCACTACCGCTTGAAGAACGACCCCGACGGCAACGGCGTCATAGTCGATCCGGCCGCCAAGCTCGAAGAGGAGCTGATCGTGCGCCCCACATCCGAGACCATCATCTGGAACACCTACAAGAATTGGATCACGTCGTACCGAGACCTGCCTATCCTGTGCAACCAGTGGGCCAACGTCGTGCGCTGGGAGATGCGTACGCGTCTGTTCCTCAGAACGGCCGAGTTCCTCTGGCAGGAGGGACACACGGCACACGCCACGCGCGAGGAGGCTATCGAGGAGGCGACGAAGATGATCGGCGTATACAAGCAGTTCGCCGAGGAGTATATGGGCGTGCCCGTGATCGTGGGTCACAAGTCGCCCAACGAGCGTTTCGCCGGTGCGGAGGATACGCTCACGATCGAGGCGCTGATGCAGGACGGCAAGGCGTTGCAGAGCGGTACGTCTCACTTCCTCGGACAGAACTTCGCCAAGGCGTTCGACGTGCAGTATACCAACAAGGAGGGCAAGTTGGAGTATGTATGGGCAACCTCGTGGGGCGTGTCGACACGTCTTATGGGCGCTCTTATCATGGCGCACTCGGACAACAACGGTCTGGTGCTGCCGCCCAAGCTCGCACCCATACAGGTGGTCATGATACCTATCTACCGCGGCGAGGAGCAGCGTCAGCAGGTCGTAGAGCGCTTCGAGCAGATAGCACGCGAGCTGGAATCACGAGGCGTAAGCGTGAAGATCGACGCCAGAGACAACGTCCGCTCGGGCTTCAAGTTCGCCGACTACGAGCTTAAAGGCGTGCCCGTGCGTCTCGCGCTGGGTCCGCGCGATCTGGAAAACGGCACGGTCGAGCTGATGCGTCGCGACACGCTCGAAAAGAGCACCGTCGAGCAGCAGGGCCTCGAAGAGCGTATCGTAGCCATACTCGACGACATGCAGAAGAACATATTCCGCAAGGCGCTCGACTACCGCGACTCGATGGTCACGCGCGTCGACACCTGGGACGAGTTCGTCGAGACGCTCAACAACAAGGGCGGCTTCATCTCGGCGCACTGGGACGGCACGGTCGAGACGGAGGTCGCGATCAAGGAGGCCACCAAGGCCACCATACGCTGTATTCCGCTCGACGCGGTACCCGAGGAGGGCGCATGCGTCTATTCGGGCAAACCGTCGCACTGCCGCGTGCTGTTCGCCCGCAGCTATTGATCGGGACACATGTCGACAAGAGATAACAGAGAATCGGTCATTTACCGCGTAACCTGGGTCGGGTTGGCGGTAAATGTCGTTTTATCCGCAGCCAAGATCCTCGCCGGCATCCTCGGCCGCAGCGGCGCCATGGTGGCCGACGGCGTGCACTCGCTCTCGGATATGTTTACCGATATCGTCGTGCTGGCCTTCACACGGCTCTCGTCGAAACCCGAAGACGACGACCACAACTACGGACACGGCAAGTACGAGACGCTGGCGACGATCATAATATCGCTCGCCCTGCTGGCCGTCGGAGGGATGATCCTCTACGACAGCATACGCAACATAGTGCTGATAGCCCAAGGCGGCACCCTGCCGCGCCCGCATGCCGTGGCACTCGCGGCAGCCGTGCTGTCGATCGCGGTCAAGGAGATACTCTACCGCTACACGATACGCGCCGCACGCCGCACCGACTCGGCCGCCTTGCAGGCCAACGCGTGGCACCACCGCAGCGACGCGCTCTCGTCGGCCGGCACGACCCTCGGCATAGCGCTGGCATTCTTTCTGGGCGAGGGTTGGCGCATAGCCGACCCGATAGCCGCAGCGGCGGTATCGCTGTTCATATTCAAGATAGCCGTCGATCTGGCGCGCAGCTCGCTGGGCGACCTGCTCGAACGGTCGCTGCCGCGCGAGGAGAACGACCGCATACTGCGCATCGTATGCAACGACCCGCGCGTGAGATCGCCTCACAGGCTGCGTACGCGCCGCATAGGCGCCAATATATCGATCGAGGTGCACATACGTCTCGACGGCAGGATGAGCGTCGACGAGTCGCACGCCATAACCAAGTCCATCGAGCACGATCTGAGAGAGCGTTACGGCGCCGGCACGATAAGCTCGATACACGTCGAGCCGATCAAGCGCGATTAGCCGCGCCCGACGGCGGCCGAGCATCGGATCGGCGGATCGGACTATACATATATCCTCAGCCGCTCTGCGGCACGCGATTTGAAGAAGTCGTGGCGAGTTATGGAGTGAAATGAATAACGATACGGCAATCTGAAAATTTTGTCGTTTCCGAAATTATTTCTATCTTGCACTCAGAAACGACAAAATATTGACACTTAAAAACGTATTGCCTATCGAAGAAATTCTGCTCTTGTAACTGATTTTATAGAGGAAAGAGTATGAACGTGAATGTATTAAGCGACAAGATGCTGCTTAATAGCTATCTTTCGGGCGATAGAAGTGCAATGTCCCAACTCATAGAGCGTCACTCGCGCCGCGTCCGCGACTACATCCGTATGATGGTCAAGGACAACGACGTAGCCGACGATATCCACCAGGAAACCTTTATCAAAGCCGTCCGCGTTATCGACGAAGGTCGATATACGGACTCGGGCAAGTTCCTCTCATGGGTGCTCCGCATAGCGCACAATCGCGTGCTCGATTATTTTCGCGCTCAGAAGCAGTCCAAGCAGGTCAACGAGTCCGAAGCGGGATACAATATATTGGGTACGATGCGGTTCGCAGAGCCTACGGTCGAAGACGAGATGGTAAGCCGTCAGATCGAAGACGACGTAAGGCGGCTGATCGAGCTTCTGCCCGACGAACAGCGGCAGGTCGTAATGATGCGATACTACTCCAAGATGAGTTTTCAGGAGATAGCGGATCAGACCGACGTCAGCATCAACACCGCGCTGGGTCGTATGCGCTACGCTTTGATAAATCTCCGTCGAATGATAAAGGAGAAAAATCTGGTTTTGAGCTGATGCGTGCACAATATAAATCGCCGACACTCCGTTTTATAGTTGTAACAACCTTATAAACGAGTGCCTATGGGAGATATCGACGAGAAAGCATCACGATCCGTCTCCGAGGAGGAAATGTTCTACGACGGTGTTATTCAGGGCGATGCCGAGTTACTCTACATCGACTGCTACCTGTCGGAGCTTTTCCGGGGAGAACTAAGGGTTAATTTTTGAAGTGGAGGAGATCGCCTGAGGCGGTCTCCTTTTTCGTTGCGACCAGCAGAATGCCGGCCGACATATAAAAAAAGCTCCCACCGAAGCGGGAGGCATAGGTAAAAACCTTCGGCATATAGCCTTATTGTGGTAAGATGTAGAATTTCTTACAATACAAAGATAGTGAAATATTGTGGAAAACAAATAATTTTCACTAAATTTACCTATCTAACCCGAAAATTATGGAAAAGGTATTGGGACTCGATCTGGGTACGAACTCGATCGGCTGGGCTATAATCCAACGCGAAGGCGACCAGAGCACGCTTATAGACAAGGGAGTCAGCATATTTCAGGAGGGTGTAGCGCGTGAGCAGGGAGCGGAGAAGCCCGCCGTCTAGACGCGCACCGACGCCCGCGCACTGCGCAGAGCATACCGCAGGCGCCGCAAGCGCAAGATCGACCTGCTCAGAGTGCTCGTCGACCACGAGCTGTGTCCGCCGCTTACTCACGAGCAGCTCGACCTCTGGCTGCAAAAGAAAAGATATCCGCTCGACGAGACGTTTCTGGCGTGGCAGCGCACCGACGAGTCGACCGGCCGCAACCCATACCGCGACCGTTATCGCGCCCTGAGCGAGCAGCTCGATCTTACCGGCGAAAAGGGGCGCTACACGCTCGGCCGCGCTCTATACCATATCGCACAGCGGCGGGGCTTTCTGAGCAACCGGCGCGACAATACCGCCGAGAGCGACGGCAAGGTCAAGCAGGGCATAGACTCGCTCACGGAGGCGATGAAGGCTGCCGGCTGCCGGTATCTGGGCGAATACTTCTATATGCTACATGGCAAGGGCGAGAAGATACGCAACCATTACACCTCCCGCAACGACCACTACCGCGCCGAGTTCGACGCCATATGCAGCCGTCAGCAGTTGGACCCGACGCTGACCGACAAGCTGCGCCGTGCTATATTCTACCAGCGGCCGCTCAAATCGCAAAAGGGAACGGTCGGCAGATGCACCTTCGAGAAGGGCAAGAGCCGCTGCCCCCTGTCGCACCCGCGCTTCGAGGAGTTCCGCATGTTATCTTTCATCAATAACATTCGCATAACGACACCCTACGACTTCGGCGCGAGCCGCCCTCTCAACGAAGAGGAGCGCGCGGCTGCCATACGCATGTTCATGCGCAAGAGCAAGCCTACGTTCGATTTCGAGGATATAGCCAAGGCTTTGGCAGGCCGCAAGAGGTCATACGCCTACGAGGAAGATGCCGGCGAGGCGCCATACCGCTTCAACTACCGCATGTCGACCTCCGTGTCGGGATGTCCGACAACGGCTGCACTCGCAGATATATTCGGCGAGGACTGGGTATCGGGCATTTGCAGCCTCTACACGCGCGCCGAGGGCAAGACCAAGGAGCGAATCGTGGACGACGTATGGCACGTGCTCTTCTCGTTCGACGACGATGACAAGCTACGTCAGTGGGCTGCCGAGCGGCTGCAACTGTCCGAGGCAGATGCCGAGAAGTTCGCCGCCATAACTCCCAAGCAGGGATATGCCGCACTGAGCCTCAACGCCATAGACAAGATACTGCCCTACCTGCGCGCCGGCCGCCGTTACGACGAGGCGGTATTCTGCGCCAATATCAAAGCCGCCGTACCGGCCGAGGTGCGGCGCGACGAGCAGCTGCTCGGCAGGATAACGGACGAAGTGTCCCGGATCGTGGCCGACTTCAAGCCCGACCCGACCATAAAGGCCGACACGAAGCAGAGCCGCATAGAGGGCTGCATGAGGGAGCATGGCATCGAGGCCGATATGAAGAAACTATATCATCCGTCGATGATCGAGACTTACCGCAAAGCCGAGGCCGGTGACGACGGCCTCGTGCAGTTGGGCTCGCCGCGTACATCGTCGGTGCGCAACCCCATGGCGATGCGTGCGCTGTTCCGCATGCGCGCGCTGCTCAACCGGCTGCTGCGCGAGGGGCGCATAGACCCCATGACCAAGATCAATATCGAGTTCGCCCGCGGGCTCAACGATGCCAACAAGCGCAAGGCCATAGAGCAGTGGCAGCGCGAGCGGGAGAAAGAGAACAAGCGATATGCCCAAGAGATACGCAAGCTGACGGGCAGTCCGATAGAGCCCTCCGAGGAGGATATTCTCAAATACAGACTATACGAGGAGCAAAACCACATATGTCTCTACACGGGACGGCAGATAAGTATAACCGACTTTATCGGCTCCTCGGCGTCGTGCGACATCGAGCACACCCTGCCCCGCTCGCGCGGCGGCGACGACTCGCAGATGAACAAGACGCTGTGCGACAACCGCTTCAACCGCGAGACGAAATGCTCGAAGCTGCCCTCGGAGCTCTCCGAGCACAGCGACGTCATGGCACGCATAGAGCAACTCGGGTGGAAACAGCGGATCGACGATCTGCACAAGCAGATCGAAACGGCATCGCGCCGCAGCAAAAATGCGACGACCAAGGAGGATAAGGACAAGGCGATACAGCATCGCCACAAGCTGCGCATGCAGCTCGACTACTGGCAGGGCAAGTACGAGCGCTTCACTATGACAGAGGTGCCCGAGGGGTTCGCCAACCGTCAGGGTGTCGACATCGGAATCATAGGACGTTATGCACGGCTCTATCTTAAAAGCGTATTCGAGCGCATATATACGGTCAAGGGTGCGACCACCGCCGAGTTCAGAAAGATGTGGGGATTGCAGCAGGAGGATTCGGAGAAGGAGCGCACGAACCACGCCCACCACTGCATCGACGCCATAACGATAGCCTGCATCGGCCGTAACGAGTACGACCGCTGGGCGCAGTATGTCAAGCAGGAGGAGTATTTCCGCCGCTGCGAGGGTGCGAGGCCGACGTTCGACAAGCCGTGGCCGACCTTTACCGAAGATGTCAGGGCCGTAGCCGACGAGCTGCTCGTAGCGCACTCGACGCCGGACAACATGTCGAAACCCACGAAAAAGAGGCTGCGCAAACGCGGCCGCATAGTATCCGGCGACGACCGCCGGCCGATCATCGTCACGGGCGACAGCGCACGCGCCTCGCTGCACAAGGATACGTTCTACGGTGCGATAAAGCGCGACGACGAGATAAAATATGTCGTACGCAAGTCTCTGACCGACCTCGGCGAAAAGGATATCGACAAGATCGTCGACGAGGCGGTAAGGCAGAAAGTCAAGGATGCCGTCGAGCGTCTGGGCTTCACGCAGGCCGTAGCGGACACGATATGGATGAATGAGCAAAAGCGCATCCCGATCAACCGCGTAAGGATCTTCGTACCGACCGTTACCGCGCCCATAAAGCTCAAAGAGCACCGCGACCTGTCGAAGAAAGAGCACAAACACCATTATCATGTCGTCAACGACGGCAACTACTGTATGGCCATATACGAGGGGCAGGACAAAAAGGGCAGGACCAAACGTTCGTTCGAGATCGTCGACAACCTCGAAGCGGCCGAATACTTCAAGGCGAGTGCCGACCGCAGCGAACGCCCCGATCTGGTACCGCGGTCCGACGCCTGCGGCAACCCGCTGAGATGTATATTGAAGACGGGCACAATGGTTCTCTTCTATGAAAACTCGCCCGAGGAGCTCTACGACTGCTCTAAGCGGGAGCTGGCAAAACGGCTCTATAAGGTCAGGGCCATGGCTAATGAAGGCCGTATAGTATTCATCTATCATCAAGAAGCGCGCGACGACAAGGCGGTTACGGCAGAGTGCGGCAACGGGATTTCCCAATTCGACCCGAAAAATCCGCCGGCCAAACTCCGTCTGAGCGTATCCAAATTCAATATGCTCGTCGAAGGCAGCGATTTCGAGTTGACCGTAACGGGAGAGATAATATTCAAACACCGCAGCCATGATTAAACGTGCACTGTTCTTTTCGACGCCTTATTGTCTGAGTCTGAAAAACTCCCAGATGATAATAAATACGCGGGAGATGCCCGAGATGAAGCGCAGTGTGCCGATCGAGGATATCGGCTGCGTCGTGCTCGAACACCAGCAGACATCGATAACGCTGCCGCTGCTGAATGCACTGTCCGACAACAATGTAGCCGTAATACTCTGCGGCGAGAACCGCATGCCCAACGCCATGCTTATGAACCTCGATTCGAACTCGACGCAGGGCGAGAGCTACCGCGCCCAGATCGAGGCGAGCGAGCCGCTGAAAAAGGGGCTGTGGCGTCAGGTCGTCGAGGCCAAGATCCGCAATCAGGCGGCGCTGTTGGAGTCGCTCGGCCGCGAGGGCGACATCCTCAAACCATACTGGATGAATGTCAAAAGCGGCGATGCGGACAATCGCGAGGGCATCGCAGCCAAGCTCTACTGGTCGGCGCTCTTCGGGCGCAGCTTCGTGCGGCATCGCGAGGGCGATGCTCCCAACTCGATGCTCAATTACGGATATTCGATTTTGCGGGCGGCCGTTGCGCGCGCCCTCATGGGTTCGGGGCTGTTTCCGGCGCTCGGAATATTCCACCGCAACCGGTACAACGCATTTCCGCTGGCCGACGATATAATGGAGCCTTATCGTCCGTTCGTCGACCGAATCGTATACCGGCTCTACGACGAGGGACATCGCGAACCAGACAAAGATGTCAAGGCCGAGCTGCTCAGAGTGCTCTACACCGACACCCGTTTCGAGAAGACCATGCGGCCGCTCGACATCGCTCTGACGTTTACCTCATCGTCGCTGGCCGCCTGCTTCGCCGGCACGCGTAAGAAAATCGTCTACCCCATACTGGAATAGTATGTCCGAGCTGCGACTCAACGCCTACCGAATCATGTGGTTGTTCGTCTTTTTCGATCTGCCGACCAATACCAAGGCCGAGCGTCGCCATGCGGCACAGTTCCGCAAGGCACTGGAAAAAGACGGCTTCACGATGATGCAGTACTCGGTCTACGTGCGTCACTGCGCATCGAAGGAGAACATGGCCGTACACCTCAACCGCGTGCGCAAGTCGATGCCGCCGTCGGGCTACACGAGCATACTGAGCGTCACGGACAAGCAGTACGGCGAGATACGCAATTTCTGGGGACATGTCGAGCAAAAACGCGCCGGCATGCCGCAGCAGCTGGAATTTTTCTGACTATTCCTCAGATTCCCGCGGCGCCGCATTACGATTGCCGATAGGGATTATCGCTTTCGGTCAGAGCTTTTCCTATATTCGATTCGGCTTCGGCGAATATACTCCCGCCGGCAAAATGCGAACAAGTTTGCTTTTGCGCTCGCTTATTAGTATATTTGTACGTAGAATACGGAATTCGCATCATAACCTCTTCGCCGGAGTGCGGACATACGGTTTTCGGCAAATGCAATTACCGCGTAAACGCCGCATAACCAACGCATAATCCGCCCGACGTTGTGGTTTGATGTAGATTAAAGATATAATACAACAGCACCACCGGAGACGACCGCAAGGGGGTTGTTGTGGTTTGATGTAGATTAAAGATATAATACAACACCCGCTGTACGTGCCTAAGACTCTCGTCCGTTGTGGTTTGATGTAGATTAAAGATATAATACAACAGTAAGGGAGTTCGTCGAAGCGGCGGACAAGTTGTGGTTTGATGTAGATTAAAGATATAATACAACAGAGGCGCAAGTACGAATATAGTATGATCCGTTGTGGTTTGATGTAGATTAAAGATATAATACAACGAAGTCATTTCGTCTACCGAAGGCAACGCCGTTGTGGTTTGATGTAGATTAAAGATATAATACAACCGCTTTGACGAACTCCCTTACTACGGCCTTGTTGTGGTTTGATGTAGATTAAAGATATAATACAACCGACGAATCGTTAGACATATTTAAGAATGTGTTGTGGTTTGATGTAGATTAAAGATATAATACAACAACAGGAGGGGGAACACAAGGCGGAGCGCAGTTGTGGTTTGATGTAGATTAAAGATATAATACAACGATAAGTTTTTATCGCCAACCCGTTCTGTGGTTGTGGTTTGATGTAGATTAAAGATATAATACAACTTTGACTGAGGTAATAGGGCGGACGATGCAGTTGTGGTTTGATGTAGATTAAAGATATAATACAACATCGTTTGGAAGACCAGCAACAGGAATGTGTTGTGGTTTGATGTAGATTAAAGATATAATACAACGAAAGCGAAGCTGATAAACGGAGAATTTGTGTTGTGGTTTGATGTAGATTAAAGATATAATACAACGGCGGTGAAATCGACCTTGTGGTCAAAGTGTTGTGGTTTGATGTAGATTAAAGATATAATACAACCGTTACGAGGGGAATTGTAAGCGTTCTGCTGTTGTGGTTTGATGTAGATTAAAGATATAATACAACATGAACGTGTAGCCCATATCCGCGGCGCGCGTTGTGGTTTGATGTAGATTAAAGATATAATACAACGCTGGCGCTTGTTGGCGAGAAGCCGGCGGTGTTGTGGTTTGATGTAGATTAAAGATATAATACAACCGGGAAGAACTTCCTGAACGTCGAATGGAAGTTGTGGTTTGATGTAGATTAAAGATATAATACAACGCCGACAAGGTTACGCTCAACAAGGAGAACGTTGTGGTTTGATGTAGATTAAAGATATAATACAACCGACCTCGGTAAGGTTCAGCCTGTCGAGTTGTTGTGGTTTGATGTAGATTAAAGATATAATACAACACAAGTCTAATCACTATAAGCTATATTTACAGCACCGAGAAAAAAAAGTCATATATTAAAATAATATATTATATGAAAAAGGTGCTGAATATAGTCTTTGTGTGTGTCGCAGTATTATCTTCTTGCGCGAAAACATCGAATGATGACAATAACTATTACTATATCGATGGCAATCGATACTATCGAGTTCCTATTGATTATTTTGATGAATATGAATATGGCAAAGGATATATCCAGACATTTCATTACGATAATACAGGGATTAAAACATTGAATCCCGGACATTTCCGGTGCGACTTCTGCAAACGACCAAGCGACAATTTACGCAAAAGATTAAAGGAATTGAATAACCGACATGGCAATGATCCCGATTTTATCAGTGACGATAGAAAATATTACTTAATAGCAGAACTTGCTTTTATTCGTCACGAGTCGCATCGCGTAAATGTTGACGGAATCTTCTCCCCTTGGCGAATAGCAATAGGACGGCCAAAAAGTATCCTAATCAATCAAGGTTTCGGGGAGCAGAGAACGAAAGTCATCGAGATCATCGATGATTATATAGAATAATATGCCAATTGCGATAAAGCATTTTTGTTTTTAGCCGCCCTCCACCGGCGCACAGCGCCGATAGAGGGACATCCAGAGCGAAGGGTGTGCTTGCAGGCAATAATAAGGAATTATTGCTATATTTGCGATACAATAATAATATTATGTGCGACCAAACATTAGAATTGATCAAAACTCGCAACATCTTCCTTGGTGTTAATGAGCGTTCCAGCGAGATTGTTTTATCTGGGAGTAATGACGGGGATATGTATTTCACATTCATCGTCAAATATGTAAATACTCAGAGTCGAACCATATTGACGGTTATCGACGACTTTCATGGCGACGTGACGATAGAGACCTCCCCGGCATCTATTACTGGCTTGCCGCATCCGTTAGAGGTCGGAACATACCAAGACTATCCGCTCTTTCTAAGCTACATAATGAAACCGGCGACAAATGGCCTGCATGAGATCGTTATCAGTTTTTATATTCGAAAATAGTATGGCCTTAGATCGTAAAAAATCCAAACTCTCTGTTGATAACTTTATCAACAACACGCAAATAAATATAATAACGATCCTTGAAGACAAGTTGAAGAATATATTGGTTGAGCACGTCGGCAAATTGAAGAAACCCAAGGATATTATGGGTGCAGTAGCATTATCGCTGGCATTATTCAGCACTCTACTTACGGCTGATTTCGGCGATTTATGGTTTCCGCCAGATACATGGAGAGGTATATTTATTGTCGCTTTTGTCTTTTCAATTATATATTTGTTTAATACAATTGTGAATTATCTAAAAAATCGTGGAAGCGTAGAAGACATTTTGAGAGACATTAAAAACGAACAAAAATAACACCACCGCCCCGAACAATGATTCGGGGCGGTCTCGTCTGGAACTCTCTTGCGTGTGGCGGGAGGATGCTGCGGGCACTTTGTGGATATCCACGGCGGGTGTTGTGGATAGTCCACGAATTACATTGTGGACACTCCACAATCGACTATCTTGCGTGTGGCGGGAGGATATCAACTAATGGCCTCGTCATCGAAGCGCAAACACTCGCACACGACATCCCCCAGCGGCATACCTCTCTCGGCCGCACGCTGCCTGATCTTATCGATGACCTCTACGGGGAGGTGTAGGTATAACACTTTGTGATTCGGCCGCGCCTTGCGGCCGCTGCCGGGACGGGCGCCGCCGTAGCCGTTCTTCTTCTCCTCTGACATGACTATTCCGATTTGATGATCTTTTTTAACAGCCGCAGGCTGTTTGCGGCTGCCCGCGTAGCTGCCAGCCGTCGGTCGGCTACCTCCTTGCCGTTCATGTCGACCAGACGATCGTACTGCGACTCCATTGTCCGCACGAGCTCGTCGACGGCTGCTATCTGCTCATCATAGGGTGTTCCGTCGCCGTTGACGGCCGCGGACTCTCCGCAGATATATGCGCGCAGGGCTTTCCGCATTAGCGGCTGCAAGCGGTTGATATGCGCCACCGGCTGATAAAACATATGCAGCACTTCGAGCACGATGACGGCATAGCCGATCGAGGCAAAGAGATAGCGGTTGTGGCGCTCGTACTCGGGCATCGCGTCGAGCATCCGGTCGAACTCCTCGCGGCGCGACTTGGACAGGGAGTACACCCGGGCGATGAAGCCGACCTCCCGATCGGGGCAGACGATGAAGTCGTCCGTGAAGCGAGTTGTGGTTTGATGTAGATTAAAGATATAATACAACATGTACGGCACGAATTTAGTAACGATCGTATCATCCTTTATCGGGCTGTTTTCCCGAAAAAGTTCCTCGTTAATTAAAATTATTTCCATTTTTATTGGGTTTTTCGAAATATTTTCCATACTTTTGTACTATAAGATCGTCGGGAGTGACTAACCAGGTGTATTACCTAAACCGGTCGCCCGACGATTCTTTATTTTAGCTTGTCCGTTACCGAGTATAGAAAGCGGGATACGTGTTTTCCGCGTCGCACCTCCGCAACGTTATAGTATAGTCGTTTACCGCAGTCTTTGAAGTAGTAAAATTTAGAAATGCCGTCCTTACGCGGCTTGCTCAGGGGTGCGGATTTTACGTAGGCGGCTTTCGCTAACGCCTTGTCTATGTTTTTCAAGTCGTCTTTTTTCAGGCCTTTGGCGCGTCCGAAAGTGTCGGAATAGATATGGCGGTTCCCCGCGGTGCTGAAACCTACGACTATGTCTTCGCCACCGACTTTTTTCGTCACGCGTTTCTTCAACAGAGGCCGCATTTCGGCAATATACTTAGCGCGCTCCCTGGCCGTCGGACTCTTTACGTCAGTGCTTTTTTTTACTGCCTCCTTTCGGCTCTTCGTATATGTAGTTGTACCCGCCGCCCGGCTTAGGTTCGCGGCGTATATACTTGTGCAGTTTCGACACCAAACGTTTGGCAAACGACTGTTTTTTACCGTCCGTCGGGCATTTCGAGCCACTGAAAAGCGTATCTATTTCGGCGTCGGACAGGCCGAACAGGATAGCCAAAAGGCCGCGTTTCGGGCTGTCGGGTAATTGTTCCTCCATGACGGCCGTAAGGGCTTGCGTACCGCCTACGCCCAGCTTCGCCGCCAGGCTTTCCGTGTCTTGCGGGGTGTTGCTGTCGTTTATGGTAAGGACGCTTTCGGGGTTCTTACTTTCATTAATGCGTCTTATGACGTCCATTTCGTCGATCGTCAACGCCGCGGTACCGTTTATCTTCGTGAACTTGTTAAGGTGGTCGAGAATCTGTTGTGGTTTGATGTAGATTAAAGATATAATACAACTACACTATGGACGATATCGCCGAGATCGAGTTGTGGTGTGATGTAGATCGAAGATATATAACAACCGTGCGACATTGGCAATGCTCTTTTCTCAGTTGTGGCTCGATGTAGAATAATATACTCGGTAAAGTGATAAAATTTGTCACGATATCGCTTGCGGCGAATATCGTCGGAGGGGTATCGAAATAATGCTTAATTGCTACAAGATCGAGCGACAGCTATCCGGGACGAGCCAATATTTTGGCTTTATCCACACTCGTCGCAGGCATGAGCACAAGTTCAGTATCGGGCAGTTGCGGCATGCTTTTTAGAGTTAATCGCAATCGTCAACACTCCGGTTTGCGGCCGGTGCGGCAAGGCAAGGCAAGGTAAGGCGTCATACACGGCAGTGTCACGGCAGCGCAGAGCCGAGCCAAGATATCGCGCGCAGATCGTCGCCGAGCACACGAGCCGTCAAAACAATAACACACTGCATATCAACACAAAACTGCATAAGTACATCACGATATGCGGCAAGGCTGGAAGGAGCCGCAAGACGTAAAATTTGGTTGCGTGGCGAAAAAGCATTTACTTTGCAGTATGGGTCTCGCATTCGACATAGCACGACGCCTCGCCCGTCCCGGGCGCAGCGATACTGATAGGCAAGGCAAGCGCCCCAGCCGCTCGGTCATGGAGCGCGTAGCCGTATGGGCTACGGCCGTGAGCGTAGCCGTGGTAATGATTACGCTGTCGGTTGTCGCGGGCTTCAAGCACGACCTGCGCGCAGTGCTGACCGGTGCCGCAGCGAGCGTGTCGGTTACCTCGCCCCAGAGCCGCGGCGTGATATCGCGCATAGGCATCGACATCGACGAGCGTCTCGAACGTCTGCTGCTGTCGCAGCCCGACGTGCGCATCTCGCGCTTTACATCAAAGGAGGGTGTCATAAAGAACGACGACAACATGGCCGGCACGCTGTTGAAGGGTGTCGACACGCTCTACGACTGGACCTTTTTCGCCGACCGCCTCACGGCAGGACGCCTGCCGCGCATAGGCGGCCAGACGCGCACGAAGGATCTGCTGCTCTCGGAGGATATGGCGCGCAGAATGGATATCGGCGTCGACTCGCGCGTAGAGATGATCTTCGTCGACGACAACGGCGAGGTGCGCCGCGACCGCTTCGCGGTGTCGGGGCTCTACTCTACCGGCGTGGAGATGATCGATGCGGCGGTGCTGCTGACCGACATGCGCAACGTGCAGAGGCTCTGCGACTGGCCGCAGGAGCATATCACGGGCTACGAAATATGGTGCGACGACCCCTATCGCGCCGTCTCTGTCGCCGACTCGCTCAACGAGGCTCTTACGGAGCTATACCTCGACGAGGGCATCGATGCCGAGGCCTTTTCGATCGAGGCGATATATCCCGAGATATTCGGCTGGCTGGCCACGCACGACGTCAACGCCGCCGTCATGATAGCCATAATGATCGTGGTGGCGCTTCTCAACATGACCACCGCAATGCTGATACTCGTGCTCGAACGCTCGCGCATGATAGGCGAGCTGCGAGCCATGGGCATGACCAACTTCGCTGTGGGGCGCGTCTTCTTCTGGCGCGCGGCATTCATCGCACTGAGCGGCACTGCGCGCGGCGCCGTCGCCGGCATCGTCATCTGTGCGCTGCAATACTCCACGGGGCTGGTTACGCTGCCCTCGGACGGATACTTCCTCACGCAGGTGCCGGTGGCATTCTGCTGGGGGGCGTGGGGAGCATCGCTCGCCGGCGCAATGCTCGTCATCATGGCGGCCATGGCGTTGCCCGCGGCATTCGTCTCGCGCATATCGCCCGCCGAGACCATACGTTACATATAACTGACCGAACGAACAAAACCACGAAACATGAAACCATACGACAACGAACAGACCAAGAAACAGCAGGTCGAGCGGATGTTCGACAACATAGCTCCGACATACGACGGTCTGAACCACATACTCTCTCTGAACATCGACCGGCTGTGGCGCCGCCGCGTTGTGAGGATCGTGCGCCGCACCGGCGCCAAGCGCATCATGGATATGGCTACGGGCACGGGCGATCTGGCCGTGGCGCTGGCCAAACATATCGACGGCTCGCATATCCTCGGCGTCGACCTCTCGGAAAAGATGCTCGACGTGGCGCGCGAGAAGATACGCCGTCAGGGACTCGACGAGCGCATCGTGCTGCAACAGGGCGATGCCGAGCAGCTCGACGACATGGCCGCCGGGTCGCTCGATGCGGTAACCGTCGCATTCGGCGTGCGCAATTTCGAGAATTTGGCCGCAGGTTTGCAGCAGCTGTGCCGGACGATACGCCCGCGGGGCACGCTGGTGGTATTGGAGTTCTCGACGCCGCGCAACAGAGTCGTGCGCTGGCTCTACTCGCAGTACTCGCACCGGCTGCTGCCGCGCATCGGCGGACTGGTATCGAAAGACAGAAAGGCATACGACTATCTGCCCGAGTCGGTCGACGAGTTCCCCGCGCCGCGCGATTTCGCCCGCATGCTTCTCGACGCCGGATTCGCACATGTCGACCGCCGTTCGCTGAGCCTCGGTATCGCCCACATATACATTGCGCGCAAAGCGCCCGAAACGAAACACTGATGTCATTCGCAAAACTCTCTATATCGCGCATGGCCCTGCTGCTGTCGCTGGCAGCGGCGATATTGGCCATACCTGTACCGGCGGCCGACGGCGGCAAGGACGAATCTAAGATCCGCTTCGAAGATTTCACTCGCACCTCGCACTGCACCTCGGCGGGCATGAATCTGTATGTCCGCATCGGCAACACCTCCTCGTACAACGTCATACTGAAAAGCTGCACGGCCGTCATTAGGTGCGGCGGCGAGGAGCTGATGCAGATCGAGCTGCGCGAACGCGCCGTCATACCCAAGCGCTCGACCTCGGAGGTGCTGCTGCCGCTTCGCTTCCGCGCCGACAACTCGATGTCGATAGCCGTCCTGCTGCGGCGCATACTGCAAGGGCGCATAGACGATATGACCGTCACGATGACCGCAAAGTGCCGTGCGTCGATCATTTCGAAAACATTTTCGATGCAAAACGTTGCCATGTCGGAAATTCTTGATAACTTTGGCGTAACGATCGATAACGTAAAACGATTGTCGGAACTGCTGTAATGCGCAAAATATTACTGATACTAAGCCTGTTGATCGTCTGCGCCGCGAGCGCCGACGCACAATACGTTGCACGTTTCAAGTCGCGTCTGGCCGAGCGTTCGGCCTCGGGCGCGAGAGTCGACGTAGCCGAAGACGACTCGGCGGCCGATGCCGTGCGACAGAGCGACATGCGTTACAGGCCGTTGTCGGTAAAGGGCTATCGCGTGGTCATATTCTTCGACAACGGACAGTACGCCAGCGACAAGGCGCGCGCCATAAAGAGCTCGTTCGAGCACAAGTATCCCCACGTCAACGCCTATCTGGTCTACGAGAGCCCCTATTTCAAGGTATCGGTCGGCGACTGCCTCTCTATGGAGGAGGCCGTAATCCTGATGAACGAGATCGGGGGCGACTTCCCCACAGCCTTTCCCAAGAACGAAGAGATATCGCTGACCGAGCTTACTGACGTAAGAAGCCGCCGCAATACGACTGCCGAGCAGGCCGAGGAGCAGGCTGCCGCAAGGTAATGCAGCCGGCCGCGCCGCACGCATCTGATCGCATAGTCGCAAGGCGGCATAACGAATTAGGAATATCCATTCGCCGAAATACCGACATATCCCTCCGGACGCCCTCTATTCGGAATATTTATACCGCTTTTATGCTGAATTTGTTTTTGGTTTCTTGCTTATTCGCCGCCTAATTTATACATTTGCGGCGTTAAGGTTACAATTACTCACTAAACTTTACTGTTATGAAGAAGATTTTTATGCTGGCCGTTGTATTCGCAGCCGTTTCTATGGTGGCTTGCGGCGGTAACAAGGAGAAGAAGGCTAACGCTGCCGAGGGCGAGGCTGCTCAGACCGAGGTAGTAGATGAGCAGGCTTGCTGCGGCGAGTGCGAGGGCGCTTGCGAGGCTGAGTGCTGCGAGGCCGAGAAGGAGTGCTGCGGCGAGTGCTGCGAGGCTGAGGCAGAGGCTGTCGAGGCTGAGGTTGTCGAGGCAGAGGTTGTCGAGGAGTAATCCCGGCTGGCTGCAAAGGTTGAAACTCTTTCGGCCTTAATGCGTCTCGGCATAGCCCGAACAAAACGGGCAATGCTATCGGCTAAACGAAAATGCCGGCTTCGATCGTAAGATCGGAGCTTTTTTTGTACCCTTAACTCTGTGAGCGCATATGTTTCGACGACCTGACTGCGGCCGTCATGGGAGAGAACCGCGGAGTATCGGCTATGTATATACGCCGCCCGAGTGCTATGCACGCCCCGTCGACCGTTGCATTTGCCCGCCAGCCTTTCATTGCGAAAGTTTTTCGTTTCGATTCGTTGCCGAAACGAAATTTTTACATACCTTTGCAACATAAGTTCACGAAACTGCAAAACCTCGAAACATTATGTCACAATTCAACCGATTCCGCTCGATATACACGGCCGACGAGCTGCGCGAGCGTCTGCGCCGCATACGCCACGTCGCACTCGACATGGACGGCACGATCTATATGGGCATGTCGCTCTTCTCATGCACAAAGCCCTTTCTGTCGGGATTGAAGGAGCTGGGCATCAGCTATTCGTTCCTCACGAACAACCCCTCGAAATCGATCGACGACTACCTGCACAAGCTCTCGAAGCTGGGCATCGAAGCCACGCGCGAGGAGATGTACACCACGGCGCTGGCCACGATCGACTACATCAAGACCAACCTGCCGCAGGCACGCCGTCTGTTCCTCTTGGGCACGCCGTCGATGATCTCTGAGTTCGAAAAGGCGGGCTTCGTCTCGACCGGCGACGACCCCGACGATGTACCCGACGCAATCGTAGCGGCTTTCGATATGACACTCTCCTACGACCGTCTCTGCCGCGCAGCATGGTGGATTTCGCAGGGTGTGCCCTACATAGCCACCAACCCCGACCGCGTATGTCCCACCGACCAGCGCGTCGTACTGGTCGACTGCGGCTCGATATGCAAATGTCTCGAACACGCCACGGGACGCCGCCCCGACATAACACTCGGCAAGCCCGACCCCAACATGCTCTCGGGCATACTCAACCGTTACGGACTGCAACCCGACCAGATAGCCATGGTCGGCGACCGCATCTACACCGACATCGAAATGGCGCACAACGCTGCGGCCATGGGTGTTCTCGTGCTCTCGGGCGAGACGACGCTCGACGTAGCCGATAAGGCCGACAAGCAGCCCCATATAATCTGCGACAACATCGGCGTGTTGGGCGAGTTGATCGCCGAGGCGCATTCGTAATAACGAAGCGGCTCCGCCGCACAGCCCGGGCGCACGATACGGCGGCCGGACAAAGACGATAGGTCGGCTGCCGGATCATGCCACCGGCCGGGTTCAGAGCGCCGGACGATCGAATGTCGGGCGCTCCGCAGGCCGCAGAGCCGCACGGAGCGCAACGGCCTAACGGGCAGCCGGGCGGAGCTGAGGCTGTAACCGTTTCGTAATATTCGCCCCTAACATATTGCAGTCCGGTCGAAAGATCGGACTGTTTTTTGTATCGTTTTCATATATTTGCACCGCACCTTCGGCGCACAGCCGCACGGCGGCATGCGGCCTCGGAGGGCGACAAAACATTATCTCACTGAATCATGGATCATTACATCTTTCTGGCCATAGGGCTCGCCGTTATCGTCATCGGCGCCATGCTGCTGACCGACGGCGCGGTGGCTCTGGCCGAGCGTCTGGGCATGCCCGAATTTATCGTGGGACTTACGGTGGTGGCCGTCGGCACGTCGATGCCCGAGCTGTCGGTCAGCGTCATGTCGGCTGTCAAAGGCAACAGCGACATGGCCATAGGCAATGTCGTCGGCTCCAACATATTCAACATCTACGTCATACTCGGCCTATGCGCCATGCTCTCGCCGATCGTATTCTCGCAGACCAACATACGCCGCGACATCCCGCTGTGCATCTTCGCCTCGCTGATGCTGGGCATGTTCACGCTGGGCGGCGAGGTGCACCCCGACTGGGACAACCGCATAACGCGCCTCGAAGGCGCCATAATGCTCGCGACATACATCTCGATGATATGGGTCGCGCTGCGGGCCGAGAAGCGCCGGCGCGCCGAGTCGGACTACCTCGCCGTCACGACCGACAAGCCCATGCCCGTGTGGAGGCTCTCGGCATACATCGTCGTCGGACTGGCGGCGCTGATCTTCGGCGGCGACATGTGCGTCGACAACGCCTCGCAGATCGCACGCCGCCTCGGCGTCAGAGAGTCGGTCATCGCCATAACGCTCGTAGCCGGCGGCACATCGCTGCCCGAACTGGCATCGAGCGTCGCAGCCGTGCTCAAACGGCGCCCGTCGCTTGCGCTGGGCAACGTGCTCGGCTCAAACATAGCCAACATACTGCTGATTCTCGGCACCAGCTCCGTCATCACACCCCTCGATCTGAAAGGCGTCGCGCTGAGCGACGTATGGCTCTCCATACTCGGCTCGTTCCTGCTGCTGGCCTCGGCCGTATGGATCGGCCGCAACCGCCTCACGCGCGTCGAGGGCGGGGTATTCGTCGCCATTTACGTCGCCTATATCGCAACTCTTTTGAGTTAAGGCGGTTTTGTCGGAATAATTTCGTATCTTCGCCGCAAATTCGCCGCTTCGGCGGCCGACAGACAATTACGACTTATGTTGCATACGTTACAGATTTACGTCGACCGGGTGTCGCAGGGTGCGGCGGACGGATCGGTATTCTCGAATATATCCACCTCTGGCTCGATGATTCTCATGATCCTCATCGCCGTAGTCGGATACATCGTGCAGGCGCGCCTGCAAAGCGTATTCTCGAAATACTCCGAGGTATCCTCGCCGGGCGGAATGACCGGAGCAGAGCTGGCCGAGAAGATGCTGCGCGACAACGGCATCGACAACGTGCGCGTGACGCATGTCAAGGGACATCTTACCGACCACTTCGACCCCCGCACGTTGACCGTCAACCTCAGCGACAGCGTATACTCCTCGCGCAGCGTGGCGGCAGCGGCCGTCGCCTGCCACGAGTGCGGCCACGCCGTACAGCACGCCACGGGCTACGCACCGCTTACCCTGCGCTCGCAGCTGGTGCCGATCGTCAGCTTCTCGTCGCAGATCGCCACGTGGGTCATACTGGCCGGCATAGCTCTGCTGGCCGCAACCGACAACGCCATACTATGCTGGATCGGCATAGGCCTCGTCGCGATGTCGGCGCTCTTCTCGATCGTAACGCTGCCCGTCGAGTACAATGCCTCGGAGCGGGCGCTGGCATGGCTCTCGTCGAGCGGCACACTGCGCGGCGAGCAGCTCGACTCGGCACGCACGGCACTGCGCTGGGCTGCACGCACCTATCTGGTGGCGGCACTGAGCGCCATAGCCACCATATTATATTACATCTCGATCATATCCTCTCGCAGGGACTAAACGGATGAAAGGCAGAAAAAACTCCTCGATAAGGAGCTATCTGACGATCGTAACGGCCGCGGCAGGCATCGTCGCCACGGCACTCATCCCGCCGTGCGACGTTCTCGGCATACGGCTGCACCGCACCGTCGTACTGCCCGGCCTGATACGCTTCGAGAGCGACGAGGCTGAGAGCATCGTCGAGTACGAGGCCGACATCGAGCGTCTCGAAGAGCAGCTCGCGGCAATCGAGGTCGAGGAGCCCACCGTGCCGCAGCCTGCGGCCGACACCCTCGCACAGGAGCCGCCCGTGCAGACGAGATTCGAGATGCTTTTCGAGACGCCTGTCGGACGTGGGCGCATAGCCTCCGTCGACGAGATCGAGGAGGGCATAGCCGAAGACTTCGTTCCGATCGAGGATTTCGACACGCTGCCACGCACGCGGTTCGAGGAGTTCATCGACCGCATGGTCGACGGACAGCCCGTGCGCATAGCCTTCATGGGCGACTCGTTCATTGAGGGCGACATCCTGACGGCCGATCTGCGCGACGGCTTGCAACGCCTCTTCGGCGGCTGCGGCGTAGGCTTCGTGCCGTGCGACATACCCTTCGCCACATCCCGCAAGACGGTCAAACGCCGCTCGGCGGGGTGGGACTCTTACAGCATCATGAAGCCCAAGGCGGCGCCCGGCGAGCTGCGCGACCTGTTCTTCGTCTCGGGCTATATCTCGCACGGCGGCCCAGGCGCCGATACCCGGTGGCAGACCGCCACGGCCTATCCCACTCTCGACAGCTGCACGACAGCGCGCATACTGCTCATCAGCCGCGAGCGGAGCAGCATCGAGGTCACGCTCGACGACACGCTCAGCCGCCGCTTCGACATGACGGGCGACAAGGCGCTGCGCGAGATACGCATCGACCACCCCTACCGCTCTGTGCGCATGAAGATCATCGACGGCCATGCCGTATGCTACGGCATAACCATGGAGTCGCCCGACGGGGTAAGGCTCGACAACTTCTCGGTGCGCAGCAACAACGGCCACGCCATATTCGGCACCAGCCCGGTAATCAACCGCGAGGTCGACGCCGTGCTGGGCGGCTACGATCTGGTCGTGCTGCAATACGGCCTCAACATCATGCAGCCCTCGCAGCGCAACTATACCCGCTACCGCGACCAACTGCGCGACATGATAGCCTATGCCCGGCGCTGCTTCCCGCGCGCCGCCGTACTGGTCATGGGCGTCAGCGACCGCTGCGTCAAGAATGCCCAGAGCGGAGCATACGAGACCGTCGCCTCGGCCGAGGCGCTGACGGCATACCAGCGCGCCGCCGCCGACAGCTGCCGCGTCGCATTCTGGGACACGCGGCGCGCCATGCAGCGCTACGGCGGCATGAAAGGCTTCGTCTCGCGACGCTGGGCAGGTGGCGACTACACCCATATCAACTACGCCGGAGGCCGTGCCGTGGCACAGGCGCTGCTCGATGCCATAAGGGTGCAGGCGGCTGCGGCGCGGCAAGAGCTCGACATACGGCAGGCCGACGAGATGCAGCGCATGCGCATCATCGCCGAGCGGTACCACCGTCGCGACAGCATCGCCCGGGCCAAAGTCGAGGTCATAAGCAATATGGTCGATACGATCTTCGACCGCGCGGCCGAACCCATTACCGAAACCCGGCAAATGTAAGTCATCATGGAGTATCCGATATTGGCCGACAACCTGCCACATTGCATCCGACAGTTGCTGCTCTACGATGCCGGCGACCCGATAACGCTCGCCGGAGGCTTTTTCCTTATGGCGTTCGTAGTCTTCATGACCGGTTACACGGTCATTAAGAACTTCGCGCGCCTGCGCACCCTCTACGTCCTGCTCTTCTCGCTCTACTTCTACTACAAGCTCAGCGGAGTGTGGCTGCTGCTGCTCGCGGGTGTGGCGCTCTCGGACTTCATCATAGGCCGCTGTGTGGCACGCTCGAAGCGGCACGGCCGGCGCGGCAGGGGCTGGGTGGCGCTGACGGTCATCATCGACGTGGCTATTCTGGCATGGTTCAAGTCGGCGGGATTATTCGCCGAGCTTATCGACGGACTCTACGGCGAGGGCACGCTCGATCTGGGCAAGGTAGCGGCACCTGCCGGCGTCTCGTTCTTCGTATTCCAGTCCATATCGTATGTCATAGATATATACCGCGGCCGCATCGAACCACTGTCACGACCGACCGAGTATCTGTTCCTGCTGTCGTTCTTCCCCAAGATGTTCCTCGGACCGCTGGTCGACAACGCCGACTTCATATCGCAGATCCGCGCGCCGCGTCTCTATATATCGAAGCAGGATGTCGGACGCGCGGCGCGTCTTATCGCCGGCGGACTGATAAAATACGCCGTCATAGCCAAGTGCCTCGGCGTGATGCTGGTGCACCCGGCATTCGCTGGCGAGATGGGCGGCGGCGGCTTCGTGGCGCTTATGGCCGTATACGGCTTCACGATGCAGATATACTGCGACTTCTCGGGATATACCGACCTGGCTCTGGGCGTAGCTCTGCTAATGGGATTCCGCCTGCCGCAGAACTTCGCGGCGCCATACCACTCGGCTACAATTACCGAGTTCTGGCGCAGGTGGCATATTTCGCTCTCGACGTGGCTCCGAAACTACCTCTACATATCGCTCGGCGGCAACCGCCGCGGACGTATCCGCACATACATCAATCTGATACTTACCATGTTTCTGGGCGGACTGTGGCACGGCGTCGGCATGACATTCGTCGTGTGGGGACTGCTGCACGGCATAATGCTCGCGCTGCACAAGATATGGCTCGCCGTCATCCCCGGCGCCCAGACAGTCGGATACCGCATGCCGCTCTGGCGCCGCATACCGGGTGTGGTGCTGACATTCCATATAGTCGCTCTGGGGTGGCTCTTCTTCACGGCCGGCGACCTTTCGCAGGCGATGGGCATGCTCGAAAGCATCTTCCGCGATACCGACATCTCGCAGATAATGCCCACCCTCGAATCCGCCCCTGCGGCATTCGCGCTCATGGCCGTCGGCTATGCGATGCACGCCCTGCCCGCCTCGGTCGACCGAGACATCGAACGCTGCATCATCCGCGGCGGGTTCATCGTACAGGCAGCCATCGTCGTTGCGGCGGCGTGGTGCGCGATGCAGTGCTCGGCGATGCTCGCGGCATCCGACATGGCAGGCGGCGGGCTGCCTATCTACGCAAACTTCTGATGTTATGACCACTTGGGACTGGGGAATATTCAAGGCTCTCAACTTCGACGGCGGCACGGCTACGGACGCCGCAATGGAGGCCGTGTCGGGTATCGCGATGTGGATACCGCTCTATCTGCTGATACTGTGGCTGGTGTGGCGCCGCGGCGGGTGGCGCGCGCTGGTGATCTTCGCCGTGCTCGTCGCAGCCGCAATGGGCATGGCCGACATGATAGCCGGCATATTCAAACATTCGGGGCCCCTTAAAGATTTGTGGCCGTCGTTCGAGGCACGCCCGCGGCCGATGTTTACCGAGGCTCTCGGAGCGATACACGCGCCCTCGCTCGACCACGGCGCATACGGCACCGTCTCGTCGCACGCCGCAACGGTCGCTGCGCTGTCCGTAATGTCGATCGGCGCCATACGGCGCCGCACGTTCACATGGGGGATGATAGCCGTATGGCTGCTGATATGCTACTCGCGCATCTATCTGGCCTGCCATTTCCCGGCCGATCTGCTGTTGGGCAGCGCGGTCGGACTCGCCGCCGGAGGGTTTTGCGCATGGATCTACGGGCGGATCTGCAAGAGGATCCCGCACGGGGAAGAATAAGCGCACCGGCGGGGGCGTAGTTTTTCAATTTTTTCGTATCGTCGACCGCGACGAATATTCCGCCGCTGGGCAAATTGCAAGTAAACTTGCATTTGCACTTACTTATTAGTATCTTTGCAGCAACTAATAATAGTTTAACACGAACATACTATGAGCTTGGAACTGAGCGAACAGGAACAACTGCGACGTGCATCTCTGGCCGCGTTGCGCGAGCTGGGCATCAACCCCTATCCCGCGGAGCGCTATGAAGTTACGGCCACGGCGCGTGAGATAGCCGAAAATTTCTCGCCCGAAAAAGGCAACTACCAAAACGTATCGGTGGCAGGCCGCATAATGAGCCGCCGCATAATGGGTTCTGCCTCGTTCTTCGAGTTGCAGGATTCGACCGGACGCATACAGATATATATCCGCCGCGACGACGTATGCCCCGAGGGGGATACGACGCTCTACAACACGGTATTCAAAAAGCTGCTCGACATAGGCGACTTCGTCGGTGTGGAGGGCTTCGCCTTTCTGACCAACACCGGCGAGCTGTCGGTGCACTGCCGCCGCTTCACGGTCATATCGAAGTCGGTGCGCCCGCTGCCCGTTGTCAAGCAGAAGGACGGCCAGACGTTCGATGCGCTGACCGACCCCGAAGTGCGCTACCGTCAGCGTTACGTCGATCTGGTCGTCAACCCCGACGTGCGCGAGACCTTCGTCAAGCGTGCCCGCATCATGCAGACCATGCGCGACTTCTTCAACGAGCGCGGCTATCTCGAAGTGGAGACACCGATCCTGCAACCCATTCCGGGCGGCGCGTCGGCACGTCCCTTCATCACGCACCACAATGCGCTGGACATAGATTTCTACATGCGCATCGCCACCGAGCTATACCTCAAACGACTTATCGTCGGCGGCTTCGACGGCGTATACGAGTTCGGCAAGAACTTCCGCAACGAGGGCATGGACCGCACGCACAACCCCGAATTTACCTGCATGGAGATATACGTCGCCTACAAGGACTATATCTGGATGCAGGAGTTTACCGAGCAGATGTTGGAGAGGGTCGCCACGGCGGTCAACGGCACGACCGATATCGTGATCGACGGCCGCACCGTATCGTTCAAGGCTCCGTTCCGCCGCGTGACCATGACCGACGCCATACGCGAGAAGACGGGCTACGACATTACGGGTCAGAGCGAGGAGCAGCTGCGCGAGGCCTGCGTGCGTCTCGATGTCGAGATCGACGAGACGATGGGCAAGGGCAAGCTCATCGACGCCATATTCGGCCAGTACTGCGAGGCCGATCTGATCCAGCCCACATTCGTTACGGACTACCCTATCGAGATGTCGCCGCTGTGCAAGCGCCACCGCTCGAACCCCGATCTGACGGAGCGCTTCGAGCTGTTCGTCAACGGTAAGGAGCTGTGCAACGCCTACTCCGAGCTGAACGACCCGATCGACCAGCTCGAACGTTTTCAGGAGCAGATGCGACTCTCGGAGAAGGGCGACGACGAGGCCATGCTGATCGATCTGGACTTCGTGCGCGCTTTGGAGTACGGCATGCCGTCGTGCTCGGGCATGGGTATCGGCATCGATCGTCTGACGATGTTCATGACCGGCGCCACATCTATTCAGGACGTTTTGTTCTTCCCGACGATGCGCCCCGAGAAGAAGGTCGTTGCAGACCCCGTCGAGGCATACACGGCCAAGGGCATAGCCCAGGAGTGGGTGCCCGTCATCCAGAAAATGGGATACATTACCGTCGACTCGCTCTCTAAGCTCTCGGCCGGCAAGTTCTTCAACGACCTCTGCGGCTTCAACAAGAAGAACAAGCTCGGGCTGAAAGCCCCCTCTATGGAGGAGGTCAAGCTCTGGTGCGGCGGCGCAGAGTAACCCGCTGCCGGAACAATACGCCGCCGCGGAATATTACGCGGCGGCAACCTACGGGTCGCGCATACGCGAACCGTTTCCTTGCCGAGGGCATGGCCGCCGCAACGTCCGGCTACGCACTCGGTACGACGAAAACATTTCATTTAATTATACATACAGAATATGAGAAAGAAAATCGTAGCAGGCAACTGGAAGATGAACACGCTTCCGGCCGAAGGTGTCGAGTTGGCAAAGGGTGTGGCGGCAGGCCGCGCCGAGGTATGTTCATGCGTCAACTTCATCGTATGTCCTCCGTTCACGCACCTGTGGCAGGTAGTCGAGACATTGAAGGGCACCGACATCGCCGTCGGCGCACAGGACTGCGCAACCGAGGCCAAGGGCGCCTACACGGGCGAGATCGCGGCATCGATGATCGCGGCTCTGGGTTGCAAGTACGTCATTCTCGGACACTCTGAGCGTCGCCAGTACTACGGAGAGACATCTGCCACGCTCAACCGCAAAATGGAGCAGGCATACGCCAACTCGCTCACGCCTATCTACTGCGTCGGCGAAAACCTCGAAGAGCGCGAGGCCGGCCGTCATTTCGACGTGGTAAAGGCTCAGATCGAGGAGGTCGTATTCAACCTTACGGCCGAGCAGTTCGCCGATCTGGTCATCGCCTACGAGCCCGTATGGGCTATCGGCACGGGCAAGACCGCTACGGCCGAGCAGGCACAGGAGATCCACGCATATATCCGCGAGGTATTGCGCTCGAAGTTCGGCGCTGCTGCCGACGAGTGCCCGATCCTCTACGGCGGTTCGTGCAAGCCCTCGAACGCACAGGAGATCTTCGCCAAGGCCGACGTCGACGGCGGTCTTATCGGCGGCGCAGCTCTCAAAGCCGAGGACTTCCTCGCTATCGGCAAGGGCTTCTAATCCCTCCGATCATATCTTCGACGCCCGGCCGCGATTGTGCAGCCGGGCGTCGTATTTCGTATTGCCGCCGGAAACGGAGCCCTCATCGGGGGTTCGACAAAACCGTGCAGCAGGCGTCAGCCAGCCTGCTCGATATAATATTTCACGACCGTTACAAGCTGCTCCGACAACTTATAAATATCGTTCAGCGACTCTATTCGATGCTTCGTGCCGACCTTATTCTCATCGAATGTTTCGACATACTTGTTACCCGTATTGAAATGAAGCCTGCATATCGGCTTGCGATTGTTGTCGTCGAATAGAATCGCGAAATAAGACTGTGCATCGCGCTCGACCACACGATCCAGATCGACCGTATTGCACAATATAGCCCTTACGATATAAAATCCCTGCAACTCCTCTTCGGTAGTCACTATGCGCGGCTCGTCGAGCTCGGCACCCGAGTCGGCCGACTCCTCGGCTGCCGGTTTCGGCTCCGCATCCTTACTCTCTACAACCGCATTGCCCGATATGGCCGACTTCAGACGCTCGTTCATATAGTCATTGGTATACTGCATGAAAGCCTGCTTGACGATCGCTCTGAACTGTTCGAGTATCGCATCGGTAAATCGCCCCGGATATACGGGTCGCGCGAAATATTTGACAAATTCGTCCGTCGGCTCGCTTACCTCGCGAACGATCGCATTGCGTATCTCGTTAGTGAATTTGAGCTCGCTGGCGGTATTGAGTATAGAATCTATGTTGAAGTAGCTCTTGTGAAACTCTCTGAGTTTATCGACCTCCGAGGCGCGGTAACGCTCCATATTGAACTCGAAGAACGGCTTCTCATCCATCTTGTTCGTCTCGACCAAATCGGTGTAGAAACGATACACGACACCGTTAGTCAATATTCCGAACCGTGCTTTCGACACATGAAAGTAGCGGAACAGCTGACCGTTGTGGGTATTGAGATCGGCTTTCCAGTGTTTGCACTCGACCAGCATTATAGGCATGCCGTCCTTGTGTACGGCATAATCGATCTTCTCCCCCTTCTTGATGCCCACATCGCAGGTAAACTCGGGCACGACCTCCATAGGATCGAACACGTCGTATCCCAACGCTTGCAGGAACGGCAGGACGAACGAAGTTTTGGTAGCCTCCTCGGTACAAATATTATCTTTGAGTTTGATAACACGCTCGCTCAGGAGCTTGATTTAATCTTTGAAATCCATGGCAGTTTAGGTTAATAATCATACAAATATAACGTTTTTTCCGCAAATTACAAATCGTTCGCGATCAGACGCCGCACACCGGCCGGATGCGGCGACCGTTTTTTTTATTTTATGAAATTTTGATTATATTTGTACACGGATAACCATAAACCGTAAAAACCATGGATCTGCAAAGTGTTCTTAAAACATACAAGGATTTTCCCAAGCAGGGAATAACCTTTTTCGACATCATCCCCTATCTTCAAGACAAGGAGATATACCGCACTCTTATCGACCGCATCGCGGAGTGTACCACAGCGCCCAACGTCGCGGCTCCCGAGGCGCGAGGATTTCTCTTTACCGCCCCGCTGCTGATCGTAAGCCGGTGCGTACACAACATCATACCGGTGCGCAAAAGCGGTAAGCTGCCTTTCGCCGAGGGCGATCTGCACGAGGTAAAGATCGTCAAGGAGTACGGCTTCGACAAGCTCTACTACCGCACCAGCGACATCGCCGCAGGCCTGCCCACGGGCGACGTCATCGAGATATCGATCATCGACGACGTGCTGGCTACGGGCGGCACGGCCGAGGGTGTCGCGGAGTCGTTGCAGAGCCTCGTGGTCGAGCGCGGCGGCAAGCAGTATCCCGTCAGGATCAAAGAGTTCGTCTTCATCGTAGAGTTGGAGGAGCTCGGCGGCGCAGCACGTCTTGAAAAGATAGCACCGGTCAAGTCGATCGTGAAGTTGTAGCGGCCGCCGCTACGACAGCATAACGGGTCGGGCAGGGCGCAACGCTCTGCCCGACTTGTCGTAATGGCATCCTGCCCCGCTATAACGGCACGGACGCGCCTCGCGCCGGCAAAACGGCGGGAGGGGGGGGGCTATTCGGCCGCCGTCTCCCCCCCCCGCCCATACAGCGAGAGGACGAAAGCAATAGCGGAATACCGCCCGTAATGGCAGAGGCGCGAGCGGCCGGTCCATTCTTCGACACAAGGCAGCAACTGCGGTACCGGCATGAAATCGGGGCGGACGGTCGGCATATAATACGTCCCGTTCGCCCCGATGATTCACACGGCGCCATTGGTGCCTTTCTCGAAAAGCAGACTATTTTTCCGACAGACCGAACTCTTCGGCCAGCCGCTGCATCATGGCGTAGGCCGCATCGTATTCGTTGGGGATTTCGCCGTCGAGAATGGCATTTTTGATTCTGTCCTTGATCTCGCCGATGATGCTGCACGGCGACAGATCGTAGGTACTCATGATGATATCGCCGGTTATGGGCGGCTGGAAGTTGCGTATGCGGTCGCGCTCTTCCAGATCGCGCATCTTGCGGCGCACCAGCTCGAAGTTGGCCATGTAGCGCTTTACCTTGGCGTCGATGCCCGATGTAATGTCGGCCTCGCAGAGGGTCATGAGCGACTCCACGTCGTCGCCGGCCTCGAACAGAAGACGCCTTACGGCCGAATCGGTAACCATATCCTCGGAGAGGATGATAGGACGCAGATGCAGGAAGACCAGCTTCTGCACGAAGCGCATATGTTCGTTCATCGGCAGCTTCATGCGGCGGAATATCTGCGGTATCATCTTCGAGCCGACGACCTCGTGCTGGTGGAACGTCCAACCGATATGCGGGTCGTAAGCCTTTGTGAGCGGCTTGGCGATGTCGTGCAGCACCGCAGCCCAGCGCAGCCACAGATCCTCGGAGCGGAGCGCGACGTTATCGAGCACTTTCAGCGTATGTTTGAAGTTGTCCTTGTGGGCATGGCTGCCGCGGCGCTCGACGCCCGAGAGACGGTGCATCTCGGGGAATATCAACTCCAACAGCCCCGTCAGCTCCAACAGCTCGAAGCCTATCGACGGCACGGGCGAAGCCACTATCTTGTTGAGCTCGACGATTATGCGCTCGCGCGAGACGATCGATATGCGCTCGCGGTTGCGGCGTATGGCCTCGAACGTCTCGTCGTAGATGTCGAAGCCGAGCTGCGAGGCGAACCTTATCGCACGCATCATGCGCAGCGGGTCGTCGGAGAATGTTATGTCGGGATCGCACGGGGTGCGTATGGTGCACTCTTCGAGATCGTACATGCCGTCGAAGGGGTCGACCAGCCGGCCGAATGTCGCGGAGTTGAGCGACCACGCCATAGCGTTGATCGTGAAGTCGCGGCGGCGCTGGTCGTCTTCAAGCGTACCAGGCTCGACCTGCGGCTTGCGCGAATCGTGCGAATACGATTCGCGGCGTGCGCCGACGAACTCCACCTCGGTGCCTTGCCAGCGCAGCATCGCCGTACCGAATGTCTTGAATATCGACACCTTGGCGCGCAGCTTGCGCCCCAGATCCTCGGCCACGGCAACGCCGTCGCCAACCACCACTACATCGATATCGGTCGAGGGGCGGCGCAGATAGTAGTCGCGCACGAATCCGCCAACGACATAGGCCTCCACGCCGAGGCGGTCTACCGTCTCGCGTATATGCCCGAAAACGGGGTTATCCAGCGGTGCCGGTATCATCGGCTCAGCGGACATAAGGACGCAACAGCTCTACCCAGACCTTATATCCGTCGGAGAGCAGATGCAGTCCGTCGTTGGTATAGCGCTCGTCGAGCAGGCCTCGCTCGTCGACCAGAGACGCATAGACGTCGATATAGGGCACTCCGCGCTCGGCGCATGCACGCTCGATCATGGCGTTGAGCTCCTCTATCCGCTCGCCCTTGGACCAATGGCTCTTCTTGGGCACCTTGCCCTCGAAGTCCTCGCCGTTGACCGGGAACACGCTCTGCACATAGAGCTTCGTGCGCGGCGATTCGGCAAGGATGCGGTCGACGACCTTGCATATATTGGCGGCGACGGCATCGGGCGTAGCTCCGGCTGCCAGATCGTTGGTGCCGATCATCAGGAACAGCTTCGCCGGCTGGCCTGCGACAATCGGGTCGAGACGGTCGAGCATCCACTCCGCACGGTCGCCGCTTATGCCGCGGTTGATGACGCGCGGATTGCCCAGCCACTCGCTCCAATCGCCGTAATCGGTAATGCTGTCGCCCAGAAAGACGATGCTGCTGCGGTGGACGGGCAGAGCCGCATAGTGGCTCCTTTTCTGATAATTATAGGCGTTCTGCGCCTCGACGGCCGTGGTGCAGAGCACAGCGGCCAGCATGATCGATAAGAATCTTTTCATCTAAAACCGAATTAATATTTTCCGGACGGCGCCTTCCGCACCGCCCCTGCCGCCCGACACGCCGACGGCGACTGTTTATCTATTGACAACTATCGTCCCGAAAGACATCTGCGATATATGCCGACCGTATTCTCCAATCCCCAGTAGAGCGCGTCGCTTATCAGCGCATGGCCTATCGACACCTCGTCGCACCAAGGGATGCGGCATAGGAAATATGCGAGGTTCTCGGTATTGAGATCGTGTCCGGCATTGAGTCCGAGCCCGAGGCGGCGCGCCTCTTCGGCCGCACGCAGATACGGCTCCACAGCACGCTCGCGGTCGGCGGCGTACTCGCGGGCATAGGCCTCCGTGTAGAGCTCCACGCGGTCGGCGCCGCACTCGGCCGCGCCGCGCACCATGTCGCAGTCCGGGTCGACGAAGATCGAGACGCGGATGCCCTGCTCGCGGAAGCGGCTGCACATCTGTGTCAGAAAGCCGCTGTTGCGCACCGTGTCCCAACCCGCGTTCGAGGTCAGGGCGTCGGGGGCGTCGGGCACCAGCGTTACCTGCGCAGGCCGCACCTGGTCGACAAGACGGCAGAAGCTGTCGATCGGATTGCCCTCGACGTTGAGCTCGGTGGATATCGAACGTTTCAGGTCGCGCACGTCGTCGTAACGTATATGCCGCGCATCGGGTCGCGGATGCACCGTGATGCCGTCGGCGCCGAAGCGCTCGATAGCCAGCGCCGCAGCCAGAAGATCGGGAACGTTTCCGCCGCGCGAGTTGCGCACTACGGCAATCTTATTGATGTTTACACTCAGTTTCGTCATAAATTCGGGGTTTAGGCCGAACCTTGAATTATCGGCCGGACAAAATACGAATTAATCCGCTTTCGGATATTTCGCGCCTCGGCGAAACCAAAACTTTCGTATATTTGCCCTGTAAAGTTAAGTATTTTTTTCGTTTCGCCAGATGAATATCATACTTTTTTCGCGCCGCAACTCGGCGCACGTGGCATCGCAGATCGCCGACATATTCGCCGCACTCGACCGCTACGGCTTCGACTACTCGATAAATGAGGAGTTTGCCGAGGCGTCGCGCGACACGGCCGGCATCGTCGTCGACCCCGGCCGGATATACCCGGCTCATAGGGCGCCGCACGGCGATGTGATGATCTGCTACGGCGGCGACGGCACGCTGCTCGACGGCATACACCGCCTCGAAGACCGCTCGACGCCTGTGGCCGGCATCAACTGCGGCAGGCTCGGCTTTCTGACCGAAAACAACGGCGATGCGATAGACGACCTTTTCGCCCGCATAGCCCGCTCGGAGCTGCGCACCGAACCGCGCACCATGCTCGCAGCCACCTGCCGCGACTGCGGCGGCACGTCTCTCGATGCGCTGAACGAGATATCGATACAGCGCCGCGGCGCCACGATGACATCGATCGAGACATACATCGACGGCGAGATGATAGCCACCTACTACGGCGACGGCGTGATAGTCTCGACGCCTACCGGCTCCACGGCCTACTCGCTCAGCGCCGGAGGGCCTATCGTAGCCCCCTCGTGCCGCTGTCTGGCGGTCGCGCCCATAGCCCCGCACAACCTTACGATGCGTCCGGTCGTCATACCCGACACCAGCCGCATCGAGCTGGTGCTGCGCTCGCGCGGACAGGAGGCGCTGCTGACGGCCGACAACCGCACCTACCCGCTCGAAGACGGAGAGAGGATAGCCATACGGCGCTCCGGCGAGAGGCTTTTTTTGGCGACGCCGCATAATAATTCGTTTTACGACACGTTAAGGAATAAGATGATGTGGGGCATCGACCGACGCGATTGATCCGCAGCGAGTTGCCCCTGCATGAAGGATGATGTGGCGGCAGCGGGCGGAGTATTTTGCCCGACATGCTTTCGTATTAGAATTAAAATGCTTACATTTGCAAGTTATTATGACCGATAGAATACCCATACCCCGCCACGTCGCCATTATCATGGACGGCAACGGACGCTGGGCCACGCAGCTCGGCAGGGAGCGTTACGAGGGGCATATCGCCGGCGTCGAGTCGGTGCGTGCCGCCGTTAAGGCCGCTGTGCGTCGCGGCGTGGAATATCTGACGCTCTATGCCTTCTCGACAGAGAACTGGGGACGTCCGGCCGAGGAGGTCTCGGCGATCATGGAGCTGTTCTGCCGCAGCGTGGCCGGCGAGGTCGACGATCTGCGCGCGCAGGGCGTGAGGGTCAAGGTCATAGGAGGCAGGGAGCGGTTCTCGCAGAGAGTGGCCGAGCATCTCGACGCCATAGAGTCGCGCACGGCCGACGGCGACAAGCTGACGCTGGTGCTGGCTTTCGACTACTCGTCGCGCAGCGAGATCGCGGCGGCGGTAAGGCAGATAGCCTCTCGCGCGGCAGCGGGAGAGATCGCAGCCGAGACCATAGACGAGAGCACCGTATCGGCACACCTCTACACGGCGTCGATCCCCGACCCCGACATGATAATCCGCACGGGCGGCGACCACCGTCTGAGCAACTTCCTGCTCTGGCAGGCATCATACGCCGAGCTCTATTTCCCGAAGGTGCTGTGGCCCGACTTCCGCGAGGAGCAGTTCGACGAAGCGCTGAGCGAATATGCGCGCCGCGAACGTCGCTTCGGCCTTGTAACAGATAAGAAATAACAGTGTTTTAGATGAAACATACGAAACTTACGATACTCTCCGCCGCGGCACTGCTGCTGAGCGCATTCGCTGCCGACGCCTATGGCGCCGCGCGGCATATTCTCGCAGCCGGCACCGACGCCCGAAGCCGGGGACTCGCCGGCCAGACACCCGCCGCGGACGCGGCCGATACGGTTGCCTTCGACACCTCGGCGCCGATACTCAGCCAGGGCGACGGCAAGCTCTACTACATCCGCAAGATCAACCTGCACGGAGTGAAGTACCTCAACCACGACATCCTCAAATCGTCGGCCGGCTTGGAGGAGGGCGACTCGATATATCTGCCCAGCAAGTTCATCTCCAACGCCATACAACGTCTGTGGGCTCCGAAATACTTCTCCGACGTACAGATCGGCGCCACTATCGAGGGCGACTCGCTCGACTTGGAGGTCTTCCTCAAAGAGCGTCCGCGCATCCTGCGCTGGCAGTTCGACGGTGTTGGCAAGGGCAAGCAGAAGGACCTTATAGAGGAGTTGAAGCTGCGCCGCAACACCGAGCTTTCGGACTACGTGATCGACAAGAATACACGGCTCATCAAGAGCCACTTCTCGAAGAAAGGCTACCGCAACTGTCAGGTCGAGGTGCGCATCGACAACGACACCACATACGAGCAGTGCGTCAACGTAACGTTCATCATCGACAAGAACCCGAAGGTCAAGATCGGCAAGATCAACTTCTCGGGCAACGAGGCTTTCGACGACAAGCGTCTGCGCCGCACCTTCAAAAAGACCCACCAGAAGAGTCTCAACATCTTCAAGGGGCGCAAGCTCTCCGAGGAGGACTACGAAATGGATAAGGAGCTGCTGCTCGATTTCTACAACTCGCGCGGCTACCGCAACGCGACTATCCTGCGCGATTCGATCTACGACATAGACTACAAGACTATCGGCATCGACATCGATGTGTCGGAGGGCAACAAATACTACATACGCGACATATCGTGGGTCGGCAACTCGATCTACACCACTGAGCAGCTGCAAGAGATGTTCGGCGTGCAGAAGGGCGACGTCTACGACAAGAAGTCGATGCACAAGCGTCTGGGCATCGGCAAGGAGGTAAACCCCGAGGAGATGTCCGTATCGTCGCTCTACCAGAACAACGGCTATCTGGCCTCGCAGATCGAGCCAGCCGAGATAGTGGTCGGACGCGACTCGATCGATCTGGAAATACGCGTCTTCGAGGGCAAGCCCTTTACCGTCAACGAGGTGGGCATATCGGGCAATATGCGCGTCGACGACGAAGTGATCCGCCGCGAGCTCTATGTACGTCCGGGCGATCTTTACAACCGCGCCATGCTCATGCAGACCATACGCACCCTCATGTCGATGGGGCACTTCGACGAAGAGAACGTCATGCCCGACGTCAAGCCCGTGAGCAACGAGCTGGTCGATGTCAACTGGCCTCTGGTCGAGAAGGCGAGCGACCAGTTCAATATCGCAGGCGGCTGGGGCTCGGGAACGTTCGTCGGTTCGATCGGCGTCACGCTCAACAACCTCTCTCTGCGCAACTTCTTCAAGAAGGGCGCTTGGCGCCCCTACCCTTCGGGACAGAACCAGCGCCTCTCGATTTCGGGACAGAGCAACGGTACATACTATAAGGCTCTCGCACTGAGCTTTACCGATCCCTGGCTGGGCGGACACCGACCCAATACCTTTACCTTCTCGGCGCATATCTCCGAGCAGAACAACGCCCTCTACGCATGGCAGAAGGCCTCGATGTACTACCGCTCGACGGGTGTGGCCGTCGGTCTGGGCAAGCGTCTGACATGGCCCGACCCCTACTTCTCGATCTACGCCGAAATGGCATACCAGCGTTACGGCTTGAAGGGCTGGTCGTCGTTCATCATCAGCAACGGACACAGCAACATGCTCTCGCTCAAACTGGTGCTGCAACGCTCGTCGGTCGACTCGCCGTTCTTCTCGCGCAAGGGTTCGGAGTTCACGGCCTCGGTGCAGGCCACGCCCCCCTTCTCGCTCTGGGACGGCAAGGACTACGCCGACAGCAAGCTCTCCGAGCAGGACCGCTACCGCTGGATCGAGTTCCACAAATGGAACCTCAAAGCAAAATGGTTCTTCCCGCTGACGACCAACCAGAACCTCGTGCTCATGGCCTCGGCCGAAATGGGTTATCTGGGTCACTACAACAAGGACAAGATATCGCCTTTCGAGCGTTTCGAGATCGGTGGCGACGGTATGACGGGCTATAATATATACGGTGTCGACATCATCGCCATGCGCGGTTACGAGGACGGTGCGCTCGATCCGTCGAGCTACTACTCGGTGGCCTACAACAAGTATACTGTCGAGTTGCGCTACCCGATAATCCTCAAACCGCAGTCGTCGATCTACGTGCTCGGCTTCTTGGAAGGCGGTAACGGCTTCAACTCGTGGAAGGAGTTCTCGCCGTTCAAGATCAAGCGTTCGGCCGGCGTCGGCGTGCGTCTCTATCTGCCCGTTGTCGGCATGCTCGGCATCGACTGGGGCTACGGCTTCGACGCGCCCTACGGCTCGACCAAGCCCAGCGGCAGCCAGTTCCACTTTACAATGGGACAGACGTTCTGATAAGCGACAAAATTCCATACGGGTGGGGCTTAAAAGCGCGACATGGCAAAGAAATTGAAATATTTTCGTTACATTTGTATAATATAAAAACAGTACATGTTTATGAAACGTTTGATATTGACATTCGCTCTGCTCGCCGCATCGTTCGGTCTGGCATCGGCACAGAACTATATGGTCGTCAACAGCGAGACGGTATTCAAGTCTATCCCCGAATACAACTCGGCGCTCGAACGCATCGAGACCCTCGCCGACCAGTACCAGCAGCAGGTCGACGACCGTTTCGCCGCCGTCGAGACGCTCTACAACAACTACATGGCACAGCGCTCGTCGCTCTCCGAGTCGGCACGCCAGACCCGTGAGAACGCCATTCTGCAACGCGAGAAGGAGGCTGCCGAGTTTCAGGAGTCGCTGTTCGGCACCGACGGCGAGCTGATGAAGAAGCGTCTGGAACTGATCCAGCCGATCCAGCAGCGCGTCTTCTCGACGATCGAGAGTTTCTGCAAGCAGCACGGCTACGACCTCGTGATAGACATCGCCGCCAACCCGACGGTGCTCTACAACTCGCTGCGCATCGACTTCACGCAGCGAATCATCGATGCTCTGAAATAGAAATAGTAATCAAACATTTATAATCAATCATGAAGAAGTTTTTGAAACTAACCCTCGCGGGTGCCCTGATGCTTTGCTCATCATCTGTTTTCGCACAAAAATTCGGACGCGTCGACCTGGCCGTCATCATCCCTAATATGGCCGAGTACAAGGAGGCGTCGGCCAACCTCGAAACATATGCCAAGGATCTGCAAGACCAGCTCGAAGCCATTCAGGTGGAGTTCAATACGCGTCTGGCCGATTTCGAGAAGAACGCCGGCACCATGACCGATTCGGTCAAGCAGCTCAAAGAGACCGAGCTGGGTCAGTTGCAGCAGCGCTACCGCGACTTCTCGCAGATCGCTCAGCAGGACCTTTCGAAGAAGGAGCAGGAGTTGATGCTGCCCGTATTCGACAAGGCCAACGAGGCTGTCAAGAAGATCTCTCAGGCGGGCGGTTATCTTGTCGTGTTCAACACATCCAACTCGGCCGCAGCAGGTCTGGCCTACTTCGATGAGGCAGCCCTGACGGACATTACCGATGCCGTAAAGCGCGAGCTCAACGTTACCGAGGATACCTCTACTGCCAACTAAGCGATCGTCCGAGGCTGTCGCCTGCCGTCGCGGCAGATGTCAGCGCCGACATCCGAATAGTCCATACTATCGCGCCTGCCTCAACGGCAGGCGTGTTTTTTTCTATAAGCATACTTTTCGTCAAAAATCATCGGCCCGCACCGCCGGCACGATAGGCTCGACTTAGCGTACTGCCCATTGCCGAATGACGAGGCGCGGACGCAAATGACGACCTTCACGGGAAAGATTTTTTTGTCAAAAGCGGTATTATGCAACGCAACGACGGAGCGAGGCGATGGGCTGTACTTGGGGTACTGCCCATTGGCGAGCGACGAGGCGCGGCAGCAGAATGCCGATTTTCACGGGAAATTTTTCGTCAAAAGGCGTTAGTAGCGGTGCCGACATGAAATCGGGGCAGACGGGTAGTACTCGATGTACGTCCCGTTTGCCACGATGATTGAGGTAACGCTAATGGCACCTTTTCACGAAAAATTATGAAAGAATGTTGATAAATACCCTCCGACATATTGATGCGTTGCTAAATTTTACCTACTTTTGTGGGCAACATATTAAACCCGATTGCTATGTCTTTTATCGATGAAAGGGTACAGTCGACAGGTCTCACATTCGATGATGTGTTGCTCGTACCGGCCTATTCAGACGTGTTGCCGAGAGAAGTGAATACCGCAGGCAGGTTCTCTCGAAATATCAGACTCAACATCCCGATAGTATCGGCGGCCATGGATACCGTGACCGAGGCTCCTCTGGCGATAGCGCTGGCGCGCGAGGGCGGCATAGGCGTGATCCACAAGAACATGTCGATAGCCGAGCAGGCTGCGCACGTAAGACGTGTCAAGCGCGCCGAGAGCGGCATGATCTACGACCCGATTACGATATCGAAAGACCATACGGTGGGCGATGCGCTGGCGCTGATGCACGAGAACAAGATAGGAGGCATACCCGTCGTCGACGCCGACAACAAGCTGATAGGCATAGTGACGAACCGCGACCTGAGATTCCAGCCCGACAGCGAGAGGCCGATCGAGCAGGTCATGACGCGCGAGCGGATCGTGACAACGCACAACACCGAACTCAAAAACGCAGCCGAAGTGCTGCTGCAAAATAAGATCGAGAAGCTGCCCGTAGTCGACGACGAGGGTCATCTGATCGGTCTTATTACATATAGGGACATTACCAAGTTGCAGGACAACCCCAATGCCTGCAAGGACGCGAAGGGACGTCTGCGCGTGGCGGCCGGCATCGGCATCACGCCCGATGCCATGGATCGCGTGGCGGCACTGGTGGCCGAGGATGTCGACGCCGTGGTGCTCGACTCGGCGCACGGACACTCCAAGGGCGTGGTCACGCTGCTGCGCCGCATCAAGGAGGCATATCCCGCGCTCGACGTGGTAGTAGGCAACATCGCCACGGCCGAGGCGGCGCGCTATCTGGTAGACAACGGTGCCGACGGCATCAAGGTCGGCATAGGTCCCGGCTCGATCTGCACAACCCGCATCATAGCCGGCGTCGGCGTACCGCAGCTGTCGGCCATATACGATGCGGCGACGGTGGCACGCGCGGCGGGCGTACCGGTCATAGCCGACGGCGGACTGCGCTACTCGGGCGACATCGTGAAGGCTCTGGCGGCCGGCGGCGACTCGGTGATGATAGGTTCGATGTTCGCAGGCGTCGAGGAGTCGCCCGGCGACACGATCATCTACAACGGCCGTAAATTCAAGTCGTACCGCGGCATGGGCTCGATCGACGCGATGAAGGCGGGCTCGGCCGACCGTTATTTCCAGAAGGGCTGCGAGGGCAATATCAACAAACTCGTCCCCGAGGGCATCGTGGGACGCGTGCCGTTCAAGGGCTCGCTGGCCGAGACGGTCTATCAGCTGGTGGGCGGCATACGTGCCGGCATGGGCTACTGCGGCGCACACGATATCGACGAGTTGAAGCAGTCGCGCTTCATCCGCATCACGGCATCGGGCATGAACGAGAGCCACCCGCACGACATAACCATAACGAGCGAGACGCCCAACTACTCGCGCGAACGATAATACGTACAGCGATACCGACTCAACCCCGACGGAATGAACGAAATACAGAACGAAATAGCCGCATGCGGACTCGTATGCGCCGCCTGCCGGCGATATAGCTCGGGCAAATGCCCCGGCTGCCGCGACTACGAGAAGGCGCAATGGTGCGGTCTGCGCCGCTGCGTCATCGAGCGCGGGCTGAAAAGCTGCGCCGACTGCACGGCAGTGCCCGTGGCGGAGTGCCGCACATTCAACAATTTCATGAGCAAGGTATTCGGTCTGTTGTTCCGCTCCGACCGCCGCGGCTGCATCGAACGCATCCGCGAGGTGGGCTACGAGGCCTATCTCTCGGAGATGAAACTCGCCGGACGCATGAACCGCCCGGTCTCTAAAAAATAGCGATCGGAAAACGCTGTTTCCCGCAGCCGACAGCCGTATCGGGTTCGCCCGGCCTCTGCCGGGGCGCAGGACAAGGCGCAAGGTAAATGACCCTTTACGGTAAGCATAGGCAGAGCCTGGCTTATCGGAACGTTGTCGGACGCAGAAAAAGCCGAAAAAAATTCAACCCTACTTCTTATGCAGGAAAAAATAATAATTCTCGACTTCGGGTCGCAATACACGCAGCTCATCGCGCGACGCATACGCGAGATGCAGGTATACTGCGAGATACACCCGTTCAACAGGATGCCCGAACTTGACTCGTCCGTGCGCGGCGTAATACTATCGGGCAGCCCGTCGTCGGTGCGCGACGATCAGGCGCCACGCATAGATCTCGACAGCATCAAGGGACGTCTGCCGCTGCTGGGCATCTGCTACGGCGCACAATATCTCGCCCACTTCTTCGGCGGACGCGTCGAGGCATCGGCAAGCCGCGAATACGGCCGCTCGCAGATGAGCGTGGTCGAGCCGGACGACGAGCTGATGCAGTCGCTCTCGCCCCGGTCGCAGGTGTGGATGTCGCACGGCGACACGATAACATCGATCCCCGACGCATACCGCATCGTCGCCTCGACCGACGACGTCGCCATAGCGGCCTACCGCATCGACGGCGAGCAGACATGGGGCATACAGTTCCACCCCGAGGTATATCATTCGACCGAGGGCAAGACGCTGCTCGAAAACTTCGTCGTGGGCATCTGCGGCTGCTCGCAGTCATGGACGCCGGACAGCTTCGTCGAGACGACCGTAGAGGAGCTGCGGCAGAAGTTAGGCGACGACAAGGTCGTTCTGGGCCTCTCGGGCGGCGTAGACTCGACGGTGGCCGCCGTGCTGCTGCACCGCGCCATAGGCGACCGCCTCTACTGCATCTTCGTGGACTCGGGGCTGCTGCGCCGCAACGAGTTCGACGACGTATTGGAATCATACAAGGGCATGGGACTCAACGTCAAGGGAGTCAAGGCGCACGACAAGTTCTTCGGCGATCTGGCCGGCGTAACCGACCCCGAGACCAAGCGCAAGATCATCGGCCGCGACTTCGTGGAGGTATTCAACGAGGAGGCGCAGCGCATACGCGACGTGAAGTGGCTGGCGCAGGGTACGATATATCCCGACGTTGTGGAGTCGGCCAAGGTCAACGGCATGGCCGTGGTCATCAAGTCGCACCACAACGTAGGCGGTCTGCCCGAGAAGATGAATCTGAAAATCGTCGAGCCCCTGCGTCTGCTCTTCAAGGACGAGGTGCGCCGCGTGGGTCTGTCGCTGGGCATCAGCCCGATGCTCATAGGCCGCCACCCATTCCCCGGCCCCGGACTCGCCATACGTATTCTGGGAGAGGTAACGCCCGAGAAGGTCGACATACTGCAAAGGGTCGACCAGATATATATCGACACCCTGCGCGAGGAGGGTCTCTACGACAAGATATGGCAGGCAGGCGCGATCCTTCTGCCCGTGCGCAGCGTCGGCGTTATGGGCGACGAACGCACCTACGAGAGCTGCGTTGCGCTGCGTGCCGTGACTTCGACCGACGGCATGACGGCCGACTGGGTGCATCTGCCCTACGAGGTTCTGGCGCGTCTTTCGAACGAGATCATAAACAAGGTGCGCGGCGTCAACCGCGTAGTCTACGACATCTCCTCGAAACCGCCAGCAACGATCGAGTGGGAGTAAAACAAACGCCGGCTGCCTGAAATCGGGCAGCCGGCGTCATATTACCATTTCATATCGTCCCCAACCGGATTCTTCGCTGCGTTTTAGCCAGAATGACGACACAACAGTCACGTTTTTACTTTCGGATTATCGCATCGCTCGGTATTCGAATCTTATGATATTTCCATAAAGAGTCTCTTCATAATATTATATTATTAAATTTGTCAGTATCAGATCATACCTCCTTCTTGTCGTCCCAATACTGTATAGCACCGCAGAACCGGCACTTTTCGTAGTGCCTCCATGTCTGCTCGGTTACGGTCATCACATCGCCCGAACGTGTGCCGGCGGCGCTTTTGGCATGTGCGTATATCTGTTTGGGAGTGCTGCATATCATCTCGCTTTTGAATGTGCGCAGAGCGTCCGAACGGTCGCACGTAGGACATTTCAGACCGGCCATGGCCTTCTGCTGCTTGTTGTGTTTGATGATGCGGTAGATGATATAGCCTATCAATAGCGGTATGCCGATGAATATGAAGCACGAGATGATCAGTGCGGCGATGATTATCCATGACGCAGCATCGGAGCTGTTGTCCTCCTCAACGGTAATTCTATATCTGTCCGACATGTTTTCGATCGTTTTTATTAGACTACCACTCTCGTTCGATATTTTCGACGGATCTGCGTATTGCGGCCAATGCCCGACTGTCGATCGAATTGCTGTTCGACCAGTTCGCGCTGCTCTTTACTATGCGGCAGCCCGCTCCTACGTTGCGGCTCTTGGTATAAATGACAACATATTTGTATCGGGAACCTGCGGGCAGTTGCAGGATAAGCGCGCTTGCGTGTCCTTTTGAAATGCCGTCTACATAACGTACTCTGCTCCAATCGGTATTTTTGTCCGACGAGTATTTCAGCTCGGAGTAGAGATTGTCGGCTGCCGCGCCGCTGTCGAACAGAGCGGTCAGAGCCGTTTTCCCTTGCGGGGACGACAGTTGCTTTACAGCCCGGAACAATCCGTTGTTGACATCTGTGGTTGCTTGTGCATCGGCGCATACGGATACCGCGAGCAGCGATGCCAATAAGATAAACAGTTTCTTCATAATCGATATTTTTTGTTTGGTATGTGCATAAAAAAAAGCGCGGACAGAACTCTTCTATTTGCTGTTGAGGTCTTAGGATACCATGCTATCAAATATACGAGTAAAGCCCACGCCTTGCGGCGTGAGCGTCATCGCTTTACTCTCGATAGCCATGAAAGTTCCTAAGTTTCAACAGCGAGAATCAAAGCTAAACGCTTTTTTCTAATATGTCTTCAATGTGCGTAGCCGTCAGGCTAATGTTTCATAGACTCCAATTGTATGGTTTTCGAATACGAAAGTACGAATAATCGTACAAATAAGCAAGTCTGCCCGCCGTTCGTCTAAACAGATTTCTTCAAACCGGCAAGACGGAGAAAAGCTGGCGGAGCTGCCGGCTATAACGTTATACGGGCGAGCTCTCCGTTTATCCGGATCGTCGCCTCATGTCCCACGAAGCGGACGAGCAGATAATTAGGATCGTCCGCGCCGCCGGGGAAATGGTCTTTATACCGCTCCTGCCACATCCGGCGCCGAATCCTATCGTCGGTCACGATCTCGACCGTGCCGCGCAGAGCTACGCTGTCGCCCCAAGCCGTGTAGCAGAGTCCCGCACGCGGGTTGCGCACGAAGTCGGCGACCTTGGCCGAATCGGCTCCCGTCGCAATCCACACCTCGTTGCATCCCGACGTATGTCCCTTCGAGAGCGTCACGGGGCGCGGGAATCCCTCGGCATCCACCGAAGCCAGCGTTACCTCGCCGCACTGCGCCAGCAGAGCCGTCGCACGCTCGACGAGGCTCCGCGTATCGCCCGCCGCCCACCGTTTGAGCTGCGGGAAGTACCCGCGCATCTGCGCCTTGTACTGCTCGGGAGTAAGGTTCCAGCCGGCAGCCTCGTTGACCTGATCGGTAAAGCGGGCGCAGAACTCGATCATCTGCCCCATAGTAAAGTCCTGAGTGAATGCTCCGTCCTTATAGCAATAAAGGCAATAATCCTCGCTCGCGGCGCCCTGCTTCTCAGTACCTCTGTTATTGTCGTCGAGCGGCATGCCGCAGCTCTGACATATTTTCAACTCCATTAAACGACGTATAAATAATTTGCGAATCCTACATATCCGACGATGCACGCCCCTGCACCGCATTTCGCCTTGCAATGCCCCACCTCTTCGAATCGGACGTTAGCCACCTACCGGATTAGCCCCGTGGTCGGTACGGCAAGCATCGCGTATCGCGCCGCCCGTCAGAACGGCAGATCGTCCGGATCGTCGGCGGGCATGGCCGGTGCCTGAGACTGCGCCTGCGGTTGTGCATACTGAGGCTGCGTGTAGGCCGGCGACTGCGGCTGGCCGTACTGCGGCTGCGAGTATGACGGCTGCTGCGACGGCTGGCCGTAGCTCTGTCCCTGCGGCGCGCCCGTGCCCGCTGCCGAGTCGGAGCGGCGGCCGAGCAGCTTCATCTCGTCGGCCAGTATCTCGGTCGTATAACGTTTGTTGTTGTCCTTGTCGGTCCACTCGCGGGTGCGCAGACGCCCCTCGATATAGAGCTGCGAGCCCTTGCGCACGAAGCGGTCTACCGTCTCGGCCAGTCCGCGCCAGAGCGTCACGGTGTGCCACTCGGTATGCTCGGTGGTCTCGTTGGTCTGACGGTTGTACATTCTCTCGCTCGTGGCCAGACGCACGCGCGCGACCTTGACGCCCGACTCCATGGCACGCACCTCGGGGTCGACGCCCACGTTGCCGACTAAAATTACCTTGTTTATCATATCGAATTACTTTAAGACTATTAACCAGTCGAACTCTACGTCGGGTATCATCCCCGATCGGAATACTCTATATCGGCCGTTAGGCTGCCCGTGAAGTCGGCATCGGAGCCCTCGATGATCTCCATCTCTACCGGCTGGTAGTAGAGCGCGCGCCGCAGTCTCTCGGAGAATCGTTTGCAGCGCCGCAGCTTGACGGCATCCTTCTCCGTCATGAGTATTATGGCGCGGGGATGACGGTCGACGAGCCGCTCCATGGCGGTTATGTCGTCGGTCGTATAGCGGTGGTGGTCGCCGAAAAAGAGCGTGTCGACCACGTTGTAGCGCACGGCCATGTCGCGCTTGAACACGCGCGGATTGCCTATGCCGGCCATAAGCACCGCCTGCGAGCCGGGATCGACCTGCTCGCGGTCGGGCTCCTCGAACAGCGGCCTTATCGGCAGCGGACGTGTGCGCGAGAAATATACCTTCTGGAATGCTATCTGTTTGAGCTGCTTGCGCCAGATGCGCTGGTCGAGCGGCGTCATGTCGTCGGGACACTTCGTGACGATGAAGTGGTGTGCGGCACGCAGCCGCGACGGGATATCGCGCAACGATCCTGCCGGCAGCATTTTGTCGCTCGATACCGGACGCGTCGCGTCGACGATGATGACATTGACCTTGGCCGCGACGCTGCGGTGCTGAAACCCGTCGTCCATGACTATAAGGTCGACCTCGGGGTGTTCGCGCCGTATGCGCCGTATGCCCTCGGCGCGCTTCTCGCAAACGATGACCGGCACATCGGGGAATTTGAGCTTTATCTGCAACGGCTCGTCGCCCGCGTCGAGATACGACGACGAACGCTTCACTTCACGGTAGCCCTTCGTGCGGCGGCCGTAACCGCGCGAGAGAAGCGCGATGTTGTAGCGGTCGCTCAGATGCGCGATGATATACTCCGCCGCAGGGGTCTTGCCCGTACCGCCGACGGTAATGTTGCCCACGCACACGACCGGTATGTCGAACGACTCGCTCTTGAATATATGCCAGTCGTAGAGACGATGCCTCAACGCCACCGCCCCCTTGTAGAACCAAGAACATATTTCCAACAACAGTTTCGACATAATACCATTTGCGGATATAACGACTACATCCGCGAAAAGCGTACAATTCCGACCAAAGGTAAAAATTAATAATCGATTTCCCAAATAAAAGCCCCTCTATTTCCGTTTTACGCATGTACCGCGGCCGGGGCGCATTGGCCGGTCGCAAAAAAATTACTAACTTTGCCGTTATGAAACATCTCTTCAAATCGACATTCGCAATACTGGCGCTCACGGC
>OFFG01000099.1_pt1 | contig 83410 bp, 79 predicted proteins | sample 1521331 | NCBI WGS metagenome assembly OFFG01 (sample SAMEA3504129, study PRJEB24116) | mouse gut metagenome | biome: mouse gut; feature: mouse-associated habitat; material: faeces | place: Denmark | collected 2011 | reverse complement strand
CTTCGGACAGTTCTACAAGTCGCGCACCTTCACCCGATCAGAGGGCACCCTGATGGCCGTCGGCTATGTGGGCTACATAGCGTGGCTCGTGGCCACCGCCTGATTCTTCGCATCGGCTATCAGAACAACCTGCAAAATCAGATCTATCGCAACCCTGAATATGATGAACTGATCAAGGATATATGATCGTTACACGGACAAGTATTAGAGTAAAGAGTTGGAGAGTTTGGTGTGGGTTGGTAGTAAGTGAATTTGAAGGTGGGGCGGTAGACGGCTCGGAGAGCCGTTACCCCGATATGGCAATCGCACCAAACAATATGGCTAAAAAAACAGGGGGATGGGAGGGGGAACGGAATTTTTTGTCTAATTTTGTAGTATGGCAAAAATTCTCATCACAATATGTGCCCGTGGAGGCTCGAAGGGTATCCCGGGAAAGAACATCAAGGAAATAGCCGGGCGTCCTCTGCTCGACTATACGGCGCGCACCGCGCTTGCTTTTGCCCGTAAACATGACGCGGACATAATCCTGTCGAGCGATTCGGAAGCGATCCTTGAGGTGGGGGCACGTTGCGGTCTCCCGACCGACTACCGCCGTCCGGACTATCTTGCCGACGATGTGTGCGGCAAACCTGACGCCATCAAGGATGCACTGCGCTTTGCCTCGGAAAAGAACCACACGGACTACGATATGATAGTGGATCTCGATGTCACATCCCCTATCCGCACCATAGCGGATATCGAGGGCTGCATTGAAATATTGAAGTCCAAGCCAGAGGCACTGACGGTGTTTTCCGTCAATCCGTGTGCGCGAAATCCCTATTTCAACATGGTGGAAGAGAAAGAGGGGGGCTACTACGGGGTGGTGCTCGGCGGACTGTACACCACACGCCAGAGCGCGCCCAAGGTCTACGACATGAATGCGTCGATCTACGTTTACCGTCCGGAAGCCCTTGAGCCGGAGCATCCACGTGCCGTCACCGACCGCTCGCTGGTCTACGTGATGGATCATATCTGCTTCGACCTCGACGAGCCATCGGACTTCGACTATCTATCCTATCTTATAGAAACCCATAGGCTGGAAATATGAAAGTGCTTATAATCGGACTCGGATCCATAGCATCGAAACATATCGATGCGCTGCGCAAGATTCAGGTTGCGTCGGCACCTCACCGTATCTATGCGCTACGTTCGTCGCGCAATGCCCGGCCTCGCGAGGGCGTAACCGATATCTACAGCATTGACGAAGCCATCAAACTCGAGCCCGATTTCATCATCATCTCCAACCCGACATCGATGCACGCCGACGCTATCCGCGCCGTGGCACATTCGGGCATACCGCTGATGATCGAGAAGCCACTTTTCGAAGCGCCGACCCACGATCTGCTCGTGGACTGCATCCACAAGGCCGACACGCTCACATACGTGGCTTGCAACCTGCGGTTTCTCCATTGCCTCAATTTCGTCGACAAGCATCTGCGCTCCAAAGCGATGCCGCGGCGGATCAACGAAGTGAACATCTACTGCGGATCGTCACTTCCAGGCTGGCGCCCCGGCTCTGACTACCGCAAGAGCTACTCAGCCACGCCGGAGATGGGTGGCGGAGTGCATCTCGACCTTATCCACGAGATTGACTACGCATGCCATCTTTTCGGCATGCCGCGCCACGCTACCGGCGTATGCCGCAGCGGCTCATCAATCGGCATACGCGCCATAGACTATGCCAACTACACGCTCGTCTACGACACGTTCTGCGCCAACATAACACTTAACTACTACCGCCCCGACTACCGGCGCACGATGGAGATTGTATTTGCCGACGACATTTGGACCGTGGATCTGGCCGCAAACACTGTGACCGACCGGAGCGGAAAAACGATATTCTCAAGCCAACAGAAGATCATCGACACGTATACCGACCAGATGATCTATTTCACCCAGATAGTGGCCGGACACCGCATCACCTCGATCAACGATATCCGCCACGCCAACGACATACTGAAGATTGCTTCGAAATATGAAAGATTTGACTGACAAAACAATAATAGTGACCGGCGGCCGCGGACTCATTGGCCGCGAGATAGTCAGGGAGCTCCACGAACATGGGGCGCGAGTGATCGATGCCGACATCTCGGCCGAGACCGACACCGATAAGCTTACCTATCGTCTCGACCTGAGCGACAACAGCTCCATTGACGGGCTGATTGAGTTCGCGCTCGACAACTGCGGACGCATCGACGGGCTTATCAACGCCGCATATCCCCACACCCCCGACTGGGGACGCCATCGGTTCGAGGATACTCCGATGAGCCATTGGGAGGAAAATGTCAGGCTTCAGCTCAACTCCGTATTCTACATAGACCAGCAGGTGGCAAAGGTCATGGAGCAGCAACGCTCCGGATCGATCGTCAACTTCGGATCGATCTATGGCATAGTAGGCAACGACTTCACCATCTATGAAGACTATGGCGGCACATCACCGGTTGAATACTGCGCTATCAAGGGTGGCATCATCAATTTCACACGTTATATGGCCTCTTACCTCGGCCATTATGGCATCAGGGTCAACTGTGTGTGTCCCGGAGGGATCTTCGACAACCAGCGCGAAGAGTTCGTCAAAGCCTACAATCACCGCTGCCCTATGAAACGTATGGGCAATCCCGACGACATCGCCCCACTCTGCCTCTTCCTCGTGGCCGACGGATCGAAATATATCACAGGACAAATCATTGCCGCCGACGGAGGCTGGACGGCTATCTGACAAACTTCACCACACGGACGGACTGATGGAACGACGGAAAATATGCATAGTGACCGGCACACGTGCCGAATGGGGGCTTCTCCGGCCAATAGCCGAAGAGCTTGCTCGTCGCGACGACTGCCAGGTGCAGATCGTGGCAACTAACATGCACCTTGACCCACGGTTCGGACATACGATCGACGAGATCACGCAGGCCGGTTTTGCGGTCGACGCCACCGTCGACATGATCATGCCCGGCAGCCCCGATAACGAAGCTACCGTGGCACGGGCAACGGCACGATGCATGTCCGGCATGGTCGACGCGTTTCAACAGCTTGCACCGGACGCGATAGTGGTTCTCGGCGACAGATCCGAGATACTTGCCGTGGCATCGGCAGCAACAATAATGCGCATTCCGCTCATCCATCTCCATGGAGGCGAGATCACAGAAGGAGCCATAGACGATGCCATACGCCATGCCGTCACCAAGCTGTCATCGCTCCATCTGGTCTCCACCGAGAGCCACCGCCGCCGTGTGATCCAGATGGGGGAACAGCCCGACATGGTGATCAACACCGGCGCAATAGGTGTCTATAACGCCCTGCATACACCACCGGTGACAAATCAGGAGCTGATCGACTACATCGGATTCCTTCCCGACAAACAGACAATATTCGTCACCTACCATCCGGCAACGCTCGACTCCGTTGAAGCCTCGTCACGTTTCGACGACCTGCTCAAAGCCCTTGACCGATTCCCTCAACTGAAGATAATTTTCTCCTTCCCCAACAATGACGCCCGTGGTGCAGGACTTATTGACCGCATCCTCAGATATGCCGCCACATCGCCTGAACGGATCAAGGCCATCCCGTCGCTGGGAATGCGCCGGTACATGTCGATGCTCCCCAAGATAGCCGCCGCCGTAGGCAACTCGTCGAGCGGAATAATCGAAGTGCCGTCGGCAGGGATTCCATCGGTCGACATAGGCATACGCCAACGAGGCCGCACAGCCGGTCCGTCGGTGATCCACTGCGGCGATTCAACGGAAGAGATAGCCACGGCAATAGAGAGAGCCTTGTCGCCGCAGATGCAGCAACTGGCCGCACGCCGCGAGAATCCCTATGCCCAACCCGACACACTCGGCAAATGCGTCACAGCCATAGCGACCACTCCCCTTGACCGCTTGCGCCACAAAACATTCCACGACCTCAACCAACGATCAAGATGAACAGACATATAATCTCCGAACACGACACCCTGATCCACGCACTCGAAATGCTCAACTCGCTTTCGGGCAGCGTGCTGACCCTGTTTGTGGTCAACTCCGAAGGGGTGATGACCGGCACTCTGACCGACGGCGACATCCGTCGCGGCCTTATAGCCGGAGCGATGCCATCGGCTGCTGTTTCCGAAGTTATGCACCGCAGCTTCCGCGCCCTCCGAGGCGAGAAGATCAATGTGGAGCAATTGCGGATGTACCGCACACAAGGCGTCAGGTTGCTGCCATGGCTCGACAGCACAGGCCGCATATCCGAGATCATCGATACGACTGTCACGCCGACAAAATTGCCCTTGACGGCAATCCTGATGGCCGGCGGAAAAGGTGAACGGTTGAGACCGATGACCCTCAACACCCCCAAACCATTGCTGAAAATAGGTGGGAAAGCCATTATCGACTACAATGTCGAAGCGCTGGCAAGATGTGGCATCAACGACATATCCGTCACCGTCAATTACCTGGCCGAAAAGATGGAAGAACATTTCGCAGAGCCCGTTGGCGGAGTCAATGTACATTGCGTCCGCGAAGACCGGCCTCTCGGCACAATAGGCTCGGCAGCCCTTGTGGATCTCCCGGAGTATGGCGATACGCTGGTGATGAACTCCGATCTGCTCACCTCGATTTCATTCGAGGATATGTACCTGAGCCATGTTGCCGAACAGGCCGACATCACCATTGCCGCGATCCCTTACAATGTCTCCGTCCCCTACGCTATTCTGGCCACAGACGGCAGCAATGTGACCGCGCTTGAAGAGAAACCGTCCTACGCCTACTATGCCAACGCCGGCATTTACATAATCTCCAACCGTCTGCTCCGCGAACTACCGACCGACCGGCGCACCGATGCCACCGATCTCATAGAGCAGACCATAGCGCGGCGCAAGAAAGTCACCTATTTCCCTATCTCAGGGATGTGGATTGATGTTGGTTCTCCGGCCGATTTCCGCCATGCAAGCGAACTGATGAAACACAAAAACATGTAGGAATGTTATAATCTCATAACCCACACACTCTATCCAATTATGGCAGATTCAAATTTTATAGACTACGTCAAGATACATTGCCGCTCAGGAAAGGGCGGAGCCGGATCGCGGCATTTCTATCGCGCTAAATACGTGCCCAAAGGTGGTCCCGACGGCGGCGACGGCGGCCGTGGCGGACACATCATACTGCGCGGCAACAAACAGATGTGGACACTGCTTCCACTGAAATTCAACCGCCATGTCTTTGCCGGCAACGGCCAGAGCGGAACCGGCGGACGGTCGTTCGGCAAGGATGGCGAGGACAAAGTGATCGAAGTGCCCTGCGGAACCGTGGTGTTCGACGCAGAGACCGGAGAGTTTCTCGCTGAAGTCAACGACGACGGAGAGGAAATAAAGCTGCTCCGCGGCGGCAAGGGCGGACTCGGCAACTGGCATTTCAAAAGCGCCACCAACCGCACTCCGCGCTATGCACAGCCCGGCGAACCGGCAATCGAGAAAACCATAATCCTTGAGCTGAAACTGCTGGCCGACGTTGGCCTCGTAGGCTTCCCGAACGCCGGTAAATCAACACTTCTGTCCGCACTATCGGCAGCACGTCCTAAAATCGCCGATTATCCGTTCACAACCATGGAGCCTCAACTTGGCATTGTGTCCTACCGCGACAACCGTTCTTTCGTGATGGCCGACATTCCCGGTATAATCGAAGGTGCGAGCGAGGGTAAGGGCCTTGGACTCCGCTTTTTGCGCCATATCGAACGCAACGCCGTGCTTCTGTTCATGGTTCCGGCCGATGCCGAGGATATCACGAAAGAATATGAGGTTCTGCTCTCCGAGCTTGAGAAGTTCAATCCCCAGCTGATGGACAAGCAACGCGTCCTGGCAGTGTCGAAAAGCGACATGCTCGACGATGAGCTGATCGCTGAGATCCGCCCTACGCTCCCGACCGACATCCCCTGCGTATTCATCTCCGCCGTCACAGGCATGGGGCTTACAGAACTGAAAGATATCCTATGGGGCGCGATCACCGACGAGCGCAACCAGATAGCCACACCGGCCATTACCCATCGTCCGCTCGACGGCCACCACCGCGTGCGCGAGGAGGACGAGTTCATCTTCGAACCGGAACCCGGAATGCCGGAAGAACCCGAAGAAGAGGATCTCGATGAAGATTTCCCCGAGGACTGGGGCGACGACTGGGACTACGATATCAACCAATGACGCAGCCGACAATCTCCAGAATTGATCTTCCGCTGGCCGACGGGATAACAGCATTCTCAACGCTTCGCAATGCCGAAGATCCATCAATACCATACTCCGGATTCAACGCCTGCCATTATGTAGGCGATGATCCGGAGCATGTCAAAAAATGCCGTCGCCTATTAGCCGGAGAGCTTGCCATCCGGGAAGAAAATATTATCATCCCCACGCAGATCCATTCTGCCTCCGTGGCCACCATCACCCATCTGCCCGTCGATCCTGAAGATATAAACGGGGTGGACGCATTGGTCACAAACTTATCCGAGGTTGCTCTCGCCATCAACACTGCCGACTGCGTGCCGATAGTAATGGCCGATCCTGAGTCGGGGGTCATTGCGGCAGCCCACAGCGGATGGCGCGGAACCGTAGCCGGAATAGCAGAACGCACATTAGAAGCCATGGTGTCGCTCGGTGCCGATAGAAACCGGATACGGGTTGCCATAGGCCCATCGATATGCACAAAATGTTTTGAAGTTGGACAGGAAGTGGCCGATCAGTTCATCGACTTGTACGGGAACCAGAGCCACACCGTCATATCAGAAATATATCCACGTCCCCACGTTGATCTGGTCAGAGCCATAACATTATCGCTGACAAAAGCCGGAGTAAAACCAGATCACATCGCTCTATCAGAAGTGTGTTCCCATTGCAATCCCAAGGATTATTTCTCAGCCCGAAGCATAGGCATAAAGTCCGGGCGGACGCTCACCGTTGTCATGCGCTGAGACCGATCTGCTGGATCGATCTGTCGAAGGTGTCGCGGTCAAGCGCACGCTGCCGCATGCGGTTGCGGTAGGTATAGACAGTGTTGTGGGACAGACGCAGAAAACGTGCCACAACCGCCGTATCATCAATCCCAAGACAAGAGAAAGCCAGAACACGCAACTCCGTGGTCAACCGGCCTTCAGCTGTCTCTATCCTACGCTCAGGAATCAACAAGGCATTTACCTGCTGCAAAAAGTCGGGATAGAGATTGAAGATGGTGTTATCGAAAGTCAGATTCTGCATCTCATCGTGATCGTCGTTCAGCACCTGGCTCTCCAGCATATCCTTCACGGAAGCCACCTGCCCGGCCACAAGTTTACGGCGGATATTCGAGAGCGTAGAATCAAATTTCTCAAGGGTCGCCGCGTGCAGACGCAGGAACTCTACAGTCAAAGCACGGCGGTCGGCCTCGACGGCAGTCTGTTCACGGAGTGTGTTGTTATGGCGTCCAGCATCACGGCGCATGCGCATGGCGAAAATCAACGTGATGCCCGAGACCACGAGTGCCACACATGATATTAAGATTAAAATAGCAGTCATCATATCGTAAGGATGGCTTTGATACAACATGTTTGTTTATGCAAAGATAGGAAAAACATACATCTTTTATCCATAAAAAGGCGCAAAGATGCTATATTTTTAATAATTTTTATCTATAGTAGCACTTTTGTAATACCCTGAATCACAATATTATTTACTAAAAACCATCTAAACTTGTCCTAAACAATGGCTAAATATCGCGCCGGATTGCTTGCACTCTGATTAATTTTGCAGACGAATTAGGAAAGAGAACGAAGTGCAATAATAGTAATGTGATTTATGTTAGGTTTATGACCGGATCAAATTACCGACGGTCATGAAAAGGCAAAGGCGAGTCGTGGTGACTCGCCTCGTTTTTTTATCATGCCGTCCTGCCTATTTCACGGGGATTTTCTCGATGCGACGCTCATGGCGGCCACCTTCAAATTCCGTGTTCAGGAACGTATCGACAATCTCAAGAGCTTTGTCCGCCGGGATGAACCGCGCAGGAAGCACGAGCACATTGGCATTGTTATGTTCTCTGGCCAGACGTGCAAGATCGGTGTCCCAGCAAAGCGCGGCGCGGATTCCCTGATGCTTGTTGAGAGTCATGGCGATGCCATTGCCTGTTCCACACATTGCGATTCCCGGATAGTCAGAGCCGTTTTCAACTGCAAGTGCGCAGGGATGGGCGAAATCAGGATAATCACAACTATCGGCCGAATCAGTTCCGAAATCCTCTGTAGCAATGCCACGTCCGTTCAGATACTCAATGATTGTCCGCTTTAGTTCATAGCCCGCGTGATCACTGCACAGGGCCACTTTTTTTCCGGGTTGAAGAATGCTCATGATTGTTATATTTTCGTATTAATAATATCGTGTTTAAAGATCCAATGAAATATGCCGCCAGATACGCTGTGGAATACACCGCCACAAGGCGTTGACAATGCGCCAGCGCGAATCTATCACGGCTATACGTTTGCGCTGCAACATGGCCAGCTCAATACGGCGCACCGCATAGTCAAGGGTCATCTCCATCGGGTAATCCTTTTCCGGATCGAGAAGATCGGTGCGGATGAATCCCGGACGTATATCCGTGAATCCCACATTGACATGCCGTGTATATGCAAGCTGCTCAAGAGCATTGATAAACGTCTGCTCAAAGCGTTTCGACGCACTGTAGGCGGCCGAAAGCCCTATTCCCTTTGTACCGGCAATGGACGTGATGGCGCAGATCTGGCCTTTATGCACATTAGCCGTATCACGGAAGTATTTGAACGCGGCAACCATGATTCTTGCAAAGCCTTCTACGTTGACACGCAATGTCCGTGTCACCTTTCCGGAATCAAGATCAGGATCCATATAGCCCGTCCCGGCTGCAAACAGAAGGTAGTCCATTCCGGAGTTCATCTCGATCAGATCATAGAACCGCTCCGCGGCATCATCGGCTGCAACGTCAATTGTCTTGTAAACAATCTGCCCCGGCACAAGTCCGGCTATCTCTTTCAGATTTTCCTCCCTACGGGCAGCGATTCCCACTTCCCATCCGCCACGGGCGAAGTCAAGAGCCACTTTGCGACCGATACCCGATGATGCTCCGACAATGATAATTTTTCTTGCCATAGTTCTCTAATTGTTTAATCCATATCGGGCAAAAGGAAATGTACGCATTTTATTCTATCCGTTCGCCCGTCTCTGTATTAACCGCAGGATCAGGCTTCTTGTTCAACGGAATGGTGTAGGAAATCGAAAAGCTCCCCGTAAAAGCAGTGCCCCGTTTACCAAATCCAGGGATATACATAGGTTTCCCGTACGGGGCTGCGCTCTCATGCAGAACAGCATGATATTTGACCGACCAGCCAAGCGAGATGGACTTGAATATGTCAACTCTCAGTCCGGCAAGGAACTCGAAATATCCTGCGGAGGCCGACTGTGACGGAATCGAGAACTCAACCGGATCATCCCAATAACCAGGCGACATGGTGACATTCTTCACCTGATACTTGAACGGAGTGAAACCATATCGGATGCCTGCATAAAGCTGATATCGCGGATTGTTGTTATACAGGAAGTTGTAGTTGATACCTATTTTAAAATAAGGAGCCATCGGGGAATGGAACGTATAGTTCTGCCCATCCGGAGTTATATCACAGGCTCCGAGACCGAACTCAACTACAGGCTTATACCTGTTGTGCAGGCTCAATTCGGCCCATACATCGCCTATGCCATAGTCCGATCCGAGAATACGCATCACGGGATCCCACACGTTGACACCTACCGTTACCGACTCCAGCAACGGATAGATCATACTTTTATCTTTCTTTACCAACGTAGTATCGACCCATTCCTGACCTGTGACCGTATCAACGAACACCACATGGCCTTCGGCATCCCTTCTCTCTGCAAGATTGGCCTTGGGATCCACGGTCTCCGGCTGCTCCACGACTCCTCCGGTGCCAGGGCGCGTCTTCACAGGGGTGATCTTTCGTTGTGCAAGACACGGCACCACAAGAGCCATACAGACAGCAACGATGGTAAAAGCCCGGAATATTCTATCAATCAGTTTCATCGGTTGATGTACGGAAATAAATTTTTATACGTTCGAGATCTGTGTTAGTGATCAAAGAGTCCACTATCGCGACAGAATCAACGAGATGACGCGTATATTTGAAGCTATGTATCTCATAAAGAAGCATGGCTCCACATTGCTCGGACGCGAAATAAGGGCTTGAAGTGTAGCCGAATGTCAATGTGTCGTTATAGGCTTCGTCGTCAAGTCCTTCCTGAGTGTAATGGAACACGTAAGACATATTGTCGGATCCGGCGCGGAACGGCAGATAGGCCAGCGACATCGCTTCGCCGGAATGATAGAGCACCGAATCGCCAGGAGCGCCGACTCCATATATCTCAAGATTTGACAACGTTATGGATGCCTCAGTGGACGAACTGTAGAAGCCGGCCAGAGGCAACGAGCTTTGGTTGTCTGTACATCCCGAGGTGTTACACGACGACAACACCGCCGATATGCTCAACACTGTCAATATGATTATTGCCGGTATTTTCCCCATATCGCGATCTCTTCAAGTGTTTTGCGTTTTTTCGCCGGGGCCACAGACTCCGGATCAGGATACCCCACAGGAATTATAGCCATCGGCTCTATATATTCCGGAAGTGCGAGAACCTTAGCCAGACGCTCAGCGTCAAAATTGCAGATCCAACAAGTTCCAAGTCCGAGATCCGAAGCCTCCAGACAGATATGTTCCACAGCAATAGCCAGATCAATATCGCAATGATCTTTTCCATCCTCGCGGTGCCATGAACATGAATGATCTCCGCAAGCCACAATGAACGTACCGGCATTGTTCATCCACTCGCGAGGATAAACAGCTCTGACCTCTGCGGCAAGATCGGGAGTTGTGACAACAATGAAAAGCCATGGCTGCCTGTTGCAGGCCGATGGCGCAAGACGCGCCGCCTCCAGAATTGCTGTCACCTGATCTTCCGGAACAGGCTGCGGAGTATAGTTCCGGCAGGAATATCTATCGCGTGCAATACGCAGAAAACCGTTTATTTTCTCAGTCTCAGACATCATTTGATCTCCTCCTCTATTTCGTAATCATTGCGGCGCGTGGAATTTCTGGCTATCAGCTCGCCGATAAAACCGGTGAGAAACAGCTGTGTGCCAAGAATCATCGCTGTCAGCGCTATATAGAAGTACGGTGAATCCGTGATGAGACGATATGCCTCTCCGGCGCAAATATGATAGAGCTTGACACCTCCAAGAAACATCACGGAGAGCAATCCGATCATGAACATAAGACTTCCAAGCAGACCGAAGAAATGCATCGGTTTACCTCCGAACTTATTGGTAAACCAAAGGGTCATCAGGTCGAGATAACCATTGACAAAACGGTCGAGTCCAAATTTCGACTTTCCGTATTTTCTCGCTTGATGGTGAACCACTTTTTCCCCGATGCGTGTGAAGCCGGCATTCTTCGCCAGATATGGAATATAGCGGTGCATGTCGCCATACACCTCTATATGCTTGACAACCTTGTTTCTGTAGGCTTTCAGGCCGCAATTGAAATCATGAAGATTATGAATTCCGCTCACACGACGGGCAGTAGCATTGAACAGTTTGGTCGGGATGGTCTTCGACAGCGGATCGTAGCGTTTCTGTTTCCAGCCACTGACCAGATCAAATCCATCCTTCATGATCATTTTGTAAAGCTCCGGTATCTCATCCGGACTATCCTGAAGATCAGCATCCATGGTTATCACAACATCTCCTTGCGCACGGGCAAATCCCGTGTTCAATGCAGGCGACTTTCCATAGTTACGACGGAAACAGACACCCTTCACTGCCGGATTATGCTCTGCAAGACGATTGATGACCGACCAGGAATCATCCGTGCTGCCATCATTTATAAACAGGATCTCGTAGCTGAACCGATGCTCATCCATCACTCGCCGTATCCAGCTTTCCAGCTCCGGAAGCGACTCAGCCTCATTGTATAGCGGTACGATTACGGTTATATCCATCGTATTTGTTTTATATCATTTATTCGGTTATTCCATTTGTGCGTGATGCCATCTGGCCGGCCAGGGAGCGACGGCGTGCAACGCTCTGAGCAATAGCTGCTGTTATAAGCGAAAGCACTGACCCGGTCGACATGCTGAGCCAGAACATCGACATGGTGAAAGACGATGCCGACGGAACGGCTCCGCTATCTATCATGCGCTGCATGATCTGAGCAGTCTCCGCATAATCATTGCCCGGCATCGCTTCGCAGGAAGCTATGCAGTTTCTGACAAGCCCGAGGATCATATCCGGCTCCACGAACTTGATATACAACATTGTGACAAGTGAACAGATCACTGATCCGAACAAAAATGTCATTATTCCTTGCATCCAAAGCCCGGAAAAAGTTGTCTGACCTTTTTGCCGGCGAACCGTTGACCGCATCGTGGCATAGATAACGACAGGCATACACGCCATCAGACAAAGCAACGCAAACGAAGCAATATTCACTCGCGTCATCAACACGAAAAAGGCGAACATGCCCGACATATATAGCCCTACCGGGATTCCGGCACGCGCACCAAGATAATATGGAGAGTCTTGTTTTTTCAAATCAATATGTTTTTATTATTGCAAAGATACATATTTTCCACAAGCAAACATCGCAAACAGCTGTTAAATCACAAAACTACCACAACTGCCCCACAAATTTTCAACCACCAAGCGATCCAATTCCAACGCGATTGAACCGGTAAAGTCTCAAAAACAGCTTAAAATTGTTATATTTTTATTTATATTCGCCTCGATATTAAAACTAATTAATTAATTGATTTATAAGATTAGAAGCATTATATTACTTATGTCACAGTTTATATTGCAGCAAAAACTATTGCATAGAGCATCTTGTGTAGCTATTTTTGCATTGTAAAATTTTTTCAGTTAAGGATTGCGACTTGACATAAGGTAAAAAAGGACAAACCACATAAGGTACAAGTCAGACAATAAATACCCCTTCACACTGGGGTGGCAATGGTCAAGACAAATATAAATGAGTCGCAAAAAAGAAATTTAAGGAATAAGATTGGTGATGAATCAAAACGATACATCAAAACAAACGGCCGGTTCGTGAGAATCGGCCGTTTGTTTTGATATTGTATGGCTATAGGGATTTCAATCCTTCGGATGGAATGTTCCGATATGACGCTTTTTCTTTTCCTCAAAAATCTCGTCTATGGTCAGCAGTATTCCTGTTTCCTCTACATCGCCAAACTCATCGTTGATTGCAGTACCGAACACTCGCATCGTTGGCGACAGGTTCATATAGGCATTGATCAGCGGTGGAATATTGATCCCGAAACTACGGATCTCATGATTAAGCGTCTTGTAATCGTCCGCGTATGAATCTCCGCAGAACAAAGCCTCCATCTCCTTGACATCAATCTTTGTGTCGAGAGGATTCATTGGAGTGACGAGCTTGTCCGGATCCGAAAAATGCTTGCTGAAGAAATAAAGTATCATATTGCGGCAAGCCTTTATATATCCCGGATACATTGTGACTTTGCCGAAAAGATATTTGATCTCAGGATGAACAACAGTCAATGCGCCAAGTCCGTCCCAGAGATTATCAAGCGCATATAGAGCCTTTGCACCGGCTTTCGAGGATTGATATTCAAGACGGACGAATGAACGTCCAAGCTCGATTGTCTCCGGAAGATATTCCCTCAGGAATTTATCGGAAAAATCAAACATGTGGGCTGTGGCAATCCGGGGAGTTCCATCCGGACGTATCTGTATATCCCGGCCTGTGATATAACGGTAGCCGCCGAGAATCAGTCTTGCAGACGGATCCCAGACGATAAGCTGCCGGCATGGTGGCATCATGACGTCATATTCATCTATATCACACGACTTACCGGTTCCTCCTCCGGCCGCTCGGAACGCGATTTCTCGCAGACGGCCTATCTCACGCATCACGTTAGGTGCGCTATGGGCATCGACAACGTAGATCTGATTGTTGCCCTTGTTGGTATCACGCAGGAACGTGCTTTCAGTCAATTCCGACTCTATAAGTTCTGTGCTGACAGGGGCAATTATTTCTTCTTTCATCAACTGATGCGTTTTGAGCTTGTTTCAATTTATCCAAGACGGTAGACAATCTCCTTGATCTCATCAGCCTGACCCTGAGCTTGGCGACCACCTTTCAGCGACTCGCAGGGGATAGGGTGTCCGATGCGTATTTCATACGACTGTCCTGCACTGCGGAACACCTCTCGTGGCAATCTGACCATCTCGATATTGAGTTTCAGTCCAAGCAGTGTCCTCAGTTTTGCAAAATTATAAAAAAAGTTTGAGTTTTTCCCCTTAAAGTAAACAGGAATTACAGGCCTTTGGTGCTGAATCGCCTTGTTTATGAAATTTTTCTGCCACTGCAGATCGGCTATCAGTCCATTTTTGCCCTTACGGGACACAAGACCGGCCGGAAAGATGATCACGGGCTTGTCCGACGACATTGCCTCGTCTATGCCACGGAATGCATCGCGCGACTGATGGCCATGCTTGTTGATTGGCAGAAAAACGCCTCCAAGAGGCTCTATGGCCATCAACAGATCATTCACAACAAACTTCAACCCGGGGCCATAGACACGCGTGAAATAGTCTATAAGCATCATTCCGTCCAATCCGCCCAATGGATGATTGCACACAATGATCACCCTTCCGTCTGATGGAAGATTCTCCGCCCCCACGACATTATATGTAATTCCAAGATGATCGATCACACCACGGCAAAAGTCGGCATCCCGTTTTCCGTGACACACTCGCAACATCTCATTCAGTTCGCGCTGGCAGATAACCCGTTCAAGCCATCTGACGACAAACCGCGGTATATATCGAGACTGGCGCGGAATCTTCTCCTTGATAACACGCCCGAGATCTATCTCTATTGGTTTATTCTCATCCATTGTTCCACAAAGTTACTACATATCGACTATATATTGCAAATTCACCGCCGATGATAAACCGGTTATTACATAAAATGACTAATTTTGCCCCATGGGAATATCAAAAAAAATAGCTTCTGCCGCAGCCTTATGCGCCACCTCTGCAAAAAGCGTCATAAAGCTGGCCATAGAGTCGCGCCCATGCGGAATCCGCAAGGCTGAAGACTCCGATGAATCACTAATTATAATGGGCAACGGCCCATCTTTGGCCGATGCGATGGCCAACCACGCCCCTGCCCTGCGCAATCATCCGCTGATGGCCGTCAATTTCGCTGCAAACGCTGAGGAATTCTACGGCTTCCGGCCTCGCTACTACGTGTTGGCCGATCCGGTTTTCTTTGCCAACACCCCCCACGAGAATGTCTCGAAGCTATGGAAAAACCTTTCCGAGCGCATCAACTGGCCAATGACGCTCTTCATACCGGCAAAAATGCGCCGTAAAGCCCGTCTGAGCTCCAATCACAACATCGACCTACAGACATTCAACCCTGTGGGCGTGGAAGGATTCCAATGGCTGGAAAACGCCGTGTTTGCATCCGGGCGCGGAATGCCTCGCCCTCGAAACGTTCTGATCGTGGCTATAATGATCGCACTGAAGATGGGCTACAAAAATATATGGCTGACCGGTGCCGACCATTCATGGACACGGACTCTTGAGGTTGACGAAAACAACACCGTGATCAGCGTCCAGCCCCATTTCTACAAGGACAACGACGCTGAACATGCCCGTGTGGCATCCGTTTATAAGGACATACGTTTACACCAGATCATGCACAGCTTCTATGTAGCGTTCCGCTCTTATTTCTTCATACGCCGCTTTGCCGACCATTCCGGAGCCACAATCATCAACGCAACTCCAGGGTCATTCATCGACGCTTTTCCGCGCCGTCAGCTCTCCGAACTCGACTGACAATCCACTGACACATGATAACGAACGAGGGCGCATCCACTATTGGATGCGCCCTCGCTGTTCTATGATCTGCCAGATCTTAATCCGGCACGAGGATTCAATTTATTTGGTTGTCTCTGACTCGATCTTTACATCGGTAACTACCGGTTCGTCGAACATACCTTCGATATCGTCGCGTGAACCCACAACCAGACGTTCATACTCGCGCAGACCGGTACCGGCAGGGATCAGGTGACCGCAGATCACGTTTTCCTTCATGCCCTCGAGTGTGTCCGTCTTACCATTGATGGCAGCCTCGTTGAGAACCTTGGTTGTTTCCTGGAACGATGCAGCCGACATGAAGCTCGTGGTCTGGAGAGCCGCACGTGTGATACCCTGAAGTATCTGCTCCGATGTTGCAGGAACGGCATCGCGGACGGTGATCAGACGGAGGTCACGGCGTTTCAGTGCCGAGTTCTCGTCGCGGAGCTTACGGGCAGTGATGATCTGACCGGGCTTCACATTCTCGCTGTCACCGGCATCGGTAACCACCTTCTTGCCCCAGATACGATCGTTCTCTTCCATGAACGCACGTTTGTCGACGATCTGCTGTTCAAGGAAGCAGGTGTCACCCGGATCAAGGATATTGACCTTACGCATCATCTGGCGGACAATAACTTCAAAGTGCTTGTCGTTGATCTTCACACCCTGCATACGGTACACATCCTGAACCTCATTGACAATGTATTCCTGAACGGCTGTCGGGCCCATGATATTGAGGATGTCGGCCGGAGTGATGGCACCGTCGGAAAGCGGCGTGCCGGCACGTACATAGTCATTTTCCTGTACAAGGATCTGCTTAGACAGCGGCACGAGATATTTCTTGACCTCGCCAAGACGAGATGTGACAGAGATCTCGCGGTTACCGCGCTTAACTTTGCCGAAGTTGACCTCACCGTCGATTTCGGCAACGATAGCCGGGTTGGACGGGTTACGGGCCTCGAACAGCTCGGTTACTCGGGGCAGACCACCGGTGATGTCACCGGCATTGCCGGCAGCGCGAGGAATCTTGACGAAGATCTCGCCCGGTTTGAGTTCTGCATTCTCGTCAACCATCAGGTGAGCGCCCACAGGCAGAGCGTAAGTCTTCACGATCTGACCGTTTGCGTCAACGATATTGGCTTCGGGAACTTTGCCACGGTCCTTGGACTCGATGATAATCTTCTCGCGCAGACCGGTCTGTTCGTCGGCATCAACGCGGTAGGTGACATTTTCCACAAGGTTTACGAACTGCACACGACCACCGGCTTCGCTGACGATAACGGCGTTGAACGGGTCCCATTCGCAGATCACGTCGCCCTTCTTGACTGAAGCGCCATTGTCGAAATAAAGTTTCGAACCATAAGGGATGTTGGCGTTGGTGAGCATCATCTTGGTGTTAGGATCGATGATACGCATTTCAGCCAGACGGCCGATAACCACTTCTACGTTGCGACCGTTGGCATCAACCTCGTCGGTCTTGACCGTACGGAGCTCATCAATTTCCAGATCACCGTCGTAACGCGATACAACCGACGATACGGCTGCGATATTCGAAGCGACACCACCGACGTGGAATGTACGGAGCGTCAGCTGAGTACCGGGCTCGCCGATCGACTGGGCGGCGATCACGCCGACAGCCTCACCTTTCTGAACCAGACGGTTGTTGGACAGGTTACGGCCGTAGCACTTGGCGCAGACACCCTTCTTGCTCTCGCAGGTGAGAACCGAACGGATCTCAACAGATTCAATGGGCGACTCGTTGATGCGGTCGGCGGCTATATCGTTGATCTCTTCGCCGGCAGCAACGATAAGTTCGCCGGAAATAGGATCGATGATATCGTGAACTGAAACACGTCCGAGGATACGTTCGCCGAGCGACACAACAACCTCGTCGTTCTTCTTGATCTCTGTGCAGACAAGGCCGCGCAGTGTGCCGCAGTCCTCTTCGTGGATAATCACGTCGTGAGCAACGTCGACAAGACGACGGGTGAGATAACCGGCGTCGGCAGTCTTCAACGCGGTGTCGGCAAGACCCTTACGGGCACCGTGGGTTGAGATGAAGTATTCCAGCACCGACAGACCCTCCTTGAAGTTCGCCAAAATCGGGTTTTCGATGATCTGACCTCCTTCGGCACCACTCTTCTGCGGCTTGGCCATAAGGCCACGCATACCGGAGAGCTGACGGATCTGGTCCTTAGAACCACGGGCACCGGAGTCAAGCATCATGTAGACAGGGTTGAAGCCCTGCTGGTCGGCCGAGATCTGCTTCATAAGCGTATCGGCCAGACGTGCGTTGACGTGTGTCCAGATATCGATGATCTGGTTGTAACGTTCGTTATTGGTGATAAAGCCCATCGAATAGTTGTTGAGCACTTCCTGTACCTGCTCGTAACCCTCGCGGACATATTCTTCTTTTTCTTTCGGGATAAGCACGTCGCCGAGGTTGAACGACAGACCACCCTTGAATGCCATTGCATAACCAAGGTTCTTGATGTCGTCGAGGAACTGGGCTGAACGTGGAATACCGCATTTCTTGATAACCTTGGAGATGATCGTACGGAGCGATTTCTTCGAAAGGATCTCGTTGACATAACCGATCTCCTTCGGCACGAACTGGTTGACCAGAACGCGACCCACTGAAGTGTTCTCAACAAGGTGTGTGATCGGATTGCCATCGGCATCCACATCCTCCACAACAACCGAAACCGGAGCATGGAGCGTCACGCGACCTTCGTTATAAGCGATCTCTGCTTCCTCAGGTCCATAGAACTTGAGGCCTTCACCCTTGTCGCCCTTGCGGAGCTTGGTGATATAATAAAGACCGAGAACCATGTCCTGCGAAGGCACGGTGATAGGTGCGCCGTTTGCCGGGTTAAGAATGTTGTGTGCGCCGAGCATCAGCATCTGTGCCTCAAGGATAGCCTCGTTGCCAAGAGGAAGGTGAACGGCCATCTGGTCACCGTCGAAGTCGGCGTTGAATGCCGTACATGCGAGCGGATGCAACTGGATTGCCTTACCCTCGATCATCTTGGGCTGGAAGGCCTGGATACCGAGACGGTGAAGTGTCGGGGCTCGGTTGAGCAACACGGGATGACCTTTCATCACGTATTCAAGGATATCCCATACAACGGGTTCCTTGCGGTCAACGATCTTCTTGGCCGACTTGACAGTCTTCACGATACCGCGCTCGATGAGCTTACGGATAATGAACGGCTTGTAAAGCTCGGCGGCCATATATTTGGGGATACCGCATTCGTGCATCTTCAGCTCAGGACCTACGACAATAACCGAACGTGCTGAATAGTCAACACGCTTACCGAGAAGGTTCTGACGGAAGCGGCCCTGCTTACCCTTGAGTGAGTCCGAAAGTGATTTCAGCGGACGGTTTGCCTCGGTCTTCACAGCCGACGACTTGCGCGAGTTGTCGAGCAGCGAGTCAACAGCCTCCTGAAGCATACGTTTCTCATTGCGGAGAATCACTTCGGGAGCCTTGATCTCGATAAGACGTTTCAGACGGTTGTTACGGATGATCACACGACGGTAGAGGTCATTGAGGTCACTCGTTGCGAAACGGCCGCCATCCAGAGGAACAAGAGGACGCAGTTCCGGCGGAATAACGGGAACAGCCTGAAGAACCATCCATTCCGGTTTGTTGCGGTGGCGCGATGCGCGGAACGATTCAACAACCTGCAGACGCTTCAGAGCCTCTGTCTTACGCTGCTGCGAGCCATCGGTATCGGCCAAGTGGCGCAACTTGTACGACAGATCGTCGAGGTCAAGACGCTGCAGCAGGTCATAAACGGCCTCTGCACCCATCTTGGCGATGAATTTGTTAGGATCCGAATCATCGAGCATCTGATTTTCCTTTGGCAGACGGTCGAGGATTTCGAAATATTCTTCTTCTGAGAGAAGATCATTGGTTTCAAGAGGTTTTTCTTTACCATCCTTCGACTGATAGAACTCAGCGGCCACACCCGGCTGGATAACCACGTAGCGTTCGTAGTAGATCACAGCGTCGAGCTTCTTCGAGGGAAGACCAAGAAGATAGCCTATCTTGTTCGGAAGCGAACGGAAATACCAGATGTGTGCAACGGGAACAACGAGCTTGATATGTCCCATGCGTTCGCGACGCACCTTTTTCTCGGTGACTTCAACGCCGCATCGGTCGCAGACAATGCCTTTATAGCGGATACGTTTGTACTTTCCGCAGTGGCATTCATAGTCTTTGACAGGGCCGAAAATGCGCTCGCAGAACAAGCCGTCGCGCTCTGGCTTGTAGGTGCGGTAGTTGATGGTTTCAGGTTTCAACACCTCACCGCTTGACTTCTCGAGGATTTCCTCGGGAGAAGCCAGGCCGATGGTGATTTTGGAGAACCCGGTTTTAACTTTATTGTCTTTTCTTAAAGCCATATATTTTTTTGTTGACTAAGATTCTGAATGTGTTGGAGATTAATCTCGGATCTCTTTTACTGTTCGAGGTTGATGCTCAGACCAAGACCGCGGAGCTCGTGGAGAAGCACGTTGAGTGATTCCGGAATACCTGCCTGTGGCATCGGATCGCCCTTGACGATTGCTTCATAAGCCTTGCTGCGGCCATTGACGTCGTCACTCTTGATTGTCAGGATCTCCTGGAGGATATGCGATGCGCCGAATGCTTCAAGCGCCCAAACCTCCATCTCTCCGAAGCGCTGGCCACCGAACTGGGCCTTACCGCCGAGAGGCTGCTGAGTAATCAGTGAGTACGGACCGATCGAACGGGCATGCATCTTGTCTTCAACCATGTGACCGAGCTTAAGCATGTAGATCACACCTACGGTTGCAGGCTGGTCGAAACGTTCGCCCGTGCCGCCGTCGTAAAGATAGGTCTTACCGTAACGGGGCAGACCGGCCTTGTCAGTCCATGCATTCAGATCGTCGAGTGTTGCACCGTCGAAGATCGGAGTGGCGAATTTCTCACCCAGTTCGCGACCTGCCCATCCGAGCACGGTCTCGAAGATCTGACCGAGGTTCATACGTGAAGGCACACCCAGAGGGTTAAGCACGATATCGACAGGAGTTCCGTCGGCAAGGAACGGCATATCTTCCTGACGGACGATACGGCTCACGATACCCTTGTTACCGTGACGGCCTGCCATCTTGTCACCCACAGAGATCTTACGCTTCTTGGCAACATAGACCTTAGCCATCTGCATGATACCCGAGGGAAGGTCATCGCCTATCGAGATATCGTTCTTCTTGCGGCGCAGTTCTGTCTCGATCTCTTTCTTCTTGCGGAGATAGTTCACGATACAGTCGCGGATCATATCATTCTTGTGGGCATCCGAGGTCCACTTGCTCAGATTGATCGTATCGTAATCGATATCGCGGAGGATACCGGCAGAGAATTTCGCACCCTTGGCAACGATGTCAGTTCCCAGGAAGTCCTTCACACCCTGCGATGTCTTGCCCGATGTCAGCGTCATGAGCTTGTTGACAAGAACATCCTTGAGAGATTCAAGTTTTGCTTCATACTCTTCGTCAAGCTTGGGAAGAAGCGCATTGGCTGTCTTGCTCTTCTTCTTGGCTGCACGTGAGAAGAGATTGGTTCCGATAACCACACCCTTCAACGACGGAGATGCTTTCAGCGACGCATCCTTCACATCGCCGGCCTTGTCGCCGAAGATCGCACGCAGAAGTTTTTCTTCCGGTGTCGGATCGCTCTCTCCCTTAGGAGTGATCTTACCGATCATGATATCACCGGGAACAACGTGAGCTCCGACACGGATTATACCGCGTTCGTCGAGATCCTTCGTTGCGTCCTCGCTGACGTTGGGAATATCGGAAGTAAGTTCCTCCATACCACGTTTTGTCTCACGAACCTCGAGAGAATATTCGTCGACATGGACAGAGGTCAGGATATCCTCGCGCACAACGCGTTCGTTAAGCACGATAGCATCCTCATAGTTATATCCTTTCCAGGGCATGAACGCCACCTTGAGGTTGCGGCCAAGAGCGAGTTCACCGTTTTCGGTCGAGTAACCCTCAGTGAGAATGGTGCCGCGCTCAACACGCTGACCCTTCACGCAGATCGGACGAAGGTCAATTGTTGTGCTCTGGTTGGTTTTGCGGAATTTAGGAATATTATACTGCTTCACGGCATCCTCGAACGCAACGAATTCCTGATCTTCAGTGCGGTCATAGCGGATACGGATGCAGTTGGCGTCTACATACTCTATCACGCCGGCACCCTCTGCAGTGATCTGCGTGCGGCTGTCGCGGATGAGCTGACCTTCCAGACCGGTGCCCACGATAGGAGCCTCGCTGCGCAGCAACGGAACGGCCTGGCGCATCATGTTCGATCCCATCAACGCACGGTTAGCGTCGTCATGTTCAAGGAACGGGATCAGCGATGCAGCGATCGACGCGATCTGTGTCGGAGACACGTCCATAAGTTCAACCTGATCGGGAGCTACGATAGGGAAGTCGGCGTCAAGACGTGCTTTCACACGATCGTTCACGAACGATCCGTCATCATTCACGGGAGCATTACCCTGAGCGATGATCTTGCCTTCTTCAATTTCGGCTGTCAGGTAGATTATATCATTGTTGTCCAGATCCACCTTGCTGTTCTCAACCTTGCGGTAGGGAGTCTCAATGAATCCGAGATCATTGATCTTGGCATAGACGCAGAGCGACGAGATAAGACCGATGTTCGGGCCTTCAGGGGTCTCAATCGGACAGAGACGGCCATAGTGGGTATAGTGTACGTCTCGAACCTCGAAGCCGGCACGCTCACGTGACAGACCGCCGGGGCCGAGGGCCGACATACGGCGTTTATGTGTCATTTCAGCCAGAGGATTGGTCTGGTCCATGAACTGCGAAAGGGCGTTTGTGCCGAAGAATGTATTGATGACCGAAGAGATCGTCTTGGCGTTGATCAGGTCGATCGGAGTGAACACCTCGTTGTCACGCACGTTCATGCGCTCGCGGATTGTACGCGACATACGGGCAAGACCCACGCCGAACTGATTGTAGAGCTGCTCGCCTACAGTGCGCACACGACGGTTGCTCAAGTGGTCGATATCGTCAACATCGGTCTTAGAGTTGATAAGCTCGATAAGATACTTGATGATTGCTATGATATCTTCCTTGGTAAGCACTTTGACATCCATCGAGGTGGTAAGGCCGAGCTTCTTGTTGATTCTGTAGCGGCCAACCTCGCCGAGGTCATAGCGTTTTTCTGAGAAGAACAGGTTGGTGATCACCTCACGGGCGCTCGCATCGTCAGGAGCCTCTGCATTGCGGAGCTGACGGTAGATATATGAGATAGCATCCTTCTCGGTGTTCGTGGTGTCCTTCTGGAGTGTGTTGAAGATAATTGAATAATCATTGGCGTTGATATCCTCTTTGTGCAGAAGGATTGTCTGTGCGCCGGAATCGAGGATCTCCTGGATGTTATCCTCGGTGATAACGGTCTCGCGGTCGATCAACACCTCATTACGGTCGATCGAAACAACCTCGCCGGTATCTTCGTCGACGAAATCCTCCACCCAGGTCTTGAGAAGACGGGCAGCGAACTTGCGGCCGACACATTTCTTAAGATTGGTCTTGTTGACCTTTACTTCCTCAGCCAGACCGAATATTTCAATGATGTCCTTATCGCTCTCAAGACCGATAGCGCGCAACAAGGTTGTCACGGGCAATTTCTTCTTGCGGTCGATATAGGCATACATCACATTGTTGATGTCCGTTGCAAATTCAATCCACGAGCCGCGGAACGGAATGATACGTGCCGAATATAGCTTTGTGCCGTTGGCTTGAGTGCTCTGTCCGAAGAACACACCGGGCGAACGGTGGAGCTGCGAAACAACAACTCGTTCTGCACCATTGATCACAAACGTACCCTTCTCGGTCATATAAGGGATCAGACCAAGGTATACGTCCTGAATCACCGTGGCGAAATCCTCGTGATCCGGGTCGGTGCAATACAATTTCAGCTTGGCCTTCAGAGGTACGCTATAGGTCATGCCACGCTCCAGACATTCATCTATGCTGTAACGCGGTGGATCGATATAATAGTCGAGAAACTCTAAAACGAAATTATTGCGCGTGTCCGCGATAGGGAAATTCTCGGCAAATACTTTATATAGGCCCTCGTTGTTGCGCTTTTCAGGAGGCGTGTCGAGCTGGAGGAAGTCCTGGAACGACTTCAGCTGAACCTCGAGAAAATCAGGATATGGCAGCGGATTCTTTACCGACGCAAAATTGACACGGGGTTTATTTTCTGTTACTGACATCTAAAATAATAGTAAGGTTAAGGAACTTAAATTAAATATTAACACAAAAAGGTTAAGTATCCGCCAACGCGGCGATACTTAACCTATATACCTGATTAACAGGCGTTATTATTTAAGTTCAACTTCAGCGCCTGCTGCTTCGAGTTCTTTCTTGAGGCCTTCAGCGTCTGCTTTGGGAAGACCTTCCTTAACTACAGCGGGAGCACCGTCAACCAATTCTTTGGCTTCCTTCAGGCCAAGACCGGTCTGAGCCTTAACGACTTTAACTACATCGAGCTTCTTAGCACCTGCTGATTTCAACAGCACGTCGAAAGAAGTCTTTTCTTCTGCGGCGGGAGCACCAGCGGCGGGACCGGCAGCAACTGCAACAGCTGCAGCGGCGGGTTCGATGCCATATTCTTCCTTAAGGATCTGAGCAAGTTCGTTTACTTCTTTTACCGAGAGGTTAACTAATTGTTCTGCAAAAGCTTTTAAATCTGCCATTTTAGTATGTATTTATTTTGTTATTTACTTTGTGTTGATTATGCTTCTTTTTTTGATAGAGTCTCAAGGATGCCATGAAGCTTGCTGCCACCCGAGGTTAGAGCCGAAATAACATTCTTGGCCGGCGACTGGAGAAGTGCCACAACATCGGCGATAAGTTCGTTCTTGCTCTTGATTGTTGCAAGGGTGTCGAGCTGATCTGCGCCTACATATACGGTCTCTTCTACGTATGCTGCCTTGAACGCGGGGAGTACGTCGTCCTTCTTTACGAAGTCCTTGATCAACTTAGCCGGTGCGTTCGCTACATTCGTACACATCAGCGAAGTCGGGCCTGCGAGTACGGGATACAATTCTGTGTAATCGCCGTCAAGCTGCTCAAGTGCCTTGTGGAGCAAAGTGTTCTTTACAACCAGAAGTTTGATGTCGGCCTGAGCGCATGCACGACGGAGCGCGCTTGTCTTCTCAGCATCGAGTCCGGCTGTTTCTACAAGGTAGAAATTTGTATACTCCTTAAGGGTTTGAGCGATATTTTCTATAGCTACTGCTTTATCTTCCTTTCTCATTTTCGTAACGCGTTTTTAAGTGTTAGTCTTCGATGCTCTTAGCGTCAACCTTAACGCCCGGGCTCATCGTGGATGAAAGATAAATGCTCTTGATATAGGTGCCTTTCGCAGTGGCTGGTTTCAGTTTGATCAGGGTGTTGATAAACTCACGGGCGTTATCCTTCATCTGCTCGGGAGTGAAGCTCACCTTACCGATCGAAGAGTGTACAATACCGTTTTTGTCTACCTTGAAGTCGATCTTACCTTTCTTAACCTCTTCCACAGCTTTTGCAACGTCGTTGGTCACAGTGCCGCTCTTGGGGTTAGGCATCAGGCCACGGGGTCCGAGTACACGGCCCAGAGCACCGATCTTACCCATGATTGCGGGCTGGGTGATGATTACGTCTACATCGGTCCAACCACCCTTGATCTTTTCGATATACTCGTCCAGACCAACATAGTCAGCACCGGCTTCTTTTGCGGCTGCTTCAGCATCGGGGTTGCAGAGAACCAACACACGGACGGTCTTACCTGTTCCATGAGGAAGTGTCACAACGCCGCGAACCATCTGGTTTGCCTTACGGGGATCTACGCCAAGACGCACATCAATGTCAAGCGAAGCATCGAATTTGGTGAAAGTGATTTCCTTTACCTTTTCAGTCGCTTCAGCGAGAGTGTAGGTCTTCCCAGCTTCAATCTTACCGAGGGCCAACTTTTGATTTTTTGTAAGTTTACTCATCTGTTTTCAATTGAAGTTTATTAGTTATTTTCAGGGAATGTACCTTTAACGGTGATACCCATACTTCTGGCTGTACCAGCAACCATACGCATTGCGGATTCTACGGTGAAGCAATTCAGGTCGGGCATTTTATCCTCGGCGATTGTCTTTACCTGTTCCCATGTGATCTCAGCCACCTTGTTACGGTTAGGCTGTGCAGAACCGCTCTTCAGCTTGGTTGCTTCGAGCAGCTGTACTGCTACCGGCGGTGTCTTTACGACGAAATCAAAGCTCTTGTCAGTGTAATATGTGATTACAACAGGCAGAACTTTGCCGGCTTTGTCCTGGGTACGGGCATTGAACTGCTTGCAAAATTCCATGATGTTGATGCCCTTAGAACCCAGCGCGGGACCTACTGGCGGTGATGGATTTGCTGCTCCACCCTTAATCTGCAATTTGATTTGTCCAGCAATTTCTTTAGCCATTTTAATCTTAATTTTAGATATTGGTGTTGATTGTGCTCGTCTGCAAACGAAATCGCTACCCTCTGCGTAACCAATGGGCAACGATCATTTATCAAACGCGCTCTACTTGCGAATTTTCCAACTCAAGCGGTGTCTTGCGGCCAAAGATCTTGACCATGACCTTGAGCTTTTTCTTGTCTCTGTCAACTTCTTCGATCTCTCCGGTGAATCCGCTGAATGCTCCAAAGATAACCTTGACAGTCTCGCCGACAAGATAATCATTGATGGAATCAACAGTCACCTCAGCCATATCATCGGCCATGCCGAGCATACGCTGAACTTCGCTCTGACGCAAAGGTTCCGGTTTTGCATCCTTACCTTTGCCACGAAGGAAATCAATGACGTTTGTGGTGTTACGGAGCTCGTACATCACTTCGCCGTGAAGAATAGCTTCAACAAACACGTAGCCGCTGTAAAGGTTCTTTTCTTTTACAACCTTCTTGCCGCCACGGACGGTAAGCACTTTCTCTGTAGGTATCAATACTTGGAAAACGTATTTGCCGAGATCAGTGTTACGGATTTGTGCATCCAAAACTTCCTTAACCTTGGCTTCTTTACCTGAAATGGCACGCAAAACGTACCATGCTCTCTTTTCGTCGGCCATTGATATTGTTCTTTTCAAAAGTGATTACAATCACATTGCTTAGCTGAACAGCTGGGGCAATGCGTAAATTAAGCTCATTACTTTCTCAACAACCCAGTCAACACACCAGATGATCGCAGCAAGTATAACGGAAGCAATCAGCACGATCATGGCGCTCTTGACAAGCTGACCTTTTGTTGGCCAAGAAGTCTTATACCGCAGTTCGGTATACGACTCCTCGATATTCGTAAATAGTTTTAGTTTCTTCATTTCTGTTTTCTTTGCACAGGAAGAGAGGCTCGAACTCCCGACACCTGGTTTTGGAGACCAGTGCTCTACCGACTGAGCTATTCCTGTATGTTAAAAGCGGCCGTCCTATCCGAATCCGGCTAAGCCGGCCGCTTTTGTTTTATTTTGTCCGATCAGACTTTCAAGTCCGATCCGGCGTCGACTCTGTTATTAGTCGAGGATCTCAGTGATCTGGCCAGAACCTACGGTACGACCACCTTCGCGGATTGCGAAACGAAGACCCTGATCGCAAGCTACCGGGTTGATGAGCTCAACGATGATTTCTACGTGGTCACCAGGCATAACCATTTCCACACCTTCCGGAAGAGTGATCTCACCGGTTACGTCGAGTGTACGGATGTAGAACTGAGGACGATAGTGGTTGTGGAACGGAGTGTGACGGCCACCTTCTTCTTTCTTCAGGATATAAACTGAAGCTTTGAATTTGCTGTGGGGCTTAACAACACCCGGGTGGCAGATTACCATACCACGCTTGATATCTTTCTTGTCGATACCGCGGAGAAGCAGACCTACGTTGTCACCAGCTTCACCCTGATCGAGGAGTTTGCGGAACATTTCAACACCGGTAACAACCGACTTCATGTCTGCGCCAAGACCCATGATCTGAACTTCGTCACCAACCTTAACGATACCGGTTTCGATACGGCCAGTAGCTACAGTACCACGACCAGTGATTGAGAATACGTCCTCAACAGGCATCAAGAAAGGTTTGTCGATATCACGGGGAGGCAGCGGAATCCAGTTGTCAACAGCTTCCATGAGCTCCATAACTTTCTGTTCCCACTGGGGTTCGCCGTTGAGTGCGCCGAGTGCAGAACCGCGGATGATAGGAGTTTCGTCGCCATCGTAGTCGTAAGACGAAAGAAGGTCACGCATTTCCATTTCAACGAGTTCGAACATTTCTTCGTCGTCAACCATGTCACACTTGTTCAGGAACACAACGATACGGGGAACGTTCACCTGACGAGCGAGAAGGATGTGCTCACGGGTCTGGGGCATAGGACCGTCGGTTGCAGCAACCACGATGATTGCACCGTCCATCTGAGCAGCACCGGTTACCATGTTCTTAACGTAGTCAGCGTGTCCGGGGCAGTCTACGTGTGCGTAGTGACGGTTAGCTGTTTCGTATTCTACGTGTGCGGTGTTGATAGTGATACCACGTTCCTTTTCCTCAGGTGCGTTGTCGATCTGGTCGAACGACTTCACTTCAGAAAGACCGGCCTTTGCAAGCACGGTAGTGATAGCGGCAGTCAAAGTAGTTTTGCCGTGGTCAACGTGACCGATGGTACCGATGTTAACATGCGGTTTGGTTCTTTCGAATTTCTCTTTAGCCATAACTTTTTGCTATTTATTGTTGTTAGAATGATATCTTGTTTAATCGCAACGCCACGATAGCAATTAGACACTATCGGGGCTGTTACTTTTATAGAGCCGATGGCGGGATTTGAACCCGCGACCTCTTCCTTACCAAGGAAGTGCTCTACCCCTGAGCTACATAGGCAAATTAGAGCGGAAGACGAGGCTCAAACTCGCGACCCTCAGCTTGGAAGGCTGATGCTCTATCAACTGAGCTACTTCCGCATTATTTTGTGGGCGCGGATGGATTCGAACCACCGAAGGCGAAAGCCAGCAGATTTACAGTCTGCCCCATTTGGCCACTCTGGAACACGCCCGGAGAAAATAATTATTTCATTTTCCTCTGCCGAAGCTATCCTTCGGCTGTTTTGAGCCTCTTGTCGGATTCGAACCAACGACCCCGAGATTACAAATCACGTGCTCTGGCCAACTGAGCTAAAGAGGCGGGTCTGCTATCAAGTGCCGTTGTACGGCCTCAAAAGCGATTGCAAAGTTAAGCACAAAATTCCATTCCTCCAAATATTTTTACCATCATAATTCATTTTTTTTTGTTTTTCCAAAGTAAACGTCTCAAAACAAACTAATTTTCAGCCACTTCATACTTTCAAAAAAAGCGACACCTTCATTCACATGAAAGTGCCGCCGCTGCTTATATTGACAGAAAAGAGTTGTCCGATCTGTGTATTTTAGCGTTTAATAAGTTTTCCGGTCAACCAATTCCGACCATCACCGACCCGGAGAATATAAGTTCCGGACGGGAGATTCGAAACATTGACAGGTGCGCCGGGCATCGCTTCAGTCATAAGAACCCTCGCTCCCGAAAGTGTGTAGATCTCCACAGCGGCCTGACTCTCCACATCGATCACAATATGATCCGTGGCAGGATTTGGATAGAATCCGACAGTACGGACTCCTACCTCATCAATCCCCTGGGTCGACGCCGAGATTGTGACCGGTATGACGGTCGAGAACACTTTGGGGGTGTACGACGCCTGATTTTTATAGGCTATGGTCCGCTGGAGAACTATCTCTCCCGTCGCTTCCGTGCCGGCAGGAGCTGAAACCCTCAGCTCATCCCCCGAGATGGCCACATTTACATTCTCAGGAAGCGAATGACGCACTATCTCATCCGTGTACAGATAATAGTTCTTGATAATAGTTGCCGACCCCTGGCTCACGAATATGTCACCGATCGGCGCGGAATGCTCGAAATCCGTCTCCGCCACTCCATCTATCGAATAATCTCTGATCAGAGGACGATAGATCCTTGGAACTATCTTGAACGGGACCTCAGTAAACACCGATTCTCCGGCATGGTCTATAATCTCGGCACGGAATGACACCACAGAATCGGCATCAACGGTCATTGCGGCCTTGGCAACAACCTTCAGCGAGCCGTTGGCTTGTCGTTCGACACTCTGCAACCAGTCCTCCGAGCCCTCGCCAATCCTGGCATAAACATCATAATTATTCTCCTGATCGCTACAGAATGACGTTTTCAGCTTGGTAGAATTAGTCACAGCCGTAGCATATTCATAAATGCTCGTGGCCGATATCGATTTGGCCACAGGAGCTACATTCGGTTCAACAGCTGCCATCAGTGCCATAGATGCCGGATCTGCTTTTAAAGCAGTGCCCAAATCAGGAATATTATCATATCCCACAGCCTTGACACTCCACAATCCCGTGGCGACATCAAAGACCCTCACACCATGTTCGCTATCGAAAGCCACAACAGCCCCGGCATCAGCATCAAGGAATGACACTCCCGACGATACGGCATCGCCACATGCAACAGTCGAGACACCATCCTCTCCGGCCACAATCATAGCCATCGCATCTCCGGCCGCTGATGGCTGATACACCTTGCCACCTGTCGCATACAGACGGGTTCCGCCTGCCACGGGCAGCTCCATTGTCGACTGCTCCATAAATCCGGCAAGAGAGAATTGCGCAATCTTGCCATCCCCCGAGATCCACACACTGGTCCCGTCCGTCGCAATCGCCTCAGCGGCCATGCCGGCTGAGAATTCACCACACGCCTCAAGATCGGTCTTGTAATAGCGACGCACCTTTTCGCCGTCCGTCACCAGAATCCGGTCTTCATAAATGGCAAACGCATGTGGCCCGTCGGTCGAAAGAACCGCCTCAGCCACTTTCTTCCCTTTTGCAAGGTTATATCGCGAAAGGCGGTTACCCTTAGCGATCCACACATATGCTCCCTGAGCCACGACATCATCCGCATCTCCATCGGCAAGCTGAAGGTCATATTCATTGATTCCTCCGCCGTCGGCCGTTATACCGTACACCTCAGCATCCGACAGGACAATCAGCTGACGCGGCGTGGCATAATCATCGGCATAGTAGTCAAACGCCGTAGAGAACTCCTTCCCCACCCCGTAGGCCGAAGTTGAGAATTCAACCGGATAACGACCGAAATCCAACGACTCAAAATCATAATCAACGACATTGTTGGCCAGTGACACATTTCCGTCAATAGCGGTTCTGATGGCCTTCATATCTACTCTGGCATCGTTTCCTGTAGTGAAAATCTTGTCATTTGTAAGTTGTCCGCTGGCTTGATAATACGGAATCCGGATTGGATCACTGATCAGCTGCGCCTCCGGAATCGGAACCACGGTCACCTTTATCTGGCTCGACAGCGAGGGATCCACGCCGGAATAGACGGTCAGCATGGTTTCCCCCTCGGAAAGAGCCTCGAATGTGCCGTTATCGATCGTGCCTACAGCCGGATTGCTGTTATCCCAGCTGTAATTGTCGTAGATATACCGGTTCGATGTCGTTCCGTTCAGCTGATCTTTGTTCTGGGTCAGCGACTCCACATTGATATAGATCTTCTCACCCAGCACACAGGATATCGAGTCGTTCGAGACCGTCGACGCATTGCCCTCAATGTCGATCATCACTCCGGTCATAGCCACGACCTCAACATCAAACTCATCGGCCGGAGCGTCGGGATACTGCTGAAAATGAATCATGGTCGTGCCGATCGACTTTCCCGTAAACAATCCGGTATTGTCGATTGTGCCTACACTCTCATCATCCACCCACCAGCGTGGCTCTCCCTCTTTGATCGGCTTTCCGTTCTTGAACGCAAGACCCTCGTACTGGCAACTGCCGCCGACCGGCACCTGTAGCTGCGTGATCGACGCATAGTTGAGATAATAGTCCTTGGCAACGTAATCCGGATCCGGATTTGTGATGCCGACACCGGTCACCTCCGTCGACCACTCGCCGAGCCATCCGGCGTTGACCGATCCTGCCGTATAGATCTTCACGAAGTCTATATGATCGAGATCAACATAATTACCGTTTTTGTCTACGGCCCAGCTTATGTCGAACCCGTCCGACGAACGCCCGTTCTCATCATCGTAATATGGATTGGTAGCCACCGTCAAGTCGCCGTTCTGCTTTGTCTTGTTATCGCAATAACCGAACGCCGGACACCGGTAGAACTCGATATATGAGGGCACACGCTTGTCAAGCGACGAACGGATCAATGTCCCCGTATAACTGAGCGTGCCATCCTTCATATTTTTGGCCACCGCCGGATAAAGTGCAGGATCAGGGAAATAGGGTTGCTGGTGGAATTGATTGGTCAGCAACGCCCCGGCCATTCCGTTGTCAGTAGTCCATGGAACCGTATAGCGTTTGTTATAGGCCGGATCATAATACGTCATGGTGATATTGCGGTGAGAGGTGCTGAACCAATAGTCACTTCCTGCAAGCTCATACCACTCATCGTCAGCCTCGCCGTTGCCATTGTCGTCACGGCTCACCATCACGCCGCCCGGCTCCGTCCACACTCCTTTGTAGTCAGCCACGAAAGCATTGCCTCCGATTGTGAAATCTACGCCATAAGGATGCTGCGGATCATTGTAGACAGGCTGGTCGAAACCAACTATAACATAACCGCCGAATCCGCCCAACGACACAAGCCCCGTGGTCTGAGGCGCGGCATTCGTGCCGCTGCCGCTGCCATTGCCGATTATGCACGACGGATCGACATACGTCCCTTCATTCGTGAACTGGCCCGGTGCCGGCATAAACTCTATGATACGCGACACCAGTGCGTTCTTGCGGATCAGCACCTCAATTTCGGCATCAGCATAATTTCCGCTCGCGAGAGTGATACGGTAACGGAACCGGTCACGCGAATAATTTTCAAGTCCGGCGACAGGGGTATAGACAACCGCGCTGCGGTAATAACCGGTATTCATCTTGTCGTAATGGATCGTGTCTATCGTGCAAGTTCCGAGCGCAGGCTCTTCAAGCAGCGTCAGACTGACCGTGTTTTCCGCGCCCGTTCGGGTCACATTCTGTTGATTGCCTCGCGACGAGACTCCGCTGAGGACATCGAGTTTTTTCGACGCCCCGAGATCGGCATACATTGTCAATGGTTTCGCTATCACCTCAACATACTCATACGGAACCGTATTCTCTACGGTCTCGCCATTGTAAGTCAGACTGACGGTCACATTGGCCGTACCAAGCAGATTTTTATGCTGTGTGAGCGTTATCCTGTTATATCTCAGATACCATGAATATGTCTTGTACGACACCAGCTCCTCGTTATCGCTGCTGACCGTCACCGTCACCCCATGGTTGTCGAGATTTTCGGTCAGGGCTATATCATCGGGAAACTCAAACAGATCCGGGATATTCAGATAGATGGAACGGTCAATAGTCTCACCGAGACCATAGACCGAAAACGGCTTTGCGACAAACCGGTCACCTGCGCTCGCACACAGACCCACCACTGCCGTCAGAAGCCAAAAACAGATTATTCTTTTCATTGCTTTAAGTGTGTTGTTGTTTTATTTCACATATATTTTATCGCGTTTGCCATTGCTGTCAACCACATATATTCCTCCGGCAAGCCCCTTGCCGGCCTCGGAGCGCAGTCCGTAATATTGTCTCATGAGCTGACCCATCATGTTGTACACTCTGACCTCTCCGGCGGCATCATCCATGCCGACATCATCTATCCCCGAATAGGTGCCCCCTACTCGCATCAGATGATCCACGGTCTTGCCGTTCGAGTCAAACTGCACCACAATAGAGCTCTCGCCCGGCTCCAGCGAAGTCAGCACAAGCTCGCCTCTGACAATCTCAGCCTTGATGCTCCGCGGATTCGAATTGGAAACGAGTCGTTTCACGATCGACACCTGAGGCGTATCCTCGTCTGTCACCATCCCCGACAGATCGATCACCACGGGACTCTCACCGACCGACACCTCCGTCGGCATCTGCGGCGACACCTCCGGAGCCGCATTATCGGGAAATATGAACATCGCCGGATACCAGTAGTTACTGATCAGTTTCCACTCGGCATTCGGTTCTATCGAGCTACCCTCATCAGTGTACCGCCGATAGATCCAGTTCTGGTTAGCTATTGTGCTTCCGTAGTAAAAATGGCAATATAGCTGGTCATCCGTCGGGCTGACCCGTAACGACGAGCTGTAGAACCACAGATTGCCGTCGATCGACGAGTTATAGATCAGTTCCGTGAAGTCACGGTCTATGTCATAGCGGTAGAGCATGCAGTCGGAAAACCAGGAGGATGCCCCGTTCGACGGATCAGAATAGGTGAAGTACAAGACATTGCGTTTCGCCGAGGCCGCAAGTTTTCCGGCCGTCCACGCATACCAGGACTGAGGGACTCCTCCGAGATACAGGTCGATCTGCCGCGTCTCGAGCGTATATGGATCGATGCGCAGCAACCCGTTCCCTTTCCACGCGCTGCCATTGTTTCCATAGGGATAATGGTTGAGCGGCACCCCGAAATCATTTATCTCATCCCCCGATGCAAGATTCATTCCGGCATATATAGCCCCGTCCGCAGCCTGCACCATAGTGCTGAAACACCCCTCTATCTTGTCAACAATCCTATCCGTCGCCGGATCGATCACGAGAATTCCGTCGTCCTGCTTGATAGCGAAAACATAGTCCTGCGTGCGGATCATGATTCCTATCTGGTTCTGATACAAAGGTCCCTGTCCGTCGATATTGTTCTCATCCCCAGTATATAGTTCGTTTTCCGTTCCCGGTATGCATCCGGTCACATCATACGTATTCGTGTCGAGAATATAGATCCCGTTGGAGGTACCCAGATAAACCTTATCCGGTGTAACGCCGCAACAGGCACGGCCATCACCCAATGCCGAGCCGCTCACAACGCCGCTGAATGAATCGCCGCCATCTTCCGCAACGCCACCGGGATTGATCACCGGCAATTGAGCCAGACATCTCATTGTTGCGGCATCCACAACAGTCAGACGTCCGCCGGCTGTCGTCGCGCCCGGATCCTTATGCTGCTTGGCCATTATATACAGTTTTCCTCCGAATATCTGCCCGTACTGGGCCGTAGCTCCTATCTCCATGCCATTGACCGACTGGAACACGCGGTAATAGACCTGATTGTACGGATCATCATCATTATCGGGATACCACATGTTGATAGTCGAATTCTGATGCCCGTACCAATCCTCATTGAGCACAAACACCCCTGAGGCAAAATCATTTTCATCAAAAGCAACTGAATGAAAAGCCGTTGCCGCCATTAGAATAGTTGTTATCGCTGTTTTCATTTTGTTTCTGACAATCAGTTTAAAAAATCATGGAATCACAGGCAATGCTACCCCGTCGGGTATATGCAGATCCTCCGCACGCGCTATCTCGGTCGAGGTCTCCCCGAGCCAGCCGCATTGCTGGTTCACGCCGGTGTACACGCGGATGAAATCAACCCCGTTGAGATGCACCGGATTTCCCGACGCATCAACAGCCCAGTCTATCTTGAATGCCGACAGATCACCCACGTTGTTGGGATGGTTGTCGACATATCCCCATGGATAGCAATAGAGAACATAATAGCTGCCCTGATGGCTTTCGTCAATGCCGTTCGGGGCAAGACGGGTGCCGCTGAATGTCATGACATCATCCTTTATCCACCCCGGCCAATAGTCCTGAGTGTGATAGACATTCTTTTCAACATAGCCCGTAACCCCATCATTACCCTCATACCGTATGTACTCGGCATCGACAATATTTCCGTCCTTCCTGACGGCCACATGATCCGCCGGAGTCCGGTGATAGCTCACGAAATAATTATGCATCGTTCCCGGACTGCGGTATTCACTTCCGGCGAGTTCATACCACGGATCATCCGGCAATCCGTTACCATTCGCATCTATGGCCACCATTACTATTCCCGGCTCCGAGCTTCCACCCGGTTTCGTTGAATCCGGATTGGGGCTGGATGCGGAATAGAACGAATTGCCGTCTATACGGAAATCATATTCTCCCGGAACATTCAGTACCGTGTGGTCAAACGCGAATGTGACATAGCCGCCGTAGTTACCCAGCGACACAAGCACATCATTCTTGCCGCCGATACATTCCAGCACTTTTTTACACATATCGGCTTCCGTGTCCCCCTCCGTATATTCCGGCAGCTCATTGACAAACTGCCCCGGTGCCGGACGATATTCCAGCACATTGGATATATAGCGGCTGTAGGCAACCTCCTCCTCCCAGACCCGGATCCGTGTGGTATGTTCTACCGGATCCGTGCCCGACGCTATCCGCAACGTAAGATAATAGTCTCCGGGGGCGGCTCCGACAAAGAAATAATCGCGCTGAGTGCCGACAACGGAATCACGCCCCTGTCGGTCGGGCATCGTCCACACATATCCGTCGCCCGGAAATTCCGGGTGCAATCGCAGAGTGCGCATCCGGTAGACACTATAGACCTCATCGATACCTAAGTTGACCATCGGCACCTCCTGTTCACAACCCGACAGAGCCAACGCCGCCACTAAATATAATACTTCTCTTTTCATTTGTACAAGAATGTCATGTGAGCCGGAATATCGCCGGTTCTGACGCTCCACTTACGTTTGCCGTCGTGGCTGTAGCAGTGCAGCTGACCCGACGACACATAATTTTTTGCATCAGTGACGTAGATATCCCCGTTGGCCGGATTAATATTTATCCCGTAAGGTATCTCTATATCCGCTTCCGTCCCGTCGGTGATAAACGAGGTTGAGACAAGCTCCTTTGTCCTGACATCAACAATTCCGTATGTGATGGTATTGCGTTCAAGAGCATTGCTCCATTCCGTTGAGTAGAAATAAAGCGAGTCTCCATAGATACACATTTCAGTGCAGGGGATCTTGAGCGTGTCGGTCACAACCATATTGTTAGACCATTTGCTTTCCCGTTCAAGCACGAACAGCTTGGAATGAATCCCGTTGTAGTCGCCGCGTGAGGTCACCCACAGTTTGCCGTACTTATCGGCGCGGATGCGATGGAGATTGATACCTACAGGTATCTTCTGCACCTGTTTCATGCCGTAACGCTCAACGACGGAGATCGTGCGGTCATAGTTCGGGGCGCGGTAACCTCCCGAGTTGGCCACATAGATATATTCACCCATGATCTCGAGTTCGTCAGGCTGATAGCCTACGGTACACTTGCCCGTGATCTGCAATGTCGCGGTATCGACCTGGAACACCGCCCCGGCCTGGGCGTCGGGATCCATCTGGACCGGACCTACGTAGGATGTCACATAGGCGCAGTTGCGCGAGAATTTGATATAACGGCAATTGGGAATGTCGATCTGGCCGATGCGGCGCAGCGTTCGCGCATCCATAACCTCCACCTTATGGGAACAGTTGATCACGGCATATAACCGCGAGCCGTAGATCTGGATATCGTTGCCTACATCGCCAAGCTCTTTGATCACCGTTGGGTTACGCTCCGCATACAGATTGCGGATATAGTAACCGTTGCGGAAATCGACATAGTCTATCGACGCTTTGTTGGAGCCCATGTTGCCCTCGTTCAGCAGGTACATGCCTATCGGGTCACACTCCGTGTCCGGGCCTCCGGGCAACAGGTCGTATTCCGTCGGCACTACCAGCTCATCTTCCCTGCACGACAAGACCGTCTCACAGAGCATCAGCGACACCACTATATAATACAATAGTCTTTTCATCAGATTTCAATTGTTAACCCGAAACGATAGTTGCGCTTCGGCATGGGATAATTCAGGATCACGTCATAATCCTGAGCAAAAAGATTGTTGACCTCTGCCGTGGCACGCATTTCAACCCTACCGACACGGAACGATTTCATCAACGAGATGTCGCTCGTGTACCACGGCTGTGTATAATTGTAGCGGATGTTTTCCTGCTGATTATATCGGTAGCCGGTGTAGATGAATGAATAGTTGAAGGTCCAGCCGCGCCAGCCCCCCATGGCGATCACCGAGAAACTGTTCCATGGGATGTAGGGTATCTGGTGTCTGTAGTAATTGTCTGCCGGATTTGTCACATCTATAGCCTCCTGGTAGGTGTACTGCAATTTGCCGGTGAGATCCACCTCTCCCGGCAGACGGAATGTCAGATGGGCGTTTGCATCGATTCCCCGTATCCTCACACGGCCCAGATTAAGCATCGTCCACCGGAACTGCTGTCCCTTGGGATATGCCACGATCTTATCCTTCACCTCATTATAATATGCGTCGACTCCGATACTGAAAAAACGGAACAGACCGGCGTTCCGCGAAATATCGTAGAGAACGCCCACATTGTATTGTGTGGCCGATTCCGGTTTCAGATATGCATTTCCCATATCGGTATAATACAGGTCGTTGAACGTCGGCATCCTGTAGCTCTGTTTGAAAAAAGCCCGTAAAACGAGATTGGGACGCCGCAGAGGCTTCAGACTCATGAACACTCCGGGGGTGAATTTGAACTTGTCAGGTGCCTCGTCGCGATCCCTGCGCTCTTCATTGACTACAGTGGCCAACGCGCTCGCCTGCATCTTAAAGCAGTCGCCTAAAGAGAAGGCCGTGGCTGTCGAAAGCCAATGCGTGGTGCGGTGCACACTCGTATATTCACTAAGTCCGTTCCACTGGAAATCGTAGGCCGCCGACCATTCCCAGTTGGGAAGTATGGAGAACCTGTTGGCCCATGAGAGATAGACCTCCTTCTGTTTATAGATATTGTCAACATGGATCAGCTTATCGTCATTGTTGACATAGCGCGTATAGTCATAGGCATACTTAGTGTTGACCTTTAGCGACCAGACACGGCTGACATCATATTCAAACATCCCTTGGGCGAATGTGTTGCGGTCCCACAGACGCTCACCCCTGCGCCACACATTGTTCACGATCGCTCCGGGAACGCCACGCTCCGAATTGTAGTGATAGACAAATGCTTTCCATCGCCCTTTAGGTAGAAATCCATGCACTCCGGCCTCAAATCTGACGGCATCTATATCGCCGTTCTGTCTGACGGCCGTCGTGTCGTAGGCCAGCTCACCGGATGGAGTCACGCGACGGTAACGGAACTTATATTTTCCCGACGACGTAAGCCATTCCCCGTTGAAGCTGAAACTGACATTGCGGCTGAGCTTATAGTCAAAGGTGACCGATGCGTCGAACAGGTCAAACGAACCTGCACGCAAACCAACACGGAGACGCGAGGTCTGCCCTTCTTTGAAGGTCGGGAAGCGTGTTGTCAGATAAATCGACCCGGCCGACCCGAATTCGCGTGCCGACTGGAATATATCGCTTTTCTGTCCATTGTACAGGCTGACGGCCTCAATATTCTCAAGCGAGTACTTGCCGAGGTCAACCTGCCCGTTCTGTGCGTTGCCAAGCTCAATACCGTTGTAATAGACTCCCATGTGGTTTGTGCCCATTGATCGGATATTGACGGTTTTGATGCCTCCCACTCCACCATAGTCCTTAAGCTGGATGCCGGAGAAGAAGCGCAGCGCATCCGCAACATTGTGCGAGCGCAAGGCGTCAAGCTCCGCTCCTTTCAGCGTCTGCGCCGGTATAACATCCTTGTAGCTCTGCGCCGTGACAACCACTTCGCCAAGACTTCGGGCTGTGCTGTCCCCCGGCTCTTTACCATAGGCCGTCAATGCGGCGACAAGACTCAGGCCAAGGACGAAATATTTCGATAATAATTGGTATCTAATCATATATGCTGCGTTTCTGTCAATAAAAAAATTATCCCGTATGCGCTTTTCGGCTACGCATCCGGGATCACAGCATTTCTTTGACTGAGGAAATATTTCAAGACCGCCCAACCTGACAACAGGAACAACAATGCTGACTGCCTTGACCATATCACCGCATTGCCCGTAGTCCCGCAGGCGTAGAACGATTTTTGTCATGGCAGGTCTTCTGACTTGTTCCGCTCTTCCACGCCTTCCCACCGTATCAATCAACGGCAGTGACTTTTCTGTGAAAGAGTGTTTTCGGATTGACAATCTCATGATTATCACCCTCGGAACTCACAGCAGCGGGTACTGTCCCGGTTTTCCACCGGATTCCCTATTATCTCTGAAAGTTATCTCACTTTCTTTGCCGACTCTTCGGCTTTATGAGACCATAACGCCGACAAAATTACAATTTTTCAACCTCCCGGCAAATAAATTCACAATCTTTTCCAACATAATATGCAAGATATTCATTATTTTTGTGGCTGTGGTTGCCACAGAAGGCTTCCATCATGATTTGTTCGAAACACCCTCTTAACTATGAAAGAAGATATTCAGGCCCGGATCGGGCAGTTGCGCGATGCTATGCGTGCCGACGGCGTAGATGCCGTGATCATTCCTCAGACAGACCCTCATCAGGGAGAATACCTGGCCGACCACTGGCAGGTTCGCCGATGGCTAAGCGGCTTCACCGGATCCGCCGGCGATCTCGTTGTCCTTGCCGACGAAGCTTTTATCTGGGCCGACTCCCGTTACTGGCTTCAGGCTGCCCAGCAACTCGACGGAACGGGAATCAGCGTCATGGAGGATGGCAAACCGGAGACTCCGGCTATCGTTGACTACCTCTGCGCCAAACTCCCCTCCGGATCCACTGTCGGAATCGACGGTATGCTTTTCAACGTATCTGCGACACGCGATATGCAGCAGGCCTTCGAAGCAAAAGGAATATCCCTGAAAGTCGACTTCAACCCCATTGACACTCTTTGGCTCGACCGTCCGGCCATCCCGGCCAACGATGTGTTTGTGCATCCGGTGGAATTCTCCGGCGAAGATGCCGTGTCGAAAATCGGTCGCGTGATGGACGAAGTGGCAAAGCGCGGAGCCGACGCTATTTTCATCTCCGATCTGGCTGAGATCGCTTGGACGCTCAACATCCGTTCTTCCGACGTTGAATGCAATCCTGTAGCCACATCTTTCCTCTACCTCGGTCCGCAGGGTGCCACGCTCTTCATTGACCAGCGCAAGATCAACGCCGATGTCGAGGCCTACCTCTCCGCCCGCAATATCTCGACGCGCCCATATGGCGATATCCTCTCATTCCTCTCCGGTCTGCCGGAAAATGAGCATGTCCTGATCTCTTCCGGACAGAGTGCCGGAGCATTGCTCCCGGTTCTCGGAGCCAGAGCCATAGTAGGGACTTCGGCCGTAGCCATGCTCAAAGCCGTTAAAAACGAGACTCAGCTAAAGGGTGTGCGCGACGCAATGCTGCGCGATGGAGTTGCCATGGTACGCTCTCTTATGGAAATCGAGGCAACTATGGCTGCCGGAGAGCATCTGACAGAGATTGGAGTCGGAGACATTCTCCTGCGCAACCGCCGTCAGGGAGAACGCTTCTTCGACCTCAGCTTCGAGACCATCGCCGGATTCGGTCCTCACGGTGCTATTGTTCACTATAGCGCCACTCCCGAATCTGATGCCACTCTGACTCCCGACAATCTGTTGCTCATAGACTCCGGCGCAAACTATATCGACGGAACTACCGATATCACACGAACAATCACACTCGGCAATCCGACCAATGCGCAACGCCACGACTTCACCCTCGTGATGAAAGGCCACATCGCCTTGGCCACAGCCATTTTCCCCGTCGGCACTCGTGGCGCACAGCTCGATGTCCTCGCACGTATCAACCTTTGGAAAGAAGGTCTGAGCTATCTTCATGGCACAGGTCACGGAGTGGGACATTTCCTCAACGTTCACGAAGGACCTCAGAGCATACGCCTGAACGATACACTCGCCCCCATGACTCCCGGCATGATCACATCCAACGAACCGGGGCTCTACCGTGAAGGCGAATACGGTATCCGCTGCGAGAACCTCGTGCTGACAACGGATGCGTTCACAACCGATTTCGGCCACTTCCTCAAATTCGAGACACTCACGCTCTGTCCTTTCGACATTCGGCTATTCGACACCGACATCATGACCGATGAAGAAATCCGTTGGGTCAACGATTACCATGCAATGGTATGCGAACGCCTCCTGCCTCTGCTCGACGCTCCGGCTCAGGAATGGCTGATTGAAAAAACCCGTCCAATCTCTAAATAATAATAGGTATGGCTCTCATAAAACCCCTGCGCGGTTTCACTCCAAAGATTGGTAAAGACTGCTTCCTTGCCGACAACGCCACGATAATTGGCGATGTAGTGATGGGCGACGAATGCAGCATCTGGTTCAACACCGTCCTTCGTGGCGACGTGAACTCCATACGTATCGGCAACCGTGTCAACATACAGGACGGAACCGTACTGCACACCCTATATCAGAAATCAACCATTGAGATCGGCAACGATGTCTCGATCGGCCACAACGTGACCCTGCACGGCTGCAAGATATGCGATCTTGCCCTTGTTGGAATGGGTGCCGTGGTAATGGACGATGCCGTTGTTGGAGAAGGTGCTCTTGTTGCTGCCGGATCTGTGGTACTGTCAAGAACACAGATAGGGCCCAACGAGCTATGGGGTGGTGCTCCGGCGAAATTCATCAAGATGGTCGATCCGGCCACGTCCCGTGAGCTCAACCAGAAAATAGCCCGGAACTACCTCATGTACTCCCGGTGGTACGACGAGACCCCGACAGATAGTTCCCGGGAATAACAATCCGACACTTTACCCCCTAATATACCCCTCGGCACGGGTTCGCAGTGATTGCGCACCCGTGCCTTTTTTCATCCGTCCGCGCCCCAACATTTTATGTTTTCGTACATTTCCAGCACTAACAGTTTGACAATAAACAAATTGAACCCCTACGCAAAAAGACCTGCGTAAGGATTCCAATATCTGCCCATCTATATGGCCGGGCTGCTTTGAACGGAGTCCGTCCGGTAACTACCGCAGACGGCTGAGACGCGTCGTGTAGATGCCATATAGGGTCACTACAACGAAACAGATCAGAGGTAAAGCGAACGATACATTAACCGCCGCCATCGATCCGATGCTCTTGAGATCGATGATAGCCCCCTGCATAGGCGGCATCAAGGCACCCCCCACTATCGCCATCACAAGAAATGCCGCTCCGAGCGACGTGTCCCGGCGATCAACGCGTTCAAGAGCTATTCCATAGATGCTCGGGAACATTATCGACATGAACGCACTGATACCTACAAGACAATAAAGTCCGGCTATATTCTGTAGGAATATCGTGCCGAGGGTGCATATTATCGCGCCTACACCGAAAGCTATCAGCATTCTGCTTGGGGCGAAATATCGCATCAGATATGTTCCGACGAAACGGAATGTCAGCGCAAGCCCCATGGCACATATATTATATGTCTGGGCTGTAGCCTTATTGATTCCGAGATTGTCGGCATATTGGATAATGAATGTCCACACCATGATCTGAGCCGCAACATAGAACATCTGCGCCACTACACCGCTGCAATATTCGCGGTTATGCCACAGACGCCGCAGCGTCTCCACGGCATTGATCTTCTCACCTTTCCCGTCTGTGTGCGGCATCTTGACCAACGCTATGACAACGAACATAACCAGCACCACAAGGCCGATGGCTACATACGGATCGCGGATCACGGCAAGGTCATGTACCCTTATTGCCGACTTTTCAGCCGCATCAAGCCCTGAGAAGATCAGCTGCCCGGCGGCATCACGCTGATCCGACAGGAGATTGGGTAGAATGATCAGCGACGCCACGGCCATTCCCGAAAGCGAACCGACAGGATTGAAAGCCTGCGCCAGATTCAATCGCTGTGTCGATGTTGCCTTATCGCCAAGCGACAGTATATAGGGATTTGCCGTGGTCTCAAGAAACGCAAGACCGAATGTCAGCACATAGAGCGACACACAGAAATATGAGAACTGCTCGTAGGCTGCGGCCGGAATAAAGAGGAAAGCGCCGATGGCATATAATCCCAGCCCAAGCAATATGCCGCTCTTATAGCTGTAACGGCGGATAAACAAAGCCGCCGGAATAGCCATAGTGGCATATCCACCGTAGAATGCAAACTGGATCATAGAAGCCTTGGCTGCCGATAGCTCCATGACGGTCTGGAAAGCAGCCACCATCGGATTGGTGATATCGTTGGCAAATCCCCACAATGCAAAAAGTGCGGTCACAAGCACAAACGGCACTACATATTTCTTTTCCAGCAATTTAGGTTTCTCTCGCTCTATAGTTTTCATGGATTCAGAGTATAAGGTATGTCTTTTGGTAAGTGTGTAAGGTTGATTTATAGAATTTCTGTAACGGCTTCAGTATCAAAGCCGGCAGCTTTTGCCTGCAACAGGATATTGCCGATTGCAGTCGCTTCTACCGGACCGGCAACAACCTCCAGGCCTGTTGCCTCGGCGGTCAGTCTGTTCAGCAATCCGTTGCGGCTGCCTCCGCCTATTATCTGTAACCGCGCCACAGGCTCCGGGAGCAACGCATTCAGGCCTTCAACTCCTTTTTTGTAACGGTGGGCGAGTGATTGCAGAACGCATCTCACGTATTCACCCTGACCGGATGGAACCGCCATCGAATGTTCGCGGCAATACGTGTCGATAGCCGCCGTCATGCTGCGCGGAGAATGGAACATCGGATCATCAACATCTATGATTGCCGGCGTGACAGCCTCATCGGCAGCTGAAAGCAAAGTGCCATAATCCGTCGGCAGGCCTTTCTCGGCCCATTCGCTCATAAGGTTCTGAAGGATCCACAAGCCGGTGATATTTTGCAGGAACCGGATCTTTCCACCTACGCCACCCTCGTTCGTAAACCCGTTCTCTCGCGCCGCTTCTGTCAGGATAGGCTGATCAATAGCCACACCAAGGAGCGACCATGTGCCGGAACTGAGATACGCCGTGCGGCTGCTGTCATAGTCCCCGTCAACGCAATAGACCGCACCTGCCGTGTCATGCGACCCGACGGCCACCACATCAACATCATAGTCAATGCCGATACGCGACTTAACCTCCTCGGTCAACTGTCCGCGCACATTTCCCGGCATCACTATCTCACCGAAAAGACGCTCAGGAATCCCGGCCTTGCGCATCAACGCCCGGTTCCAGTCGCGTGTACGGGCATCAAGCAGCCCCGATGTGGAGGCGATGGTATATTCGTTCATCGCTTTTCCCGTCAGGAAATAGCTGAACAGATCCGGAGTGAACAGAAGCCGCGAGGCTGCACCAACCATCGACGGATCTGTACCGACCATCCGGGCCAGACGATAAACGCTGTTGATATCCATCACTTGGATGCCGGCCTCGGAATAATGCTCTGCGGCTGTAATCCCGTTTCTCTCAAAAAATTCCTCGGCAGCTCCGGCCACTCCCCCGTCGCGGTAGCAGATAGGATTGCCGAGCAGATTCCCCTGTCCGTCAATAAATCCGAAATCAACGCCCCAGGTATCGATACCGATGCTGCGGATCCGGTAGCCGGCATTGACAGCATCGGCAAGACCCGAGACCATCTCGTCAAACAGCGACAGGAAGTTCCAGTAGGTATGTCCACCCATCGTCACCTGCCGGTTGCCGAATCGGCGAACCTCGTGCAGCCGCAGAGTATGGCCGTCAATAGTTCCGGCCATCACTCTTCCGCTGCCGCCGCCAAAGTCAACGGCTATGAATGCTTCTTTTTTCATTTTCCCTCTTTGCCAAGGAAATACGATTCAAGATCCCCTATCTCTTCCGGCGTCAACGGATTGACATTGCCACCATTAAGGACGGAAATACGGCATCCCATCTCAAAGAACATGGCACGTTCGAACGCCTGATCGAAATCCTTGCCGCAGACAACCTGACCATGTTTCAGCAGCATGGCCGAATTATGCTCCGTCAAAGCATCGATCACGTGCGAAGCCAGCTCCGGAGAGCCAGGACGGAAATATGGGATCATAGGGATCGTCTCCCCTACGTGCAGAGCCATTTCCGCCGTGAAGTTGAAATTGTCAGGACGGCGATCCATACATGCGACAGCCGTTGCATAAGGGCTTTGGAAATGCAACACTACATTGACATCCTCGCGGCGACGCATCACTCCCATGTGGAAAACACTCTCCATGGACGGACGCACGCCATTCAGGACCTCACCCGTCGACAGACGGCACACAGAAACCCTGTCGGCTGTCAATTCCGGAACCCAGGAGCCTGTACCCGACAACAGCACTTCATCATTCTCAAGCCGCCACGACAGATTGCCGCTGCTGCAAATGGTCAGACCGGCCGCGCCTACACGGCGCGCCTGTCTGACAAATTCCTCTATCTGTGATATCTTAGCCATAGCCCCGTATTATTTATAGATTGGACCATAGTTCTTACATGCACGGTAATCCGAGCCCTCCTTGTCCATGCCGAATGCATTCCATGCCGACGGACGGAAAATTTCATCATCGTCAACATTATGCATGCACACCGGAATACGCAACATCGAAGCCAGAGTGATCACATCCTTACCGATATGGCCATAACTGATAGCTCCATGGTTGGCGCCCCAGTTGTTCATCACACTGTAGACATCCTTGAACGCCGGTTTGTCACACAGACGGGGAACGAACCAGGTGGTAGGCCAGGTCGGATCGGTACGTTTGTCAAGCACGGCATTGATCTCAGGATCGATATCCACAGTCCATCCCTCGGCGATCTGGAGAACCGGGCCAAGTCCCTTGACAAGGTTCAGACGCATCATAGTCACAGGCATACCACCCTTGGTCAGGAAGTTCGATGAGAAACCGCCGCCACGGAAATAATCTCTGTCGGCCGGATACCATGTCGTAGCCTTCAGGCATGCCTCGACATCCTTCTCGGTCATCTCCCACGACGGCTTCATGCACGGTTCGCCGGCAGCATTGACACTCGCACCGGTTGCGTCGAGCGTGGTTGCTCCGGAATTGATAAGGTGGATGATACCGCCGGCGGCACGTCCCGTAAGCTCCTTGCCGGTAACACGCTTCACTGCCTCAGGGCTCCAGTAAGTGCGTACATCCGAGAACATCTGGCCGCAACCGGTCAGCAGATGGCCGAAGAGCATGGCCACGCCGTTGCAGGCATCGTTTTCAGTGGCAAGCACAAACGCCTCGCGGATGCCGTTCCAGTCAAACGACGTATTCATCAGAGCCTCTGTATAGTCTCCGTTCGGTTTCCAGTCTGTCCACTGACGCTGGCCCTGGAAGCCGCCGGCTATAGCATTGTGACCCAGCGATTCCTCGTTGAAGCCCATCTCTTTCAGGCGAGGATTGCCCTGCATCAGATCGCGCACAATAAGAGTCATCTTGACAATGAACTCCCAGTCGGCATCCTTCTGTTCACGGGTTTTCCGTTTCTCAGGACGGTTCTTGAAATCCTCTCCTTCATTGACCTTGCAATATTTCTCGGTCCATGCCATAGCCTTGGCATATTCCTCATGGTCATAAATTCCCTCATCCATGCGGCGCAGAATCTCGGTCTCGTCAACCGATTCATTGCGCATTCCGAGATATTCCTGGAAGAAATCAGGATTCACAATCGAACCGGCGATACCCATGCACATCGAGCCGATCGACAGATAGCTCTTGCCTCGCATACAGGCCACAGCCACAGCTCCACGGGCAAACCGCAGCAATTTCTCAGCAACATCGGCCGGAATGGTATTGTCGTCGAGATCCTGCACATCGCGTCCATAGATGCCGAACGCAGGCAGACCCTTCTGAGCGTGGGCAGCTAAGACAGCAGCCAGATAAACGGCTCCCGGACGTTCTGTTCCGTTGAAGCCCCACACTGCTTTTGGCCAGTAGGGATTCATATCCATGGTCTCCGAGCCGTAACACCAGCAGGATGTCACCGTGATTGTGGCTCCAACGCCTTCACGCTCAAACTTCTCGGCACATGCAGCCGTTTCAGCCACTCGGCCTATAGTAGAATCTGCTATCACGCATTCAACGGGAGTTCCGTCGGGATAACGCAGATTATTATGGATCAGATCAGCCACTGCTTTGGCCAGATTCATTGTTTTTTCTTCGAGGCTTTCACGCACTCCACCCTGGCGACCGTCGATAGTCGGACGGATACCGATTTTAGGATATTTATTCATGTTTTATTGGATTTAATTGATTTTTACACGGTTATCAGATTCTCATGGCTTGGTGCGACAATTCCGGTGTCACATCTGCCACGCAGCAAATTTAATAATTAAAAAACTATTCCGCATGCTTTTCTGCGCTTTTAATTTCAGTTTTTTCATCCTGCTACCCCAATCTATCATCCCGACACCATCCCTATCAATCTGATTCATTTCGCATGCCGGATGGATTTTTTTCGATAAACCAACGCTTTATCATATTTGTTTTCATAGGAAAACAATCTCTTATGAAAAAAATCGCTCTTTTGATTATTGCTGTCGTTGCCGGAATCAGCTCGGCTATGGCACGCGACACTGAGGTATCCGTCAGCTACGGCGCGATGCCGGCAATGCACAATCTCGGCGCATACCGCAACCATTGGCAGGATCTTGACGGCTGGGGTAGCGTCAACGCAACCATCGACCACAAGTTCGCCCCGAATCTATGGATCGGGCTCAGCTACACATACTCGTCGGCCGACTCCAACACGGCCTGGGATGGCCGATATGGCAAGGTGACATGGCACGGACTGATGGCAAATCTGCGTTATGAATGGTACCACCGCTCTCTGCTGACCCTCTACTCCCATGTTGGCATCGGCGCTCTCGTGGAATACTACTCTCCATCGTGGGAAGACTCCTACAACCGCACAAACATGGCATTCCAGGTCTCGCCGGTCGGGGCTCAGATCGACTTCATTCCACAGGCCGGAATATTCGCCGAAGCCGGCTACGGAGTCCAGGGTATAATCAAGGTCGGATTGCGCATAGGCTTCTGATTGTCACCCACGAAAACAGCTCCAAAATCAAAAAAACTGACCCATTTTGGGGAAAATGAGTGAAAAAGTTTTGTGAAATGAAAAACAATGGTTAATTTTGCCCCGCTAAAAGCAAGAAAGCAAATAATTAACATCAAAACATAGAAACTAAAAAATGATCATCGTACAAGTAAAAGAAGGCGAGAACATCGAACGCGCTCTGAAGAAATTCAAACGCAAATTTGAAAAAACCGGCATCGTTAAAGAGCTCCGTAGCCGTCAGGCTTTCCAGAAGCCCTCTGTAACAAACCGCAAGAAAATGATGAAGGCGGTTTACGTTCAGAAGCTCCGCGCCGTTGAGGAATAATCCTCCGCCCGATTTTTTATTTGAAACCTATAGGAGAATCCGGAATGCCACAGGCAATCCTTTCGGATTCTCTTTCGTCGTATCTGAGCTTGCCCTCAAGATCCTGTAATATCTGATAACCATAATCAAAAACCCCGGTCAAAAACCACCAATCAGAAACCTGCTTATCATGAAAAAAATCTTCCTTATCCTACTGCTGATCATCTCTGCCGCCACGGCAGCAAATGCCTCAAACCAACCCGAACACATCATTTTCATCGGTCTCGACGGCTGGGGATCATATACCATGCCAAAAGCCGATATGCCGAATGTCAAATCATTGATGGACCGTGGCGCATGGACATTAAAGAAACGCTCTGTGCTACCATCCTGCAGCGCAATCAACTGGGCATCCATCTTCATGGGCGTTGGAACAGAAGGCCATGGATTCACAGAATGGGGTAGCCGGGAGCCCGAGATTCCTTCAATAGCACTTTCTGAGAACGGCATTTTCCCGACCATTTTCACTATAATCCGCCAACAAAAACCCGATGCCAACACAGCCGTGCTGCATGAATGGGAGGGAATAGCTTATCTTGTAGACACTCTTTCCATAACCACCCACCGCTGCATCCCCGTCGGTGCCGGCAACAACTCTTCACTCATCACAAAAGCCGCATCTTCCTACATCACCGACCACAAACCTCTCCTGATGGCTATCACTTTCGACAACCCCGACCACGTCGGGCACACGATAGGCCACGACACACCCGAGATCTATGAAATCCTGGCCTATCTTGATACACAAATCGGTGAAATTATCCAGGCAACAAAGGATGCCGGTATCTACGACTCCACCGTTTTCATCCTCTCATCCGACCATGGAGGCATCGGTCAAGGCCACGGAGGAAAGACTCTGCTGGAGATGGAGACACCGCTCATCATGGCCGGACCAGGGATCAGGAATGCCGGTCAACTTCAGTCGGCCATCATGCAATTCGACATCGCACCGACCATAGCCGCCCTTCTGGGACTATCCACCCCACAAGCATGGACCGGACGCCCGATCACTGAAGCTCTTGACTAAAGATCGTCAACCACCATCCCCCACTTATCGCTAATAATCCCCTCTCCCGGTCGATTATTATCCAACATAATTCATCCGGCGATTGTTAGTCAATAAAATATTCGCTATTTTTGCGATATGCCTATTCAGGACAGACACATAATAGACTCCATAAAGCAATCTCTTATAGCTCAGCTAAAAAGAGAGCATGCTTTCTGGTCCTATAACGAACATGATATCACATTGGAAAATATTGACGATGCCCATCTGATCGCTATGACAATGCGACATCTTGATCTGCCAGAAATCAAAAAATTATTCAAGATCTATCCCTTACGCAAAATCAAGGATGCATGGATACGGCTATTGGTAACTGAAAATGACTACCTGTACACCCTGAACCGTTTTTTTGCATGGTACTATTTCAAAGCAAAAAAGCCGGACTCCTACTTGAAATCACTACAGACACGCTACCACAACAAAATCACAGCAATCAGCTGATCATGAAAGGACTTGCCCCACATACCTCAAAAATATTCGAGGACATCTCAAAGCTTGAATGCATCAAACCTTACGTTTTGGTCGGCGGAACCGCTCTTTCGCTACAACTTGGCAACAGACAGAGCGAAGACCTTGACTTCATGTCCTGGAGAAAATCTAAAGATGATAAACGCGAGGTTGATTGGCCAAAAATCAAAAAAGAGCTTGAGAAGATTGGTGAGGTTGAGAAATGTGACATCCTTGACATTGATCATGTTGAATTTATAGTAAGCGGTGTCAAAATCTCCTTTTACGCCAACCCCAACAAATCTCCACTCCAGAAACAGATACATCTTATCAACAACTTGAAAATTGCAGATCCGATTGCAATTGGAGCAATGAAAATGGAGGTAATGCTCAGACGAAGTAAATTTCGTGATCTATACGACATTTACTCTCTGGTAGCCAATAATTATAGCCTTACAGATATGATAGACTTGGCATTAAAATACTCCGGACATAAGCTTAAATCAAAGAATCTATTAGCAATGCTGACACGTTCAGAGCGATTTGCTGCAGATGCAGACATCGCACATCTGAATCCAATATACAACGTAACACCCCAGGACATAGAATTAAAACTACGGGAACTATTGTCAAACGCATGAGATATGGCGGTGGCGGATTGCAGACTTTCGCACCAAAATCAGAAAAAATTTGCATATACGGGATTTTTCTCCTAAATTGCGGTTGACAATTCCATAAACGGGTGTCGCAAGGTGCTTATGATCGAGGCATTTCTCAAATATATCACCAGCGAGCTTCAACTGTCGGACTGCACAGTAGAGGCCTACAGATCGGATCTGCAACAATGGATCAGCTTCGCCACGGCCGATGGCCGCCATGATCTGCGCCCGGAAACCACATCAACCTCGGATCTGCGTCTATGGATTGCATCTGTGGCACGTAACGGCGCATCGCCTCGCACCATCCGCCGAAAAATACAATCCCTGCGTGCATTCTTCCGCTTCCTCATGAGATACCACGGATTGAGCTTCAATCCGGCCATGGACATCCAGCCTCCCAAAATAGCAAAGGAGCTCCCCGTCTATGTCCGGCCTGAGGAAATGAACGCCCTGCTTGATGCCGAAAACGATCCATCCGACTTCGAATCCACCAGGAACCGCCTGATTATAGACATGTTCTACTCCACAGGGCTGCGATGCTCCGAGCTAATGAACTTGCTCGACACAAATGTTGATGAAAAAAAGGGTGAACTAAAAGTGCATGGCAAGCGTAATAAAGACAGAATAGTGCCTTTCGGCCCTGAACTGACAGATATGATCACCCGATATAGAAATTTGCGTCAACAGCAGACCGGCTGTGCCAGCAGCCTCACGTTCTTTGTGCGCCCCGACGGGCAGCCGCTCTACCGCAAACTCATCTACAACATCGTGCATCAGGCGATGGAGGGGACGGTACATTCATCAAGAAAGAGCCCCCACGTGCTCCGTCACTCGTTCGCCACCGACATGCTCAACGGCGGCGCACAGATCACGTCAGTCCAGCAGTTGCTTGGCCATCAGTCATTAACAGCGACTCAAGTATATACTCATATATCTTACCGAGATCTTAAACAAAATTATCAACTCGCACATCCCCGTGCACAAAAAAAAGGAGGATAACTATGGAAGTACGTATCCAGGGCATCCATTTCGATGTCAGCGAAAAATTAGCCAGCTTCATCAACAAAAAAGTAGAACGTCTCGCCCGACGCAACGTAAATATAACCTATGTAGATGTCAATCTGACAGTCATTAAGCCGGAAACAGCCATGAACAAACAGGCTGTGATCAAAATCATTGTCCCCCACAAAGGCGAACAGGTTGCAACCAAGATTGCCGATTCTTTTGAAGAAGCCATCGACACGGCTATCGAAGCTCTCGACCGTCAGCTCGAAAAAGACAAGGACAAGAAGTAATATCCACGACAAAAATACCCCGTTATCAACGGCGTGCCTGCTTAGGCACGCCGTTTTTTTTGAAAAAAATTTCCTGATATTGTTGCAATCCGTAATTCCGTGCGTAATATATTTGCAGACCAGATATGAAACAGGATATTCTGACATCGATCTTCACTCGCTTGCGCCCGGCTCTGTCAGCCAAGGCCGGCAGCGTGTTGCGCGGCAATGAGGCCGATGTCATGGATGCCCTTCAGGACGCGTTCTGCCGACTATGGCGCAACCGGAGCGAGATAAGTGACGAATCTCATGCAAAAGCCGCATCATACGTGGCGGTGAAGAGCGCCGCCATCGACCTGCTGAGACGCCGTCGGGAATACGTCGACCCCGAAAATCTTACCGAAACTCCCTGCGAAAGCGAATCCGACAGTTCGTCCGACCTGTTCGACGAAATAAACGCCATAATAGAGCGCGAGCTTTCCGACCGCGACAGACAGGTGCTGCTGATGCGCGACCGCCATGGGTTCGAGATCGACGCCATAGCCTACCGGCTCGACATCTCCGAGGCCAATGTCAGGATAATCCTGAGCCGCGCACGAAAAAAAGTAAGAGAAATCTATCTTAACCGAAAAACAGACCGACAATGACACCAGACAACGACATACGCAAAGAAGCCATCCGACTTATTGACCGATATTTCGACGGCACCACAACACTGGACGAGGAGCAACGCCTACGGACACTCCTTGCCGATCCCACGCTGCAAGGCGATGAGATCGACTCCGCGAGAGCCGTAGTCGCCTACTCGCTGTTCGACAGTGCGAAAACAGCATCGCCATCGGCCAAAGACAGCAAAAAACGGCCGTCACGCCACCGTCTGATCATATCGGCAGCCGCAGCAGTGGCTTTCGCCATCATAATTCCGGCCCTAACCGCCCTAATCCACCGAACCGACGCGTCAGACTCACAATCAGGCATCTGCGTGGCCTACGTCGACGGCCACACCGTGACTGACACAGAGAAAGTCATGGCCATTATCGACGACAATCTCTCTGAATTTTCCGAAGCCTTGTCGGTCACCGAGAATCAGATCAACTCCGACCTCTCAGCATTCGGCTCGATCCAGTTCCCCGACGACATAAACTAAGAACCATATACCCACCCTTCAGTCATGAATAGATTTCTGTCACTAATCCTCCTGATGGCCGCGATCCTGCTTCCGGCAACATCCCATGCCCAGAAAAACATGAGCATCCAGTCGGCCTTCACCGAGAGCTACACTTCCCTGCCGGGAGCCACAGAAACATTGCTCACACGCAGCAAGCTCCATGATGTCAACCTCTCGCTCTATCACGCACTCTCAATACCCGGACAACCCGAGAAAGCCATAGAAATAGAGCGCATGGTGCTACGCGACGGATCCAAAGCCACGTCAAAAGAGGTCAGGTATTCTTCCGGCCATCTGCTCTACGGATTCTATGTGCTCCCGAAAACCGAGGGACAGAACCGCTACATTCTTTTCCTCAACGGCAACCTCAATTCCGGCGGAAAACTCGTGCTCCTCTACCTTGAAGGCAATGCCTCCGTCAACGATGTCAAAAAACTGATCAACAAAGCAAAATAAACACAATGAAGAAAATGAGATCACTGTTTGCCCTTGCAATAGCATGCGCCCTTTCAGCCTCCGCACAAAGCGAAGCCGACACCATCATCACCGTCGACTCACCACGGCAAGTGACCGTGACAAAAACAGCCGAGACCACCTGCGTCAACATCCTTGGCTCGCGCAACGACAAGAATTTCAACTACTCCTACACCGTTGCCACTGACAGCGTGACAACCGACAACATACAGTTCAACCTGCCATTCACATCGAAAACCGCTCCACGATCCAACCGCACCCTGCGTTCCGTCGATGGATTCCGAGGCATATATGTAGGCATGGTCTTTCCGCAATCCGACCCTGATCCGATGAAACTGTCCTTCGAAATAGGTATCAATGAAGTCATAGGCTACAGCATCCGCCGCCATGGTGCGGAATTCAACTTCGGCCTTGGACTCGGCTACCGGAGGATCGCAATCGGCAAAAACACCCTGACAGAAAAAGAAGGCGACGCCCTGCTACTTACCCCGGCTCCCGATGGAGCCACCGACTGCACCGCAAGCATCCAGAACTACGCTCTCCACATACCACTGCTCTACACCCAACGCATCCACCGCTCATTCGGTTTCTCCCTTGGAGTTGTGGCCAACCTCAATATCCACACCAGTGCTGATATGAGCTACCATCTCGGAGACACCAAGTACAGCCGGACCTTCAAGGGTCTCCACCAACGCCTGCTGACACCCGACCTGCTACTGACAGTAGGAGCCATTGACAATGCCGGTATCTACCTACGATGGTCGCCCGTCAAACCATTCAAAAGCATATATGGACCGGGCTATACTACCCTTTCGCTCGGTTTCTCTCTCGGTTTCTAACATATCAGCTCCACCCCAACATCCAAATTTGAAATCAACATGAAACATATACTTGCAACCCTACTACTTACAGCCGCCGCCACATACACCTGTGCCGCCACTCCACAGCAGCCCGACACGGTTCTCTCCATCAACAGCCCCACTACTGTCACCCTCACAGAAGCCCCCTCCGGCTTCAACCTCGCCGTGATCAGCAAAACAGCCGACGGAGAAACCCGTTCGGACTACACCGAATCATTCGACAGACCCGTGCGTATCGAAGCACGCCGCAGCCATGGATCACTGTCAATTGTCAACACCGGCAACTCACCCTGGGATCTGAATGTCGGAGGCCCCGGCATCGGATGGGTCAACGCATGCGGACAACCCGACGGCACCGGAATCGAGATGGGCAAATCTCTTGAAATCTCATGGCTCAACGCCCTGGCTGTCAGCTACCGCATGCCATGGAAATCAAGTCGCCTGACACTCGGCTTCGGTTTCACCTGGCGCAACTACCGCATATCAACATCGCAAAACCGCTTCATCCCGACGGAAAACGGCGGAGTGGCAACCGGGCAATATCCCGACGATGTGGAAGCAAAAGGATCCCGGCTCAAAGTTTTCAGTCTCGGAGTGCCCCTTCTGTGGCATCAGACACTTCCATTCCGGTTCATCGGCGACAATTGCTCCCTGAGACTCGGTGCCGTGTTCAACTACAATCCACATGCAAGCATGAAAACAAAGTGGGAGACACCGGATGGCGAGAAGGCTGAACAGGTCACCGACCACATAGGCCAGCGACGCTTCACAATCGACTTCATGGCCGCCCTTCACATAGGCTACGGTCTGAACCTCTATGTCAAATACTCCCCAAACAGCGTACTCCGCGGATCCGGACAGCCATCCTTCACCCCACTCTCCAGCGGCCTGATCCTCTTCCTCTGAACGCCGACACTTGACTCATCTGCGGATTTTTCGTAACTTCGCGCAAAAATCCGCAGATGAAACTACGTACACCCCAGGAAATAACCGCCGCCACAATCAATGTGGGGCAGACCAAAGTTGGCCTCCCTACCGGCCGGTTGCTGATCCAGGCATTCCAGGCCGGAGCTTTCATAGCATTCGGCGGCGTGCTGTCGCTGATCGTAGGCTTTGGTTTCCCGGAGATCACTGCCGGCAACCCCGGACTGCAAAAACTTCTCAGCGGATGCATGTTCCCGATCGGTCTTATCCTCGTGGTGGTGCTCGGTGCGGAACTCTTCACCGGCAACAACGCCCTGCTCATGCCCGGATTGATGAAACGCAACTTCGGGCTTTCCGACGTTGCCAGAAACTGGATTCTCGTCTATCTCGGCAACTTCATCGGAGCTCTCGCGTTCTGCTACATCATGGTATATTCTGCCGGCCTCACCACCCCCGAGCCATACCACGGAGCTATAATCCGCATGGCCGAGGCAAAAGTATCAATGCCGTGGCTCACAGTGTTCATCAAAGGTATTGGAGCCAACTGGTGTGTCTGTCTGGCCGTATGGCTTGCCCTCTCCGGTCACACCCTTCTGGAGAAAATGGCCGGATGCTTCCTGCCGGTCATGGCATTCGTGGCATTAGGCTACGAACACTGCATCGCCAACATGTTTTTTATCCCGGCAGGAATGCTTGAAGGAGCCGACGTGAGCACAGCCACATTCATCACCGCCAACCTCATTCCGGCCACAGTCGGCAACATAGTGGGCGGAGCCGCATTCGTAGGCTGCCTCAACGCATGGCTGCATCTGAAAAAATAAAGCGGTCGTTTTGACGACGCAACAATTATTTTTTTGTACATTTGCAGTTGAAAACCACAAAAATACTTTTAACCCAAAAAATAATTTCAACAATGGTAAGTTACAAAGACTTAGGTTTGGTCAACACTCGCGAGATGTTTGCCAAGGCCATCAAGGGCGGATATGCCGTTCCTGCCTTTAACTTCAATAACATGGAACAGCTCCAGGCCATCATCAAGGCTGCGGCTGAAGAGAAATCTCCCGTTATCCTCCAGGTTTCGAAAGGCGCACGCAACTATGCCAACGCTACTCTCCTGCGCTACATGGCTCAGGGTGCTGTTGCTTACGCTAAGGAACTCGGCTGGGAAAATCCCCAGATCTGCCTCCACCTCGACCACGGTGACAGCTTCGAGCTTTGCAAATCCTGCATCGACAACGGCTTCTCTTCCGTTATGATCGACGGTTCTCACCTCCCCTACGAGGAAAACGTTGCCCTCACCAAGAAAGTTGTTGACTACGCTCATCAGTTCGACGTAACCGTTGAAGGCGAGCTCGGCGTTCTCGCAGGCGTTGAGGACGAAGTTTCTTCCGACCACCACACCTACACCGACCCCGAAGAAGTTATCGACTTCTCTACCCGTACAGGTTGCGACAGCCTCGCTATCTCTATCGGTACTTCTCACGGTGCTTACAAGTTCACTCCCGAGCAGTGCACACGCAACGCTGAAGGCAAGCTCGTGCCCCCGCCATTGGCATTCGACGTACTCGACGGCGTTATGGAAAAACTCCCCGGATTCCCCATCGTACTCCACGGTTCATCTTCAGTTCCCCAGGAATATGTTGACACCATCAACAAATACGGCGGCAAACTGCCCGACGCTATCGGTATTCCTGAAGAAGAACTCCGCAAAGCTGCCAAGAGCGCTGTTTGCAAGATCAACATCGACTCTGACAGCCGTCTGGCCATGACCGCTGCTGTTCGCGAAGTATTCGCCACCAAACCCGGCGAATTCGATCCGCGCAAATACCTCGGTCCGGCTCGCGATGAAATGGAACGTCTCTACAAGCACAAGATTGTCAACGTGCTCGGCAGCAACGGCAAAGCTGAATAATTGCTCCGTCACAGACCGACAAACCAATAAAAATAACGACTGCCCCGTGGGACAGTCGTTATTTTTATTTCAGTGATTCAGCGGCGCCTATGCGTACCCCTGAGCTATGATCATTTCTGGGCGTCGAGATCGGCAAGGATAGTGCGTAGTTCCTCATCAGTAGCCGTCAGACGGCTGCGGCATTCCTTGAGCAACTCCGTTGCCCGGCGAGTATAGGCGGTCAGACGGTCAATATCGCATGTGTCGCTCTGCATTGTGCGGAGGATGGCGTCAAGTTCGCCAACGGCCTGATTGTAGGTCATCTCGGAAACCGGTTTGAATTGTGGAGTCTGGTTCTGTTCCATTATTTTGATTGTGTTTGATTGACAATTGAATCCACCGTGCCGTCGGCCACAGTGGTGGTGATCACATCGCCCGGTTTCAAATCCGAAACCGAACGTACTGCCCGGCCATTGACCATCGTGATTGAATATCCTCGCGACAGCGTGGCCTCCGGAGAGAGAGCAGCCAGAAGATCGCGGCGCGAACGAAGCCTGTCCAAGGCACGCGCCGTTGCATTGAAAGCTGCCGTTCCGACCGCTTTACCTGTTGCCTCCAGCCGGGCCATCTCCGGCGAAATACGCCGTGCGCCGGTTTCGGCAAGCATTATTGTGGCACGTTGCAACGAAGCCTTCGCACGCTGCATAGCCGCCTCCGGAGCCAGCGATAGCGCGCTGTCGAGATAGGCCAGACGGGTCTGCGCACCGGCAATGATATCCGAAGCTGTCAGCATTATGTCAGACGCTATCCTGCGCAAGCGGTCCATTGCGGCGGTTCCGCGTGCGATAAGCCATTCGGCAGCAGCAGTGGGGGTCTTGACGCGCATATTGGCCACATAGTCAAGCACCGTCGTGTCGCGCTCATGCCCGATCCCGATAACCACCGGCAACGGGAACTGCGCCACATTGAGCGCCAGATTATAATCATCGAAAGCAAGCAGATCGCTGGTGGCACCACCGCCACGGATAATGACCACGCAGTCATATTCCTCCTGCTCCGCTGCGATAGCTTCAAGCGCGGATATAACGGAAGGGGATGTACGGTCGCCCTGCATGACGGCCGGAAAAAGCCTCACACTGAAGCGCAGACGCTCCTGATTATGAAACAGCTGATTTATGAAATCCCCGTAACCGGCCGCTCCTGAGGCTGAGATCACAGCCACACGCAGAGCCACATCGGGCCATTCGAGCTCACGGTTCATCCCGATCACCCCCTCACGGGTCAGACGGTCGATGATCTCGCGGCGTCGGCGTTCAGCCTCCCCCATAGTGTACGACGGATCAATAGCCGTGATCACAAACGACATTCCGAATGCCGAATGATAGTTGACCGAACCGCAGACCATCACTTTCAGGCCACTTTCAAGCCGCCGGCCTGTCACCCCGAAAAACTCAGCGTTGAGCCGGGGGAACGTGCTGGCCCAGATCACACCGCGCAAGCGCGCAAGCACCGAACCGGTCGACGGATCTTTCTCCATCAACTCCATGTAGCAATGTCCGTGGCTCACACGCAGATCCGACAGTTCGGCCACTACCCATACGCCCTGCAGAGGCGATGCGCTGAGAGCCTGCGCCACACGGCGGTTGAGCTGCGATAGCGTCAGTGCCGAATTCATTTCACTGCCACGAATTTCTTGCCATTCCAGCTGTATTGCAGCTGATTATGGAAATAAGGCTTGACTATTTCATAGACCTCTTCCGAAAGAAAAGAGGCCACATTATTTGTCAGGGTGAGGGTCTTGGTTGCCGGATCAAAGTCATATCCCACAAGGAGAAACGGCACAAGCATTTCAACCTCGTCAATATTCTTGCGGCCATCTGCCGTCAGCCAGTCTTTCAGCACCGGACGTGAGAACACCTTATCGGTGACGGCATTCGACCAGTCGGATGAATACACGGTCATCTTACTGTCGGGGGCCGGTGTGAGTACGGTTGTCAGCACAGCGGTGAGCGTCTCGTTCCCCATCGGGAGAGCCACAACCTGATAATGGCTGGAAGATGTCATGGCAATACGCATGGATTCCGGTGTCAATTCCGTGATCCGCGAGCGACCTGACAGGGCATTCGTAGCTCCCACATTCGAAGGACTGTTGTAATAGTCGATCATATCGAGACGCGTCGAACTGTCGATAAGAGGGAAAACGGCCGCCGGTGCGGATTTGAATGCATCGACAACGGCAGTCTGCGCTTTGACACCCATCGGCGCACACATCACCGCACCGAGAACTGTCGCAAGAATTAACTTGATTGTTTTCATAGGCTTACAATTGTATGTGACCATTGTCCGGAAAAACAGATCCTGCATCTCCGGACAGGTCGACATGCAAAGTTAGCGTTTTTTTGTTTTCTTTGTGGCCTTTTTGGTGCCGCCGCGATTTTTTTTCAAAAAATAATCATACGTTGTCTCCTCGTCGTCCTGACCACGCTTGGTCTTGCGCTTGGATGCCTGCGCATAATCTTTTTTCGTATCGGCAATCTCACTATAGACACGTTTGCCCATCCATTCGCCGCCACGCAGACCTTCGACCACGCGACGCGCATCGGCACTGTTGACATCGAACAGCGAATAACCGGGCATCAAGTCGATCCGGCCTACATCAACGCGCTTTCCTGTAACCGTATGGTTGAGCATATCGATCAGGTTGCCGGCGAAGAAACCGTCTGCCTTACCGAGATTTATGTAGATACGCTCCATTCCCTTTTCAGCCGTACGGCGATCCTTTTCGGCATCATTTGCCGGCTTCCGGGAATCTTTCTTGCGTTCTTTCGATGGTTTCTCATCGATAAAATCAATTTTCGGAGCATCGCGGTAGTAGTCGAGCAGACGGTTGAATTCCAACGACATGACTCTTTTGAGCAGATCTTCAGCCGAGAGCCATTCAAGTTTGCGGCTCACACCCGGGATGTATTTTCCAATCTCTTCCTCGTCTACTTTCACCTTCTCGATCCTGTCGGCGAGATTATACAACTGCTTCTCGATAATGTGCTGTGGCGTCGGAACTTCCTTACGCTCGAACTTCTTGCCAATCTTCTTCTCTATCTCACGCAGCTTACCCTTCTCGCGAGAGTGGATGATAGCCACCGACACACCGGTCTTTCCGGCTCTGCCAGTTCGTCCTGAACGGTGGGTATAGACAGCAGGATCGTCGGGCAGACCATAGTTGATCACATGAGTCAGATCGTCGACATCAAGCCCACGGGCAGCCACATCGGTAGCCACGAGCAACGTGATCACACGATCGCGGAACTTGCGCATCACAATGTCGCGCTGCTGCTGGGAGAGATCGCCATGGAGCGCATCGGCATTATATCCGTCGGCAATCAGGCGGTCGGCAATCTCCTGCGTGTCGCGCCGGGTGCGGCAGAACACGATTCCGTAGATGTTAGGATTGTCATCGGCTATACGTTTCAGAGCCAGATACTTGTCACGGGCATTGACCATATAGTAGATATGGTTCACATTGGCCGATCCTTCGTTGCGGTTACCGACAACGAACTCAACCGGATCGTGCATATATTTCTTTGCGATACGGGCAATCTCATCAGGCATGGTGGCCGAGAACATCAGCATCTTGCGATTGTCCGGAACCGATGCCAGAATCTCGTCGATCGAATCGAGGAAACCCATGTTGAGCATCTCGTCGGCCTCATCAAGCACTACGGTATGTACATCATCGAGTTTCACCACACCACGCTTGATAAGGTCGATCAGACGACCGGGAGTGGCAACAATTATCTGCACTCCCTTTTTCAGAGTGCGGATCTGACTTTCTATGCTTGAGCCGCCGTAGACCGGCAACACCTTGACCTGAGGCATGTATTTGGAAAAGTCGGCCAGATCACTGCCGATCTGCAGACAAAGTTCTCGTGTGGGAGAAAGGATGAGCGCCTGCGGACGGTTGATGTCGGGATCAATGCGCTGGAGCAAAGGCAGGCCGAAAGCGGCTGTTTTGCCTGTGCCCGTCTGGGCAAGAGCCACAACATCGCCATCCTCACTGAGCAGATGCGGAATCACTTTTTCCTGAACGGGCATGGGCGATTCAAATCCAAGCTCTTCAATGGCGCGGCGGAGATCATCACGAACTCCAAGTTCTTCAAATGTCATATTTTATTATTTGGTTATGATTTTACAAAGATACAACAATTAAACGAGACTTTTGTCAGATCCGGCAACAAACAACCGGACAATAACCGGGCCGGAGATACGTTATAACGATGTGAGCATCTACGAAATCCGACGCCGTTACGGCACCATGGCATTCCTTCTGGCATCCGTGGTGGTGGTCGGCGTATTCCTGTATCTCTCCAATGCTATAGTCAAGGATCTTGCCATACAGGAACGTTCAAGAATGCAGATATGGGCCGACGCCACCAAAGAGATTGTCAACCTGAGCTCGTCGGAAAACGATCTTTCCGAGTCAAATATCGTGTTCCTGCTCAAAATCATAGAGGACAACAACAACATCCCCGTACTGCTCACCGACGACGACGGCAACATTATCCAGGCCCGAAACTTCACCCTCCCCGATCCGACGGCGATTATCCCCACCGACAATGCCGAGAACACGGCGTTCCTGCAAAAACGTCTCGCAGAGATGCGTCGCAGCGACAACGTGATCGACATCGACATAGCCCCTGGAGTAGTGCAACATTTGTATTACGAAGACTCTACACTCCTGCGACGGCTCAGCCTCTATCCCTACATACAGCTGGCCGTGATGGCTGCTTTCGTAATCGTGGTCTATCTCGCCGTGACATCGTCGAAACGCGCCGAGCAGAACAAAGTGTGGGTAGGCCTGTCGAAAGAGACAGCCCATCAGCTCGGCACCCCCATATCCTCCCTCATGGCCTGGGTGGAACTGCTTCGCGAGCAGGACACAGATCCGGAAATAGTCATGGAGATGGACAAGGATGTGAAACGACTCTCCACGATCGCCTCACGCTTCTCGAAAATCGGATCGCAGCCGAGCATCGAGCCGGGCAATCTCAACGCAACCGTCCGCACAGCCACCGACTACATGTCGACACGCATATCGCCGCGTATCAACCTGTCACTCGTCGAATGTCCGGAGCCTTTGCCCGTCAGAATGTGCGAGCCGCTGATCCAGTGGGTCATGGAAAACCTCATCAAGAACGCCGTTGATGCCATGGAGGGTTCAGGCAGCATAACCATCACCACTCTACACGACCGCCAGATGGCCGTGATCGATGTCACCGACACCGGAAAAGGGATGTCGCGCAAACGCCGCAAAGAGATATTCCGTCCGGGCTTCACGACAAAAAAACGTGGCTGGGGACTGGGACTGACGCTGGCAAAACGCATCATCGAGCAATATCACGGAGGCCGCATATTTGTCAGCGATTCAGAACCCGGCATCGGCACCACCTTCCGAATTCAAATCCCGATGGAAACAGCATGAAACACCTCTTCATCACCGACCTCGACGGAACGCTTCTCAACCGCGAGAGCCGCGTATCCGACCGTTCCGCCGCCATAATCTCCCGGCTGTCGCGTCAAGGCGCGATGATCAGCGTGGCCACGGCACGTACACCGGCCACTGTGGAGCCGCTTCTCAGCCACACACTGACCACACCCCCGGCCATTGTCATGACCGGCGCAGCAATGTGGGACCGCAAGACGTTACAATATATCAACCCCCGGTTCATCAGCAACGAAGCAGCAGCACAGATCCACGAGGCATGCCGCTCCCACGGCATCACACCATTCATCTACACCATCCAGCCATCCGGAATAATCCACACCTACTATTCAGGCATTCCATCGTCAAAAGAGCAGAAATTCATTGACGAACGGGCACATCTGAAGCTGAAGCGAATGATCGTCAACCGTCATCCCGGGACCGACGATCCCGATACTTACCCCGACACCATACTGATATTCGGACTTGGCGATGCCGGCAAAATCGGCAGTCTGTCCGATTGCCTCAGAGCTTCGGGTATATGCTCCGTATCCTCCTACCCCGACATTTTCAACCCCTCCATATCCTACATAGAGATCTTCGCTCCCGGCGTCAGCAAAGCATCGGCTGTCGAAACCTTGAAAAAGACCATGGATGCCGACCGTCTGACCGTATTCGGCGACAATCTCAACGATCTGCCGATGATGGCCGTCGCCGACGTAGCTGTGGCCGTGGAGAACGCCCTTCCCGAAGTGAAAAAGGCCGCCGATATCGTGATCGGCACAAACCAGAGCGATGCCGTTGCCCTCTATTTAGAACAGTTCGCGCAAGACTTCGAGTGAGCGCATCGACTGGAGACCCGTGTAGTGAAGCGAGTAATATTTCAGAATCCCGTCAAGAAGCTCGTTCCTTTCCCTGCGACTCATCCTGAACAGCCACATATTCGAATATGTCATCCTCGCAAGCGATGCCACGACAGCCGACTGCTCCGGATCGAGATAATGGCGATGGAGCGGAGCACTCATGCGGAAACGGCCATCCACCATATCGAACACCATTCCGGCACGGAAATCGCCGGTATCGGGTTCTATACCGATAAACCGTCCCAGTCCCCAGAGGAAACATATATGGAAATTGGCCGACCTCTCCGAAGGCAACATATCGAGCACCTCAATTGACCGGCGTATATAATTATAGAGCAGATCATCGGGAGGCCCGTCGCGGAGAACGATCCCGAGCACCTCAGCCAGAAACAGAGCCACAGAGCTTTTCATCGGATTGCACCGCAAGCCGGCCAGCGGCGCAACGGCACGCGGCTCGTGCATGACGCTGACCTCGCGCCCCGGCTTGACATCCGCCACACATTCAACAATACTCAGCGGCATCAGCAAAGCCCGGCGCCTGACAGCCTCACGTCCGCCACCGGCGGCAATCGCAAATGCCACCCTGCCCGACTCCAGCGAATAGGCCGACAGGATGGAATGACGATCGCTATGACGCACCGTCCGCAGTGCCACAAACTCCATTTTTTGCTTCATAGAGAACAAAATTAGACATTTTTTGCATATTTCATCGAAAAATTTTGTGTGAATAAAAAAAAGTCCGTATATTTGCACTCGCTTTTGAGCGCTATGTCGCACAAACGGCCCATTCGTCTATCGGCTAGGACGCAAGATTTTCATTCTTGAAAGAGGAGTTCGATTCTCCTATGGGCTACTCGAATTTTTCGGTGACACTGCAATGCAAACGCATCGCAGTGTCTCTTTTATAATACACTTCTGAATCCATGAACGAGACCTCCTCCATCACGACAATATCCCCCGACTTGCGCGAACTGCTCGATTCCGAAGCCCGGCGCATTAACCACCCATCTTTCATCGACCTCGATCCCGTGCAGTTTCCACGGCGGTTCTCCGATCTGCGCGACATTGAGATCACCTCCCTCCTTTGTTCCTCAATAGCCTGGGGCAACCGCAAGATGATATGCCGCGACTGCGACAAGATGCTCGCGCTGATGGGCCACGACCCCTACAACTACATGATGGACGAAGCCTACGAGGATCTCCCCGACCAGAACATCCACCGCACTTTTTTCGCCGCCAACCTGCGCCATTTCCTGCGCGGACTCCGGCGCATCTACCAGCGCTTCGGATCGCTGAATGAATTTGCGCGCCACCACCGCGTGGCCGACGATCAGCTGCCGGCATGGAAACTCGTGGATCTGATCAATCAGGAGCTGGCCGAGGCAAACAACGGCAACAGCGACTCGCGGTGTCTGCCGCTCAACATGAAACAGACCGCCCTTAAACGCGTCAACATGGCCTTGCGTTGGCTCGTCAGGCGCGACGGGATAGTGGATCTCGGCGTATGGGACGCCATCGACCCGAGCCAACTCTACATTCCACTGGATGTCCACGTTGGAAACACGGCGCGAAACCTTGGTATCGTGACCCGTAAAGCCGACGACAGACGCACCGTCATAGAACTGACGGAAGCCTTGCGCACCATCCGCCCCGACGACCCTGCCATCTACGATTTCGCCCTGTTCGGCATCGGAATGCAGCTCTGACACTTTTTTCCCAAAACATAATGCAGGGTTCAAATTGTTTTGTAATTTTGAAGACATATTCCCCAAAGAACAGACAATTATGAAAAGAGTTTTATTCACAGCTTTCATAGCACTCATAGCGGCATTGGCTGCATCGGCCGCCGGAAAAGGCGCAGCCATCACATTCTCGGAGACAAAGCACGATTTCGGCAACATACGTGCCGTCGACGGAAAAGTGACCGCGACCTACCGCTTCACAAACACCGGCACGGAACCGCTGGTGATCATCACCGTGACCAACGGAGGTTGCGGATGCACCACTCCCTCCTACCCCAAAGCACCCATAGCACCGGGAAAATCAGGAGAGATCACCATCCAGTTCGACCCCTCGGGCCGACGGGGCGAATTCAACCGCGAGGTAAAGGTGAAGACAAACGCATCGAAAAAACGTATCCCGTTGATGTTCTCGGGAGCAATAGTCCCCTGATTAAATGAAAAAACTTCTGATTTCCATTCTTGCGGCGGCGGCAATCATGCCGGCCATGGCGGCTCCGGATCTCACTTGGCTGAATCCCGTCCATAACTTCGGAGCATTCAAAGAGGACGTTGGCCCCGTGACATGCGTGTTCAAGGCTGTCAACACAGGCGACGAGCCGGTCGTTGTGATCGACGCTCGCGCAAACTGCGGATGCACGCGCCCCACATTCACACGCGAACCTGTGGCTCCGGGCGATACGCTGTCGGTGTCTGTGGCCTACGATCCTGCCGGACGTCCCGGCCGCTTCAGCAAACAGGTGAAAGTAACCACCAACACCGCGGCCAAATCCTACATACTTGGCGTGCGCGGAACCGTCATCGGATCTTCAGGAACTCTCCGCTCGCGCTACCCCGATGAAGTAGGGCCATACCGCGTCAGCAACCATATAGCCCCATTCGGCGAAACCACAAAAGGCCATATTCTCGCTGCGGCAATCAATATCTACAATCCTACCGCCGACACCATACAGCCGGAGGTCAAGGATGTCCCGGGCTTCATCAACACAATGTTCCGTCCCGTCACCATCCCCCCGGGCGAACAAGGAATACTCTCAATGACAGCCTACACCGACCGCACGCCGCTATATGGCATCATAGAGGATTCCCTGACAATTGTCCCCAACGCCAAGCTGCCGGAACACTCCATAAGCGTGGCCACCGTGATGATAGTCAACGAGGACTTCACAAAGCTGACAGAGAAGCAGCTGGCCGATGCTCCCGTCACCAAACCTTCGCTCACGACTCTTGATTTTGGAGTGATCGACCCCACAAGCATCGAGCCTCTGAAGATGACATTCACCATAGCGAACAACGGCCACGAAACCATGCAGGTGCGTCGCCTATATTCTCCCGATCGCGCCCTTGCCATCAAGGCATCAGCAATGAAAGCGAAACCGGGAAAGAAAATAACCGTGACCGTCAGCCTCATACCCTCCATGCTATCCCCCGGACAGCTGGCCGAAGGCATCCTAAACTCAAGAATTACCCTGATTACAAACGATCCGGCCAACCCCACCCAGACCATACGGGTAGTCGGACAAATTAAATAACACACTTCCTGCCATGGATCACCACCACCTGACCCACCCCGAAAACGACGAACAATTCACCGGCCTCACAGTCAATTCAGGCGTAAGCCAGCCTCCGGTCGTAAACCCCTACCTGCGCCGACGCCGCAAGCCGCTCCCTTCAGCCACCGAACTTGTGGAAGGAATCCTCAAGGGCGACACAACCATGCTGTCGCGTGCGGTGACTCTTGTGGAGAGCCTCTCGGCCGAACATCAGAGTGTGGCTCAGGAAGTGATAGAAAAATGTCTGCCCTACTCAGGCCAGTCACGCCGCATAGGCATCACGGGCGTACCGGGAGCCGGAAAATCGACTTCGATCGACGTATTCGGACTTCATGTCCTCGGAAAGGGAGGCAAACTCGCTGTACTCGCCATCGACCCCTCCAGCGAACGCACCAAAGGATCCATTCTTGGCGACAAGACACGCATGGAGCGTCTCGCCGTCCATCCCTCGGCATTCGTTCGCCCCAGCCCCTCGGCAGGATCTCTCGGTGGCGTGGCTCGCAAGACACGCGAAACCATCGTTCTTTGCGAGGCTGCCGGCTTCAACAATATCTTTGTCGAGACAGTCGGCGTAGGTCAGAGCGAGACCGCCGTACACTCGATGGTCGATTTCTTCCTGCTGCTGCAACTTGCCGGAACAGGCGATGAGCTTCAAGGCATCAAACGCGGCATAATGGAGATGGCCGATGGCATAGTGATCAACAAAGCCGACGGTGACAACATCCCCCGTGCCCAGCTCGCCCAGGCGCAGTTCCGCAGTGCATTGCAGCTATTCCCACCCACGGAATCGGGCTGGAAACCGGAAGTACTCACATACTCAGGCTACTATGAACTCGGCATCGAAGAAGTCTGGGAGATGATCGACCGCTATTTTGAATTTGTGAATGCCAACGGATATTTCGAGCGCAAACGTCTGCAACAGGCACGCTATTGGATGTACGAGACCATCGATGAGCAGCTGCGCCGCCATTTCTTTGACAACCCGTCCATAGCATCGATGCTTGAAGAAAAAGAGCAGCGCGTCCTGACCAACCGCCAGAGTTCATTCACAGCCGCACGCGACGTCCTCGACGCCTACTTCTCCGCCAACTTCCCCCAATAAGCCACACCCCATTGACTGATTGGGGTAACGGCTCTCCGAGCCGTCTACCGAACCATCAGCATTGGCGATGATTCCGGCCTACCGCACGGAGTGCGGTGACCCCGACCAGCCCAAACAACACAAATCCGCGAATCGGGGTAACGGCTCTCCGAGCCGTCTACCGCCACACACCGTCCTATTCCTCAAACACTAAACGATACAGCTCTCGGTCGCAACAAGTTGCGACCCTACAGGCATCACTAAACGTTTATTCGGGACGGGAACGATAAACAAGGGTATTGGATCGCTCGCGGCGCAGGAGATCACTCGCCACACGGCGAATATCATCGGGTGTGATGCGGCGATAATCGGCCACTATATTATTGATCTCCACACCCTGCATAACGCACTTTGCCAACTCCCGGGCTTTTGCCAGATAGCTCAACTGCGAAAATGCGGCATTGGTTTCACAGCGGTTCAAGGCACGCTCCAATTCCTCATCGGTGCACCCCCCGGCGGCTATCCTGTCGAGCTGTGCCCATAAAGCTTTTTCAGCCTCGGCTACCGACCTATCGTCGCCACTGCCACGCAGACAGGCATGAACCATCAGAAATCCCGGCTCATCAGTTCCGGCAACCGAAGCGTCGGCAGCCGTGAACAGATCTGTCCCCATCACAAGTTCGCGGTAGAAACGCGACGAATTGCCTGACGCAAGAATGTCAGTCAGCAGATCGGCCACACGATAGTCGGGATGCGTGGCTGCTGCCATAGGGAAAGCGATAACCAACCGCGTCTGAGGCACATCAGCCTCAACCACCTTACGTCGCGGAGCCGTCTGCACAGGTTCGGGCGCATAGGTGCGTGGCTTCAATTCCCGGCGCGGAATAGGGCCGAACCATTTTTCCGCAAGCTCACGGGTACGTTCAAGCGTGATATTTCCGGTCACAGCCAGCACGGCATTATTGGGTGCATAATGGGAATAGAAAAAATCCTTTACGTCGGCCATCGTCACCCTCTCAATATGGCTGAGTTCGCGCCCTATCGTCGGATAGCGGTAGGGGTGCGACGTGTAGATCAGCGACCGCAGATGATGCCCCATATCCCCATAGGGCTTGTTGAGACAAACCTGCTTGAACTCTTCCATCACTACGCCACGCTGCACCTCAAGGCTTTTCTCGCTGAAAGCCAGCGAAAGCATCCTGTCGCTCTCGGCCCAGAATGCCGTTTCCTCATTTCCGGCCGGAACCGTATCATAGAAATTGGTGAAATCGTTGGATGTCCATGCATTGTTGGTGCCGCCGGCCATCTCAAGCGAATAATCATAGTCAGGGACATTAACGGAGCCGCCGAACATCAGATGTTCGAACAGATGAGCCATACCGGTCAGATCCGGAGACTCATCGCGTGCCCCGACATTATAGAGCAGATTAAGAGCCACGCTGCCGGTGGTGTCGTCGCGATGGTGCACCACACGCAGTCCGTTTTCAAGCTCAAAAAGAGTATAAGCGATCATTCCTTGCCCACAATTTTCACACCCGTGATGCGGATATCCTCAACAGGACGGTCGAACGAATCCGTGGCGGCTTCCTGAATCTTATCAACAACATCCATGCCGCTGACAACTTCGCCGAACACCGTGTATTCACCATCGAGGAATGGCGTTCCGCCTACCGTGCTGTAGGCCTCCCGTTGCTCAGGGGTAAACCGGAATTTACGTTCTGCCGTCAGCTCATCGGTTTTCATCGTGATCTCATCCTGGATCTGCTGCAGGGCAGCAAAATCGCGCGCACGGCGCAGAGCCATGATCGTGTCGCGGTTCTGAGCCATCAGCTCATTGCGAACCTGCTGCTCCACTTCCAGATTCTTCTGCCGCTCAAAAGCCCGGAGCTGCCCTTCGTTGAGCTCCTTTCCGGTCACAATATAGAACTGCGATCCACTGGAACGTTTCTGCGGATTGGTGTCGTCGCTCTCACGCGCAGCCGCCAGGACTCCGCGCTTATGGAAACGCTCCGGCGTGCGGAACTCGGCATCAATCTCATAGCCGGGGCCACCGGAACCGAGCATCTGTCCGGGCTGGGCGTTGCGCGAGTCCGGATCGCCGGTCTGGATCATAAAGCGGTTGATCACACGATGGAACAGCACGCCGTCATAGAAACCTTTCGAAGCGAGTTTCAGGAAATTGTCGCGGTGGCCGGGAGTGTCGTCATAAAGACGGACGGTGATATCACCGGCAGTGGTCTCGATCACCACTTCCGTATTCTTGGACTGATTGTCGGTCATTGTCTTGTCAGGGTTTGGGGATTGGCAATAGGCATGTCCACCGGTCAGAATAGCACCACCGGCGGTCAGCATAGCGAGGAGACGCGGAAAAAATTTCATCAGAGACTGTTTTTGGGATAGATGCGCTTATAGACGCGGCGGAAATTATCGTCGGCGGCATTCAGTTCGTCGACTCTATCGGCATAGTCCGCGCCCCAGATATCCGGCAGTAGCTGACCTATATAGGCACGTTCGCGATCCTTCTCTATGGCAGCGGCTATCAGACGGCCCACAGACTGAGAGTAATTCACAGCGTCGATGGCATGGAGATACCGCGCCGCGCTGACACAGAACTGTCCGTTGGGATCCACGCAGACCATATTGTCGACGAGTTCAGGCAGAATATCAGCGATACCATCAATGTTGTTGGCAATATATTCGTAGGTCAGCAGCCCGTCAGGGTCCTTGCTGAGATGTTTTTTCAGTTCTTCTTCCATTGGTTATAGTTATTAAAACACCCTATTATCTGGTTAGTCGTCGAGCGACACTCCGGATATGTCGTCGAGCCGGCGGCGCAATTCCTCGGCGCGGTCGGCCCGTATCCGCAGTGTCATCCGGCATGTATTGTCGAATTCCTGTTCTGCTATCTTCACTTCAGGATCCTTGGCGGCACGCATCACGGCGTTCATCTCCATATAGGGGAACGTGAAGCTGACGCTTGCCATCTCGTAATCCGTGCGGATCTCGGCGTTCTCAAGCGCCGTACGGGCAGCCTCGCGGTAAGCGGCGATAAGCCCCGACGTGCCAAGCTTGATGCCACCGAAATAGCGCACCACAGCTATGGCTACATTGGTCAGACCGGCCGAACGGATCTGTCCGAGAATCGGCTTGCCGGCAGTGCCTGACGGCTCACCATTGTCGTTCCATTGAAATTCCTCCATCGCAGCGCCGAGCATATAGGCCCAGCACACGTGGCGTGCATCATGGTATTCGTTCTCCACACCCTTGATGGCGGCACGCGCCTCTTCCGCCGTCGTCACGGGAAAAGCCAGAGCGATGAACTTGCTCATCTTCTCTCGGATTATCCCCTCCGACGGTCGGGCTATGGTGCGGAATTCACTCGTCTTTTCCATGATGGGCTACAGTGGTATCAGCAGCGGAACAGGTAACGGAATCACAGGATCAGCATGGCATCACCGTAGGCTCCGAAACGATATTTCTCCTTGACGGCCTCGCGGTAGGCTTTCATCACGAGGTCATAGCCTCCGAATGCAGCCACCATCATGAGCATAGTGGAGTAAGGCATGTGGAAATTGCTCAGAAGAGCGTCGGTGACTGTGAAATCGTAGGGTGGGAATATGAACTTGTTGGTCCACCCGGTATATGTCTTCATGTGGCCACCCATGCTGACTGCGCTGGCGATGCCGCGCAACACGGAAGTACCGATGGCGCAGACGCGATGATGCTCATCCTTGACACCGTTGACAATATCCACGAGCTCCTGCGTAACCTCCATCTGTTCGGAGTCCATGCGGTGTTTGGTCAGATCCTCCACGTCAATCTCGCGGAAATTGCCGAGGCCACTGTGGACGGTCATGAATGCCTGATGCACACCCTTGATCTCAAGACGTTTCAGCAATTCACGGCTAAAATGGAGTCCGGCGGCAGGAGCCACAACGGCACCCTCTTTCTCAGCATAAATGGTCTGATAGCGTTCAAAATCAAGTTCCTCCGGCTCACGCATGATGTAGGCAGGCAGTGGAGGTGCGCCGAGGCTGAAGAGCTCGCGCTTGAACTCTTCGTGGGGTCCGTCGTAGAGGAAACGCAGTGTGCGGCCACGCGATGTGGTGTTGTCGATCACTTCGGCCACCATCGACTCGCCGTCGCCGAAATAGAGCTTGTTGCCGATACGGATCTTGCGCGCCGGCTCTACAAGCACGTCCCACAGTTTGTTCTCGGCGTTCAGCTCACGGAGCAGGAACACTTCGATACGTGCGCCGGTCTTTTCCTTGTAGCCATAGAGACGCGCCGGAAACACTTTGGTATCGTTGAACACGAATATATCACCATCTTCGAAATAGTTGATGATATCCTTGAACACTCGATGTTCAATCTCGCCGGTCGAACGGTTGACAACCATAAGGCGCGATTCGTCACGCTGGGGTGCCGGATGCTGGGCTATCAGTTCGTCGGGCAGATTGAATTTGAATTGCGATAGTTTCATATTCTCTTTGGGAGTATGTTGGTGTTTTTTTGTTTATTCTTTATCTGAAAAAGGGGCTATGCGGTGGCCTTCAAACCAGTCGGGATAGCTGACGGCAGCACTCTTGACAAGCTCCACGGCCTGTTCAACGCTCAGGCATCCGTCGATCGAGGCCTTGCCTACACGCGTGCGACGCAATCCGGTCAGATGGCCGCCGGATCCGAGTGCCTGCCCTATGTCTCGGGCAAGAGCGCGGATATAGGTTCCCTTGCTGCACACGATGCGCAAGCGGAGACACTCCGGAGCGAAATCGAGCATCTCGATATCATCGATCACGAGAGTCTTGGGCTTGAGTTCCACCTCCTGGCCACGGCGCGCCATGTCGTAGGCTCGCACTCCCTCGATCTTACATGCCGAGAATGCCGGTGGCACTTGCTGGATCATGCCCAGGAAGTTTGGCAAAGTGGCTTCGACGAGTTCACGGGTGATATGGTCGGTAGGGTATGTGGCATCAATCTCGGTCTCAAGATCGAAGCTCGGAGTTGTGGCTCCAAGACGAATGTCGGCGATATATTCCTTGACCCCGGCCTGCAGGCTTTCTATCTGCTTTGTGGCGCGTCCGGTAGTTATGATCATCACTCCCGACGCCAGCGGATCAAGCGTCCCGGCATGTCCCACCTTGAACTTTTTCAGGTGCAGACGGCGCAACAGGGCACCTCGCACGCGCTTCACCACATCGAATGAAGTCCATCCCACGGGTTTGTCGACATAGATCACCTCGCCGCTGACCCAGTCCATTGTAGCCGATGCAGCCGATTCGCTTACCATACGAGACAAACCACGCCCATCACAGCGCAATAGATTGCGAACCAAACCAATTTACCCTTCTTGACCAGATTGATCATCCATTTGCAAGCCAGACAGCCCACAATGAATGCGGCCAAGAAACCTACAAGCATCGGCAACCAACCGATCTCGCTGCCTGTCGATCCGCTCTCGATCATTTTCTTGACATCAAGCAGAGCCTCGCCAAGAATCGGGATGATGACCATGAAGAATGAGAACTGGGCCAGACGGTCGCGACGGTCGCCAAGGATCATACCGGTGGCGATGGTCGAACCGCTGCGACTCAGACCGGGCAACACGGCAACAGCCTGGGCACATCCGATGACGAAAGCATCGAACCATGTGATATCATGTTCTTTCACACTGCCGGCGAGCGTCAGGTTGCTGCGGCGGCGCGGATAGAAGTAGGCAAAGGCAAGCAGAAAGGCAGTGACCAGAAGGCAGATACCCACAATGGTCAGTCCGTCGCCGAAAAACTGCTCCACATCATCCTTGAAGAAGAGTCCGACGATGGCCACCGGAATGCATGAGAGCAGAATTTTCCAGACATAGGTGGTGTTCTCGTCGCGTTTTAAAGTGAAGAACGAGGTGCACAACCCGGCAAATTCACGCCAGAGCACCACGATTGTACTCAACACCGTGGCCACATGCAGCGCGACGGTAAATTCAAGAGCATCACCTCCGCTGAGTTTAAGTCCCAGAACCTCGCGGCATATCTCGAGATGTCCGCTGGAGCTGATTGGGAGATATTCCGAAAGGCCTTGCACGAGGCCCATTATCAATGCGTCGATCGTATCCATTGCAAAAAGTCCGGTTAGTTCTGTTCTTCTGTTTCTACGTTATTTTCCTTGCGGCGGCGCGGCCACATGATGCCGACACCGATGCCAACGAAACCTATCAGCACGATGGTAGGCCCGACTACGATACGGGTGGCACTGAACACCTCGGGATTGAATTCATTTCCCTCAGGTGCGCCACCGGAGATCAGCACGAAACCGATCACTATCAGCAAAGCCGACAAGGCCATGATTATAAAATTGATGCGCCCGAGCGGAAACACATATTTGTCGTTCGGATCCTCTTTGACCGGAACCGACGGGGCTTTTCTTGAATTATTGTTTGCCATTATATTTGGATATTATTTCTTAACGAGATACGTTTTCATAGCTGCGTCGCAGATATTTATTGACAGCCAACGCCGTTGCTATCGCGCCGATTATCGCGCCCGAGGCGGTCAGCAATGCGAACACCACACAAGCCGAGGGCCAACCTATGGCCTCAAAGATGCCGGCATTGATATTGCGCACCCACACAAGGAGCGAGGCCAGTAGCGCGGAGGCTATCACGCCGGCTATCACACCGGAAAGGACGCTACGAAACACGAAAGGCCGACGAATGAACCCCGGACGTGCTCCGACATACTGCATAGTGTGGATCACGAGCCGACGGGCATGAATGGCCATACCTACAGTGTTGTAGATCAACACGAACGAAATCAGCAGCAAAGCCGTCGCCACGACAATCAGCACCATTGTCACCGTACTGATAGTGCGGTTGACATTCCGGGCAATATCGGTCTGCACCTTGACATCATAGACCGCCGTCATCTCCTTGAGCCGTGCTGCAATGGCCTGAAGACTGTCGGCCGAGCTCCATCCACTTTTCACCTTCAGATCATATTCCGCCTGAAACGGAAACAGATCGGTCAGCTCCTGATCGCCGAGTTGCGACTGCCACTGGGCATTGACCTCGGCAGCCGACACATATTTCAGAGTACCGGTGTAGGGTGCGTTCTTGAGAGTCTGCGAGAGAGTGTCGGCAGCACCGTCGCCGGCGAGCTCGTCGACAACAACCACCATTCCCATTCCTGCACGCAGATCTGCCGTAACACGCTCTGCCACAAGGCTTGTCAAAGCCACAATGCCGAGGACCACGAGCACCATCGCAATGCTGACCGTGGCCACAATCTGCGATCCGCCGGGGTGGCGGTGATGATGCTGACGGGGATTATTTCGGTTTGGATTCATACTATTTCGGGTAATATCGTGCAAAAATACGAAAACTTTGCCGAATGCAGCCCATACAGCCCGTTTTTTTCACAAAAATGCAATCTCGAGTTCTGTCGGACCTGTCAGACACGTCCGACGAGTCCAACATCCCGGCCGACGCGCGTTTGCATTATTTAACTATTTTTAAAACCTCAAGATTATTCAAACTCCCTACATTTACATACATTTGCACACAAATAAATGGATTTAAACCGCCGAAAAAGCAATGGTTCCGCACGCAAACCTGCATGCAGAGCCACTTTCCGACATCTAAAACCACGACAAACTCAATCAATTATTAATATCTTTTTTATAAACCAAATCAACTCACATGAGAAAAATCTACTCATTATTTCTTGTCATGTTGATGCTTCCGGTTCTCGCTATGGCCGCCGACAATCTGGCTATATCGAAAGCACTTAGAACCGGAGAAACAACAACCGACTACAGAGCTTATGTTGATCCGTCAATCCTACAGCCAGTAGTTGCCGGGACAGCCGAATCGTACACCATTGGCTCATGGGTCAAAATTGGTGCGCTTCAGTCCACATCAAACCTGAACGACAACATGCTCATCTTCGGCTATGGTGGCCGTGAGCACTGCAACGACAATGGTTGCTGGAATATCGTTGTCAACTCTACCGGCTCAATGAACGTTACCGGTTGGGGCGCACAGGGTGCTGCCGGAGCTATAAACAACAGCACATTCAGCATTGGAGAATGGCACCATGTAATGGTTTCATACGACAGCGAGGCTCCCTCAATGACATTCTATCTCGACGGCGTTCAGATTGACCAGAAGGCCATGAACGCAAAACATGAATGGTTCACAAGCGAGAACCCGGCAATCTACTTCGCCGGCTTCGGTTTCAATGGCCTGCTTGATGAAGCTCAGATCTACAACCGCGCACTCAGTGCTGAAGATGTAGCAAAGGCTTACAGAAACGCAAGTGCTGTTGATGGTCTTGTAGGACTCTACACATTTGACGAAGTTGCTGCCGGCACAACAAGCCAGTATGCAAACCAGTCAAAACAAGCCAACGCATCTTCACTCAACATGACTTGGGAAAAGATCACCGGCTCACAATGCTGGGACAATGGTATCGTTTACGTCATCTCCGCAGGTTCAGTTGCTGAAGAGGCTCCCACAACAGAGGAAGGCCGCGAGATTATCGCCATGGACGTTACACTCTACGTGATGGATGGCGAAGGCGGTACAATCACTGTAACCGATGGCGAAAACACATATGATGGCGAAAACGCAGCAGAAGGTGTTACCGTAAATACCACAAACGAACTCACCATCACAGCAACCCCCGAAGAAGGCTACGAGCTGATCGGCATCTACGCCGTTGATCCCGTATCGGGAACTCGCACTGAAATCGTTGATGGCAAATACACTCCTACCAGCGATATTATCATCACAGCTCTCTTCACCAACACAACCCACGCTCTGACCGTGGCCAACACAGAAGAGATCCCCTACACTATCACCCGTTCAGGCGAGACAGTCACTGACCTCACCGCCCTTCTCAGCGGCGCTGAATACACACTGACCCTCAACGTACCCGACTCGAAAGTACTCAACGCTGTCCTTCTTAACGACGAAGAGCTGACCGCTAACAACGGCGCATATACTTTCATTCTCGATGCTGACGCCACACTGACCATCGACGCTCGCGCCAAAGCTCAGTACACCGTTACCATCAACCAGCCCGAGGGCGGTTCAGTGACCGTAAGCAACGGTACAGCCACCATCACCAGCGGAAATCAGGTTTATGAGGGCACAACCCTTACACTTTCTGCCGCTTCTGAATCAGGCTACCAGTTCGTGAACTTCCTCATCAACGGAGCATATTACGCTTCAAACACGATCACTCCGACCGAGGATATCACAGTTTCAGCCGTATTTGAAGAAGGTATTGACTACTGCGAACCCACTCCGATAGCAGGCGCACTAACCACAGCAACCACATCTACAGCAGGCCGTGGCATATCGTCGCTCACCATCACCGCCGGAAGCAACACCGCAAGCATCACCGGTCTGGGAACGAACAGCGGTCGCCGCGTATATCAGGATGCAACCAGCACAGTCCTCACAGCAGAAGCCGGCCAGACTGTTTCTATCGTAGCAACAGGTGCAGGTACCTGGATGAACACCTTTATCTATGCTGACTTCGATCTCAACGGATTCACCACTGATGACAAAGTATTCGGTAACTATACCGGAGGCACGAACAACTACGCAGGAACTTACACCTTTACAATCCCTGCCAACCAGGCAAGCGGCACATACCGCGTACGCTACAAAGTTGACTGGGACGATCAGGATCCTTGTATCTATGGCCAGTCTGCCAAAGACAATGGCGAAGTTGTGATCGACTTCAACATCATCATCCCCAAAACCACCCTTGAAGAGGCTCGTACGGTGACCGTTGAGTCTGAAAACGAAGCTTACGGTACAGTAGCTATCACATCGCCTGCAACTGAAGGCAACACCGTGACCACCGACGAAAAGACCGTGACCGTGAAAGCAACTCCGGCTGAAGGCATGACTTTCATGAACTGGACCAACAGCGCAGATGAAGTAGTTGCAACTACCGCAACCTACAACTACACCGGCGAAACCGACGAAACCCTGACCGCTCACTTCGGTTACTCAGTTGACTACACAGTTGGCGCAGGAGGTAATGCAATTGTATACGCTGACGGCACAGCCATCGCCAGCGGCATAGTAGTAGTCCCCGGAGCTGAAATCACCATCAACATCAACCCCAACAGCGGCAATGAGGCTCTGGTTAAGCTCAACGGCTCTTACATTCAGTTCGAAGGCAACACCTACTCATTCACAGCCGAAGCCAACGTGACGATTAACATCGAGTTTGCAGAACACGTGAACCACGTTGAGTTCATCGTATCAGGCAATGGCCGTATTGAGATGTTTGAAGGATACGATCCAGATAACGAAAATCTGCCTTATGGATCACAATTGACCAATGGCGCTGCACTTCCGGCATTTGACCAGAACGTGGACGACAACATGACACTCTATTCTGTTTTCTTCATTCCGGAAGATGGCGAGTCAGTTCTGAATGCAAATGTAACTATCAACGGAACCGAATATTCAGGATTTGAACTGTTGGAGAATGGTGAATATGGTGGCGCATCCTCGATGTTCTGCTATATCTCGAAAGAGGATATCGATGGAGATGTAGTAATCACAGCATCTTTCACCAGCGACAGCCAGGGTATCGATGAGATCGGTATTGACGAGGCTAACGGCCCGGTTGAATACTACAACCTGCAGGGTGTGCGCGTAGCTTCTGAGAACCTCGTTCCCGGATTCTACATTGTCCGTCAGGGCAGCAAAACTGCAAAAGTGCTCATCCGCAAATAAGCAGCTGATGTACTGAATAATTCAGTCAACAGATATGGCGGCGTGTCGATCGACACGCCGCTTTTTTTTGCACAAAAGCGCAGAAAAGCAAACATGGCGGTGGAAATTTGCGTATCTTTGCAGCGGCTGACAAAGCGAGTGGAGGCGGACGCGCCGTGGCGCAGTCCCTACCAGGCGAGGGTGGATTTGTGGTGGAACGGATCGACGGCTCGGAGTGCCGTGACCCCGACAGCCCAGATTCGCAAGAGCCGCGAGGGACGACCGCTGAATGGAGCCAAACGAGCTGTAGGGACTGCGGCATGCCGAGTCCGGGTGCAGCAGGGTTCGGTAACATCCGGCGATCCACAAAGCGAGTGGAGCCGGACGTGCCGTGGCACAGTCCCTACCAGGCGAGGGTGGGTTTGTGGTGGATCGGATCAACGGCTCGGAGTGCCGTGACCCCGACAGCCCAGATTTGCCAGAGCCGCAAGGGACGACTGCTGAATGGAGCCAAACGAGCTGTAGGGACTGCGGCATGCCGCGTCCGGGTGCAGCAGGGTTCGGCAACATCCGGCGATCCGCAGAGCGAGTGGAGGCGGACGCGCCGTGGCACAGTCCCTACCAGGCGAGGGTGGGTTTGTGGCGGATCGGATCAACGGCTCGGAGTGCCGTGACCCCGACAGCCCAAATACGCCAGAGCGAGGGTGGAGTTATGTAGACGACACCGATTGGAAGGAATGAGAATTGAACAAAAAATATAACTGAAACTTAAAATAGGAAACGAAAATGGCAAATTGGTTTGAATGCAAAGTGAGATATGACAAGATGATGGAGAATGGTGTGCCTAAGAAGGTGACAGAGCCGTATCTGGTGGATGCGCTGTCGTTCACCGAAGCGGAGGCACGCATCATCGAGGAACAGACACCGTTTATCTCGGGCGATTTCTCGGTCAACGCCGTGAAACGCACCAAGATATCGGAGATTTTCCGCGACGACACCGCCGACAAGTGGTATCTTGCAAAGGTGGCGTTCATCACGATTGATGAGAAAACGGCAGTGGAGAAACGCACAATCTCCCAGATCCTCGTGGCCGGCAGCGGCTTCAAGGGAGCTTACGACACTTTTATGGATGGCATGAAGGGCACGATGGCCGATTTTGAACTGGTGAGCCTCGCGGAGACTCCGCTTATGGATGTCTACGATGCGAAACTCGGCAGCGCCCTACCCTCCAAGTCAGAGGAATAAGAGTCAATCCGGAAGAACCGTCAATCGAAACGCATTATGACAGCAATCGCCGAAAATATCCAGCGCATCAAAGCTTCGCTCCCCGAGGGGGTGGAGCTTTGCGCTGTCTCTAAATTCCATCCGGTGGAAGCTCTGCGTGAGGCCTATGATGCCGGACAACGGACATTCGGGGAGAGCCGCGTGCAGGAACTGTTGGCCAAGATACCAGAGATGCCGACGGATGTGTGCTGGCATTTCATAGGTCATCTCCAGACCAACAAGCTGCGTCAGATCATTGGACGCGCGGCAATGATAGAGAGCGTGGACTCGGAGCGTCTGCTGAGGCTTATCGACAGCGAATCGGAGCGTGCCGGAACTGTGACACGCGTGCTGATGCAGCTCCATGTGGCCGCCGAGGAAACTAAATTCGGATTCACTCCGGATGAACTGACGGAGTTTTTCAGCCGCCACGGCTTCGAGTCGCTCAAGGCCACGCATATATGCGGCGTGATGGGGATGGCTACCAACACCGACGACGAAGCGCGCATTGCCGAGGATTTCCGACTGATACACTCAACGTTCAAGAAGATACGCAGCGAGATAGCACCGGATCTGCGAGGCTTCGACATTGTATCGATGGGGATGAGCGGCGATTATCCGCTTGCCATCGAGTGTGGGTCGACGCTGGTGCGTGTAGGCACGGGGATATTCGGCGAGCGTCAATATTGAGAAAGCGGTCGAGGATGGATTAGACTGGGGTTGAGCCGAGCGGTAGACGGCTCGGAGAACCGTGACCCCGACCTCACAGATACGCCAGAACAAGGGCATCAAACCAAACAAGCTATAGCAAGGCTCAACACATTGATGATCAACACATTTTCATGGGATGCAGCAGACCGACCGGAGAGCTGTTACCCCGACAGGGTAGGACACAGGCAACAGTGTGGTGAAAATTTTCCGGACTGATTTTCGTGGGGATTGAAGAAAAATCTTTAACTTTGCGCTAATCACCTCAAAACTATAACTGAACCAACAGAAATCGCCACTCTGACGGCGACCATGAAAAGACAAATACAAACCCTTAATTCATAAACATTCAAATGTCAAAAAATCAAAAACCGAATTACACATTACCGATTATCGTAATGTTTTTCCTGTTTGCGATGATCTCGTTCGTGACAGGTTTCCAGAATCCGTTCGGAGTAATCCTTAAATCGCAGCTTGGCCTCAGCGCACTGCAGTCGCAGCTCGGCAATGCGGCCAACTTTATCGCATACGCGTTCATGGGTCTGCCAGCCGGTATGATCCTCCAGAAAAAAGGCTACAAGTTCTCGGCTATCGCAGCGGTGCTCGTGGGTCTTGCAGGTGTTGGCCTGATGTTCTTATCTTCAACACTCGAAGGCAATGACACCATCTTCTCCGTTTATCTGGCAGGCGCATTCGTTGCCGGCTTCTCGATGTGTATGCTCAACACGGTTGTCAACCCGATGCTCAACACTCTTGGCGGCGGCGGCAAGACCGGTAACCAGCTCCTTCAGTTCGGTGGCTCGATCAACTCACTGGCAGCTACCATCTGCCCCGTGCTCGTGGGCTACCTGATGGGCGGTTCGCTCCAGGGCCTCAGCCTCACCGCAGCCCGTCCGGCTCTCTACGTTGCCATGGGTATTTTCGCACTGGCATTCGTGGTTCTGATGCTTTCCAAACTTCCCGAGCCTATCCTTGAGGAACTCAAACGCGGCGGCAAGAAGGTTGAGAAGCCCACTCTGGCCGGTGCCCTTAAATTCCGTCATTATGTAGGTGGCGTTGTTGCCATCTTCCTCTATGTAGGTATCGAGGTCGGTATTCCCAACATGGCTAACCTGTATATGACCAATACTCTTGCCATGGACACCACAGTTGCCGGCTCGGTTGTCGGCGCATACTGGTTCCTGATGCTCGTTGGTCGTCTGGTTGGCGGCACAGTAGGCGGTGTCATCTCGTCGAAAACAATGCTCGTGACAGTATCCACCGTGGCTCTCGCACTGATCCTCGGTGCCATCATGCTCGATCCGGCAACCAAGGTGAACATTCCGTTCGTAGACGTGGAAGTGCCGATCAACGTTATGCTGCTCGTGCTCTGCGGTCTCTGCACCTCAGTTATGTGGGGCGGTATCTTCAACCTGGCCGCTGAAGGCCTCGGCAAATACACCGCCGTAGCGTCGGGCTTCTTCATGGTGATGGTTTGCGGTGGCGGTGTTCTTCCGCTGATCCAGGGAGCTGTTGCAGATGCCGTACAGGATTATCTGATCAGCTACTGGGTTCTGTTCGCAGCCACAGCTTATCTGCTCTATTATGCCCTTATCGGTTCACGCGTGACCCGTCGTGATGCTTCGGCCGAGGTTATCGCCGAGGAGGTTAAGGAAGGCGTTATGGAGGATTGATCTTAACAGGAGATAATTCCGAGATATATGACGATGTGCCGCAAACTGCGGCACATCGTTTTTTTATGGCGGTCGGGGTGAATCGTATGAACGATTAACGCCAACAGGAATTGAATATCCGGATCCATTTTACAGTCGCGATAATGAACAATCGTTTAGGGATTAGCGCATTACAAGTGGATAAATCCGGACGCGCCATGGCGCCTATTCTTTACCCACAGAAGTATTCAGCAACGGTCAAGGAACTCAAAAATCGCAT
>OFFG01000094.1_pt1 | contig 85266 bp, 72 predicted proteins | sample 1521331 | NCBI WGS metagenome assembly OFFG01 (sample SAMEA3504129, study PRJEB24116) | mouse gut metagenome | biome: mouse gut; feature: mouse-associated habitat; material: faeces | place: Denmark | collected 2011 | reverse complement strand
AGACGCCGGTAATCTTCTTTAACCGCCAGCCGGTGGCGGAGGATATGGACCGCTGGGACAGGATTTTCTATGTGGGGGCCGAGGCGAAGGCGTCCGCCGTTCTGCAGGGGAGCATTGTGGTGGACGGCTACAGGGAAAACCCGGAGAAGCTGGATTTGAACGGAGACGGCGTGGTGAGCTACGTGCTTCTGGAGGGAGAGAGCAGCCATCAGGATTCCCTGATTCGCACGGAATGGTCGGTTCAGACCTTAAAGGACGGGGGCGTTCCCATTGAAAAGCTTACAGGCGGGATTGCCAACTGGGAGAGAAGCCAGGCCTCCGCGCTGATGGAACAGTGGCTGGAAAAATATCCCGGAAGGATTGAGCTTGTGATTTGCAACAACGACGATATGGCGCTTGGAGCCATCGACGCAATGGAAAGAGCGGGAATGGAAGGCATTGCCGTTGTGGGTATCGACGGAACCACGCCGGGGCTTGCGGCGGTGGAGAGCGGAAAGCTCATGGGAACCGTGGCCATCGACAGGACCCAGTATGCGGGGGCGATTCTGGCCATTGCGACGGGCGAGGCGCTTGGATGGGAGCCGGATGCAAAGCTGGAGTTTGAGGACGGGAAATATTATCAGTGCCCGTGGCAAATTGTTGTAAAAAAATGAAAAATCAGGATAAAAATTGAAAAATTCGATAAGAAACGAAAAAAATCTTATAGAAAATGCCGGAAGAAATCAGTATAATGAGAGTGTCAGTGATACATATTGATTAAACTGACGCAGAAAACCATTTTTATCAAAAAGGGAGGAAAAAACATGAAACTCACAAAGAAAGTACTTGCTTTGTTACTGGCTTCCTGTCTGATGGTTGCTCTCACAGCCTGCGGCGGAGGCGACAAGACAGCCGCTACATCCAGCGCGGATGACGCAGCCACAACAACCGACGACGCGGCTCCGGCGGAAACAGAAACGGAAGATACCGCGGGCGACGAAGCTGCAGCACCGGCACTGGACGGCGAGGTTTCCGTATTCTATTACACCTACGGCGACACCTATATTTCCAGCGTACGTTCCGCTCTGGACGCGGCTCTGGAATCCAAGGGAATCGCTTACCAGGATTACGACAGTAACAACAGCCAGACAACACAGACCGAGCAGGTTACCACAGCAATTGCAAAGGGAACATCCCTTCTGGTTGTAAACCTTGTGGACAGCGGCTCCGACGATGCTGCTCAGAACATTATCGACCAGGCCAGCGCTCAGGGTATTCCGGTAATCTTCTTCAACCGTTCCGTAAGCGAAGAAGTTGTAAGCGGCTATGACAAATGCGTGTTCGTAGGAACCGATTATGAAATGGCAGGCCATATGCAGGGCGAAATGATTGGTAACTATCTGGTAGAGAATTACGACAAGCTTGACCTTAACGGCGACGGAACAATCTCCTATGTTATGTTCAAGGGCCAGGAAGGAAATGCAGAGGCAATTGCCCGTACACAGTTTGGCGTGGAAGATGCGGACGCAGTTCTGGAAGGAGCCGGAAAATCCAAACTCTCCTTCTATGACAGCAGCAACTCCAACCTGTACCTGGTTGACCAGGACGGCGCATGGTCCGCAGCGGCAGCCAACAACTATATGCAGACAATCCTTTCCCAGTACAGCGAAGCCAACAACAATATGGTTGAGCTGGTAATCGCCAACAATGACGAAATGGCAATCGGCGCAGTAACCGCTCTGCAGAATGCAGGCTACAACTTGGAGGACGGCAGCGCTACCGTGATTCCCGTATTCGGCGTTGATGCTACAGACGCGGCAAAGGAAGCTATCGGCAAGGGAACAATGACAGGAACCATCAAGCAGGACGCTGAAGGTATGGCAAATACAATTGCACAGATTTCCGTTAACCTTACAGGCGGAGCTGACACCTTTGCAGATGTGGACGCAAATAACGTAGTAGGAACATGGCGTGTAAATATTCCTTACGCTGCCTACACTGGTGAATGATAAGTTTTAAACCATTGCAGCCGCACTTTTAGTGCGGTTGCATGTGTTTGTGCCAAAGGCGCACAGGAAGGGAGGCGCGCCGCATTCAGCGGAGCGGCCTTATGTAAAAAACTGATAAGGGGCTGTAAAGGCTCCTTATATAAAAGTCAGGGGGTGGCAATTTGGAAAAACAGACGACAGCACCTGCCGGTAAGGCAGCAGGGGGCGATGTTCTTTTAAGGATGGAGGGAATCTGTAAGGAATTTCCCGGCGTCAAGGCGCTTGACAACGTATCCTTGACGGTAAAAGCGGGAACCGTCCATGCCCTAATGGGGGAGAACGGCGCCGGTAAATCCACTTTGATGAAATGCCTTTTCGGCGTCTACAACAAAGACAGCGGTCATATTTATCTGGAAGGCAGGGAGGTAAACTTCAAGACCTCCAAGGAGGCTCTGGAAAACGGAGTTGCCATGGTGCACCAGGAGCTCAACCAGGCGCTCAAGAGAAACGTAATGGACAATATGTGGCTGGGACGTTTCCCGAAGATATCCAGGTGGTGCCCGCTCACCAGCGAGACAAAGATGTATACGGCGACGAAGGAAGTCTTTGACGAGCTGGATGTTCATGTGGACCCGAAGACGGTTATGAGCCGGATGCCGGTATCGCAAAGACAGATGGTGGAGATTGCAAAAGCGGTTTCCTACAAGTCTAAGGTGATTGTTTTTGACGAGCCTACTTCGTCCCTCACAGAGGAGGAAGTGGAGCACCTGTTCCGAATTATCAACATGCTTCGGAGCCGGGGATGCGGAATTATCTATATTTCTCATAAGATGGAAGAAATCCTGCGTATTTCCGATGAAGTAACGATTATGCGAGACGGACAGTGGATTGCGACCCGTCCCGCGAAAGAGCTGACGATGAATGAAATTATCCGTCTGATGGTAGGACGTGAGCTTACCAACCGTTATCCTGAAAAGGACAACGTGATTGGAGAAACCCTTCTGGAGGTAAAAGGGCTGACGGCGGTATACTCCCACCTCAAGGATGTTTCCTTTGAGGCCAAACGGGGAGAAATTCTCGGCGTGGCGGGCCTTGACGGTTCCGGGAGGACGGAGCTTTTGGAAAATATATTCGGAATTGCAAAGCGTAAGGAGGGCGAAATATACTTACACGGCAAGCGGGTTCTCAACCGCAGCGCAAGGGAATCCCTGGCAAACAAGTTTGCCATGCTGACGGAGGAGAGGCGGGCCACAGGTATTTTTGCCATCCGGGATATTCAGGCGAATACTACCATATCCAGCCTGAAACGGTACAAGGTGGGCCCTTTCCTGAGCGAAAAGAAGCTCAGCGAGTCAACAGACTGGGGAATTCAGGCCATGAGAACCAAAACGCCGAGCCAGAAGACGCAGATTCGTTCCTTATCAGGAGGAAATCAGCAGAAGGTAATCCTGGCGAGATGGCTTTTGACAGAGCCGGAGGTTCTTCTTTTAGATGAGCCTACCAGAGGAATCGACGTAGGCGCCAAGTATGAGATTTATCAGTTGATTCTGAACCTGGCCAAGGAAGGAAAATCGGTTATCATGGTATCCTCGGAAATGCCGGAGCTTCTGGGCGTTTGCGACAGGATTCTGGTAATGTCCGGCGGACAGCTTGCCGGGGAAGTGGATGCCAAAGCAACAACGCAGGAAGAAATTATGACGCTGGCTGCGAAGTATGCGTAGTAAAAGAATCAAAGGAGGTATTTGACAGTGGCTGATGTAAAAGCAAAGACGAAGGCCCAGTCCTTTGCGGAGCTTTCGTCCAAGGATAAAAGAAAGAAAATCGGAGATATTCTCCTCAATAACGCCATGTATATCATTATTATACTGGCGGTGGTTTACATATCAATCAAAGTGCCCGCATTTTTGGGACTGTCGTCAATCGTCAATGTAATTTCGCTGACGGCGGCCAAGCTTCCCATTGCCCTGGGGATTGGCGGCTGTATCGTGCTGACGGGAACCGATATTTCCGCCGGACGTGTGGTGGGACTTGCGGCCTGTATTTCCGCTTCCCTTCTGACCACAACCTTTAAGGTATTCCCGGATATGACCAGCGCGCCGCCGATTTTTGTAGTGCTCTTAATCGTTCTGGCGGTAGGGGCGGTGGTAGGCTTTGTCAACGGATTCAGCGTGGCAAAATTCAAGCTGCATCCCTTTATCGTGACGCTTTCCACCCAGCTTATTGTTTACGGAGTTATCCTGATGTACCTGAAAAACGGTACCAACAACGGACAGACCCTGAGCGGGCTTTCCGAGGGATATCGTTCGCTGGTTACGGGAACCCTGATTAAAATCGGAAACGTGGCTGTGCCCATGTATGTCCTGTACGCCGTGATTCTGACCGTCATCATGTGGATAATCTGGAACAAGACCACCTTTGGAAAAAATATGTTTGCCGTGGGCTCTAACGAAGAAGCGGCCAACGTATCGGGAGTTAACGTGTCCCGCACCATTATCATGGTGTTCATGCTGGCGGGCGTGATGTATTCCATCACAGGATTTTTGGACAGCGCCCGTATTGCTTCCGCCAATGCCAGTACCGGATGGAACTACGAGTGCGATGCGATTGCGGCCTGCGTAATCGGCGGCGTATCTTTTGTCGGCGGTATCGGACGAATCAGCGGAATTGTGGTAGGCGTGCTTTTGCTTCAGATTATTTTTGCCGGATTGAATTTCCTTTCGGTAGACGCAAACATGCTGTATATCATCAAAGGTCTGATTATCTTAATTGCCTGCGCAATTGATATGAGAAAATATCTGGTAAGGAAGTAAAAGAAAAGCTCCAAAGCAGTTGGCACGGGCGGAGTCTGCCGCCGGAAGCCGGTTTGGAAAAGAAGGAGAGGAATACAGGCTATGGAGGAATCGGAGAGAAAACTGCGGGGACTTTACGACCGTGTGAACATATCCGTAAGTAACTTAAATATTATCATCATAGTTCTGAGTATTCTGCTGGTGCTGTGTATGGCTATCGGCATTGCCAACCGGGGATATCAGGTGAGCTTTGATTCTCTGGGCGGTACCGCCGTGGAAAGCCAGAAGCAAATGTACGGGGAAGCATTGCAGGCGCCGGAGCCTCCGACCCGGGAAGGGTATGTTTTTGACGGATGGTACAGAGACATGAACCTCACCATTCCGTGGAACGAGGAGGAAGACGTCATTACGGAACCGGTTACATTGTATGCCGGCTGGAGAGAGCCGTAAGCATTGTTGTAAGCATTAGCAAATGAAAATTATAAAAATGCAATTTGGGGAGTGCCTGGAAACAGACAATCACAAACAGGGGGCGGTCGTGACGCATGGAAGTCACACCGCCCCCTGAGTTTTGGGCTCCCCTGACAAAAGACGGGTTATAATTTTTGTTTGTATTCGGTCCCCCACTTTACCATGGCGTCCAGGACCGGTTTCAGGCTGCAGCCTGTTTCGGTGAGAGTGTATTCCACGTGGGGAGGCACTTCCGGGAAAACCTTCCGGGTAAGCAGGCCGCTTTCCTCCATGGAACGCAAATTTGCGGTTAAAACCTTCTGGGAGATATTCCCCACGGACTTTTTCAGTTCTCCGAACCGCTTTGTGCCTTCCAGCAAATCGCGGATAATTAAAACCTTCCAGCGGTCGCTGATGAGCATCAGGGTAGTTTCCACCGGACATGCCGGTAAATTTTTTTCCATAAAAAACCTCCAGATTTCACAATTGTTTCTTTTTGGTAACTATGGCACAATAAAGTGCTTACTTTACGTTTCCTCTTTACAGCTATATTATAAACTTACAGGCGAGAACAAACAAGCCGCAAAAAACAAAATAAGCAGTTCAATCGATACAGCAGAATATTCATTTTGTTGTTTTTGTCAAACCGACAAAAACAACTTTTCAGTTACTTGTGTGATTGATATTATGTTATCAGATAAAGACAGGCTTTTTTCTGACAGCTAAAGGTAAAGCCTTTTATGAACGACTTAAAAAGCAGCCTGTTATATCACTCATTTCCGCCTGTCACGCAAAAATAAAACAGGAACATGTTTAACGCCCCTTGCAGGCGATAGAAAGGAGAACGTTATGACACAAACAGAAAGGCTTACTTTTCTGATCAACTATCTTCAAAGTGAAAATAACGAATTGAAAGCAATAGATATTCCGGCTCAGGATACAGCAAGGAAACGTCTGTTGCGTTCCCTAATGAACATTCGCCCGCCAAAAACAGTTTCAAAAGAATTTTTGGATGTACAGGACGCATATTTACAGGAAGAATGTACACAAAAAGGAACTATTTCATTATCAGATATTCCATTGGCCTGTCCGGGAATTTATTTATGGCAGGGCGATATTACCCGTCTGTCCGTAGACGCTATCGTAAATGCGGCTAACAGTGCCATGTTAGGTTGTTTCGTTCCCTGCCACGGATGTATAGACAATGCGATACATTCTGCCGCAGGCGTGGAGCTTCGTCTGGAATGTTCCCGTATCATGAAAAAGCAGAAAACAGAAGAACCTACGGGAAAGGCAAAAATCACAAAAGCCTATAATCTTCCATGCCGTTACGTTCTTCACACTGTCGGTCCGATCATCCACGGGGCAGTTACCGGGAAAGACTGCGACCTGTTATCAGACTGTTACCGTTCCTGTCTGGAACTTGCAGCTGCCTATCATTTGAGAAGTATCGCCTTTTGCTGTATCTCTACGGGAGAGTTTCATTTTCCCAATGAAAAAGCTGCCGAAACAGCAATACAAACGGTACAGGACTATCAAAAGGAAAATCAAAACAGTCTGGAGGTGGTTTTTAATGTATTCAAAGACAGCGACTACAAAATCTATAAGCAGTTATTGGGATAATACGCAGGCACGGCGTTCCATAGAAAAAGCAAAAAAGAAAATCGAAAACGCTGACGCTGTTGTAATCGGCGCAGGTGCGGGACTGTCTGCTTCTGCCGGATTTACCTATTCCGGGAAACGCTTTGAAGATAATTTTGCGGACTTTATAGAAAAATATGGTTTTAAGGATATGTATACCGCAGGCTTTTATCCTTACAAGACATTAGAGGAATATTGGGCGTATTGGAGCCGTTACATTTTTATCAACCGTTACCAAAGTGCGCCGAAATCTGTTTATAACGATTTATACAATCTGGTACAGGACAAAGATTATTTTGTTTTGACGACTAATGTAGACCATTGTTTCCAAAAGGCAGGTTTTGATAAACACAGACTGTTTTATACGCAGGGCGATTATGGGTTATGGCAATGCTCAAAACCTTGTCATGATACGACTTACGATAATGAAATCATTATTAAAAAAATGGTTGCTGAACAGAAAGATATGCGTATTCCGCCCGGGCTAATTCCCCATTGTCCCGTATGCGGTGCGCCTGTGTCAATGAATTTAAGGGCAGATAATACCTTTGTTGAAGACAGCGGCTGGCATACAGCGGCTAAGCGGTATCAGGACTTTATCCGCCATCATGAAGGATTAAACATTTTATATCTGGAATTGGGTGTCGGCAACAATACGCCGGGAATTATCAAATACCCGTTCTGGCAAATGACATACAGCAATCCCAATGCTGCTTATGTATGTATCAATCTATCAGAAGCCTATGTTCCGGCAGAAATCAAGAAGCAGTCTATTTGTATTGATCATGATATTGAAGATGTTTTGAAACAACTTACAGCAAACGCACCTTAGTTTAGATCTAAGTTCACATAGAAGTGGTATCACAGGTAAAATGATATTGCTGACACTGAATGAACAGGAAGAATATTGCACCCCTTTGCCTTTGTATAACTCAATAAACAACAGAACTTCGAACTACTTCAACCTGCTTTCAAAATCGTTAACGATAAAACTGAGACTGCATTGAAAATTCGGTTCGTCCAAAAGTACGGTCGGAGCATCTTTATATAAGGCACGCGTCAAAGCAAGTTTCTGCCCCTCTCCTCCCGATGGTTCAAATCCCTCCTAATCAAAATTCTTAAAAACAGAAATATCAATACCATTTTGCAGACTACGTTATTTTTCGCCGAACCCTACATACCCAAGAATATCTCTCACTTTATCTTCGTCCATAAGCTGTGCGAATGCAACATTGTCTTTAATAGAAAATGAAAACAGCTTGTAATCCTGAAATACTGATGAAAAAAAGCTCATATACTGTTCATAGTCTATTGTTTTGATATTTACTCCATCTAAAAGGATCTCGCCTTCTGTCGAATCATACATTCTGGTCATCAATTTGACAAATGTTGTTTTTCCGGCGCCGTTTTCCCCAACAATGGAGAGTTTTTGGCCGAAGGGAATTGTGATATTGATATTTTTCAGCGCATATACATCACTGCCGGAATATTTGAAGCTGACATTTCTGAATTCAATTATATGATTTCTGTCTGCATCAATCAATTCCTTACCCGCCCGCAACGCAATACAGTAAATACGCATACGCCGCGCTCTGCTGAATCAATGTAAAGACTGCACCAAAAAATCCGGAGATAATAAATCCGGCATTTTGTTTCTTTTGGTTTTCGTTTACTTTAGTAAAATAATTTCTCTCTTTGTCGAGCAGCCACTTTCCAAGAGAATTTAAGCGGATTTCCTTTGCAAAACTAACAATTCAAGCGGAAAGGTTTATCGAAAATAAAATACTTTTTTCGTCTACTATAACGTGCCGCGTTACACTATAAGGCGGGAGACTGTCACATCCCCTTCTGCTCCTGCCCCTCCTTAGGAAACGGGATCTCAAACAGCCGCAGGATCTCTTTCTGGGACTCAAACTCCCTCTCTGCAATAAATTCCATAAAACCCCTGTCATCCCTGTGCGCCCGCTCCAGCAGGGACACATAATCCCCCCGCAGGATGGGCGGCACGACTACAGGCAGATATCCGTCCTGGATCAGCGCCAGGTTCATCAGCAGCCTTGCCACCCTGCCGTTCCCGTCCTTGAAAGGGTGGATGAACACAAACCTCTTGTGGAGCTGGGTGGCAAATTCCACGGGATGGTATCTCTCCCTCTCCTTCTGTACCCAGGCAAACAGACGATCCATCTCCCTCTGTATCTTCTCCGGGGCAGCCACGGGATACTGCGACCCTGTGATCAGCACCCGGATATCCCGGTAGCTCCCGGCATACCCCGGCTCAATATTCTGATAGAACAGCCCATGCATCTTCAGCACGGTCTGCTCGTCAATGCGCCTGTTCCGGAACACGGAGAACATAAAATCATAGGCTCTGGCATGATCTACCGCCTCGAACACGTCCCGGAGCGGTTTCCCGCCCACCGTCAGGCCGTCCTCCAGGAGCACTTTCGTCTCGCTCTCTGTCAGGGAGTTACCCTCCAGCGCATTGGATGTCCATGTCAGTCCGATCCGGTAATAATCCTGTATCTGCCCCAGCATTTCGCCTTCCATCGGACGCAGCCCATGGATCTCTTTCTGGAAAAGATCTATTTTTTTCAGTATCTCCATCCTGTCACCATCCTTTCAAACCCATTGACATCATACCACAAAATCCCCTGAAAGAGTAGGATGAAAAACCGTTCCCGCCTAGTCATTCGGGATGATCCGCCGTTCCCCGTCAAAGTCCTCAAACTTCTCGCTGGTCACGTTCTGCTCATTGTACACAGCCATGATCCACTCGATATCCCCGCTCCCCGCCCGACCGGCGGAGAATCCCTGCTCTTTCAAGGACTTTTCGATGCAGTCCAGGTAGGAGAAATCCTCCGTCCCTTCCTCGGTCCGCTTCCGTATCAAATTTCGCTTCAACGTATAAGTCCTTATCGATCTGGAGTGTTACATCCATCTCCTCCGGGACTTTTCCAAGTATGGTCCGCATTCTTCCGAACACTTTGCCCCTCAGCTGCATGAGCCTTTCGTGCATGTCCGGCTGCTCGTTGCAATGTTTCAGGATAGTCTGGACTACCTTCTTCCATGTAGGTGTCAGCACAACCTCACCGGATGCAAATGTCAGGGCAACAGGATACTTTCCTTTCAAAGACCACTAAATTTATAAGCCAACCCATCCAATAAAAAAAGCACTACTTCCCAAGCAGGTTGTAGCACCTTTCCATATTATGATTATCCCTGCCTCATTTCAGTAAAAGCCATATATTCGGCATACTGTTTGAGCACCTCATCCGTCTTTCCAAGCATCCTGATCTCCCCATCATGAAGCCATAATACCTGATCACACAACTCTTTAAGAGTAGAAATGCTGTGTGAGACAATGATGACCGTCCGTTTCTTATCAGTAATCAGTTCCTTCATTTTATTGAGGCTCTTTTGCTTGAACTGTTCATCTCCCACACTCAATACTTCATCCACCAGCATGATATCTGTTTCCAGCATCGCCGTGATGGAAAACGCCAACTTGGAATACATGCCGCTGGAATAGGTTCGCACCGGCCTGTCAATAAAATCTCCGATTTCCGCAAAGTCGATAATGGCCTGCGACTTCGCCTCGATCTCCTGCTCCGAAAAGCCCAGCAGCATTCCTGACAGAATAATATTTTCCCGTCCCGAGAGCAGATCCTTAAAACCCACGCCCAGAGACATAAGCGATACGGAATGTCCTTTCAGATCTATCGTTCCGCAATTCGGGGAAAATACCCCTGCGATGGACTTAAGAAGCGTGGATTTTCCACTGCCATTCTTGCCGATAATCCCCAGAATATCTCCTTCCCGTACAGAAAATGTCACATGTTTTACCGCCTCAAACACTTCGTTCCTCTTCTTTTTATGCAGAAAGGTTTTGCGGATAGATGTATGGTTCATAATGCTGTAATGAATGCATACATCCTCCAATTCTATGGCATTTTTCTTTTCTTTCATCCGGTTCACCTTTATATTATATTACCTTCACATAAGAATTTTCATTACGATAGATCGTAAACACTCCGATCCCAATCAGCAGAACAGATATCACGCCCCATAAAAGCAGCAGCTTCCAGTCAAGTGTCCCCTCATACAGTACCACCTTTCTCATCTCGGCTATCAGAAAGGCAACCGGGTTCCCTCTCTCAAGCAGTAAACCGAAAGGCTCCGGTATCCGCTTTGCGATGTCATAAAATGTGCCCGTCAGATACATCATCATCGTAAGCAGGATTCCCGTAATATAAGACAGATCGTTCACATATACTCCATAATGCATCAGTATACTCCCCACACCGAAGGTAAATAGAAATAGCACCAGCAGGATCGGCAGCAAACCCAGCACACTGCCTGTTATCCTGACGCGAAATATCACAAGCATGCCCGCGATCACTGCAAAGGACACCAACATTTTAAACGCATTCACCATGAGCTTTGAAACCAGAAGAATATATTTGGGCAGATATATTCTTGTAACGACCCCTCTGTTAGCGCGTACCATATCTACGCTGCTCGTCACCCCTCTGGTAAAAAAACTCCACATGGTAATCCCAATAAAAATAAAAATCGGAAAATATAATTCCGCCGCATCAAAAACAACACCGAACATGACCGTGTAGATTAACATCATACAAACAGGCTCGATCAGCCACCAGAGCCAGTCCAAAAATGAGTTGGTAACTTCTGCCCTCAAATCCGCCTTTGCGGAGCGGACGGCATACGGAAAGTATTTTCTCATATCATGAAAAAATCTGCCAAAATAACGTTTTACTTCCGTCACGGTAATGCCTTTATTCAGATACCAGCATAATACACATGCAATGACTGTACCCAGTACAGTACTGAATAAAATATATTTGATTCGATAAGACATGGTCGTGGTAAAGGGATTCCACTTTAACATGTCGATGCCACGATAAGATGAAACAGCAAACGTAACGACATTCAAAAGGATAAAATATACCACCATGATCTGTATGCTTTTTTTATCTTTTATCGACTTTCCCCGCAGCATGGCATGGATTCTCCATGTCGTGAGTGGAGCGATGAAAAACATTGCTATGCTGATGAAAAACATTGCCTGTTTTACCTCCGTATATTTATTACACGTTCTGCCACCGTCTATTTCACTTGTTTCTGCTGATTTTGCGTAACAGCCACGTAACAACACTTCCTATTTGCCCGGAATAGAATTTCTCTCTTTTTTCTATTTTACTTTTTATTTCCAAAATCTCATTTTTTAACTCTTCTACATCATTTCCTGTTTCATCTGGTATTTTCTCAACATGCTCGAACTGCCCCCCCCCACACAGTTTTGCCAAAACATCTATAGATTGCTCCAGATTTTCCAATCTCCTCTGTATTTGATCATAATTCCTGTCTGTACGCTTCCATAACTCGTCGATTCGTCCATCTGCCATATCAAATGTTGACAACGGTTTTTTCATCTTTTTTCCTTCTTCAATTGCATTGCACAACCAGTGCAGGGATTTTTCTTTTTCAGCTTCTAATTTTAGATCGATCTGTTCATAATTTACAGGTTGCAGATTCCTCATTTTATCCCTGAATTCAATGCTTGAATAAACCATTCTATGCTCCAATCCCAAAAGATTAAGCAAAGACACAAACCGAGTTTCACCACGCAGCTTATTCACGATCACAACAAACTGTTTATGGTTTATAATCGCCATACACATACCGTGAAACGAATCTGTGATTACGAACTCACTTTTTGCGATATGTGCAATCCAACTTTCCATGCTGACATTTGATGCCGTGTCTATATCCCACAACTTTTTAATATACTCATCCGTATAATCGTAATGCTGATCAGTAATTGCCCGTATGTCTAAATTATTTTTGCCTGCATACTCTCTTATCACCGCTTCCTTTTCTCTGTCGGGATCTACTATATAAGCAAAAATATAAGGCTTATCTAAAATTTTACTGCTGTATTCTTCCGCCTGCTCTATAAGTTCCTCATATCTTTCCAACGGACACAAAAGCACCGGATCAAGTGTCCAAACGGCATCTATTCCAAACTCCTTTTTGCAGATTTCTATACCAGAAGCTTCTCTTACGGAAAAATAATCAAATTTCTTCATAAAAAAAGATTCTGAAGCCCGGTCACGTTCTGTGCCCCAGATTCGATCATGTCCAAAAGAAGCTGCATAAGCAATCTTACAGTGATTATCTGTCACAAAATTCTGTGTCATATACTTATTGTAATCGTTATACAAATTATTGTTGAACATCTGATCTGAACCGGTTACAAAAACATTACATTGTAAATTGAGGAATTTCATTTCGGCAATATTAGCAAAATATCTGCTTTTATCCCATTCTGCATAAGGATCCCTCGCAAAAAGATATGCTCCTTTTAAATTTGGTTTTAGTTTGGAATTCATTGGCTGAGCTATCATTAATACAGAATATCCCAAATCCGTCAATGTTCTGTATAACGCATATTGTGTAAGCTCACCGCCATAGTTATCTACAGTATATATCCCCACCAACCCTATGTCATATAAGGAGTGCCTGCACTGAAAAACCGCCTCGCTGAAAGAGTGTCCCGGATATAAAATTTTGAAACGTTCCTTCTGCGGATGCGCTTCATATTTTTCCTGTAATCTATTGAATCTCGCGGCTTCAATCGGCGTTTCTTCTATATCAAACAGCTTTTTCTCCACCCGTTTCAGGATTTCTCTGCCTCGCAGATTATTTATTAGTACAACACTTGTCCCTCTTCCATCATTCAGACGTTGATCATACTCTTCCACCCTCCAGTAATCTCCAAGCGTGATATCTCCCTGTCTGCGTTTTCCGCAAAATTCACAATCTTCACATCCATCCCGCAGCGAAATATTTCTTTGAAATCCTTCTTCATAAGCGCTTTCCGGCCACGGAATTTTCTGTGATGTACCATCCTTATAAAATACTCTGATCTGGTCTGATCTCCATCCATTTAATTTGCTCCTGAACTGTATTCCGCTTACCTGATCCAACTCGAAGTTTTCCTTCATATAATCCTGTAACATTTGTACGGACGGTACACCGTGACACAGCAGATCCACATATATGATATTTTTATTTTCTCCGAAAAAATTACGCGCGGCAGCAACTTGACACGGGCAGCCAGAAAACAGCGTCATTCTATGATCATCCAGATATCCTTTGATTTCCCTATAGACCATCCCCATATCACTCTGTACATATTTGGACTGTCGAAGCTTCTCCAGATCTTTTTCCTGATCAATACATATATGATACACTTTAAAATCCTGTGCCATGACTGCCCCGCATACTACTCCCCCCTGCTCCAGGACATATCCTGCCAAAACTGTAAACATCCCGCCCGATGAACTGACCTGTCTGACCTCATCTTCCGCTCTTACAGCATAACATACTGGAGAATCCGTATTTCCCTGATATGCATGCAATTTGGGGCAGATTCTTTCACAATTATCACAATCTATGCAAATATCACGATCAACCACCGGATACAGAAATCCCTGTGGATTTTTCTCCATATGTATGGCATTCACGGGACAGATATTTAAGCAGGCACCACAGCCTGTGCACAATTTATTTTCAGATGTAAGCGATTTTAACAGATTCGTCATAACAATATCCTCTCTTCATCCACACTTTTCTTAACCTGCAGGTACGCAGCCACAAAGTTCATCTTCCATGACTAAAGGAATACAATTCCATCCAACTTTAATCGCTCAGTTCTCTTCGAATCATGTCACACATGTCTCTGCTTCGATCCGAAATAAACTGCAATGTTCCTACTGCCCTGGATACCGCTCCTTTACGTTGCTTGCTCCTGAGATGTAGTCCATCGACACATCATAAAATCTTGCAAGAATCAACAGACTTTTCACCGGAATCCGTGTCTTTCCATTCTCATAATCGGCATATGTACGCTGTCCCACTTCAAGCATATCTGCCACTTCCTGTTGAACCATAGCATTTTCCCGTCTAAGTTCCCGTATTCTTTCATTGTATTTCATAACGTACCTCTCCTTCGTCAAGATCCGCTGCTGGATACATAATTCTTACATGTCTTTTTTCTATGTACGGCAAACACAGAACATCTATACCGGCATATATAAACTTATTGACCAACTATCGCTAATTCCGGATATTCATTAATATTTTTCCCATATATCAAAATCGTAAAGCCTTCATATGTGAGAGTTTGCTCCGCCAATTGATAATACTGCTCCGGAATCGTCTCTCCTGTAAGTACCAGTACAAAACATCTACCTGTATGTAATTCAGGATCATAGTAATCCTCCGAAACCGCATAATACCTGTAATCATCCGTCACATTCGCATTGAAGTAAAATGGTACGGTCGGTTTCCCTGCATCATGTGCTACAACAAAAACTTCCTCATTGCTCAGAACAGTAATCGGATAAGCGTTCCAAAATGTCGCATACCCATAAGTAAGATCATTGGCCAACAAAAACTCATAAAATTGACGATTAACTTCTGGATCAAATAAATTAATATCCTGTTTCCATTCATCCGGCACACTATAGATATAAATTCCATGTATACAGACTGTCAATATCAGAATACCTATAACCGGAACCGCCTTTAATACTTCATACTTATCATCAAGTATCCACTTTCCCACTAAACCAAAAAGCAGCAGATTATTAAAATATATAGGCAGATAATATCGTGATTCCATCGTCCCGCTGGCAGTCATCACAAAAAAAGTAATGAAGTTACTCAAATTCACATACAAAACCAGAAACTGCATAAATTTATTGGAAATACTACACACTTTTATTAAAAGAAAAACTGGAATGATTATCTGTGAAATAATGATATAAACCAATACTCCACAGGTTTTAAACGTTGATATAGAAAACAGACTGCTTGTCGATGTCCATCCCAATAACTCCAAAACAAGCGCCGGGAAATTCAATATATTTTGATAAAAACTACCACTGTCAACAATACCTATATTTAAGGACGGACTGCTAAATCCTAATCGATTACAAAGTAAAGCATAATGTATACCAGATATCCCAATGATAATGATCGTACAACCACTGTATAGCAACAACTTTTTCTGTTTTAAAATTCCCTTTACAGAAATACCTTCTCTGATTATTATCATTGCTGAAAATGCAAAAAATATTGGCAGCATATCTGTAGCGATTCTCCTGACCACTGCATAATTTACCAAAAAGCCTGTTGCCAAATAAAGCATACATACTACATATATCTTTTTAACAGATTCTTTTTCGCCAACTGCAAACAAATATTGTATAGCGATCAATAACAACAGCTTAAAAAGACACTCTCCAAGATACGCACCCTGAGAAAAAAACATATCTATAACGACCCAGGACAAAGGGAATAAAAAAAATGTAACAATAATAACTGCAGCTTTTTTAACATCCCAAAACAGTTTGAATATCATTACACATATTATTATCATATATAGCAAAATTCCCAGTTCATGTGCAAATAATTCATTATTCAGAACAGCCAGAAAAGGGATCATTGTTATATTTGGCATAAGAAAAAAGATATCAGTTGTATAATGAAATCCATCTGGAAACATTTTTTTCTGAGCAAGCTGTTCTTTCGCAAGAAACAAGAATCCCGCACAGTCAGAATGAAAATAATTCTTCGAATAAGCTAAAATGATGTAGATGACCCCACATATACTCAGAAGCATTGCAATCAACAAAATGCTCTTAACAATTTTTTTCTCTATCATTCTCTTCTCCCTGTTCTCATGCTCTATTTGAATATAGTCTAAACTTACGCTCATCCTCACTCCACCGTTTCTTCATTTTCTTCACTCTGCTCTGACCTATTTCGAAATTCCCGATAAGATCACTCCGAACACGATCACCGCAAGTCCGAATATTTTCCGGATATTAACCCGTTCTTTCAAGATCACTCTTCCCAGAATAGTTACCCATAAATACCCTGTCGCTTCTAATGCCGGTCCCATAGAAAGTGGTACACCACGATATGCCAGAACTGTCAGTAGGCTCGACAGGAAAAATATCGCGTATGCTGCGATCACTCCTACATTCAGATATTCTTTTGTTCTGGATGTATACTGTCTATTTGCGCTTATCTTCAGTAAAATCTGTGACACAGCTGCAATCAGCACAGACAGCAAAAAGAGCACAATATATATACATCTCATGGCATATGCTCCTCACTTGACACTACAATATACACTCCGATGACAATCACCACAGCGCCTGTAATCTTCCAAAAACCAAGAGGCTCCTCAAAAAATAACAATCCCCAGACAATCCCCCACACAACAGTTACCGCTTTGTTGGCATAGGCCGTAATCAGAGACATCTTCTTGATGATCTGCTGCCAAAATACCGCATAGAAAACTAACAACAGCATCACAATGCCATACAACAGACAGAATGCCCCAGATAAAAATGTCTGCTGCGCAGCATACTTTGACGCAATTCCCGACATGGAATATACTGCCAAAAGAGTGTGCAGTAATAGAATGTATTTATACTTTTTCATGATCAATAACCGTTCTTATCACATACTGTGGTGAATTGTTTAGACTTATGTAGATACGTCCGATATATTCCCCAATCATCCCCAACACAAGCAATATCATTCCTCCCAGAATCATCATCGCGGCAATTGTGGAGCTCCATCCTATCACTCTGTTTGGATCGCATATCTTTGCGACCACTGTATAAACCGCATACAAAAATCCCGTAATTGCCACAAAACCTCCACCATATGATGCGATTCTGAGTGGCACCACCGAAAAGGAGGTAAATCCATTTATCCACAACGCCACAAGTTTCTTAAAAGAATACCCAGATGTTCCCTCCATCCTGTCCCTGTGCTCTACTGTCACGTTACATATATTCTTCGTAGTGCGCAAAACAAGACCTATGACATACGGATAGGCATTATGGTACTTCACCATCTCCTCAACAACAAATCTTTTTGCTGCAAAATAACTTGATATATACAGTTCTTTCGGCTTTCCCAACATCACTTCCGTCATTTTTCGATTTAAATTACTGCCGATATTTCGGAACAAAGAATGTCTTTTGCTTTCATAAGCTGCATACACGACATCATATCCTTCTTCAATTTTATCCAGCAGCTTATCCACTTCATCCGCCGGTGTCTGTCCATCGTCATCCAGACATACGATCGTATCTCCTGTCGCATAATGAAATCCCGCCATCAACGCGGCATGCTGTCCAAAGTTTTTTGCATGATCAAGCCCAATGATATTTTCATTCTCCGCACATAATCTGCGAATAACGGCAAAAGTATTATCTGGCGAACAGTCATTTACCAGAATTATCTCATACTCGTAATTCCGCAGTAACGCCATTTTCTCCTTAATCTCATCTACCACTGCCTCTAAAGTATTCTCTGACCGATAACAGGGAATAACAAAAGAAATCTTCATACCCATCCTCTTCCTTACCTTTTTTCAATCCAAAAACTTTGAATTATCTGTTATCAATATGGATGTTGTAGATAGAATAAAACGGCTTTAATCCCAACGAATTCCACACTCCCTGCACAATAAAATTATCAAATTGTGTACTGGTCACAAAGCTCTTCTCTTTCTGATTTGCATAATTGATCAGATATGCTATCATTGCTTTATAGGCACCCAGTTTTCTGTCCTTAGAAGCGACCGCTGATAAAACGCCCTCCACAGCTTTATCTGTCTCTTTTATTGTAACAAACCCGATTGGCGCCTCATGGATCCTGGCTACAGCACATTTCTCATTATTTCGCGCTTCCAATGTTTCCCTGATCCAATTTTCATAAATAAGTCCGGCCTTATTCTGAGTGACTCCGGAAATGTGATACTGTCCTTGATAAGTCTCAAAAGATTCCAGTGTCATCGTTAACAGTTCTTCTTTGTATTTCTCAATATACTGCCGATCCGCAAATTCTATCGCCAAATTATTTGTATTACAATCATCCACATACTTACCATGGATCAATTCTTCTACCGTTCCACCACAAAAGATTGGATTCAAAAATGTCAGATTCAGTGCCTTAATTAAATCCACAATATGTGAGGGAATCCTTAAATTATAATAACCTTTATGGGAATCGATATAATGTTTCAGCTTATTCAGCAATTGGCACAGTATCTGCTCCTGCCTGTTATCATGCATCTGTGAAACACCCGAAAAAATAAATCTTACAACATAACAGTCCATCCCATAAATCTGTGAAACATTATGGTTTTTCGTAATATGGAATCCGAATAACTCGCCTTCTTCCACCAGGGCATCTGTCGCATCATACCCCCCCCCGATGATTTTTTCCTTTAATGTTCCATACTCTCTTTTTATATAGCAATCTCCCAACAGTAAATTATCATCAATAAATACACTCTTTTGCATTTTTTACCCTTTCTTCATGATGTACGCATAACCTTCCACAACATTCTTACCAACTTGATTTCTGCAGACGGTACTTAACTTAATCTTCCTTGTTTCTCTGTCCATCTCCTCTATTTTAACAATGACAGAGATCTCATCTCCATACCGCACGGGCCGAACAAATTGCAGCTCCTGACTCAGATATACAGTCCCCGATCCAGGAAAATCATTTCCAAGCACACCGGAAATAAAACTGGCTGCTAACATACCATGTGCAATTTTTCCCCGAAACATTGTACTTCTGGCATATTCTTCATCCAGATGGAGTAAATTATAATCTTGTGAAACTTCCGCAAATGCAAGTCCTTTCTCCTCTGTTACCTGAAATGCTTTACTGTATTCCTGCCCTATATACAACTCGTCAAACCGCATATCCATAATCCTCTTCCTTTTTGTCCGCAGCCCATATTGACTTCTATCACTTTTTATAAAAATCTCTGACCGAACAGATTGCTTTTTCCTGATCCTGCTCTTTGAGTCCGTAATACAATGGTAGCCTTACAAGACGTTCACTTTCTGCCGTAGTATATTTGTCTTCTCCTCTAAACTCACCGTATTTTTGTCCTGCTGGAGCTGTATGCAGAGGAATATAATGGAATACTGCCATAACACCTCTTTCTTTCAGGTATGAGATAAGCCTCGTCCTTTCATCCAGATCTTTCGATTTGATGTAGAACATATGTGCATTATGTCTGCACATTTCCGGAACATATGGCAGTTCAATGAATCCATCATCTGCCAGCTCACGCAGTTCTTCATAATATCTGTTCCAGGAAATCATCCGATTATCATAGATCTCATCCGCTTTCAGAAGCTGTGCCCATAGATACGCCGCATTTAATTCACTCGGCAGATAGGAGGAACCTGCAGCCACCCATGTATATTTATCAATCTGTCCTCTGAAAAATTTACTTCGATTCGTACCTTTCTCTCTGATGATCTCTGCCTCCTCCAGCATTTTCCCATCTTTTAACAGAATTGCACCGCCCTCTCCCATGCTGAAGTTCTTTGTCTCATGAAAACTGTAGCATCCAATATCGCCAATCGCACCCAGCTGCTGTCCTTTATAGGATGCCATCATGCCCTGCGCCGCATCCTCTATCACATGAAGATGATATTTCTTCGCAAGTTCCATGATCTTATCCATTTCACAGGCAACCCCTGCATAATGAACCGGCACGATTGCTTTTGTCCTTTCTGTAACAGCAGACTCGATCAAATTCTCATCGATATTCATCGTATCCGGTCTGATATCTACGAAAACAACTCTGGCTCCTCGTAAAACAAATGCATCTGCTGTCGAAACAAACGTATAGGATGGCATAATGACTTCATCCCCAGCCTTAATATCACATAGAATCGCTGCCAGCTCTGTTGCATGTGTACACGATGTAGTCAGCAGAACTCCTGCCGAATCTGTTTTCTCTTTTATCCAGTTATTGCACATATGTGTGTATTTACCGTCGCCACAAATCTTTCCGGATGCGATGGCATCTTTTATAAATTCAAATTCTTCACCGACTGCTGGCGGTACATTAAAGTTAACCATGTTTCTACTCCTTATCCCGTTGCACCGATCTGCATTTCCAATGCATAGTACTCTGGTATATATCTTTGTAATTTAATTTCACATTCCTGAAAGAATACGTCCTGCCGCCTCAAGCGCCCTGCCGATCACCTTATCCATGTCATAATACCGATACTCGCCAAGCCTGCCTCCGAAAACCACATGCTTTTCTTTCGCCGCAAGTTTCCGGTACGCCTCATACATCACATTATTCTTTTCATCATTGACCGGATAGTAAGGCTCCTCCCCCTTATGCCACTCACTTGGATATTCCCTGGAGATAACGGTCTTTGGCTGCTTTCCAAACTCAAAATGTTTATGTTCTATGATCCTCGTATAGGGCACTTCACGTTCGGTGTAATTCACGACCGCATTTCCCTGATAATTATCACAATCCAGGATCTCATGTTCAAAACGGACCATTCTATATGCAAGCACACCCTCACAATAGTCGAAATACCGGTCAATCTGTCCCGTATAAACGACCCGTTCTGCCATGGCGTCAAATTCCGCCTTGTGTTCCAGATAATCAATGCCCAGCTTCACCTCGGCATGCTCCAGCATCTTTTCAATCATTGCCGTATACCCGCCAATGGGAATGCCCTGATATCTGTCATTGAAATAATTATTGTCATAGGTGAATCGAAGGGGCAGCCGTCTGATGATAAATGCCGGAAGCTCGGTGCAGTCCCGTCCCCACTGTTTTTCCGTATACCCTTTTACAAGTTTTCGGTATACATCCTCGCCAACAAGTGAAAGCGCCTGCTCTTCCAGATTCTTTGGTTCTTTGATCTGCAGGTTTGCAATCTGGCCGGCAATCTTCTCTTTTGCCTCCTGCGGCGTTCTGATCCCCCACATTCTGCTGAATGTATTCATGTTAAAGGGCAGATTATAAAGTTCGTCCTGATACACCGCCACCGGAGAATTGATATAATTGTTAAACTCTGCAAACTGGTTTACATAATCCCATATTCTTTTTTCCGAGGTGTGGAAAATATGTGCTCCATATTCATGCACCTGGATTCCTTCCGTCTCTCTCGTATAAAGGTTGCCGGCTATATGATCCCGTCTGTCTATCACCAGACAGCTTTTGCCCTTACCTGCCGCTTCATGCGCAAACACCGCTCCGTAAAGTCCGGCCCCCACGATTAAATAATCATATTTCATCCGCCTGTTCTCCAATCTCAAGATATTTTTCCCAGAATGCCAACTGCCTGATTTCATTCCCGCGCTCGATATAGCTCCTCTTCGCCTTTTCATATTTGATCAGAATGGCAAACATCATTCCCAGCATCTCAAATCCCTGCCTGATAAAGGTCCTTGTACTCCTGTGCGTGACAAACCCTTTATTCTCCACAATGTCATAGAACAGAATTGTCTTCGCCCGCCAGACATATTCCGGTCTTGCCTTCGCCATAGGCACCGTCCGCACATGCTTCGCCGGAAGCAGATAGCCGTTCAAAGTCATTTTTCGTATCACTTCATGCAGAAGAGAATGATTCTCTTTACAACCCCGTTCATACTCCCGATAGAAAAACGGCACACCAAGATGCTCCGCCAGCTCCGCCTTGTAACCGGATGCCATGATCTCTTTATGAAGCTGCTCCGCATCCGTCTGTTCCAGAAAATCGATTCCCTTGAGGAAATCCCGGATGCCACGCATATACAGCGAAACATTTTTATACCTGTACAAATACCCTTCACGCCGGTATTCCCGAAACAGCTCCCGGATCAGTTCCCTCCTGCCCCAGCCCGGAAAATGAAAGCTGTTATCGATCAGTCGGTTGCGGATAATATAGTATTCCAGAAAGGAAGAATACTTGTTCTCAAAGGGTTCATGCCAGACACAGATCCCATTCATCAGGATCAGTGTCTTCATGTTGCGCAGGCCGTATTCCAGATCATCTCCCCGGATGAAAATGGGCAGCGGCAGGTTATCGGGCCTCACCAGCTCCATGGGAAAACAACAGTACCACCACGCATTGTATTCCCGATACTCCTCCTGTTCATTGATCAGACAGTTCTGCCACAGACGCAGATCCAGATTTGCTTTCAGTGCCACCAGATTGCCTGCATTCCAGGAAGCTCCCGACTCAATCTGCACATTCCGCTGGTCGGACCGCAGCATGGCTCCGCCGATAAAAGCAGATATATATTCTTCTTTTAACAGAGAAAGGACGACAGCCGTACGCAGCAGGGAGGCTGTGTCAACCACCACATCATCATCCATCAGCAATGCATGCGTGATGTGCTTATCCGGCTGCTTTAAGATTTCTATCAATCCTCTTGTAAATCCTCCCGCCCCGCCTGCATTTTTATTGCGGACAATATGTATCTTTTCACTTGCAAGACCATATTCCTCCAGCGTCTGTCCATTGTCCGAAATAAATACCTCCACTCTTCCATAAAGCGTACTGTCCGGATTCTCTATAATATCCTGATTCAACAGTCGGACATTATCACACACATACTTTTCCCTTTTATAAGTACAGATCACGATACCAAGCTTAACAGGCCGAATCTTTTCCTCCTGAATCTGTGCAGCATAATAGCCCCCGAAAAATATCCCACCCTTTTCGACGGCTTCTAACCGGAAAAAGAACATCCCCTTCGTCTCCTCCGGATAATCCAGCGTGATCTCCGCCCGCCTGTCCGTATCCACAGTGATATTTTTCAGTTCTCTTTCCACATATCTGTCCTCTATTTTCTGTTTCCAACAGAGGCTTATGTTAAACCTTCCCTGTAAAGACAGGATGAGCTGTATCGTACTTACGTTAGTATATTTTCTCCACTTTTCGATCGTCAGACTGTTAAAATAGGTGTCTGTCGTAATGACGCCCCCCTTTTGAAACAGAATGCATGTATACGCTTCCTTGAGGAGGCTTCTCTTATAATTAGAGTGGAAATACATTTCTATATCCGTACATATTCCGTCTTTTGGCCATAAAATATCCTGAATCTTCACTTCTGTAACCGTGCTCCTCTCCATGTCTTTTGCGCATGTACTTTATCAAAAACCGGAATTCCTTTCCGGATATTGTCCTTCGCTCCTGCGTCCCTGTAAGCTTCTCTGACCAGACATTTTTCATATTCCCAGTCATAATCATCCATATGTATCATGCCAAACAGCCAGTTGCGAAATATGATCCGGCAGAACATATCCGCACCGTTTACTGCTCTGTCCAATAGATTCCCATGTCTTTTTACACACATAATACGGTTTCTGATCCCGTAATACTCCCGCCAGTCATATCGCCGATGCGGATATTGCCTTACATTGGCCATAGTCTTATGATCCAGCTGTGCATCCGGTATTACCAAAAACCGTGTGTGACGATTGATCCGTATAGAATATTCCGTATCATCAAACCACAGAAAATAATCGCCGCAGGGAAATCCGACCTTTCCAATCAGTTCCCTGTCAATCACCATGCCGCAAAAAGACGCTATATCACATGCAAAAGGCTGTCCCACCTTATCTCCCGTATAACAGTTTTCCGGGCAATTCTTCATCATAAGTCCCGGTCTTACCATATTCCTGCGATGGTAGATGTCTATTCTGCCGTTAGTCATCACCGCACCTGCATAAGCCTTATAATCAGGGTAATGTTGTCTGGCAGCCATAATCTTTTCCATATAATCGCCTGCCAGAATCGCATCGTCATCAATCAGCAGGATACATTCCGTCTTTTCTTCTGCAGCAGCCTCTATTCCCTTTGCAAAACCGCCTGCACCGCCTGTATTTTCCGCGCATGTGATCACGCGATAATAAGGATTTCTCTCCTTACATTCCTGCAGATATTCCGTCGTGCCATCCTCAGACGCGTTATTTACCACAATGATCCTCTTTGCCGGGGTCGTCTGATCCTCAACCTGCTCTAAACATTCTTTCAAAAGCTTCAATCTGTTATATGTCACTACTACGACTGCATAATCACACGCCATACCCCTGACCCCATACAATCTTCCGACACATTTTTTAAAAAGTGTACTTTTGCAAAGAACCTTTCTACAGTTAACTTCTGGAAAATACCGATTTACAAGAAGTGAAACAGAGTGAAAATCATTGAAAAATCACAAAAACAATTGCACAATCATTCTTTTTGTGATAGACTAAGAAACTGTTAACAAGTATATGTATAGTTTGTAAAAGTACACTTTTTCAAATTTTTATTTTATCTAATTACAACTTTCGAATCTTTTTGCTTTCCCATAAAATGTTCCAACAGGCATTTTGCAGGCATCCGCAGCTTGACGAAGTGTTATTTTTTTATTTCTCCAATCCTGATGTATCTCCCGGAAATTATCCGGATACGGCGTCTCCGGCCGGCCAAACCTGACACCTCTTGCTTTTGCCGCCGCAATCCCTTCCGCCTGTCGCTGTCTTATATTTGACCGTTCACTCTCCGCCACAAAGGACAGCACCTGCAGAACGATATCGCTGAGAAACATTCCCATCAGATCTTTTCCCCTGCGGGTATCTAAAAGCGGCATATCCAACACTACAATATCTATTTCCTTCTCCTTGGTGAGAATCTGCCACTGCTCCAGTATCTCTCCATAATTGCGTCCCAACCGGTCGATACTTTTTATATAGAGCAGGTCGTCTTTTTTCATACGCCTTAACATACGCTTATATGCCGGACGTTCAAAATCCTTCCCGGACTGCTTATCCATAAAAATATTTTTCTCTGCCACTGCAAGCTGCCGCAAAGCGATCATCTGTCTCTCTTCGTTCTGATCGCGGCTGCTGACACGCACATAGCCATACACATCTGCCATATTCTCCTCCATTCTGATGCGTTTTTGCTGAAGAACGCGGGCAGAATCTCAAATTCTGCTCTGCGCTCAGGGAGTTTGAGACGCCTCGGCACAAACTCCTGCCGGATTTAAATGATTTCTCCATGCCGGCAATATTATTTTTTTCCATATTCCCTAAATGTAAAACCACATTTACAGAAAATATTATTGCACAAAAAAATACGAGCAAAGCTACTGCTTTGTTCGTATTTTTTATAATTTCATATTCAGCAGGATACCAGACATCTACAGGTATTCCGCCATAAACTCCTCTTCCGAAATGATTCTGACTCCAAGTTCCTTCGCCTTCTTATTCTTAGAAGACTGAGATGCAGTATCATTATTGATCAGACAGACCGTCTTCCCGGTGACACTTCCTGTCACCTTACCCCCCTTTAATTCGATGGCTGTCTTGAGCGCATTTCGATTCTCATAGTGCGTCAGGCTGCCGGTGATAACAAACGACATACCGGCCAGCGTCTGACTCCCCTCCTCCACCGGCACTTCCTCCAGTCGCAGTTCCGCCATCAAACGGTCCAACTGCTCCATACGATCTTCGCGATGGAAATACTCATAGATACCGGCCGCGATCACGCCGCCCACGCCATCCACCTCATTCAGTTCTTCCACTGTTGCCTGCCGCAGCGCCTCCAGCGAATCGTGAAAATGTCTGCACAAAATCTTCGCATTGGCAACACCTATATTTTCGATTCCCAGCCCATAAATCACACGAGCCAGTGTCGTATCTCTCGCCTTCTCGATACTCTCCATAAGATTGTTACAGGATTTCTCACCAAAACCCTCCATCTGCGTGATTTCCGGCTCATACCGGCTCAACTTAAAAAGATCCGCATATTCATGAAGAAAACCACTGGCCAAGAACTTCTCCAATGTGGACTCTGACAGGCCGTCCACATTCAGAGCATCTCTGCTCACAAACAGTGTAAATGCCTTGATCTTTTTGGCATCACAATCCGGATTATTACAATACAGCGACTGTACGTCATTGACCTGCCGTACCTGTGCAGGCTGTCCACACACCGGACACAGCTCCGGAATCTCCAATGTATCACTCTGTGTCAAATTCTCCGCGATCTGTGGTATGATCATATTGGCTTTGTAGACCATGATACGATCACCGAGTCCCAGCTTCAATCCTCTCACGATACTGATATTGTGTACCGAAGCACGACTGACGGTCGTCCCTTCCAGCTCTACCGGTTCGAAAATTGCCACCGGATTGATCAGGCCTGTGCGGCTGGCGCTCCATTCCATCTCTTTCAGCACCGTCTCCCGCAATTCATCTGCCCACTTAAAAGCGATGGAATCCCGTGGGAACTTCGCAGTTCTCCCCAAAGACTGCCCATAGGCAATATCATTGTAGGTCAGCACAAGACCGTCCGACGGCACATCATAGGTCTGGATCCTGTTCTCAAAGTATTCTATTCCTTCCAGAATTGTATCCGGATTCACCACTCTGTATTCCACCACATCAAAACCAAGCCCCTGCAGAAAGACAAGCTGCTCAGCCCTCAGACCGCCGTTCTCCGTCTCTCCTGCCTTCACAAGGCTGAATGCATAGAAATTGACATTGCGTCTGGCCGTAATCTCGTTATTTAACTGCCGTACGGAACCACTGCACAGATTCCTGGGATTCTTATACTTCGCATCCACATCCTCAATCTCACTGTTGATGCGCTCAAACTCACTGTAACTGATCACCGCTTCTCCCCGCAGAACCAGTTCCTCCTGATAAGGAATAGACAACGGGACATTTTTGAATACCCGCGCGTTGTTGGTAATGACCTCTCCCACTTCTCCATTGCCTCTCGTCACGGCTTTGCTCAATTTTCCTCCCATATAAGTCAACACAATCGTCAGACCGTCCAGCTTCCAGGAAAGCACTGCCTCCTTCCCATTCAGCCAGTCGTGCAGCTCCTCCCTGCTCTTTGTCTTGGCAAGCGAGAGCATCGGACGTTCATGCCGCTCCTTGGGCAGTTCCTCCACCGCTTCAAATCCCACATTTACTGTAGGGCTGTCTGCAAGCGTAACGCATGTTCTTTTTTCCAGCTCCGATAATTCATCATACAGACGGTCATACTCAAAATTACTCATGACCTCTGTGTCCTGTGCGTAATATACTTTCGCTGCGTGATTCAACACAGCTGTCAGTTCTTTCATGCGATCAATATCTGTTTCCTTCATTATAAATACCTGCCGTTTTTTATTATTACCGCCTGTTGTCCTATATCGTCATACTGCAATGCTCATACAGGCCCTGCAGCTCATCCCGTGACAGTTCCCTGTATTCTCCGGCCCGCAGCCCGTCAAGCCCAACATTAATAACGCGCGTTCTTTTCAATGACACGACCTCATACCCCTGTGTTTTGCACATACGTCTTATCTGCCTGTTAATTCCCTGCGTCAACACCATGCGGACCGTCCTCGGGCCAATCTGTTCAATCTCACAGGGTCTGGTTCTGACTTGCATCTCTTCCAGCCAGACCCCCTGCCGAAGATGCTCCAGCGCTTCCTCTGTCCACTCACCGGATACCTTGACAATATATTCTTTCTCATGGCCATTGGCTCCGCGCATCATGGCATCGATCAACATGCCATCGTTCGTCATCAACAGCAGTCCTTCCGAATCCTTATCCAGTCTTCCCGCATATGTGACCCGCACGGGATATTTAATTTCATCTGTTACTATTTTCTCAGCATGCACATCCCGTTCTGTACAGACCACTCCTCTGGGTTTATAGTATGCCAGGACGATCTTCCTGTCCCGGCCTGCTATTTTCTTCCCACGAACCACGACTTCCTCCTGCCCGGTCACCTTCATGCCCATCAGCGCAGTTTTGCCGTCAACCGACACCACTCCCTGTTCGATCAGCTTATCCGCATCCCGTCTGGAACATATGCCGCAGTCTGCCAGATATTTATTCAACCGAATTTCACGCTCTATCATGTATGCTCCTTATTCTTTGCCGGTTCCACCGCATGTTCCAGCAAAAACTCCCGCCACGCATCATAATGCTTCGCGTAGAGATGGACCCCGTCAAAAGTCAGTTCTGATTTCAGATATCCCTCTTCATCCGTAAACACCGGATTGACATCCAGATAAAAAACATCTGTTCCGTTTGCCAGGGAAGCCGACGCAGCGTTCTTGTCATTGATATTAATATTATTGAACTCTGTCTCCATATTATTCTTTTCCCTGCTGACATGGAGATTCGCCATAATATAGATAATCGCCTCTGGCTGCCATTCCCTGATCTGTTCCAGCACCTGCCGATACTGCTCCAGATACATTTCCGTATTGCCGTATCCCAGCTCATTCATTCCCAGCATGAGATAGATCTTACCATACTGCCTGTTCTGCAGCACCTCCGTCATCCTGACCTTACTGCCGGTCTTCTGGTATGTAACCTCTTCTTCCAGAATCTTAAAGATCATCATACCACTGTCACAATAGAAATCCGCTGTCTCCAGCCCCGCATAATCCGATATCCCCAATGTCCTGGAATCTCCTAAAAAGGCTGCATCATCAAAATAACTTATGTTCTCTTTCGTGTAGGAATACTCTGTTGTCAATGCAACTTTTCCTGCATCCTTATAGTAACGTGATTCTATCTGTACAGGCTCGTAAGATTCAAAGTTCGTTATCCCTTTCGGTGTTTCCGCCGGTTCTATGCCGTTTCCCGGGTCATCATGTTCCTCCTGCAGTCTGTCATCAATTTGTAAATCGTCTTTTTGATCCCTGCGCTTTCCTGCATTTTCCGTTTTTTCAGCAGAATCTTCATACAAACCCTCCGCTTCCGTTCCATCACTGTTCCCGGAAATCGGAACTGTCTGCCTTCCGCCTGCACTCTCCTCCTGCTGGACTCGATGCGACCCCGTTTCCACCATTCTCTGCTCTCCCGGCATTTTTGCATACGATCTGGAGACAAACATCTGCGCATCTCTCACCACAGAGCTGATCCCAATCTCATTAGAAACAAACATGACTGCCAGCGAAGTCAGCGTGATCAGAATTAAATATGGGCAGTTATATAAATATTCCTTCCAATCCCGTTTCTGTCTCTGCTGTTTTTGCAGTTGCTTTCCCTGTTGTTTTTGCTGCTGTGCAGGCTGCAGTTTCTGGTGCTTTTGCTGTTGTGCAGGCTGCTGTTTCTGGTGCTTCTCCTGCTTCTTTTGCTGTTGCACAGGCTGCTTTACTTGTTCTGCCTCCTGCCTTTGTACTACATGCTCCTTCGGTCCTGTCTGCTGTTTTTGCTGTACCTGCCTGTTCTGCTGCGGCTTCTTTTGTTGCGGCTGACGGCTCTGTTGTTGTACCGCCTGTTTTTTCTGCTGTTTATTCTGTTGTTGCTTTTTCTGCTGCTTCTTCTTTTTCATTCGTTGTCATTCCTTAATCGAATCATCATTCCTGTTTTATAGTATCGATATGAAATCTACCACATCAAATATGCATACCATTTTCATAACAGTACATCCCCGGCTTTACATTTATAGTCATAGTAAACAAAATTTCCAATGTCGTTTACTATAACAACATTACTGCCCACTGTCGTCAAAATCTGAAATACAGAAAAGGATTATTGCTTCCAACCTGAATCTCGTGTACGGAAAACCAAAACACCACTGCCAACAGCGCCACTGCAAACCAACGATCCTTCCACCTGTCATACCATCTGATGGGAAAAGGAGTGGCGAACAAAATACAGGCCGCCAGCAAAAAACCATATTCCTGCAGGTAACGCAGTAACTGTGGAATGCCAACCATAACACCCGTCTGCTGTATACCGAACATATTGCCCAGATAGGCCGCCAGCTGCCCGATATCGGTAACAGCAAACACAACCCATGTTATTGGAATAATCGCCAGCGTATAAAGCCGGCCGAGCACTCTTGTCTGCTCCAGCCGCCTTCCGTAACTGCTCTTCTCGATCGTGAGGATCACAAAAAATAACAGCCCCCACAATACAAAATTCCAGTCGGCCCCATGCCATAACCCGGTCAGCGTCCATACGATAAAAAGATTACACCCCGTTCTAAACCAGCCCTTACGACTGCCGCCCAAGGGAAAATACACATACTCGCGAAACCATCTGCCCAGCGTAATATGCCATCTGCGCCAAAATTCCGAAATGGATCTGGACGCATAGGGATTGTCAAAGTTCTGCGGGATCCTGAAACCGAGCATCTTACCAAGCCCCATCGCCATTACAGAATATCCCCAGAAGTCAAAATAAATCTGGAAAGAATAGGCCGCTGCTCCCAGCCACGCCACAGCCGGATGCAGTGCTCCGGCTCCTGCAGACATGATCGTATTCCAGAGTGTGCCGATCTGATTGGCCAGCAGAACCTTAAATCCAAGCCCCAGCGTAAAAAGCTTGAGACCGTTTTCCAGATTGCGGATGCGCATACGCCTGCTTTTCATCCGCTCCCCCACCTCATCATACCGTACAATCGGCCCCGCGATCAGCTGCGGAAACATACACACGTAGGCGGCAAATGATACAATCCCCACTGATTTTTCTATCGTTCCCCGATAGCAGTCCACCTGATAGGATACCATTTGAAAGGTATAAAAACTTATACCAAGAGGAAGAGACAGCGACAACAGCGGCACCAGCTCACTTCCTGTCAGATGATTCAGGCTGCCTGCCACAAAGTCCCAGTACTTAAAGAGAAACAACATGCTAAAGTCAAAAATCAGCGAAACCACCAGCGCTGCCTTACGCCGCTTCTCTCTCCTTTGTGTGCGGTTCCGTATGGGAGCCACTGGTTCCCATACCATATACCTGCTCAAACCATAATTGACCACAATAGAAAAAATAAGCAGCAGAACAAAATACGGTTCTCCCACTCCATAAAACACGAGACTCCCTGCCAATAATACAATGTTACGATATTTGGCAGGACTGATCAGATACAATATCATAAAGACCGGCAGAAACCGGAACAAAAATTCTACACTGGAAAAAAGCATAATCGGAACTCCCTTACCTGATACATAAGATATGATCCACGATAATTATTCGCGGCTTATACTAGTATATTCCACGCAGAATTTTTTTACAAGGGCGTACCTCTCTCTTTTTCGACATTTTCTGCATCATTTTTGCATCATAATTGCATCATTTTTGTATCCTGCAATTTCCGCATCGATCAGAAAAGAGACTTTCTCAGTCCCTTCGGATAGTGGTTTTTCATCTGACCGCCTGAAGCCTTGCCAAATCCCAACGGATACCCACGATAAGTCAGCAATGTCCAGCCCTTGCGCGAGTCACAGACCAGACTCTCACCACGCAGATAACGCACCGCCTCCTCCTGTGACAGCTCCAGGCTCCTGTCCGTCTCTGCCGTCGTCAGTGCAAGTGCCAATGCATGCGCCGGCTCCAGCCGGTTTTTCTTCTCCGTCGCCAGATGCAGCCCCGGACGGCGTATTTTCATCCCCTGCACCGGTATCATCTCTTCGGGCACAAGATAAAGCTGTTCCCCAAACAGCTCCACTCTTCCCCTCTGCTCCGCCAGCCAGTCCTCCCCAAGCCCCAGCTCTTTTACCAGAAACTCCTGCAGAACCTCTGCCTGCTTCTTCTGCTTCACATCCGTACGGCGGCGATCCCTGCCGCCGGAAATTCTTCCATGAGACCAGACCGAATCGGACACCGCCTCCTCTTTCCTTCCGCTCCGTCTGAGTCTGGCGATATAATGTCCTTCTCCTTTCAGGCGATGCGGCCACAAGCGCATTGTACGTTCCAGCCCTGGTGCCGGCTGCGCAGTCCATTCTTCTCTTCCCGGTGCAAAAGCGGTATCGTGAGGTACTTCTTCTATTACAAAATCATCCCGCTCTTCCACGAATCTGCTGATTACCCCTTCATTTTCATCCGGTGCAAAGGTACAGGTAGAGTAAACCAGCACACCGCCCAATCTGAGCATTTTAGCCGCCTCTCTAAGGATCATCAGCTGTCTGTCGGCACACATCTGCACATGCGCCTCGCTCCACTGCTCCACCGCCGTCTCATCCTTGCGGAACATCCCTTCCCCTGAACAGGGGGCATCCACCACAATTCTGTCAAAAAATCCCGGGAAGCGTTCTGCCATGCGCTCCGGTTCCTCATTGCACACCACACAGTTTTTGATTCCCATCCGCTCCACGTTCTGCGACAGGATTCCTGCCCTGTCAGGAATCACTTCATTGGCAACCAGCAGTCCCTCTCCCCGCATACGTCCGGCAATCTGTGTACTCTTGCCGCCCGGCGCCGCACACAGATCCAGAACGCGTTCTCCCGGCTGCGGGTCCAGAATCTGTGCCACCGCCATCGCAGACGGTTCCTGAATATAGTATAAACCCGCCTCATGCAGCACGTCTTTACCCGGATGATCCTCCGTCCCGTAATAATATCCTTCCTCCGCCCAGCTTACTTTCTCAAGAGCATAAGGCATCTGCTCCATAAATCTCTCCGCGGAGGACTTTAACGGATTCCTGCGCAGCCCATAATAACGATTTTCATCATAACTTGCCAAAAATGCATTCCATTCCGCCCCCAGAAGCCCTTCCATTCTCATACAGAATGCTTCCGGCAGCCTCCTTCTGTCCTCCATCGTTCTGCTCATTCCTTTCGTTGTACCGGTATAACCCACGACAAATATCCACAGCTAATTAATGGCTATATCAATCCTGCTCAGCTTCTCCAGCAGGATCTCCTCCTCTGTCGGAATATCCTCGGACAGTTCGATCTGCTGGCGCACCTGCCACATCTTCTTATCCACTGATGCGATCTGTTCCGCACACTCGCTCAGCTGGCGCACGATCTCCTTCTGGTTCGGAACCTCCTGCTTATACTTAAGCTGATGCTCCAGACTCGCCCAGAAATCCATGGCAATCGTCCGAATCTGCACCTCCACCGCCATATTCTTTGTCCTGTCTGAGAAAAAAACCGGTACACTGACGATCATATGATAACTGCGATAACCATTGGCCTTGGGATGCTTAATGTAATCCTTCTCCTTAAGCACCGTGATATCGTCCTGTTTTGCCAGTGCCTGAGCCAGCATGTAGATATCATCTACATAAGAACAGACCACCCGGATTCCGGCCACATCGAACAGATTCTGCTCCACATTATCCAATGTAAAGCTGAGATCCTTGCTGTCCAGCTTACGCATAATACTCGTACTGCTCTTCAAACGGGAACTGATGGACGTAATCGGGTTGCGCTGATACCGCACATTAAATTCCGAATTCAACACATCAAATTTCGTACGTACTTCTTTGATGGCACAACTGTAACGCATCCGCATTTCCTTATAATCTACCACCGTATCCACCATCTGCCGTCTTCTTTCATAAATCGACTGATCTACCTGCGGGAACACCATCATCTCCGTATGGTCAGACTCCGCACTCATTTCATCTAATGGAAAAAAGGGATTTGCAGTCATCTTTATAACCATACCTCCTTCATTCATCTTCTGTCTTATAATGTATACCAAAAAACAACAGCTTCTGCCTGTTATAATAACATGAGATTCAAAAAAACTGCTGCTTTTATCTCCTCTGTTACTATAACGCAGAAGCTGCCTGAAAACAATAAACGGAATGTAAAAATTGTATTAAGATATCAGCGCATGCTGTACTGACCATTTTTATCGCAGGAATCCAACAGATAAGGATTCTGCCTGAAAATATATGAATCAGTCTATAATCTTCTCAACCAAAAAAGTTAAAATAATTTCCGCTGCTCCCATAATTATTGAACAACTTGCTGTAGCTGCTGCTTGCCTGTGCGTCCATGCTGCGCTCTGCGGTAGTCTCCACGGAATCTGCCCACAAAGCAGCCCGGCCCGCAAAACCGCTCTTGCCGCCCCACACCTTCTCCAGAGTTGCCACATCTGTCGCCGCAAGTTTCTCTTCATCGATCACAAGCGTTCCATCCGTCTTTCTGATCACACCACAGGAAGCCAGCTCAGAGCTGTTCATACCGGTAATACTGTTTAGCTGTGACAGATAATTGTTGTCCGTTCTCGTTCCGGATTCCCGCAGATTACCAAGCATACTGTTATACTGACCTACCAGCCCCTTGATATTTGCTACAATCTCCGCATTGCTTCCACTCTCCTTCGCCTTGGCAAAGAGCGATGTCTTACTCTGGTCAGCAAGCTTATTACCGTACTCGCAGACCTGCTGCGCATGATATTTCATATTATAATATAACTTCTGTTTATCCGCTGCCGTTCCCTGTACCGTATTGGAAAAAATATTATTTTTCCGCTGCAGTCCGCTCAATATCTGCGCACTCCGATTCAATCTTCTGCCCCTGCCGGTCCGGCTCAGAGCACTCTGCAGCAATGAATAACTGCCACCGGTTCTGTTTTTTCCGCTCAACATTGCACTGGCATAATTTCTTGGAATTCTCATGTGTCGTCTCCCTTCTGTCATAACAGTTCAGCCATCAGCTTCCCTGTGGCGTAAATCTGTAATTCCCTTTACAGTAAACCTCCATTATGCTCAACCTGCCGCCTGGCAGGCCGCATGGCCATCCATGCTGTGAAAGTCGAAGACTTTCATAGTAAATATATCGTTCCTTTTCCTGAAAATTGAAGGACATTGTAATCAACCATACTGTTTTCCGTCACAAACAGCCAGCATCCCCCTGCAGCATAATTGTCAATACAAACTTCCCGGATCCCGCCTCATACTGCATTGTTCCATAATATTTCTCCACACAGCTGCGCATATTGCTCATACCCAGTCCATGCCCTTCCGTGTCTGTCTTGGTAGTCCGCAGAACGTCCACTCCTTCCGGCAGCCTTTCGCCGTCGTAAGTATTCTCCACCACGACAAAATACATTCTTCCTTTCGTATACCCCCGAAATCGGATCAGACGATCTCTTCCCTCCGGCACTTTCCGACAGGCTTCTATGGCATTATCCAGCGCGTTGTTAAGCAGGATCCCCAGATCAAAAGCTTCAATGCCAAGTTTGGCCGGAAAAAGCAGTTCTCCCTCCAACATCACACACTCCTGTGCACAGATCTGTCCTTTCCGATTAAGAATAACATCCGTTACCGGATTTCCTGTAGAAAACTGCAGTGAAAGCCTGGCAGCCGCCTTCTGCATATTCTGCAGATACCCGTACGCTTCCTGCCTGACCTGATCCGTCATCTGTCCCTCTCCGGCACTGGCACGAAACAGCTGCTCCATATCCGCCACACAGTTGTTGATGTCATGGCGCATCCCCCTGATCCCATCATACAACTGCTCCAGCTCCTTAACATGGTCCGTCATATCTGCAAGCTGTTGTTTGTAGAACAACAGGTTATTTTTCTGCGCCTCGGCCTGCACCAGTTCACTGTAGATCCTGCGGCTGAAAACAATACAGGCCAGACACAGAAGAGCGATCAACGGCACAATCACATACATGCTGCCATGTCTCTCATACAGGAACTCCACTTCTGTCCCCCGCTGCCTGTAGAAGGAAATCCGCCAGGACATATCGAAAGCCATGGTAACCATGGGTGTCAGCATCAAAAACCAAAGACCCTGTCTGCTGATCCCATCTACCGGCCCCGAAGGCGTCAGATACCTTCGGTAAGCACGCAGTATCCCATACATAAATATCAGATAGCCTATTGAATAAATCCACATACTGTAATCCTGCAAGTACACGGCAATCTTCATAAACTGCTCCAGATCCATCTCCTCCGTCATAATCAATTCATTCAGATGATCAAGCAGTCTCAACATGATAAAAGACCAGCCACTGTGCAGGATGAATTTCGTCATCTCCTGCACCGCATAAAAGACAAGCAGCAAATACAGTTTCGCAAGCCTTCTTCCCTGATAAAAAAGATCCATGGCCAGAAAACTGCAGCCCAGGACAATCACCAGCTTTATAATACTGTAACCGCTGTCCACGATATACCCGCCTGTATTTCCATAGAACAGGCTGTTAACCCATACCGAATTGGAAAGCCAGTACCCTGTCATAAATGCCTGTAAGAAAAAAAGTATCTTCCCCGCGGAACGATACTTCTCTTTCACCATAATACTGTCTCTGCATAAATATAACAAAAGTCCGGCTTTCACCAAATACTCGATCAGACCGAGTAAATCCAAAGTCATGCGGCTTCTCCCTCTATCATGCTGATCACGGCAGTTTTGCTCCCATTCATACAACGAAAACTTCTCTACTCTTTCAAATAGCTGCAATACAGCTTCACAAATTCACCGTATTTCTGTTTTGCCAGATAAATCCGGTCTCCCGATCCGACGGTGATGCTCTCATGGTCATAACCGGTGATGGCAGACAACGCCACCAGATATCCCCTGTGGCAGCGATAGAATCCTTCTCCCAGCACTTCCTGCAGATGGTTCATCCTTTCATAGTATTCCAGGCATTCCGTCTTCATATGCAGGATCACCTTACGCCCACTGTTCTCCACATAAAGAATATCTTCCACCGGTATTCTGCGGTGGCTTCCCTCCGTCTTCACCAGAAGATAACGCGGACCGCACTGCCTTTTCTCCACTTCCTGTGCGGCCCGCCTCAGAACATCCAGCATCTTATCTTCGTCAACTGGTTTCATCAAATAATGGAAAGCACCCACGTCAAAAGCATCAAACACCTGCTCCTTCACTCCCGTCACAAAGATCAGGATCACATCTGTCAGTTCCCTCAGACGCCTTGCCGTCTCCATGCCGTCCATCCCTTCCATCGCGATATCAAGCAGCACGATATCCGGGCGGTAACCCTCTTTTACCTTTTCAATCAATTTCATCCCTGAATCAAATTCACATGTCTGTGCCTGAGAAAGCTCTTTCTCAAGTAAGGTTCGAATCCTTTCTCTCCCTCTTACCTCGTCATCACAAACCGCAATATTCATGTTTCCCCTCGTATATCACCCGTACGGGCCTGCCGTCCAAAACAGCTCCGTTCCCAGCGGCGTATTCTTCGTGCCGCTTATTCTGCCGCACTATTCTGTTAGTATATCGGCACGGGTACGGCTTTTATTCCTTCTTATGTCACGAAACATGCTTTTTTTGTCACAGATCAGGTCTCCTCGTCCACGATGCTTCCCTTCAGGTCTTCTTCCAGCAGCTTCATCTTATGCAGCATATTCTTCACGTCAAACTTCACATCGGAAAGACCGCCCGTACCCATGCCGGCCTCCATGATATCGCCCAGCAGGACCGCATCCTCTCTCGACCGCTCCTCGGCCTCCCTGCGCAGTTCTTCGCGCGCTTCATTCTCCCTGTGCGTTTCTTCGATCCGCTGCTCCAGCTTCGCCGTGTCTTCTTTCCGCTCTTCGATCTTCTCTTCCTGACCGGCCTCTTCTTCCGCTTTCTCCTCGGCCTCCTCCTTCGTCTCTTCCATCTCCTCGTCCACGTGGTCCTTGGCTTCTTCCATAAGCATACCGATTATCTCCTTGCCGGCCGCTTCCATCACCTCTTCGGCTTTCTTCTGCGCCTTCTGCATCTCGTGGAATTTCAGCCGTTCCAGCCTGGTGGCACGGATCGAACCGTTATAAGCGGCGATCTGGTCTTTGATCACGTCATTTCTGGTCTCATAGGTTTTCTGATACTCATCGATCTTCAGACAGCGTTCCTGATACTCCGTTAAAGGCACACCCTCCATCTCTTTCAGCAGCGCTTCCTCTTCCTCCGACCACTCTACTTCAAGCCCGAATTTCTCCGCATCAGCCTTCCGCTGCAGGAGCTCAGCCTCTTCCTTCGTCTCGGGCGGACGACCGCTTATCTCCTTAAGCCGCGCCCGTTCTTCCTCCGTCAGTGTTACCTCATCCGGATGCCGCATGTAATCGGCTTTCTTCTGGAGCAGTTCCAGATCCTTCTGCTCTTGGGAATCCGGCGCCACATTGTACTGCTGACGCAGCTGCTCCTTCTGGGCATCTCCCTCTGCTATATACCCCAGATTCTCCACATACTCATCCTCCAGCTGTCTCAGCTTATCCCGGATATCCTGTATGTTCTGGTCGATCTTCCGGTCAACATCCCAGGCATCGCTCACCATCTTGAGCGCCTTCTGCTGCGCATACTGCTTGCGCTGGGTGATCGGATCCTTCTTAACATTCAGATCTCCCATGAAAATAGTATTTCTCTTCTGCTCTTCCTGTCCATTCCTGCCGGCCCTCTCCTGCGCTCTCGCCCGGGCACTGCTGCTGACCTGAATGACCTGATTCTCGTTCTCGTTCGCTCTGATCTGCATGAATCGTAACCTCCTTGTCCTTCATGACTGCCGTCTGTTCCATACGGGTAAAATCCTTTTCGCCCCGCTATACTATAATGAATGACATTAAAAATTTCATTTACTATACGTATTATATTGATGTTATCGGCTTTTTGTATCATTTTCTTAAGCAAAACCGCACAATTATTGTTACAGTTATCGGCCGGATGCCCTGCAGCAGGGTTCTGGGCATCGTGAACAGCAACCAATTATTCGCTTTAACGTTAACGCCGCAGCAGAACGGACCGGACTGTCCTCCCCAAGAAACGGCATTCCTCCGTGCGGCGGTATGCGACCGCATAAACCGCATTCGGCACCACCAGACAGACCAGTCCCTTGACCAGAAATCCGCCGAAATTTTCCCCCGTCATCCGGCACAACAGCCCGGTCAGTGCACCGGCTCCCACAGTCACCACAAGACGCAGAAAATAACGCGCGAAATACTCTCTGCCAGACTGCCGGAAACCGTACCGGTACAGCCCCCGCGGCTCAATCCAGAAAGGCAGCGCCACAGAACTGATCAGGGTTCCGGCGAGAATGCCCACGATTCCCCACCTCTGTGCCAGAATCACGGAAACGACAAGATTGACTATGGCTTCCAGGATCGACTTGTAGCGTTCGTCCCAGAACAGCCCCATGGCGCTTCTGGTCTTTGCCACCGGAATGCGCATACTGTTCACATAGAAATTAACGACGATCAATATCACCGCCGGCCGGGGCAGCAGATAATCCTCACCCAGCCAGAGCGTGATAAAAGGGTCAAAAAGCCACAGCAGACAGATACTCAGCCAGCCAAACAGCCACGCCCCGAAGAAATCCAGCCGCCTGAATGCCTCTCTTTTCGCCTCTTCCGTCTCCGTGGCGACCAGACTGCCCAGCGCAGGGGTAAGCGCATTAAACAGCGCACCTGTCATCAGATTTAAGAACCCCCGGATCATCACATAATTAGAATACAGTCCGGTGGTGATGATGCCCACAAACTTGGAGATCAGAATGTTGTCCGTGCTGAACACCGCCGCTGCTCCCACACGGTTTAAGATCATGGCGCTCACATTGCGCCGGATATCCTGCAGGATCTCCCCCGGCAGCGGGCGCACCTCCTTTTCCCGCAGATACGGATAAAGCCTGTCCGCCTTCACCGCAACGGCCACATTCTGCAGCACCGTGCCGGCCACCAGAATACAGAGATAGTACAGATAATTGCCGCTCACCACCAGCACCACGATCTGCACCACATTGACAAGCAGCGTCAGCCCGGCACGGATCATGGTGTCGATATACTTCTTCTGATATACAAACAACAGTGTGGATTTATAGGTAAAAAAATAAGCCACGCCGGTATTGAGCACATTCAGCAGATAAATCAGCGGAATATACGGAATATCCTCGGGCATCTCCTTGACGAAAAAATCAAGAAAGGGCGTAAGACCGGCTCCCACCGTCAGGACCGTCACCCCCACAATCTGATAGACACGGCGGTACAGCCGGATCAGCGATTTGATCAGCTCCCGGTCTCCCTCGGCCGCCGGGCGGTAGAGACTGTACGTAATGGAGACGGAAAATCCCAGCTCCGCCAGAGACAGCACCGCCAGAATATCGGTGAACAGGCCGTCCAGCCCCAGATACTCTTTCCCCAGGATCTGTACGAACACGTAACGGGATACAAACTTAAACACTGCCAGCATGAACTCGCTGAGCATGGAAAAGGTTACATTTTTGACTGTATTTTCAGTTCTGTCCATCCACATCACCACTCCGCTTCCACTTCTTTAACTGCCTGTAAACAACGGCCATGCACCAGAATGCCGCCGTATTTCCATACAACAGCAGCTGCGCCGTCACCCCCTTACCATGCGGGCAGAGCCGCAGAGCATTCAGGCTGAAATGTCGTCTGCAGTGCCGGCGAAACCGCCGCAGATAACCGAAAAGATCTTTCTGCGCACTGCCCGCCTCCACAGCCTGCATCCCCAGACGCACGGCCGTATCCAGCGCCAGCTGTGCAAAGCCGTCCGCCGTCTCCGGTAAGTTATGCTGCGCATCCTCACAGATATGATCCAGCACCGCAAGAACCGTACACCGTCTCTCATCAATGCCGTTGTTGATCAGACTGCCCGCCCTGTATACATAGTGATACAGCCTGTCCGGCACGTAACTGATGCAGCTGGTCTCTCCCAGAATCTGATAGAAAAAAAGCAGATCTTCGCAGCACAGAGCGCGGCTGTCAAAGGGATACTTTTTTACAAGCGCCGCCGGATAGAGCTTTCCCCATGCCGTCCACAGAAAAGGGCTTCGTCCGGCCATCGCACAGACCGCCTCCGTCCTTTGATAGACGCGGGCAGGCTCCTGCCCCGTCCCTAACCCGTCGGTGCCGCAGATGCTCACTTCCGCTCCGCTTTCTGCCAGCGCATCATAGAGCTTTTGCAGCAGCCGGGGTTCCACATAGTCATCGGAATCTATGAAGGTGATAAACTCTCCCTGGGCCCTGCGCACGCCTTCATTTCTGGCGGCTGATATCCCGCTGTTCTGTGGCAGATGCACCACCTGAAGCCACTCTGCAGAGGCCGCCCACTCGTCGCAGAGGCGGCCGCCACCGTCCGTAGAGGCGTCGTCTACAAGAATGACTTCTTTATTGGGATAAGTCTGTGCCGCTATGGAAGCCAGGCACTTCTCCAGATATGGCTTCACGTTGTAGACCGGCACGATGATGCTGATCAATGGTGTATGTTGTCTCATAGTTCCCCGGCTCTCCTGCTGGTTTTGGCATTGCTTTCCCTGTTCTGACACTGCTTTCCTTGTTCTGACACTGCTTTCCTTGTTCTGGCACTGCTTTCCCTGTTTTGACACTGCTTTCCCTGTTTTAACAGCTTTTTGCTTCTTTGAAGAAGCTGTCCTTCCTATTTTCTCAACCACCGTTTAACATATTTGTAAAGGGACGCCATCCCCCAGAAGAGCGGCACACTGGCATGCAGCGTGCGCACTGCCACCCTGCTTTTTCTCTCCGGTAAAAGCTGCAGCGCCTTCCGGTCATAATGCCGTCTGATATGGCTCTGGAGTCTTTTCAGCAGGGAGAAGATCTGCCGCTTCTCCGCGTCCGACTCTACCGTCAGCATGGCCCAGCGGGAATCTACATCCAGCGACAGCCGCCGGAAATACAATGCCGCTTCCGGGAAGCGCTCTCCCGCATGGTCGCAGACATGATCATGGACCTTCAGCGCCGTCAGCTTCCTGACGCTCACGCCGCTGTGTACCTGGCTGTCTTCCCGGTCGTTATTATAATGATAGAGAATATCCGGTACATAACTGACACGCCCCACGTGCTGAAACAGTTCATACAGAAACAGAATATCCTCACTGTAATAAATCCGCTCATCGAACAGGCAGGCCTTCACAGGAGCCGCCGCATAGAGCTTCGCCCAGGGCACATAATTAAAGGGAATCTCCCTGGCCATGCACACGATCGCTTCCTCTCCGGAAAAGACGCCCGCCGGACCTCCCGCCAGTCTGATGCCGTCAGCCCCGCAGACACTGACATCCGCCTCCGCCTCCCGCAGACTCGCATAAAGTCTGTCCAGGAGATCCGGCTCCACCCGGTCGTCCGCATCTACAAAACAAAGATACGCACCGGCCGCCCTGCGGATCCCCTCATTCCTGGCCGCGGAGGGCCCTCTGTTTTCCGCAAAGTGTACCACCTGCAGCCTCGCTTCCGACTCTGCACAGGCATCGCAGAGTTGTCCGCTCCCGTCCGTAGACGCATCATCCACCGCAATGATCTCCAGCTCCGGATAGTTCTGCGCCGCTATGGAGTCAAGACACCGCCTTATATAAGGCGCCACATTATAAACCGGCACGATCACACTGATCAACGGACTCTTTTTCTCCATATCGCTCTCTCCTTAGCCATTTCATTGATTCAACAGCAATCACTTGAGAAAATGTCTCAGACATCCCCCACCATCTTATAATACGCTCCCAGCTTCTCATGCATCCGTCGCACTCCGAAAGTCTCTTCCGCTTTCCGCCGGTTCTCTACAGACATCTTCTGCAGCGCGTCCACATTCCCGCTGCACGCAAGCATCGCTTCCGCCAGCCCTTCCACGTCGCCCGGCTCCAGCAGAATCCCGTTCTCTTCGCCAATCACTTCCGGAATCGCACCCACCGTCGTACTGATGATGGCTTTGCCCGCCGCCATGCCCTCCAGCACAGCCATGGGCAATCCTTCATAATAAGAAGGCAGCACCAAAACCGCCGCCTTTTTCAAATATTTAAGCTTCTGCGTCTCTCCGATCCAGCCGGGCACACTGATATACCGCTCCAGCCCTTTTTCTGCCACCAGCGCCCGCACCTTGTCCACTTCGCCGTCGCCTGCGATGCAGACGGTCAGTTCCGGATTCTTCCGGCAGGCGATCTCCACCGCATCGATCAGGTCGTAGACCCCTTTGCGGCTGCCCAGTCTCCCCAGCATCAGGAAAGAATGCCGGCAGGCGGAGACATCCGTCACCGCCGCCCGGAACTTTACCGTATCTACCCCGTTATACAGCGTCCTGCACGTGTCAATGCAAAAGCGCGCCTCCAGTTCTCTTTTCCAACTCTCCGACAGCGCCAGCACCAGATCCGCCCGCTGCAGAAATCTGTCCACCACCCGTCTGCCCAGAGATCCCAGCCCGTCATAAAAGGTCAGATACTCCGCCCCGTGAATATGCACGATCACCTTCCTGCCTGTCCTTTTTGCCCACCACAGATAGAAATGCTTGCGGAAGGTACTGCCCCGCTCCGCGGTGTGGAGATGAAACAGATCATACCTGCGGCTGCACAGCATGAAACGCAGGCAGCCCCAGAATGTGTACACAAGCCGGACAGCCAGCGGGCCGTCTATGTAAGAAGCAAACGTGTCAATCTCAAATTCGTCTTTTAGCAGCTCACTCTCCCGGATCTCCCGGATGACTGCCGACATCCCGCCTCTGGCCCGCGTCTCGCTGGGGCCGATCACCAGTATCTTCATCATGCCATAACCACTTTCCACCGCCCGAAACATCGGCGATATTGCTGCCGGCCATTTCCGCTGCGTTACAGCGACTGCAGAAATTCATCCACAGAGGCCACAAACTGTTCCGTATTAGACTGATAACCGCCGAATTTGCGTGTCTTTGCCATCCGCAGCAGATAGGGCAGATCGTCCACATTCATGCAGGCGCTGATCAGGTTCCGCGCGTGAAACTGTTCCATCAACTGCTGCTGGTGTCCGTCCACATGCTCCCCAAGCTCTGCCCTGCGCGGCACCACGATCACCTTCTTGCCCCGCTTCACCGCATCCACCACGATCCCCACGCCGCCGTGCGTGATCAGGATACTGCATTTCTCCACCATCTCCGCAAATTTATCCCGGTCGTAGAACTGCTGATAGTGGCAGTGCCTCGGTTCAAAGGTACTGTTGCCGGTCTGCATATAGACCTCTTCGGTAAGCATATGCTCCCCTGCCATCTGGTCCACCTTTGTAAGCAGACGGTCAAAAGAGAACTTCTGCGATCCCACCGTCACAAATATCATCTTCACACCCCTGCCTTTCTTTTCCTGCTTTAGTATAATCCACAATAATTATCGTGGATTATACTAGTAAACGCCGCCCCGGTATATAGCCTTTGGATAATATTCCTGCATCTCCGGCCACTGGACATAGAAGCGGTTCGCAAACCGGTACATCAGCCTGCCCGTCTGGCTGGGCGTCCTGACATTGGCAAAGGATTCGATATACACCAGCTTCTTCCCGAATATCCTGCACAGCAGACATAAGGGAATCGTCGCCAGAACGCCGGTGCTGATTACCACATCCGGCCACTCGATCACGAATATTTTCAACGAGCGGAACGCATTGACGATCAGCCGACGCATACACGATTTCTCTCTGCGGTTCACCTGCTGCAGATAATAGCATCTGATCCCCGGCACCGCGATCTCATAGGCAGTCTTCTCCGTGACGATAAAGCTGTCATAGCGTTCCATCAGGGGGCGAAGCATCAAAAGCTCTTCCAAATGACCGCCCGAGGACGAAGCAAAACAGATTTTCTTATTCTCTTTTTTCACTTTTGACCATCTCCCGGATTCCTGATTCATATTTTTAGTTTTCGGTCTTTCCTCCATACCGAAGAGACTTTCAATCTTCCCACCTGGAGCGGTGTTTCACAAGCTCATTTTCCGCCAGTGCATCCAGGTTACACGACATGGGAACCAGCGCACAGGCAATCATGGTATATGGATAGTAGATCGTGTTGTCCGTGGCAAACAGGGTAAAGCAATAGATACCGACGCCGAGAAATACACACCCTGCACTCTTACCGCCCTGTTTAAACCAATAACGCAGCCGTACCATCAGCCAACTCCAGATCCAGATCCAATAACCGACGAAACCGATATTCAGATACATCCGCAGGAAATCATTATGGATCGGCATGAGGGTGCGCTGCGGAATCTTAAAGCGTTCTCCCGAGGCCCAGTCCACATACCGCTCAAAACCGGTGCCTTTCCCCATATAAGTTATGCTGATATCGTAGTAGGGCTCCAGATTCATGAACATCGCCACCCGCCCCTTGGTATCAATCCCGAAGTGGGCTTCCAGATACTGAAAAAGACCGTATCGGATCCCTACAATATACATGAAACTGATAAATAACATCCCCAGACCGATGACAAGTGCCGTCTGTCTGGCAGCCTTCTCCGGCAAAAGCTGTACGATCCACACCACAAGAACACTAAGGATCACAGCCAGAATGGCAGTCCTTTTTAACCCGATCACAAACAGCAGAGACGACGCCAGCATCCAGAGCGGCCAATGAGCAACCTCCTTCCGTTTCAGCAGCAGATAGATCAGAAAAGGCCCGAAAGCAAATGTCAGATCGTTGATCTCCAGCGCCTCCATCAAGGGCCCGGTCTCCACACTGAAAGTCACGATCAACGTGTAAAACTCCGCCATAAAGGCGCCCACACCGCCTTCCCAGACCACCACCAGCACTCTGCCAAAGTTGGCCAGACACATGGAGCCAAGACAGTACCAGAGCCCGCGGCTGCCGAACAGGTACAGCGTAGCCGTCGCCACCAGCACCGACGAGATCTGCGGTATGATCATCCCCGTGCCGTTGGCGATCATAATACTGTCCGCACTGGACATGACCCAGATCAGAGCTGAAAAGAAAAAAGGAATCGCACAGGGCACAAGCTGTACCAACGTGTGGCGCACGAGAATAATCGTGCGCCCCGGTCGTACCGTCACAATAAAGTTTATCAGCGCCAGAAACAGAATGCCCACCACACAGGGATTCTTCAAGCTGAATTCCACGCCGCCTATCAAAAAGTATGTGTCCTGCAAAAAGAACATCGCAGTTGCCAGTATCATATAAATGATCGCGACCAAACCCTATTCCTCCCCACTTTTGTAACCGTACTTCTCTAATTTATGTCTGTAACCGTAAGTCACATAACATCATTTCCACCACGAACCGAATAACGCATCAGACTGTCACAGTCCCGGTCGTTTCCTGTTCTTTTGTACGCGCAGCACTTACCCGCTTCATGGCAATGGAGAGAAGTTCACGGATATAGTAACACTTCTCCTCACCCGCACAGGCAAACCCATTCTGCAATTCTATTTTGTAACCGCATTCCTCACTTTTCTGTGCGAAGACTACACCGATCTGGAACAGAGCGGCATTTACCTGTTCCTGCTCCAGATTCTCTGCAAAGATCAGATACTGTCCTGCTCCGTTATTACCCACAAACATTTTGTCAGAAGGCGCAAAGACAGACGTCAGTATGTTCACGAAATCCTTGATCATCCGGTCTCCGGCCTCTCTGCCCAGACGGGCGTTCTCCGTCTGCAGGTTGGCAAGTTTAAACACAATACAGGCAAAGCTCTCCGGAATCGGCCGACTCTCCCGCACCGTGATAAACTGGTCGCACTTCGCCCGGTTGGGCAGGCCGTCCACCTTGCTTGTAAAAGCATAGTATTCGATGAAATCCTCAATCCGGCCGAAAAGCGCCGCCCCGGCACAGCCCAGCACACCGAAGATCACCACAATCAACACCGCAAATATAAAGATAGGGAACCGCTCTGTCACCCGCACACTGGATAACATCACGATATTGCTTGCCCCCAGATACTCATTGTACTCATCGTTTGTCTCGTAGTAGACCGTCTGCAGTTCATTGATCCGATCTGCCAGCTTTTCGATCTTCTCCTGAATCTCCTGCTGTGCCTGTTCCGAAGAAACCGACGGTGCTCCGGTAAATACACTGATCACATAATTATTGTAGTCTCTGTCGATCAGATTGTGCTCATAGAGCGTACGGTCTTCTATGTACTTCATCAAAAGAATATCATACTCCGCCGTCCGGTCCACTGGATCCCAATTGCCGTCGTCATCCCGGTTCCAGTCGTCGTAGACATCCGGCAGCACATTATTCTGCAGCAGGCTTCCCTGACTCTCTTCCTCCGTTCCATCCTCAGAAACCGTCGTCGTATTGCTGGAAAACTCTCCCATGGCATTCTCATAGGAGGTAATGATCCCACGGATCTTCTCGATCTCGAAAGAAGCAGCGTTGTTGGAAATTTCCAGATTGTTGTTGCGGTTTCGATATTTGTTCAGAAGCAGTTCCCTGTCTTTGGTGATCCGCCCTTCCAGAATCTCAGAGAGCAGTTCCCGTACTTCCACATCTCTGATAAATTCGAATTCATCCAGCAGATCCTGGAAACTGCATCCTGTTCTGCTGGAACGAAAATCGGCATTCCAGCCGTTCTTGTCAGTCAAATGTTCCACGATATTGTCCAGCGTCTCGTCCATGACCTCCGCCATCTCCAGATAATCATAGCCTTTAGACGTAATGTCACTGACCGGATTGGCGGCCAGCGAAGTGTTCACATGGTTTTTTCCATAGTATTCCGCATATTCCTGCAGGATCTGGTTCAAAACCATGCGGGGATACTCTTTGCCGCTCCCTACACCGCAGTTGAAAGAAACCACAAACCGGGTCGGCCATATCTCATAGTCCTCATCTCCGTTATCCAGCTTGGCCTGCTGCACCAAAAGATCCTCCTCCGTAATTACCGGTTCCACCTGGATATTCATGCGGATATCATCCGTAGTAGCCTCCGTGTATTCAATCCCCAGCGCCTTCATAGCCTGGCTCACCAGATTGGTGGCATAGATCTCCGTTGTATCGATATCACTTCCGTCCGGAGAAAGCCCCTCTTCAGCACGGGAACCGGTATACTCAATTACCGTGACAGCCGTGTACTGTTGTATGTAAAGCTGTGCAATCAGAAAAAACGCCACACCCGCCAGGATCGAAACACTTATGATCGCCGTACGGTATTTTTTCAAATAGCGGAAAACATCAAGTTCTTTCATACCTCTTCCCCCTTTCTCCTGTTCTTTTTCTCATCTTTCTTTTCCTGCTTCTCCCGTTTACGATATTCCTGCTTATTCTTCCGGTATTCCTTTCTGGCCAGCTTCTGTGCTCTGCGCTCAACCGCCTGACTGCCGATACACTCCGCATAATAAGGCTGCAGTACCGCCAGCCCGATCCATACCGCCACATAGAGCATCGTGATCAAAAGTGCCTTTATAACATTGCCGGGCACGGAAGGTGTGGAAAAGGAAACCTGGATGTAACCGTCCCGCTTCACTCTCACGTAAGCGTCGCAAAGCTCCCGGCACTGCGCCGCCAGGTTCTTAAGCTCTGCGTTCAGTTCCCCGATCCGCTCGTCTGCCTGCGCGTAGATATCGTCGGATGCTCCCGATCTGCCCACCTGTCCAGACGCGTAAGTATTATGCTCCATCTCCTCCACCAGTTCCGTAGCCGATTCCAGAAACTCTTTGGCCTCATCCGCAAAGTAGTCCACACCCACCTTTGTTCTAGACATATAGAATTCCTGATCCGTGTCATAAGTAGGGATCAGCACAAATCTGGTCATAAAGGCATTGTACATATTGATGGCCTCTATGCGCACATCATGAGCCGCCATATCCTTCTTTTGATCCGTATCCAGCAGACGATTCGCATACTGCATGCGGGACTGATATGTATTTCTATGTCTGGAAAGCCCTTTCTCCAATATAAATGCCTCATAGCGTTCCAGCTCGATCTCAATAAAATTATCAATCTTCTGACTCAGAGAAGGGAAGGTCTCCCCACTGCCCTCCGCCCGGAAACTGCTGCTCTCACTGCTGTAACCGGGCAGATAGTTTTTCAACTTATAGGCCTGCATCTGCAGGTAGTTCTTCACATCCAGATATTCCATGCCCTCCAGTTCCTCGAAGGACAGATCCAGCACCTTGTCATTCTCCGCATAATTGTTTGTAAAATCCTCCCAGTATACATCCGCCAGGAAATTGAGCACTTCCTTCGGCGTTGTTCCATACAGGGATACCCGTTCCGAACAGTGAACCCAGTATTCCGTGGAGATCTTCAATGCCGATTCCTGGGTGACATCCAGTTTCTCCGCATCTAACGGCGTAGAAATCGTCAGAAAATCTGCCAGCTGGTCTGCACCGAGCGAAAGGCCGCCCCGCCTGACCACTTTCTCCAGGATCCGGTCCGAAAGGATGACGGACTCATTGAACCGGGTGGAATTCGGATTCTGGCCTCTGGCCGCCTCCTCATAATTGAACACCATCAGCATACTCGGCGCATACAGCTGTGTCGCCATCTGGCCCGCAAAGCCAAACACAAAGACCAGGATTCCCCACACCGCAAGCTTCCTGCGCTTCCCGTTCAGCCCACCCATGGCTCCCCGGAATCCAAAGACCGGCAGTTTTGATTTGATCATAAAAAACTGTCGGGCCAAAATTATGTACAGAAATACCAGACACAACATCATCACCGGTATTATAAAACTCACAAGAATCATATCGCATTCACTCCTTTATCGTTCCGTTTCCTGTCGGCCGTTGATATCGATAACAGCCAGCTCCGGCCGGTTATTAACCCTGGGAAAACCGCTGTGATCTTCCATCCCTCTGGAAACAAAAATTGTGCTGCGGGGCAGACTGTACATACCGCCGCTGTATTTTGGCAGAAATCCCACATCCCCATGGTAAAGTCCCTCCAGGATCGGAAGCCGCACCAGACCGCCGTGATAATGCCCACAGATGCCAAGATCGATCTCCGTATCCGCGAGCGCATCATAATAGAGGCCGGGATAATGGGCAATCAGCAGCTTAAAATCACTGCTCTTCTCATATTCTTCGATAAACTCGACACCATATTCCTCAAAGCCCTCCGGCGCAGTAGTCAGTCCCCCGATCAGAAACGGTGTCTTGTGGATCGTCACCTCTTCCGCCCGGTTCACCAGCACATGAACTCCTCTCTCCATAAGCAGACTCTCCAGTGGACTGCCCTTTTCGTAGAAAAGATGGTTCTCATGATTGCCCGGCCCGTAGTAAACAGGCGCCACCTTTAACAGCTCGTCACACAGATGCAGGATCACATCCAGATCATCCTCATAGGCGTTGACCATATCCCCCGCCATAATAATCAGATCCGGCTCCAGTGAACTGATCTGCCGTATCAGTGTCGTGTTATCCGTTCCGAACTCCCTGTTATGCAGATCCGACAGCACCACCAGTCTGGTATTATCCGTCCCCAGTATCTTTGGGGAATACAGATGATGGAAAGTCACCTCCAGCTCATCCGACAACAGATAACGTCCCAGTATAAATACCCCCACCACAACAAAAAGCGCCAACAACACCCGCTTTACCACCTTTTTCCAATGCCCTCTCCTGATTCCTTTATACGCAGCAACAATCATTTTCCTGCACCACACCTCAAACCCTTTCTCTTTTGCTTTCCAGCCTGTTACATAGCCTTCCCCCGGTTTCTTTTCCCGCTTCCACATACCTGCCCCCATTTCCATCCGGTACGGAGTACCAGACACAAACGATCCGTTTTCATCCCCATGCAAACGCTGCACAAAAAGAGGGCACGAATACGGGATACACACATGCCGCCAACCCTATACCCTCCATCCAGTGATCCGTTGTTCTTCTTCCAGTATATTCTGATAAGTCTGCTCGATCAAAACCGCCACATTCGCCTGAATCTCTTCACAAGTCTCCCGATACATCTTCCACAGACAGCTCGGCGTCACCTTCTCCTCGTCCACCCTCGCATCACGGCTTACCAAACCAACAAAATAATTCACATTGGATCGCGCCATGGGAACACCTTCCGCCGTACCAAATACCGGCCCGCATTTGATCCCCTCACGATGGGTATAATCCAGCAGCTCTTCCCGCAGTCCTACCGGCAGGCGCAGCACTCTTTTCCGGCCAGTGACGGAAGCCTCCAGTTCCACCTTTCCCTTCGTCACTGCCTCCACCGTGAGCTGCGGCAGCTCCTGAATCCGCATGCCGGCCCCGCCCAGCGTCTTGATCAGCAGATATGTCTTCTCCTTCTCCAGCTGCTTCGCCGCAGACAGAAGTCGCAGATACTCAGTACGGCTCAACCTGGGCTGTACTTTTACCTTTTCTCTCTCAAAATCCTCCATCTGCCACTCCCGCCGCCCTAAATAGCGAAGGAAACTGTTCCATATTGATATACGTGTATTCACCGTCGCCGGCTGCAGCCCCTGCTTTTCCAGACAGACTTTCCATTCTGATCCCGTCTGTTCCCTGATGCACTTATCCTCCGGCAGATAACGATACAGTTCCAGCAATGTTCGACGATAATTCTGCAGGGACGATGCTTTCCTTCCCTTCTCCTTCTGATCCGCCAGAAAAGCCTCGATTGTTTCCGGACTGATCTTTTCTTCTTTCCGTACGGACATATGATGAACTCCTTTCAGAAATCAGAAATTGACAGAATCAATATTCTGTCTATAAAATATATGAATCTTTTATAAATATAGCACATAATATTTGTAGTTTGCAATAAATTTCTATATTTTCAGACGCAAAAAAGAGAAGCGCAAAAGATATGTTGCGTTTCGATTTCTTTATATCCTCTATTTTGATTTATGATTTTAGTTCTGTTTAAATTCTGACGTAAATTCCACGGGTTGTTAGAACAAATTGTAAAAAAAGCAGGTTTTGATAGACAGAATATTGATTCTGTCTACAGAATCAATCCCGTCTGTTCCAGCTGCCGCACATGATCCTGTCCTGCAGTCAGCAGATAGATCCTCGTTGTTTCCACACTGCTGTGTCCCAGTACATCGGCCAGTTTCACGATATCTCTGCAGATTTTATAGAAAGTCGTGGCAAACAGATGTCTGAGATTGTGCGGAAACACTTTCGAACTTTCCACACCGGCCTCCCGGCACAGTTCTTTCATCTCCCGCCAGATCTGCCTTCTGGACAGCCCTCTTCCGTTTTTCGTGACAAAGATCTCCCCTCTGTCTTTTCCCTGCTTCTCCGCAAACTTAAGCAGCTTTCGGCACAATTTATCCGGCAGCAGAATCACCCGGATCTTGCCTTTCAGGGCAATCTCCGCCCGGCCTGCTCTGGCTGCTTCCACCGTAATATAGGGAAGCTCGCTGACCCGGATCCCGGCCGAACAGATGGTCTCCATCAACAGCTCCAGCCTTTCCTTTCCCGCTCTGCGGGCAGCGTCCAGCAGACGCGCATACTCCGCCCGGGTCAGCTCCTTCGACTGCTGCCTGAACATCTGCCTCTGGATGCGCAGAAATTTCACCCGGCATTCCTCCCAGCCAAGAAACCGGAAAAAGCTGTTCAGCGCCGACAGCTTGCCGTTTACCGTGCCGGGAGCATATCCCTCCTTCTGCAGATTCCCCTTCCATTCCAGAACAGTCTCCTTCGTGACCGCTCTTTCCCGCAGCCACAGGAAAAAGGCGTGTACTTCCCGGCTGTACTTCTCGATGGTAGCCGTCTCCCGCTCCTCCGCCCGCAGAAACTGCGAAAACGCTGTTATTGCCTCCTGTGTCACAAAATGTTCCTTCATCTCTTTTCCTCCGTACCTTCGGACGGCCCATTCCTGCTGCCTGTTCCGGTTTTTCTTCGCCGCATCATGCTGCCGCACGATAACGATAATAAGCCACCCGTCCGCAAAAGACGACAGTGGCTTATCCATTTTCTCATATTCCGATGACTCCTGCCAGCATAGAACCTGCTAAGAAACTACGTCTCGTAACAATCCAGCTTCGGCATCCATGTCCTGTATATCCTTCAATAATTCTGGAAATCCTGGAAATCCTGAAAATCCTGATTCGTCTGACCGGCCTGATACTGTTGTGCATTCTGATAAGACCGGCCGCGGCCTCCGAATGTAATCTCCTTAAGCGCCACATAAAGCTCCGCATCTGTCATACAGACATAAGGAAACACATAGAAAATCGCCAGAATACCGCAGGTAAATGCGCTTAATATATTCCATCCAATAAAAGACAAATCCAGCACAAAAGCCTCCCATTTATTACCGTCCATCATCTGCTTACTGACAGCAAACGCTTCCCTGGAATCAATACCCGGATTTTCCGCCAGTATATAAGGGATCATGCGGTATTCGTAACCTTTGATAATACCAGGAATGATAAAGAGCAGTGTCCAGAGAGAAGTAAACAGCCCTCTCATAAACATCGTTTTAACTACATTCATGTAGCCGTTGGAAAAAGCATAACCCAGCTCTCCCAGTTCTGCCTTCTGGTAGTGGCTCACAACAAAAAATCTCTGTGCCCCCACATGCAGTGGATTAAATAAAAACAGCCTCAATGCCAGCCCAAACACCATGGCTGCCAGAAAAACCCCCATAAAGGCTAACAGGAAAGTCGTAAGCTGCGGCATATGAACCGAACCGTCGGATGAATACATCCTTCCTGTCGAATTAGAGTAGGATACACTGCCGCCTGTCCCTCCACCGCCCAATAACAGCACCAGTGAGACCAATACCATCTTCCAGTAGTTATACTTAAAAAATTTCTTTGCGTTCTCTTTCAACTCCGCTCTCGTCCACATACAAATTCTCCTCTCACCCAAATCACTATACTTTACTTTAATATATTATGGATGATATTGCAAGACCCAGCTCAAAACGTGACCGTGACCGTTGTTCCCTCCCCCGGTTCGCTCACAAGCGTCAGCCCGGCGCGGTGCACGGCCACGATATGCTTTACGATGGCCAGTCCCAGCCCCGTGCCGCCGGTAGACTTCGAGCGGCTTTTATCCACTCTGTAGAACCGCTCGAAGATCCGCTCCTGACATTCTTTCGGAATACCGATCCCCGTATCCTGCACCCGCAGTGTCCGCCTGCCATCCACATCCTCTACGCTGACCACGACCAAACCCCCGGCGTTGTTATAGCTGATGGCGTTGTCGCACAGATTATAAAGCAGCTCTTCCAGCATCTGCCTGTCTCCCTGCACCATGGTGCTGCCGCCCTCCAGCCGCAGATCAACCTCCCGCTCTTTTGCCCGCAGCTGCAGCATCTCTACGCAGTCTCCTGCGACCTCATACAGGTCGATCTGTTCAAAAGGAATTTCCCGGTCCTGCACGTCCAGCTCCGACAGACGGATGGTGTCATTGATCAGCATCAAAAGCCGGTTGGCGTTCCTGCGGATCTCCGAGGCAAACCTGACCGCATCCTGCCCCGCGGCCATCCCGTTCTCGATCAGCTCCGCATAACCGGAAATAGCCGTCAGCGGCGTCTTCAGCTCATGGGATACATTGGCGCTGAACTCCTGCCGCATATTTGCATTACGGACGATGGCGTCATGCTGTGTCCTGATGGTCTTTGCAAAAGGCAAAAGCTCCACGTAAATCTCTTTTTCCCCGATATGATCCATATGATCCATATCTTCCACCAGCCTGCCGATCGGCGCCACCAGACTGGCCGTGAGATAACGGGACAGAAAAACACACAGCGCCAGAATCGCACAGACCGCCGCCAGAATTGCCGGCAACGACCGGTAGAGGATACTCCAGATGCTGTGGGATTCTCTGGCCACCCGCAGCACATTGCCGTCCGGCAAAAGGATCGTATAGTAAAAGGTGCTCCGCTGCATGGTGGAAGACTGTCTGACAGACCTGCCCTCTCCCTCCCGCAGCGCTTCCGCCACCTCCGGCCGCCCCGCATGATTGTCCATCCCGCCTATATCCGCATTGCTGTCATAGAGCACTGCGCCTTCCGGTGTGATCACGGTGGCGCGGACATTTTCCTTTCCATGGCTGTAGCGGTCAATGTAAGCGTAATCTTTCACTGCAGCCGCATCCGATCCGGCATCCGGCATATAATCTGCGGCCATATCCGATATGCCATCCGGTATTTCATCTGCAGCCATGTCCGATATGACACCCTGCATTTCATCTGCAGCCATTGTCCCGCCGTCAGCCAGCGCCTGGGCATAGATCCTCAGATCCTCCATCACCTGCGCCTGAAAAAGGCGGTAGAACACCACCGCCATCAGCAACAGCGTAATCACGATCGCCATCGACGACAAAAACATAAGCTGCCTGTTGATCTTTTTCTTCATGAACGCCCCCATAAGTCCGCTTCGACACAAACGCCCGCAAAAAGCCACGTTCCCGCCTTACGGCTTCTGCACCGATCTTCTGCACCAGTCTGCTACACCGATCCGTCATTCTCCAGAAAATAGCCCACGCTGCGCACGGTCCTGATCATGCCGCCCGCCTCTCCCAGCTTCTGCCTGAGCGTCTTGATATGCATGTCCAGCGTTCTGGATTCCCCCTGAAAATCACTTCCCCACACATGGTTCAGGATTTCCTCTCTTGTCGTCACGATCCCTGCCCGCTGCATCAAGAGCCGCAGCAGTTCATATTCCTTATAAGTCAGTTCGCAGAGCACACCGTCCACATACACGGCATGTCGTTCCCCGTCCAGAAGGATCTTCCCGATGGTCAGGGATTTCTCCCCCTTATCCTCCCCGCTCCTGCGCAGCAGGGCCCGCACTCTGGAGATCAGCTCCATCACGCCAAAGGGCTTCGTGATATAATCGTCCGCCCCCATATCGAGCCCCCGCACCTTGTCAAGCTCCGTTGTCTTGGCCGTGACAAGGATGATCGGCACATGCCTGGTCCGCGGATCCTCGCGCAGCCTCTTCGTCACTGCCAGCCCGCTCTCATCGGGCAGCATAATATCCAGCAGCACCAGACACGGCACCCGCTCCCGCACCGCCCGGTAGAAATCCGCCCCGTTCTCATACACCTGCACATCGTAGCCGCTGTTTTTTAGCGCGAAACTCTCAATCTCGCTGATATCCCTGTCGTCCTCCACCACATAGATCAATCCCATGTCCAAACACCCCGATATCTCTGTTCTTTACCCTTTTTTATAGATTACGTATAACTTATATTTCTAATGTTGTTAACTATATGTTATCACATTTTACTATGAAAGTCTCTGACTTTCATAGCATGGATGGCCATGCGGCCCGCCAAACGGCAGGCTGAGCATGATGTAAGTTTACTATGAAAGTCTTCGACTTTCACAGTATGGACGGCCATGCGGCCCGCCCGACGGCAGGCTGAGCATGATGGGGGTTACTATAATTCTACTTTTCTGAGATAATAACCAAACTCACCCGCTCTGGCAGTTCCTCCCGGACACTCAAAAGCTTCAAAACCAAACATCAGGGCAACCATTTTCTCCCGCTCATAAAAGACGCCTGGTACACCAAGATAATAGTCCTGTTCCTTACCCAGAATCACATAGCGGTAATTATAAAATCCATGCAGCAGAAAACTGTTATTCACCAGGTGTTGGTATTTTGACTGCAGAATAATAAAGTCTTTCGGCTCCAGCTTCACATAAACCCGTTCGTCACCGTAAGGGTGAATCTTCTCATAACTGTCCAGAATCTGTTCCCACTTGTCCTCTTTCAAACTGTAAGCCGTTGTACTCTCCTGCAATAATCTTTGATCGACAACATTCCCCGTGACGTTTGAACGCTGCAGTTCTTCGGTTATGACGATCGTCTTTTGCTTATTACGCACCATACGGTCTGCTTTGTCCATATCCTGCACACCATTTGGATTCCCTGTATATACACTTTCTGCTCTGCTGCTTTCAACTTCACCTCCCTGTTTATCCACACTTTCTCTACGGAATCTGTTTTCCGAAAAACTCTGTATGCTCTGACTGCCATCATCATGATCCGGCCAGTCTGTGTATGTACTTCCTGAATCCTCTAAAGCCTGTTCCCTGCTTTTATTCTGCATTACCGGTATGAACTGCACCGTATTATGCGGCTTACCCTGCTGCATATTCTGCTGCACGGATTCCTGCGCACTCCTCTGTGTATTCTGCTGCCGATTATACTGCATGGGTTCCTGTGCGCTGCTCTGTGCATTCTGCTGCTGATTATACTGCATGGGTTCCTGTGCGCTCCTCTGTGCATTCTGTGGCTGATTCTGCTGCTGGATTCCCTGTGCACTCCTCTGTGCATTCTGTGGCTGATTATACTGCTGGATTCCCTGTGCGCTCTTCTGTGCATTCTGCTGCTGATTATACTGCTGGATTCCCTGTGCGCTACTCTGTGCATTCTGTGGCTGATTCTGCTGCACGGATTCCTGCAGGCTTTCTTGTATAGGTTGCTGCACGCGGGGAAACTCCTGCCGTTCTTCTTCCACAGTCAAATTTCTGCTGCCTCCCGTGCTTACCTTGGAGGCGTCTTCTATTGCATTTTTGCTTTTTCCTTCCAGGAAATATCCTCCCGGAAGCATGATCTGAACCTGCAGTCGCTGTGCCGGATCCATTATTTTGTCCGCCCAGCTTCCTTCTCCCTCCTGTACCGAAACGCCGTTAACCTCCTTCCACTCTACGCCGTTATAAATGCGGACAGGAAATCTCCCATTGATACTAAAAGGAATATTCCTCAGTTTTAAATCCAGCCGACTTTCCGTCTCCCTGTTCTCCACCTTCATAAATCCTGCATTGCCAATCCTGCTGCCATCTTTGTACAATCCTAAATATATGATTTCCTTCCGATACATATCCTCCCTCTCACTCCCATGTCAGATTTTATTTATAATTTCTCAAAGGTTCATCCTGTTACCTATATATGCTCCTCAAACAAAAAAAATGCCGGATAGATATTCTATCCGGCACAAATATATTAAGATCAATAATCCAACGAATCCAGATACTTCATATAACTTACAACCATCAGGGCGATCTTGAAGGTCAATGCGTCTTCGAAGGTACGAATATCCAGGCCTGTACTCATTTCCAGCTTTTCAATCCTGTACACAAGCGTGTTCCGATGTACGAAAAGCTGTCTGGAAGTCTCGGATACATTCAGATTATTCTCAAAAAACTTATTAATCGTTGTCAGGGTCTCATCATCCAGCTCACTGGGTACATTGGAACCAAAAATCTCATCGATAAAGATACGGCACAGATTGATCGGCAGCTGATAGATAAGACGACCGATTCCCAGCGTATTGTAAGCGCTCACTTTCTTCTCCGCATAGAAGATCTTTCCGACATCCAGCGCCATCTTCGCTTCCTTATATGACTTGGAGACTTCCTTCAATTCTCCTACAATCGTACCATAAGCTACACGTACGTTCATCATCGCTTCCATGTTCATCATATCCACGATGGTACTTGCCACCTGCTCCAGTCTCGTATAATCATCTTCCGGCAGCAGTTCCTTGATCAGAATAACATTGCTTTCATCCACGGCTGTAATATAATCTCCAACCTGTGTCGAAAACATACCGTTCAGCAATTCCGTTGCTGTAAAATCCTTTTCCTTCTCTTTCTCTTTATCCGTTTCAACCAGGAATACGGCTCTCGGCACGGCTGCTTCTATGTGCAGCTTCTTTGCTCTGTTATAAATGTCTACCAGAAGCATATTGTCCAACAACAAATTCTGGAAGAAATTATTACGGTCATATCTCTCCTTATAGGCAATAATCAGATGCTGAAGCTGACTGACCGCGATTCTCCCCAGCATATAGGCTTCTTCACTGGTCCCTCTGGCATCCAAAATGAAAAGCACCTCATCCTCGTCCAATACTTTCAGCAAATGATGCATACCGATCACCTGGCTGTCCGCCGGCGACTGCACAAACCCTTCAATCAGCGCTGACGTTATTTCTTCGGCATCAAAGGTGGATGCGACCACTTTACCTTCCAAATCCCATACGCACAAATCAACCTTGGATATCGCCCTAAGTTCTTCAATACTACTCCTAATCACCTGACTGGAAATCATTCCGCAACCTCTCTTCCTATCTATTTTTGATACCCATATTCATTATAACACATCCGCCACATAATTGACCATAGAGCAAAACAGGCAATACTCGTTTGTATGACTCGCTTCGCAAACTCGAATAAGCAAAACGATTTCCCGCGAAACAAATAAGGGAGATGCCTGCGCATCCCCCTCATGTTCATTCTATTAGTTCGTGATTGTCTGCTCTGTCTCTTTGTCAAATACGTGAATCTTCTCAACGTCGAAAGCAAATTTAACAGTATCACCAGGTCTTGCCGTTGTACGGGAATCTACTCTTGCTGTGATCGGGAACTCAGCCAGATCAAAATACAAGTAAACTTCTGCACCAAGCAGCTCGTATACCTTAATGGTAGACTCGAATACACAAGGAGCGGATGAAACAAATGCCTCGGAATCATATACATCCTCAGGACGGATACCGAATGTAACAGTCTTGCCATTGTAATTGCCAGCGATCAGCTTCTTGGACTTAGCAGCCGGTAACGGAATGCTCTTGCCAGCGATCTTAAGGCTTGCAACATCACCCTTAACTTCAACAACTGCATCCATGAAATTCATCTGAGGTGATCCCATGAATCCTGCTACGAACAGGTTCTGAGGCTTCTGATACAGATTCTGAGGTGTATCTACCTGCTGAACAACACCATCCTTCATAACTACGATTCTTGTACCAAGCGTCATAGCCTCTGTCTGGTCATGTGTTACGTAGATGATCGTTGTGCCCAGTCTCTGGTGCAGTTTGGAGATCTCAACACGCATCTGTACACGCAGCTTAGCATCCAGGTTGGAAAGCGGCTCATCCATAAGGAATACCTTAGGATTACGAACAATAGCACGACCCATAGCAACACGCTGTCTCTGACCACCGGACAAAGCCTTCGGTTTACGATCCAACAGAGCTGTCAGGTCAAGAATCTTAGCTGCTTCTTTAACCATCTTATCGATTTCATCCTTCGGAACTTTTCTTAACTTAAGTCCGAATGCCATGTTATCATATACTGACATATGAGGATACAGAGCATAGTTCTGGAATACCATCGCGATATCTCTGTCCTTAGGCTCTACGTCATTAACAACTCTGTCACCGATCTTCAGCTCACCGGAAGAGATATCTTCCAGACCTGCGATCATACGAAGTGTTGTAGATTTACCACAACCTGAAGGTCCTACGAAAATGATAAATTCCTGATCTGCGATTTCAAGATTGAAATCTTTTACTGCCTCAAAGCCGTTCGGATATACTTTGCAGACATTCTTTAAAGATAAACTTGCCATGATTGCCTCCTGTTTTATAAATGTTTTTAGTATCGCACTACCTGTCAACCTCGGTTGACTCTGAAAATAGTATAGCTGACTTTATTTAACTTTGCTATGCCACTATTTCACAAAGATTTTATTTTACATTGTAGAATTTGCTTACTTTATGCAGGCCATTCCATACTACCAGACAACTTGCCCAAGAACGGTCATCTTTCTTATACAAATTTTACAAAAATAAATTTACGTATTGACATGTGCGGGAAAGAACTCCAAGATCTGGTTTTCTAAACTACTTTGTAGCCGGCCGCCGTTACTGCGTCGATCAACGCCTTATCTTCCGTGCCTGACTCCACGGTTACCGTGGCCTTGTTCTCCTCAAGGCTGACCTCCACCTGCATTACACCGGCAACTTCCTCCAGCGCTTTGTGCACATGCGCCTGACAATGTGCGCACATCATCCCCTCAATATTGAGTGTTTTTACAATTTTTTCTGCCATTTTCTCTTCCTCCTTATACTCTTCTATCTCCGTAAAGCCGGCGATAAATTCCGGCATCGGAATCTCTTTCTTCCCTCTGTCACGTCTGTCCGTTCCCATATTAAAAAGATTCAGCCGCAGGGCATTCGTTACCACGCAGAAACTGGAAAGACTCATTGCCGCCGCTGCAAACATTGGATTCAGGCTCAGTCCAAAGATCGGCACCAGGATTCCGGCCGCCAGCGGAATACCGATACAATTATAGAAAAAGGCCCAGAACAGATTCTCATGAATATTCTTAAGTACCTGTCTGGAGAGCCGAATCGCCGCGGCCACGTCTGTAGGATTCGATTTCATCAGTACCACATCAGCCGCCTCCAACGCAACATCAGCTCCTGCACCGATCGCAATTCCGACATCGGCTCTTGTAAGCGCCAGCGCATCATTAATGCCGTCTCCCACCATGGCTGTCCTGCCATACTTTGACAGGTTCCTGATCACCGCCTCCTTATCTCCGGGAAGCACATCCGACACCACTGCGTCCAGTCCAACCTGTCTTCCGATGGCGCGTGCAGTTCTCCTGTTATCACCGGTCAGCATAACTACCTGTATCCCCATATGCCGAAGCTCTCTGACAGCCTGTGCGCTGTCCTGCTTTACCACATCGGCTACTGCGATCATCCCCAGCATCCTGTCTCCGGCCGAGAAATAAAGCGGTGTCCTGCCTTCCTCCGCCATTCTTTCTCCCGTTTCACGCATCGAGGCGGTCAGCATTTTACGTTCCTCAAACATTGCCCCGCTGCCGCCGGCCGCCAGCTCCCCTGCCACCATGCCTTCCACGCCCCAGCCTGGCAGCGCACGGAAATTTCCTGCCGGCTGCACCGACAATCCCCTTTCCGCAGAATACTCACAGACCGCTTTCGCCAATGGATGCTCACTCATACTCTCCAAAGCTGCCGCAATACTCAAAAGCTCCTCTTCCGATATCCCTTCGGCAGGATACAGTCCCGTAACCTTCGGCTTCCCCTCCGTTACCGTTCCGGTCTTATCCAGCACCACGAAATCCGTCCTGCCCGCCTGTTCCAACGCCTCCGCATTCTTAAACAGGATTCCCTTCCTCGCCCCCATGCCGTTACCTACCATGATCGCCACCGGCGTGGCAAGCCCTAAAGAGCAGGGACAGCTGATCACCAGCACACTGATCGCATACGACAACGCTTTGCCGGCCTCAGCTCCCATCAGCAGCCATATAGCGCCCGTTATCAGTGCCAATACAATGACTACCGGAACAAAAACGCCCGATACTTTATCCGCAATCTGTGCGATCGGCGCCTTGGTCGCCACCGCATTCTCCACCATATCAATAATCTGCTGCAGCGTGGTATCTCCGCCCACACGCGTCGCCCGGCAGGTCAGCGCACCGTTCTGATTGATGGTGGCCGCACTGACACGATCTCCCGGCTGTTTATCCACCGGAATGCTCTCGCCGGTCAGGGCCGATTCATCTACCGCACTCTCACCCTCCAGCACTTCGCCGTCCACCGGAATACTCTCGCCCGGTTTCACCAGGAAAAGCTCTCCTGCCAGAACCTCCTGCGCAGGCACCGTTATCTCCTCTCCATTCCGGATCACGCGCGCCGTCTTGGGAGCCAGATCCATCAGGCTCCTGATCGCGTTGGTCGTCTTTCCCTTGCTGTACGCCTCCAACATCTTACCGACTGTGATCAGTGTAAGGATCATGGCCGCAGACTCGAAATACATATCGTGCAGACAATGTTCTGCCTGCTCCACGTTACCTGCTCCAATGGCCGCACCCATTCGAAACATAACAGCTGTACTGTATACAAAGGCCGCACCGCTTCCCAATGCCACAAGCGTATCCATATTGGGAGCCCGATGCAAAAGACTCTGCACCCCGCTGATAAAGAAGCGCTGATTGATCACCATCACAAGCCCGGTCAATAACAGCTGATATAATGCGATCGCCCACGGATCCGAGGCAAATGCCTCCGGCAGATACCAGCCCCACATAAGAGCACCCATGGATACATACATAAGCGGTATGAGAAGACATACTGACGCGATCAGTCTGCGCCGTATCTTCGGCGTTTCTCTGTCCTCTAAAACGCTCTCCCTCCCTTCTGTTCCGGATCTCTCCATATTTCCGGGCACGCTTGCACCATATCCCGCCGATTCCACTGCCGCGCAGATTGCCTGCGGCGTGGCGGGCGCTTCATATGACACAGTCATATTATTCATCAAAAGACTCACACTGACGCTGCTTACTCCGTCCACACCGGCCGCCGCTTTCTCCACATGCGCGCTGCAGGCAGCACAGGTCATGCCTGTTATCTGAAATTTCTCGTTTTTCATTCTGCTCCATTCCTTTCTGCTCTATTTTAACTTCTTGATCAAATCTATCGCTTCCTCCATGATCGCCTCATTCCCCTTCTTCACTTCTTCCACGACGCAGGTCTGCATGTGTTCCTGCAGAATAATATATCCAAGACTCTGCAGGGCACTCTCCACCGCTCCGATCTGAATCAGAATATCTCCACAGTATCTGTTCTCACCGATCATGTTTCTGATGCCGTTAAGCTGTCCGATAATACGGTTGATCCGATTCTGCAGCTGCTTCTGCGCCAATGCGTCGCGGGGAACAAGCTTATAATGACCGCATGTATCCGGATTCTGCGCGTGTTCATCACAACATACCTCCTGTGCATCCTCCGTATTCTCTATCATCTCTGTAGGTTTCGTATTCTCTGCCATCTGCGCATCCTCCTCCATCTCCTGTTAACTGCCTGCAAAAAACATTCTAATAATTATATTTTGTACTTTTTATTATATATTATACCCCTATAGGGTATATGTCAATGAAAATTTATTACATGAAATAAGACGGCCAAATATCCGCCGTCTCAATTCACATCCAATATAACGTTCTTAATCTACAGTTTCTTCTTCCTCTGTCGCTCCCCACTTATCGTCATAAAATGCCAACTGATTCTTGCCCCGCCTTTTTGCCTTATACAATCCCTGATCAGCTGCCTTATACAACGTCTCAAAGTCAACACCCTCATGCGGAAAAACTGCCACACCAATACTGGCATGAACCGCATACTTTACTTCTTCGCCCACATGGAAACTGCGGAAGAAATCTTCCACCTTGCCGGCCTCTTTGCGAATAACCTCAGGAGTAGAAACAGCCTTTAAGAAAATCATAAATTCATCTCCTCCTACACGTCCAATAATATCCGACGCACGGAAAATCGAGCTGATCTCCTCTCCCAGCGTACTGAGCACTTCATCACCGAAGGCATGCCCCAACGTGTCATTGACTGTCTTGAAATTATCCACATCCAGAAGAAACATCATACATTGCGTCTTCGGATTCTGTGCCATATAATTCTTAATCTTACGCTCTGTTGCCAGTTTATTATTCAATCCTGTCAGCAGGTCCGTATCGGCTTTATTCTCCAGTTCCTTCTTCTGCTGGTTGTCACGTATCCTGCCGATGATATCTATTACCATAGTAAAACAGCTGAAAACAAGGAATACCACGATTAGAGAAATAAGCATCCCTTTCGTATTCTTCCACTGTGCTCCTATCAGTTTCTCCACATGGCTCTGCGGAATCCCCAGTATGATCCCCCACTGATTCTTATCAAGCGGAGCATAATACAAGATACGGCTCTCCCCGTCCATCCTCACACTGCCTGTTCCCTGTCTGCCTCCGGTTACAGCACCACGGATGCCCCCGGCTTCTTCCGAATCTGCACTCTGAACAGCCTCCAGCAGATTCCCGCCGCTCAGCAATCTGCTTTCGCTGCCGGAAGACGATAAGACCCTGCCCTCAGAATCTACCAATGCCAGAAAAGCGCCCGCCGCCAGATCCGCCTCAGAAAGCAGACTGTCGAACTTCTCAACAGGGTAATAGAGCACCATAAAACTTCCCGCCCCCCTGTCAACACGCTCCGCCACCAGGATTGATCTCTGCGCCTCATCATCGTCACGCTTTATGTACAGAAAAGAACTTTCAGAGAAACGGAGTTCTTCAAAATATGGTTCAGTCCCGATGGAAACCTTGTTGCCCGCCTCATCGATACCATTCCCCTCACTGTCACAAAACACCACTCCGGAAGCCTCTGCACAGTCAGCAACGATCCTGATCAGTTCAACAACCTGCTTATCGTCAAAAGTCTGATCCTGTTCCAGCACAGCACATACGGAACCCACTGCCCTGCTGACAGTTTCCAGTTCATTGGCCAGTTCCTTCGCATATCTTCCAGCTGAGTGAAGCATATCCTCAGAGACCGCTTCTTTCGCATCCTCATTAGTTCTAACCGAGAAATTAAACAATATAATCAATACTACGATCATCGGAACAGCAAACAGAACAATCCACTGTAATACTGAAGACTTATTCTTCTTCTCCATTGATTTCCTCACTTCTCTCACCTACATCAACCGAAAAATCCATATCCGAGACTACTTCCACTTCCGGTTCAAATTTCTTAAATATACCGCTGTACAGCCAGGCCGCCCCATACGCCGGAGCCGAAATACCGAACAGAAAAATAAACAGAAGCGCATATGTTGAAAAATAGCTGATCACAAGCGGCATTGCATAGAAAACGGCCATCAGAATGGTCTTGGGCAAATTCCCCACTGCCATGAGCGCGGCATTCTTAAGCGTATTCCTGATCGAATTCTCAAATCTGGCAAGCAGCGGAAACACATACATCGAAATCAGATAAAGAACGACGCCGACAGCCACCACTGCAATCACCAGCGGCTTCGGAAATACCATTCCGGAAAAGGAGAAGATCAGCGCATCCCCGACATAAACTGCGATCACCACCATCATCAGCAGCCAGATCAATGTGGCCTGCTTAAAGTTTGCAGCAAAAGACTTGAAAAAACCTTTGACCAGATACCCTTCTTCTCCTCTCACCATCTTTAAGATAACATAATGCATAGCCGTGACTGAGGCTCCCACAGTAATGACCGGTATACAGCATACGATCATCAGCAGGTTCAATATCATCAGATCCGCCACACGGTTTAAGGTCCGCATGATCGGACTTTCCAAATCAAAAAATCTTCCCATAACTGTCTCACTCCTATAATCTTTACTATGAAAGTCTTCGACTTTCACAGCATGGATGGCCATGCGGCCCGCCAGGCGGCAGGCTGAGCATGATGTAAGTTTACTATGAAAGTCTTCGACTTTCACAGCATGGATGGCCATGCGGCCCGCCCGACGGCAGGCTGAGCATGATTTAAGTTTACTGCAGAAGCGCCCGATAATCAGAACCGCAACCCAGCTGATTTATTTCTCTATTATAGTACAAAAGAACTCTAAAAAGCTATATCAAATACAAATTAATCAGCATGACCTATATATTGTATTTCTTGCTGATCAATTCATACTGCATGTTAAGCGTCTCATACATTTTCAGAATCTGTGTTGATTCTTCCCGTATACGGCTTATGATCTTATCATAGGACTGCACGACGACAGCAACCACCTGACGTTTCAGCCTGCTCCTGTCCGTTTTGTCATCCAGAATGGCAAGGATCTTCTCCTTCGGCTGTGATTTCCGATAACTACGCTGATTGAGCAGCGCAACCACCACATCCGCAACCTGCAGGATCTTCTGCTCGGTATTCATCTGGCTGTCGGTCAGCTGTTTCGGATAACCGCTTCCGTCACATCGTTCATGATGCGCCATCACGATATCAACCACTTCCTTTTTCATCCGGCTACTCAATATCTTGCCTGCAATTTCCACATGCGTTTTCAAGAGTTTGACTTCCCGCGGCTCTAATTTGCGCGGTTTCTCGATCACTTCCCGTGGAATCGCCAGCATGCCGATATCATGGATCAATGTTCCATAATAAAGAATCTCCCGCTTCTGCGGCGGCAGCATCATCTCCTTGGCAATCTCCTCGCTGATGCAGACTGCCATAGCGGTCTCCATCACCATCTGACTGCGGAAGAATCCCTGACAGTACATCAGCATCTCCAGAAATTTCTTCTTATCTTCATTATTGAAAATCATGTATTCGATAATGTCATCCAGTTCCTTAAGATATTCTCCGCTTCGGATCTTCTCAAACATGCCGTACCTGTCTTCACATTTATAGAAGAGAAAGAGACCGTCATCCGACAGTTTCGTGCCGGCATACTTCTGGAACATGCCCATTTCAAACTTATCGCCCAGTGCGGTAGAATAGTGATCCATTTTCTCGGCAATATTGATGTAGGCAGCCAGATCCTTATATGCATAATTAACTTTCTGAAGCTGCTCATAATCCATATGATGATACATGATCACCTTAGCCAGTTCAGGCAGCGGAGACAGGTACTTGAAAAACAGATACCCATAAATGGAATGTGCCATGCATTCCTTGGATTCATACCGCAGAATATCCCCCAGTCTCTCCCGCTCTGTCTTATAGGCGCCGATATCATGAAGTGTCGCCACCATTACCATATCAGCCAGCTCAAACTCTTCATACTTTCCTTCTTCCCGGAGCATCGTATAAACCATGTACGCTACTCTCGAGCCATGTTTCATCAATCTGGGATAGACTATTTTCAATGTATCCCGCACCAGCAAAAAAATGTCCTTACTTTTGATATACTCCATATATGTATCCTCGCATCTTAAAATTTAAGTTCCATGGGGGTATAGATGATGCCATCCTTCCGTTCCTCAGGCCGCAGATCTCGAAACCCCAGCTTATGATAGAACTCCACCCCATAGGGAGACGCATTGACTGTCACCTGACGAATGCCCATTTCCTTCACCATGTATTCTGTCAGATATTTCATCAACGCGCGCCCGATCCCCCGCCTGTGATATTTCTCATCCACAAAGAGCAAAGAGATATGCTTCGAGTCACGCAGCGTGATCATTCCAACGATCCTGTCCTGGTCAAGTGCCACAAACATCTGATAGGCCCCCATGACAAACATCCTGTGCAGCGTGGTATCCGTAATAAAATTCTCAAAATTCTGCACGCCTTCCGTAGAATAAACATCTGCCTCAAACTGCAGGAAAGTCTTCCACGCCAACGCCATGGCCTCTTCCCATTCTTCACGGTATGCGCTTCTGATCTGATAAAACGTTTCCACCCTTTCCCGCAGCTCCTTTAACATGTTATCTATATTCTAGCGTATTTAAAGTAAACATACAACCTCTTAAAATGAAAGCATGTAAACTGTTACGCTGTCACTTTGTTCACAAGCGGCAGACCGTTCTCAAAAGCATAGGCATTCTCCAGCGTTACTTTCGCAATTGCCTGCATGGCCTCCTTTGTAAAAAAGCCCATGTGAGACGTGATCAGCACATTCGGAAAAGTCATCAACCGCGCCAGATTCTCATCCCGCATGATCTCCCCCGACTTGTCCTCGTAGAAGATTCCTTCTTCCTCTTCGTAGACATCCAGTCCCACACCTCCAAACTTCCCGTCAACAAGCCCGTCAATCAGGGCGTCCGTGTCAATCAACGCTCCTCTGGAGGTATTTACCAGATAAACTCCCTGTTTCATATGGTCTATTGTAGCTCTGTTGACAATATGCTTCGTTTCCGAAGTCAAAGGACAATGCAGCGAGATCAGATCCGCCTTTGCCATCAGCTCCTCCAGCCCCACATACTCCACATCCAGCTCCTTATTCGGATAAGGATCGTATGCCAGTACATGCATGCCGAAGCCTCTGCAGATCCGGATCATAGCCTGGCCGATCTTACCCGTACCGATAATACCTGCCGTCTTTTGATACAGATCCACTCCCATCAGACCATTCAGACTCATATTAAAGTCTCTTGTTCTATTATATGCTTTGTGTGTATACCGATTCACAGTCAGTATCACACCCATTGCAAATTCCGCTACCGCTTCCGGAGAATAACTGGGTACACGCAGTATACAGATCTTTTCCTCAGCCGCCTGCACATCCACGTGGTTAAAGCCCGCGCTGCGCAGCAGGATAACCTTGACTTTCATCTCATAAAGCTGGTCGATCATCCTGGCATTTACATAATCATTAACGAAAATACAGACTGCGTCAAATCCCCGCGCAAGTGAGATCGTCTCCTCCTGAAATGACATCTCAAAGAAATGTATCTCAAATCCATATTCTTTTCCCATCGGTTCAAACCATATCTTATCATATGGTTTCGTACTGAAAAACGCTATTTTCATAAAAATCGCCTCCTCTGACCATTTCTATATAGTATGGTCAAAGAAGGCGAAATCATGCGTTTTCTTTCAACAACTGCCGAAATCCTCACAGCACGGATTCCTGTGCTGCCGGACTGATAACCGTAATTCTACTTCGGCAGCAGATTTTTAAAGAAATCCTCTACCGCATCTTGAATGCCGTCAAAAAAATTATGGGCCGCATCCGTCACAGCGCTTTCCACCGCTTCATTAATAGCTTCATTCGCTTCCTCAACGAATCCTGTACTGTATTTCTGGTATTTCTCCTTCGCCTGCTCTATGAAATCTCCCGTCTCAACTTCGATCGTACCGAGTGTCTGCAGGAAGCCCGTCACGTTCTTCTTATCCTCCTGCGTCAGTGTGATCCCCAGTTCCCTCTCAGCTTCCACAAACATCTGCTCTATACTGCCATCGTCCGTCAGATCAACCTCGCCGGCAGCTATTCTCTCAACCATCCAACCGACAATCGTTTCGTCCGCCCGCCCGGCTGCTGCATCAGCTATATGATTTTCCGCCTTTCTGGACGGATCCAGAACGACCACCCCGACTATGATCAGGATCACCAGCAGAATCAATCTTCGCCGCCATTTATGTCTTCCCATTCCACGCTCCTTCGAGTTGCCTGTGAAACATATCTGTTCTCCACAGCAATCCCCGTATGATCCACTTTAATCCCTTACTGTGTCACGCAGGATACATTTTCATCTGCAGGGCGGATGATTGAGGCGTACCGGACGTACATCGATTGAGGATAACGCTAAAAACCGCTCAAATATCATGGTTCAGAGCGTGTATTCCTTTGTTCACTGAGGGTAACAATACATTATATCCTCTGCAGAATCCATCGATAAACATCCGCGTACACATCCGCTCTGTCCACCTCGTTCAAAATCTCATGCCTGTCCCCGGGATACAACTTTATCTGTACATTTCCCAGGCCCACCCGCAGGAAAGACTCATATACCTGCTTTACGCTCCGCCCATAATTCCCCACCGGATCCTCTTCCCCCGACAGGAACAGCACCGGCAGACGCTTTGGCATCTCCTGCAGACGCTTCCCGTCATGCAGATTCCAGATCAGCTGAAACAACGTCTGAAATCCATTGATCGTAAAGGTAAAACCACAAAGAGGATCCTGTATATAACTTTGTACATTCTCTTCATTTCTGGAAAGCCAGTCAAAAAGAGTCCTGCGAGAATCGATTCTCTTATTATATGCACCAAAAGCCGCCGCATTCAAAAGCTCACTTGCATGTTTTGATCCACAGAATATTCTCTGGAATCCTGCCAGCATCCGGGCTGCTATCAACGTTGGCTTTGACTGCATCCCCGTACCCACGATAACAGCGCCGTCTATCCCGCTGCCATAACGAAGCAGATAATTGCGTGTGATAAAAGAACCCATACTGTGACCCAATATAATATAAGGAATGTCAGGATACTGCTCCTGTGTCATCTTCTTAAGCCGGTGTTCATCCCGCACAAGCACCGTAGCAGCATCCTCCTTACAGAAATAACCGTATGGTTCTCCCGGTCTGACAGATTTACCGTGCCCCAAATGATCATCGCCTACGACCAGAATTCCTCTTTCTGCCAGATAAGAGGCAAACTCGTCATATCTGTCTATATATTCCGCCATACCATGTACGATCTGCACAATGCAGACCGGCCGGTCCGTCTCCGGAATCCACCTGATGGCATGTATTTTATGATCCCGGTCTCTGGAATCAAAATAAAATTCTTGCTTCTTCACCACAGAAAGGCTTCCTCCTCATTCTAACAGATCTCGGCTCCGGCCGGCATAGGCCTCTCAGGTGTCATCAAAGACAACTTGCCGTCTGCATCCTCCGCGCACAGCAGCATACCTTCGGACATCATCCCCGCGATCTCTCTCGGCTGTAAATTAACCAGCACCATAACCTTCTTGCCCACCATCTCGTCTGCACTGTAATGTTGTTTGATGCCTGACAGGATCTGTTTTACTTCGGAACCCACCCGTACCTTAGAGCACAGCAGCTTCCTGGATTTGGGAACCTCCCTGCATTCCAGGATCTCTCCCACCTGGAACTGACACTGATCAAACACATCATAGGAGATCGTCGCCTTCGCTTCAAGATCGATTACATCCTCGGGCGCTTTTTCCTCTTCTTCCTCCTCTGTAACAGCTGACTTACGCGCAGCAAACATTGCCTCGGCCTTCTCGAGAACTTCCTTCAGATCCTGTCTGGCAAAAAGAATCTCCGGTGTCTCGGTAACACGATTGTCGGCAGGATACAATGTGGACACTTTATCGATATCCTGATTCTTTGCACACTCTTCCAGCACTTCAAAGTCAACCAGCCCTGTTTTGATCTGTGCGGAGATCTTCGCCGCCGTATCAGGCATATAGGGTTCCAAAAGGGAAGTTCCTACCAGAATACCATTCAACAGATTATAAAGTACGGTTGCCAGCCTGTCCTTCTTCGCCTCATCTTTAGCCAGAACCCAGGGCATTGTCTCATCAATATATTTATTACAGCGTTTGAACAGAACGAAGATTTCCGTAATGGCGTCAGCCACCCTCAGTTCATCCATCTTCTTTACCACTCTGTTATAGGTGTCTGCAGCCGTACGGAACAAGTCTGCATCCACATCCTCCGCACCTTCATCAACACCGACTTTCCTATTAACCACCTGACCGCCAAAATACTTATTGCTCATGGAGATCGTCCTGTTCACCAGATTCCCCAGCGTATTGGCGAGATCTGAGTTCATGCGCTCCACCATCAGATCCCATGTAATCACACCGTCATTTTCAAAAGGCATCTCATGCAGAACAAAATATCGTACTGCATCCACACCAAAGAAATCGATCAGATCATCCGCATAGATCACATTTCCCTTGGATTTACTCATCTTGCCGCCTCCCTGCAGCAGCCAGGGATGTCCGAATACCTGTTTCGGCAGCGGCTCGCCCAACGCCATCAGGAAGATCGGCCAGTAGATTGTATGGAAACGAATAATATCCTTACCGATCAGATGCAGATCCGCGGGCCATAATGTCTTGTATTGATCGGTGCTTTCACCGTCTGTCTCAAAACCGATACCCGTGATATAGTTTGACAACGCATCCATCCATACATAGATCACATGCCTGTCATCAAAATCTACCGGTATTCCCCATTTGTAGGAAGTTCTGGATACGCACAAATCCTGCAGGCCCGGCAGAAGGAAATTATTCATCATCTCATTCTTACGGGATACCGGCTGAATAAATTCCGGATGTGTATTGATATGTTCAATCAGCTTATCCGCATATTTACTCATTTTAAAGAAATATGCCTCTTCCTTCGCGGGCTTCACCTCTCCGCCGCAGTCCGGACATTTGCCGTCCACCAGCTGCGATTCCGTCCAGAAAGACTCACAGGGAGTGCAGTACATTCCCTCGTAATACCCTTTATAGATATCTCCCTGGTCATATAATTTCCGGAAGATTTTCTGCACCTGCTTCTCATGATAGTCATCCGTCGTACGAATGAACTTATCGTAGGAGGTATTCAGTGAATCGCAGATCCTGCGGATCTCTCCGGCCACATGATCTACGAATTGTTTCGGCGTCACGTCCTGTTCCTGTGCCTTAAGCTCAATCTTCTGTCCATGCTCATCGGTTCCTGTCTGGAAGAACACTTCATAACCGTCTTTCCTTTTAAAACGGGCGATACTGTCAGCCAGTACGATCTCATAACTGTTACCGATATGCGGTATGCCGGAAGTATAAGCGATCGCCGTTGTGATATAATACTTTCCCTTATTCATGATATCCCTCTTTTCTGTAAATATTATTTTGAATACTGATCTTTTAAAAATGCCGCAAAGCCGGCAGCCTTTCACAGGCAGGTGTCCCATGATACAAAAACCGTCTTCTCATATCCACTATATCACAGATATAATGAAAATAAGAAGACGGATGTATACCGTGTTACCACTTCTCTTCACCGGTTTCTCGCAAAACCGGCCTCTGCGAGTACTAACATACTCTGCCGCTGTAACAGGCGGAACCTGTTGCACCTTAACCACCATCGGCTCAGGTACACTGCTCGGAAGCCATCTTCAATAGATTCGTCTCTTCATTCCTCTCAGCCTGTGGAATGTTCTCTGGAAAGGATTCCTCTATCTACTCTCTTCGTCTTCGCTTTCTCTGATCCTATATGAGGGTAGATTATCACAAAAGGATTCTCTTGTCAATTCCTGAACACCACGCCTGAAATTCTGACCGCTGCACTTACTTCCCTGTTATCTATGTCCTCATTTGACACATTTATACTGCACCGATAAGTGCCGGGAGCCTGCACCGTCAGATCCATCGTCGTACTCAAAACATTCCCGTCTCCGTCAGTCCATATTATTCTGTCTTCATTCTGCCATGCAAGATTCCCATATGCATCTCTTTCTTCCAATGCAGCTTCCAGTTTAATCGCTTTGTCTGTGTAATCCGTATCCGTCCCATGTACAGACAGCCTGGCATATACTGCATCCTTCAATCCACATATCAGATCATGATGCCAAATAGTTGTCGAAACCTCTGTCGAAGAAGTACATGTGCCGGGTGCTTCGTATGTACCTCCATGATACTGGCATGTATAGTATCCGCCATGCCATGATCCACCACCCGGTTCGTCAGGATTCGGATACCAGGTAGACTCTGTCTTCACCAGCCCACTGTTACAATATTCAGTCTCCGTCTTAACTTCCTTATAGTTCTTATAACATCCGGAAACACCTTCTTTCTCCTGCTTCTTGCCCACATGCACATGTCCGATCTCCACGGCTGCTTCCTGCACTTCAAACAACGGATAGAGAAATTCCGGCACACGGCCCTCACTGCCGTCCCGCTTTCCCGCCTGATAAGCCTTGTCATTATCAGCTCCGTTGCCAAGCAGAAGCGTGCCATCCGCCCATGCCGCCTTACCACGCGAAATGTTATCCGCAGAAGCCGCCACATAATAATCCGTATATTCTTCCACGCCTTCAATATGCATGGCAGCTTCAGGATTTAAAACCGACAATCCTTCTGGAACCTTTTGTGATTCTGCCACAGCCTGTGTGATCTCCGCCCATCCAAGCTGCGACAGATCCATCTCGCCCTGCACAGCATCCGGGTTTCTGTCAGGAACACTCCCTCCTTCCTGTCGTCTGAATTTCGTTCCAAGTTGCTGCAAAACTCCCACAGCTGCATTTTTCTTCTCCGTAACGCCGGCATGAATGCTATGCAAATCTGCTGCATCAATAACAGCCTGCTCATATCGGATGATTCCTCTGCTGGAAAATGTGCCTGACATATCGGCTGCCGCCAAAACCGTTTCACCTTCCGAAGCCCCTGACACTGCCATAATTGCGGACACTGCTGCCGCAATTCCAAAGGCACATCTTTTCATCATCTTCTGTCTATTTCTCACGATATCCGATCCACCTGCCTTCCTCATCATATATCGCCTCATAATCCGTACATCCGCGGCCTTCCAGCCAGCCTCTGACATAATGCTCTATCAGATCCCTGTTGTTCCCCCGTGCCAGAGTACCATCCGCAAAAGCAGCCCTTCCCAGTGTCATATTATCCGAACATGCCAGCGTCCACTTCTCCTCATAGCCTGTCGGAAGCTTCTGTGATTCTGACAGTGCCTGCAAAAGCATGTCGAAACTGACTGCCTGCAAGTCCTCCACGGCCTCCAATCGTCCGACCACGGCTGTTGCCTCCGGTTCTCTCGTGTACTGATAATTCCGGTTCTCTCCGGTCAGTTTGGTTCCGACGCCGCCAAGCGCCTGGGATAATCCCCCTTTGCCCTCAGCGGCATATTGAAAAAGCACTTGCAGATCCTGTGCATCCAGAATAACTTCCTGCCCCGTACTATCCGTATAGCGGATCACGCCTTTGCTGTGAAACTGCCCGGCCTCTCCGGCAGCTTTCGCCTGTCCTCCCACAAGCATTACACATATGCCCACCGCACCGGCACACAGCATGATCACCTTTCTCACATATCTGACAGATTTTACTCTTGTACGGCTCCCCGTTAACCTGTTTATTCCCGATTTCCTGATTACGTCTCTGCGAATCTTTCTCCCTCGCAGCAGTCCTCTTCTGCCGGCTGTTTTTCTCTTCATTATCATTCTTTCCTCCATTCCGCTTAAATTTTCCTTCCCTACTCTGTATATGGTTCCAGATAAAGGGTATTACTCCCCGCGTCATAGCGGTATTTCAAGGTGTTTGAAGTCAGGCCCTGCAGCCGATTCTCCATCATTCCCAACCGGTCTTCCACGGACCCTACTTTATTTTCTACCGTACCCAGCTGATTTTCCACGGTGCCTAACTGGTTTTCTACCGTACCCAACTGATTTTCCACGGTGCCTAATTGATTTTCCACGGCTCCCAGCTGGTTTTCTATCGAGGTGAGCTGATTCAACAGAACATCCAATTGACGATTGACTGCAGTCATATTCTTATCAATGGCATTCTTCAACGTCTTCTTCACATCCTCTATGCCGGCCCAGAGCTTAACGTCCTCCTCCTGCAATGCCGCGATCTTTGCATACAGATTCGAAATATCCGTCTGCGTTTTCTCCATATCCTGACGGATCTCCAGGATCTGCTGCTGGATCATGGGAATTGTTTTCTGATCCATGACCTGAACGATATCGATCAGGTCATATAATTTCGTCTCTGTCAGCTTCAGATTCTGCACAATAGAGGTGATATCTGCATGAAGGTTTTCTATCTGTTTCAAAATCGATTGATCCCCTTCCTGATACTGTATAATCGTTTCTGACAGATTCTTCTCGACCTGTGTCATGGAGTTTAAAAGCTCTTCCACCTTTTCGCTCAGATGATCAATATTCTCCAAATATTCCTGACGGAGCAGTTCCTGCCCATCATTTTGGGCCATATATTCTTCCGCCTTCTCTTCAAAGGTTTCCACTATAAGCGTATCATCCTCTTCAAAAGCAGCTTCCAGCTCGTCCTCCTCCTGCTTCTGCCTGCGCTCCCGAACCGTATAGGACCACAACAGTAACAGCAAAAGAACTATAATCACTACCGCCACTGCCCCAATGATCACTACTGACAGCTGGCTCTCACGTCTTTCAGGGTCATTCCTCCTCTCGCTTAGATAGTCGGAAATCTTCGTCATAAAGTCTTTCATAAAACATCCTTTCCTCTCATTATATTATTGGTTTATTAGATGCAACATTTGGAAATCAGCGGCGATATGCCTTAGACCCGCGCCGTACGATACACGGAATAAAGTATACTTTAAAATGAATCCAAAGATTGTATAGATACGATAACAGAAGACCCACCGTTTTACAATACCGGAATAATGCACAAATTTTTTGTTGTAAAAAAGTCAGAATACCTCTTTAACCCAGATGTATCCTGACTTTAACCCATACAAACGAAATTCCGCGCATATTTACTTTTGATTAATAAGTCAATATCTCGTATCCCTCTTCCGTTACTGCTACAGTCACCTCCCACTGTGCAGACGGCTTTCCATCCTCCGTATATACCGTCCAGCCATCTTCATCATCAATATAGATGTCGGCTTTTCCCATATTTACCATCGGTTCTATCGTAAATACCATACCCGGAACCATCAGCATCTCTGTTCCTCTTCTGGTCACATAGCTGACAAATGGCTCCTCATGAAACTCCAGACCGACGCCGTGCCCACCGATCTCCCGGACAATAGAATAGCCGTTCGCCTGCGCATGATCATTGATCGCCTGTGCCATATCTCCCAGAAAGTTCCAGGGTTTCACCTGCTCCAATCCTACATCGATGCACTCTCTTGCCACCTGCACCAGCTTCCGAGTCTCCTGTGGCACATTCCCCAGCATAAACATCCTTGAAGAGTCTGAAAAGTATCCATTATAGATCGTAGATACGTCCACATTCACGATATCACCGTCCTGCAGCACTCTCTCGGAATCCGGAATTCCATGACAGACCACCTCATTGATAGAAGTACACACGCTCCTGGGAAATCCTTCATAACCAAGGGTCGCCGAAATTCCCCCCATCTGCTTTGTCATATCAACCACAATCCTGTCGATTTCTTCCGTACTCATGCCGATATGAATTCTTTTTGCAATTTCATCCAGAATCGCAATATTTAACTTGCTGCTCTGCCTGATCCCCTCTATCTGTTCCGGAGATTTTATAATATCATGATCAGGTACAATATGCCTCTGCAATGCATAATGCTCAATCTTCTCATCAAAAGCCATGTGACACGTCTTATATTTTCTACCACTTCCGCACCAGCAGTGATCATTTCTTCCTAATTTTTTCATTATCTTCGTTCTTCCTTTCGACAGAGCAGGCTAAGTGCCTCATTCCCCTAATACATACTACTCCCTACTGCACTAATTTTCAAGTTCTGTCGTAAAATGATCAAATTAACGTATCCCATATAAATATTAACACTTGCTTTATTCTCAATCCATATTTTACCATTTTATATTCGTATTGTTTATTCAGATTTCTTTTGCTGTAAAATTACTATAAAATCAAGGCATATTTATTTCTACAAAAGATAAGCAGCAGTACACAGTGAGCATTTTACCTTTACCATTCACAAATACTCACGTGAATGTGCTGCGTACCGGAGAGAAATATGAGATTTGGGTCATTACTTGCAGAACTACGCAAAGAACGGGGTATTTTGCAAAAGGAAGTGGCATCCTGTTTGAATGTAACTGTTGCTACCATATCCAACTATGAAAACGGCGTTCATACACCCGACTTTGAAACACTTGTCAAGCTGGCAGATTTCTTTGATGTATCTACTGACTATCTGTTGCAAAGAACAGACTACAAGGCAGGTATAAACACATTGAATGAACAGCTTTTTGTCAACTATACCGTAAGCGATCTTTTGAATGCGATCATTAAATTGGATCCGCGTAGTATGGAATCGTTGGTTGATTACTATGAATTGTTGTCGTTGCGTAATTCTTCGAAACATGTAATATAGAGTGTATTTGTTTGGGAGTACTGGAATTCATCAAAATTTCAGCTACTCCTTTATTGTTGTGCATTTTATTTTAGTAAAATTATCATGTTGAAGATTTTTTCAATTTAACAGTTCATTAATTATTTTCCAGTTTTTTCCATTTTTTATTCTTATAGTTTAATCTTGTTCCCATTATAATGAAATTATCCTAAAATCAGATAAAATGACATTTTACTACAAAAGACGGGCATAAAGTACTTATCATGTGCAATCTGAGCACCATGTACTTATGCTCGTTGTGTGCGGGAGACGATTTATGAAACTTGGAGAATTATTGGCAAGCCTGCGCAAAGAAAAGAACATTCTTCAGAAAGAAGTGGCAGCTTACCTGAACGTGACCGTGGCAACAATATCAAACTACGAGAAGGGTGTTCATTCGCCTGATTATGAGACTCTTGTCAAACTGGCTGATTTCTTCGACGTATCCACAGATTATCTGCTACAACGCACAGATTACAGAGCAAGTATCACTTTATTGAATAAACCGCTTGTACGCGATTTTACCGTTAGTGACCTGCTTAATACGGTTATGACGCTGGATCAGCAGAATCTGAAATCTCTGTTGGATTATTATGAGCTTCTGACTTTGCGCAATACCATGCAGCGTATAAGGAAGGGTGACGAGCCCCTTGTGGATTTATTACAGGAACTTGAAACTCAGAGACAGCTTCTTCCTTTTCCCATCGAATTACAGTAGCCGTCTAATACACTTTGGCGGTGTGAGATATTTTATACTAATGTGAGTTCTGTTTTTGTTCAGCATGCACAGCATGGTGTTTGTTTTTGGTGAATGTAATATTTGTTGCGAATATACATACTATTGTAGTCCACGATAATTACCGCTGCCTTACACGCAGGATAAATTTTCATGTGCAAGAAGACTAAATGCGGCGATGCCGGCAGTATTATCGATGGAAGAGGTCGCGGCAGATGGAAATTAAGACGAGTGTAAGACACAGAGATTTATCATGTTATCATGGGTTATACTGGTTTTGGACGGGTTGAATAAATCAGAACAACAGCTGGATGAGAGCTGACTGAGGAATGGATAATTCAAAGATCTGTAGGATTGGGCTTTAGATGGAAATTTTTGGGGAAGAGCTATGTAATTTCAGGGAAGTGTTGGCAGATGCATTAGGCTTCATTATAGCCTGATTATGGTTTGATTATGTTATTGTTTGTTCTGTTAAACCGGACGCGACGGACATCATCAGATTGTCGTAAGGGCCCGCTTCCGCTCGGTTCCAAACGCAACGGTACTAAGCTCGTGAGTTGCCCTGCAACTCATAACCTCGCTAAGTGCCGGCGTTTTCCAACGTCCCTTTAGACAATCAGATAATATCCGCCGCTGTTAATAGCATCAATTCAATTAATAACTAAATTCAAATAGAGCGAAGATATTTTATTCAATAACAGTCCCTTTAATTTGAAGCTCCCTAGAGCTATCTAAATTTGTTACGAAGAAATAGTATTTACCTTTTATCATAATTGGGAAATCATGCTTCATGGATCCTTTTCCTTCTTCATATCTCATATGTTCATTCGGATCTTTGATCCCCATTTGATAGCTTATATCGTCTGGTCTTCCCACTATCGTAATAGTAACCGTATCTCCAACTTCTCTCAAAAATCCTGAACTTATCCCAGTCTTCCCCGGCTTAAGCGACCAATCAATACCTGAAAAATCACCTATCGGCTTAACGTCCTCTTCTCCCATTATAATCACATCATCTGGATTCAAGTCATATATCCTAGTAAACTCTTTAATTACTTCACTATCACTCGTCGTAGTTTCACTCGGCATAAAATGTTCAACATTATCATTATCTTCCTCCCTAATATCTGTTGCTTCGGCTGCAATCGTATATACCTTCGTCATTCCATCTCCAGCTGCCAAAGATGTTATGCTACTCCCAAACAGAAAACATAATGACAACATCAGAGCTGTCTTATTCTTAATTTCTCCATGTTCATGGTACCTTCTCATACAACGCACTCTCTTCTCGTACTCACCTATCGAATCCGCCAACGTAAACAGGTCATACCGTTCCCTTTTCTGTTCTTCAGCCAGCACTTTTAATATCGTCCGGAAATATTCTTTCTCACTGAATGACTCGACACCTTCTTGACATGCCCGTCTATCACAATATTCCTCGCACGCCAGACTCAACTGACTCAACATCATCGGCACAAATGGATTAATCGAATGCAACAGTGATACAATACAACTTACTGTTCCCACATAGAGATCCCGATTCAGATAATGGCATAACTCATGATAGAGAATGACAGCTGTCTCCTCTCTCGTATATCGTTCTAGCGGAATCACCACCGCGTAACCATGCCAATAAATCATATATGGCATCCTTATTAAATCGTTTCGATACAGAGACACCTTACCTCCTATGCCCATCTGATCACAAATTTTCTCAAACATCTCTTGTGTCTCTATATCCTCTTCTGGAATGTTACCATTAAATACTCTCATTCGCTGACAGCGCATATACAACTTGCGCGCTAAAAGCACCATGAACGAAAATATCCATACAAATCCCAATATTGCAAACACTTTCTGCATTGTGGGAGTATTATAAAACAAATTAATAGTTCCGCCTGCCGTCGACATTCTCAAGCGCTCTCGTATATACAATACAGTATACACACATGGCAACAGAAAGGCCCACTGTGTTATCCGCATTTGCAACCTCAGCACCCTGATATCATTTCTCGCCCATATCCTCCCAAACACAAGGCCCGTCAAATAAAATATGCTTCCTGTAATTGTCGTAAGTGTCAGTAATACGAACAGGTTATTCATCCAATCCATCAATCAGTCTGTGAATCCTTTCGATCTCATCCTGTCGTAATGGCCTCCCTTGTGCCAATGCACACAAAAACTCATCTGCATTACTGTGATTCCAGAAATCCACGTAGTCATTTGTCAACTGCCCCTTGTACTCTTCCAAAGGGATCAATATTTGATAAAAGAACACGCGTCCCTGACGGTAATGCCTCAGATACCCCTTCCGCACCAGCCGGGCCAGAAACGTAGATACCGTCTGCGGCTTCCAATCTTTGTGGTACTTATCGTTCACACGCTGCATGATTTCCATCAGACTCAGCTCATCCTCTGCATCCCATACCGTCTTCATTACCAACTGCTCACAATCCGTTAGACTCGCCAGTGTCATATCTGCCTCCTGTATTCTCCACAAATAGCATTGTAGTTATAGTATTTGAAATTTCATCATACTTCATATACTATTTTATTGTTCATGGAATAGCAAGTATTTTTTTAGGCAAAATGACTGTAAAAATAAACTGTTTGTGTAGTTATCTCGACAGGTTTCGACATATTTTCAGTAAAAATACTTATATAAGCAAAATATTTTACACCTATAATTCATTTTAAAAGGTTAATATTGGCAATAAGTATTTTAACTCAAATTAGAGTTCATGTTTCGTTTTAACATTAATTTGTTTTATCCAGCAAAAAACATACTTATATAGAATTTGATTATTACCCAACATTAAAATTCATCATTATAAAACAGAGAGTATCACAGACACCTACGTTCTCGACTACTCCCTGCTTTACTAATTTATCCTATAATAAATGCAATTCCTCATGCACCTATCAACTTACATACATACTGTCCTACTTAATAACAGTACCCTTAACCTGCAGTTCCCTGGAACTGTCAAGATTTGTTACAAAAAAATAATATCTACCCTTAATCTTAATCGAGAAATCATGCTTAATGGATCCAGTCCCTTCCGCGTACCTCATAAGTTCATTCGGATCCTTAATTCCCATTTGATAGGTTAGCCGATATTGTCAAAAGTCAACTTTTCTGATATAATAGTTATAGTAGATAACACGACTATACCACAAAAGGAGGGCTTTTCATATGACAATAGCAATATATGCACGGCAGAGCGTTTTTAAAGAGGACAGTTTAAGTATTGATACACAGATCGAAACTTGTAGAGCAGAAGTTGAGAGAAGGGAAAAAGGCGCAGATATAAAAGTTTATGAGGATAGAGGATATTCTGGAAAAAACACAGCACGCCCCCAACTTAAAAATCTTATGGAAGAAATTAAAAACAACAGGATTGACAAAGTTATAGTTTATAAGCTAGACCGTATAAGCCGCAATGTTGTTGATTTCTATAATTTATATGATTTTATGAATAAACATCATTGTGATTTTGTTTCTGTAAAAGATGAATTTGATACATCATCAAGCATAGGGCGGTTATTGATAGGTATTTTAATCAATTTTGCCCAAATGGAACGAGAAAATATACAGCTAAGAGTAAAAGATTCTTATTATGCCAGAGCAGAAACAGACGGGCGTTGGTTAGGCGGGAAAACCCCATATGCTTTTAAATTAGCAAAAGATAAAAACGGATTAAGCACATTAAAGCCAACAGCAGACAAAGAAATTATAGAACTTTTATATAAAAAATATGCTTTTGACAGCAATACATCATTACACAAATTAACAAAATTTTTATATGATAAAAAAGGAATATCTAAGACAGCAACAGCCATAAATAATATTTTATCAAACCCTATATACGCAATAGCAGACCAAAAACTATATAATTATTATAAAAGTTTAGGAGCAAATTTTTTAAATGATTCTAGCGAATGGAATGGAGAGCGGGCGTGTTGTATTTTAAACAAAACCGATCAATCAGGAGAGAAAACCTTACAAAACCCGCCCACCGACTGGAAAATTTATATAACCAACTGGAAGGGATATATTGACAGCCGCACCTTTTTAATGGTTCAGGAACGGTTAAGCCAAAATACATCATACTCACGAGATAATACGCCAAAGGGCAAATTTGCTGAATTGTCTGGACTTGTAAAATGTGCTAAGTGTGGACGGGCTATCAAAATAAAAGGGAAATATGGTTCAATGTCTTGTGTAGGTAGAAGCGAACTAAGAGGCATATGTGATACAAGTTTTAAAGGCGTAAGACTGGAAGGAATACAAGAAAAAGTTGCCATTGAAATTCAAAAGTATTTAGATGATTTTACAAAAAACCAACTTGAATGGAAAGCAAAACTTGAAGAATACCAAAAACAAGCCGATTCCTTACAGACTGAAATAAATAACCTTATATCCACCCTAGCAGTAAACCCTACAATAGCAGAAACTATAACAAAAGCAATAGAGGAAAGAGAGCAACAACTCGCAGAAGTAAATTATAAGATACAGGCAGATATAGCCCCAAGTGATAAAATAGAGTATAGAGTTTTAAAAGTTTTACAAAGAACAGGCACAGAAACTATAACAGCAAAAGACACAATTTATAAAGATTTAGCCACAGAAGAAAAACAGGCATTGTTAAAAATTCTGATAAATAGAATACTTCTAAGTGAAACAGGCGATATAACTATTGACTGGAAAATTTAAAACCTAAGACAAAAGCCCTTTTAAAATAAGGGCTTTTTCTTATGCTTATTATAAAAAATACGGCAGAATGATTTTAAAATACTTTTAGAGGGTAAACACTCATTAAAGAAATTTAAAAACAATCCTACCGCATTTAAGGCTTTTTATACATATCCTATACACCATAAGTTATTTATAGACTACATATAACATATGTATAAAATAATAAGCAGTTACAAAAAAGCAAAAAAATAAGCCGCTTTTATACGGCTTATAATATAGAATAACATTTTTTTATTCATAAATATTTTAGAGTAAAATTTTTATAATGTAAAAAGTCTAAAACACAATAAACTTATAGAAGTGTAAAAACTTCATAAAAAACTTTTTTAACAGGGTTCTTTTCTCTGTCAATTATAATTATATAATTTTTTACTCTTAAATGTCAACAGATCAAAAATAGCCTTTACCGCACTAAGCAGTAAAGACTATTATTTTTAAAATTCATCACTATAAAAGAATTGATTAACTGTACTTGCTGAATGATTTTCCCATAAATCAGCACTAAGTAAATACTGATTGCCGCCATCATTCCAGCAAGCGTCAACCCAATAAGGAACGCCGCCAACATATACTCTATTCCAAGCGTGACCGCCGCCATTAGCGAAGCCTTCTATATAATCACATTCAATGCCTACTTGATTACACATCATTTTAAAAATACAAGCATATGTTCTGCAGTTTCCTTTTCCAGTCTGAAAAGCAAGATAAAAGTCACCTTGACTTAATTCATATGTTATAAGATCACATACATAATTATTTATAGCAATTACAGCGTCTTTTTCAGTCATATCAGAAGTTACAATATTATTTACAATACTTTTTATGTTGTTTTCAACTTCAAGACTTTTATTATATCTTTCTCTACTATTATTTGTTGTTAAATAATATTCCCCTTCATCCCAATAATTTATAATAATTCTAGCGTCATAATAAGCGAAATAAGTTCTGTTTATCGCTTGCTTTATAGTTTCTAAATCATTAGTAGAAAGTTCAGCCCAATGGAAACAGTGTGTCATTTCATCTTCATTTAAGCACACGCCCATTATTTGATCTGCATAACCTTGTAAATGTTCTGGTAAAGTTTCCACGCCGCCACGCTTATTAATATTATTGTTAAAATTTATAATATTACCGCTTGCCACTGTATCTTGTGTTTGTGGTTCTTCCTTTACTGGTTCAACAGGTTCAGGAGTAGGAGTTTCTTCTTTCTTGACTGGTTCAGTTTTTGTGTTAGAATCATCTTTTTTAATTGGTTCAGGAGTAGGAGTTGTTGTTGTTTCAGTTGTTCTTGTTTCAGAGGATTCTGTCTCAGAAGATTCTGTTTCGGTGCTTTCTGTTTCTGTACTCTCTGTTTCAGAAGATTCTGTTTCAGTGCTTTCTGTTTCAGAGGATTCTGTTTCAGAGGATTCTGTTTCAGAGGATTCTGTTTCAGTGCTTTCCGTTTCAGAGGATTCTGTTTCAGAGGATTCTGTTTCAGTGCTTTCCGTTTCTGTGCTTTCTGTTTCTGTACTCTCTGTTTCAGAGGATTCTGTTTCAGAGGATTCTGTTTCAGTGCTTTCCGTTTCTGTGCTTTCTGTTTCTGTACTCTCTGTTTCAGAGGATTCTGTTTCAGAGGATTCTGTTTCAGTGCTTTCCGTTTCTGTGC
>OFFG01000089.1_pt1 | contig 87627 bp, 75 predicted proteins | sample 1521331 | NCBI WGS metagenome assembly OFFG01 (sample SAMEA3504129, study PRJEB24116) | mouse gut metagenome | biome: mouse gut; feature: mouse-associated habitat; material: faeces | place: Denmark | collected 2011 | reverse complement strand
GGATGGCCATGCGGCCCGCCAGGCGGCAGGCTGAGCATGATGTAAGTTTACTATAGCTGCCGTTACAGACCTATTATACACTAAAGCATTTTGGATTGCATCCCAAATAATGCAGCTTAACTCTGTCAGGAGTTAAACTGCATTTTATATAAGATATACCTCACATTCTCCAATACCGTAATTCCGTTGTCCTCAAACCCCAGCTTCCGGCACAGTGCGGAAGATTTCTCATTGTGTTCCATGACAAGTGCCTGAATCTGCTTAAAACCGATGTCCTTCCATGCATAACGCAGGATCGCGCTGCATACTTCATAGGCATATCCCTGTCGCTGCCACGGCACTCCAATCACAAACCCCAGCTCCGGCACATCGAATTCCTCCCGCCAGCTGATCCCCGCCCGTCCGATTACCTGCCCGTCCCGTCTGGACAGTACGCTCCATATGCCATAGCCGTAGAAGCCATACATTCTTCTGCGATAGTCCTTTATGTAAGCGATTTCTTCATCTCTGTCTTTATACAGATCTTCCATGTACTCCGTGATGGCCGGCTCTCCGTAAATACCATACAGACTGTCCACGTCCTCCACGATCGTCTCCCGCACGATACAGCGCTCTGTCCTGAAAATCTCCCATGGAATTCCAGCCAGACGGCGGTAGGCCATGTCAACCACTTCGTAGTCTACCTCCTCCAGACGTTCTATCATATATTCCGCACCTGTAAAGACATCCTCCGGATTCCACTGATGCCTGTAGGGCAGGACATATTTCCCATACTGCTTCCAGATCCCGTACTGTTCGGAAGAATCCGTGATATACAATGTATCCGGCTCTTCCTGGTCAGCCGCGCAGATACTGCCATGCTTCTTTAACAGACATTCTTCCCTGCACACAACAGCCCCGCTCTGCTCCCCATACTCCCTGTGCTCCAGACAGATGGCATACGCCACCTCTATCTCGTGTTGCTTTAACTCCTGGATCAGGCTGCACAACGATAACTGTAATCGATTTCCTGTCCCGTCTTTTAATGCAAAAACCACTTTCCTCAGCATAACCCCACCCCACTCATCTTACATGACGGTTCAACTCCTTCTCCCGTCATATCCATCCAGCCATTTAAAATCGCATCGCGATGGCTCTTCCACGTCTTGTTCTTTACAGTCAATTTCCATCCTGCTGCGCACCATAGGTCAGCGGGTCGCATGAGAATCATGCTCTTTGCATAATTTCCTGTCCGATAGTAACAGTTTCGATTTTTCATTTGTATTTTCTTATATATAATAATATAATAGATAGGAAAAATATACAAACGAAATCATACATTTTAAGAAAGGACTTGGAAATATGGCACAAAACCCGATTGTAACCTTTACGATGGAAAACGGTGACGTTATCAAAGCTGAGCTTTATCCGGAGATTGCCCCCACTTCCGTCAACAATTTTATCAGCCTGGTTCAGAAGCATTTTTACGATGGCCTGATCTTCCACAGAGTCATCAAAGGCTTTATGATTCAGGGCGGCGACCCCGAGGGCAGCGGTATGGGCGGCCCGGGCTACTCCATCCGCGGCGAATTCGCGCAGAACGGATTCCCCAACGACTTAAAGCACACTCCCGGCGTTCTCTCCATGGCCAGAAGTATGCATCCCGACTCGGCAGGAAGTCAGTTTTTCCTTATGCACAAGACAAGCCCGCATCTTGACGGCGCATATGCCGCTTTCGGCAAAGTAACCGAAGGCATGGATGTGGTAGACAGAATCGCCGAAACGGCTACTGATTATTCCGACAGGCCGTTGGAAGACCAGGTAATGAAGACCGTCACGGTCGATACCTTCGGCATAGATTATCCGGAACCGGAAAAACTCCGGTAAACACACGCAGCAGCGAATCCGTCCACAGGGTCTCGCTGCTGCCGTCCTCTATTGCCTTATACCGTCTATTTCTATTGAATAAGGCCTCTAATGAATATGCGCTTAACGGTTCCTCAGGAAGATTCCGGCACATATCTGTTATAGATTTCCACGTGATCATAAATGCACCGCCATCCACTGGTGGAACCGGCGGTCACGCAGATATAAGGTGTTCCGGCCGCGGAGGTGCCATAGCTCACTGCACAGTTCTTAGACTGGACTACATAGCCGGTCTTTCCACACAGCACCTCACCTCCCGTGTCCTTATCTTCAATCTTTCGCAGAAACCAGTTGGAAATCGTAATTCCCTCCGGATGTTCGGCCGTAGCTTTAGTCGTATAAGTATGCGCGGACAATACCTCCCTGCACAGCTCATTCTGTATGGCCGCTTTCATGATAATGGCCATATCATAGACGGTACAATAATGATTTTCATCAAAAAGGCCTATACAATTCGTAAAGTGCGCACTGTCTCCCAGCCCCAGCTCCTCCAGTTTCGCATTCATCTTCTCCACAAACGCCTCCTGCGAACCCGCCGTATAAATCGCAAGCCCCAATGCGGCATCCCCGCCGGAAGGCAGCACGGTTCCGTAGAAAAGATCCCGCACCGTCACCTTTTCCCCATCCAAAAAACCTACGGCACTGCAGTCGTTCACATAAGCATAATCCGTGATCTCCAGCGTCATAGTGAAAGTGTCGTCCAGATCCTCTTCCGTGATCTGCTCCGCCGCCACCAGCACTGTCAACACCTTCGTCATGGATGCCGGATAGATTCTTTCGTCTGCTCCCTTCGCGGCAACGATCGTATCCGTGCTCTCATCAACCAGGATCGCATGCGTGCTGATCACTTCCTCACTGTAAATACCCGTGATATTCGGTGCAGAGGTAAAACTGTAAACCGGCTTCGCCTGATCCGGTTTCGTCCCTGCCGCATCAGGTTCGCTGTCCGCCCCCTCTGGTATATCTCCCTGTACCCCATTTATCAGCGGTAAATCATTGCGCTCCGTCTGCTCCACATTCTCCACTGTCTGCAGCTGGTTATGCTCCTCTTCCCTGTCCTTTTTTCTGCCGGATACCCTCACAATGACGATAATACTCATGACGGTACAGAGCACACCCAGACACAAAAAGCGCTTTAATACACGCTGTTTTCTCATGCGCTGCTGTCGTTCAGACCGTATGCGCTTCCTCTCCTCATAGTGGGCAAAATATTCTCTGTACTCTTCTTCCCCGAATTCTTCCGTTTCTTTTACGTCATCTATATCATCTAAATCTTCTATCTCTATATATTCGATGTTTTCTATCACTTTTCTATTCATGTATTGTATGTTCTCTGCTTCTTCAATATCTGCTGTTTCTGCATTTTCTGTTTCATCATCGTCTATTTCTTCAAAATACAATCTCGCCATCCATTTATCTCCGGAAACTTGATAACATTGTACAAATTATTTCGTTTTCATTATAGGGAGGCTGCAAATAGAAGTCAATCGAAAATCACTTTATGGAAAAGATTGAAAATTAAAATTTTCAATCTCGAGATTTGTGTCTGCGCGTTGCTTGCCACAAACTCGTTTATGCGCAAAAAGCAGCGCAGAAATGGAGGGAAACATGTAAATCTGGCCAGAAGGGAATCTGCCCCGAAAAAGGGAGGATGCCAAGCAGAGCGAACTCTACTTGGCATTATTATGAAAAAGTTTTAGTTAATCAGCAACCTTGATGTCGTCGGCTTGTTGTATTGGCCTGTTGTTATCTTATGGTCTTAGTATACGCATGAGAAATGTCTAAAGAATGTTACCTGCATGAAGTTTTTTTAAATTAAATATGAACAATTCATGAACGGACAAAATATAACAAAAAGTTCCGGTGAAATATAAATCTGTCGGATCCGACCGCAAACAGCAACCCGGTATTACATCCAAATATGCATGTATACATTTATTCCTTGCCCGTGATACTTTACTGTGCTATACTGTAAAAGTGTATTTTAAAGCATTGAACCAAATATTTTCCGGAAACAGAGAAGGAGGAGATTATTTTGAAAGAATATTTTGCGGGCCTTGTTGATTCTGTCAACAGTGTCAACAGCGCCGTCAACAATTTCGTCTGGGGAATCCCCATGCTGGTACTGTTGGTGGGAACGGGCATCCTGATGACGGTACTGACCAGATTTTTCCAGCTGTCCCATATCGGGCACTGGTTCCAGAACACCATCGGCGGTATCTTCCGTGACAGACACATTACGAAACACACCGATAAGGAAGACAAGGCCATATCCCAGTTTCAGTCGCTGTGTACGGCTCTGGCGGCCACCATCGGAACGGGCAACATCGTCGGTGTGGCCAGCGCGCTGATTGCCGGCGGCCCCGGCGCCATCTTCTGGATGTGGATCGTGGCTTTCTTCGGCATGATGACCAACTATTCCGAAAATGTGCTGGGCATCTATTACCGCCGCAGGAATACGAAAGGCGAGTGGTGCGGCGGCGCCATGTATTATCTGAAAGACGGTCTCGGCTCCTATAAGGGTTGTAAGCAGATCGGTGCGGTTCTGGCGGTGCTCTTTTCCGTATTCTGTCTGCTGGCCTCCTTCGGTATCGGCAACATGAGTCAGGTGAATTCCATCGCCGCCAATATGGAAGCGGCCTTCTCCATTCCGACCGTCGCTACGGGTATCGGTCTTATGGTTCTGGCGGCATTGGTCATTGTCGGCGGCCTGAAACGGATCGCTTCCGTTACCGAGAAGCTGGTTCCCTTTATGGCCATTGCATACATACTGGGCGCGCTCACCATCTTTATAGCCAATATCGGACAGTGCGGCGCTGTCTTTTCCGCCATTTTCAAGGGCGCTTTCGGCTTAAAAGCCGTGGGCGGCGGCATCGTCGGTTCCGGCGTCAAGCTGGCTCTCACCTGGGGCATGAAACGGGGTGTGTTCTCCAACGAAGCGGGACTTGGTTCCTCCGTGATGGTGCATTCCAACTCCAATGTGAAAGAACCTGTCCGGCAGGGCATGTGGGGTATTTTCGAAGTGTTTGCCGACACCATGGTCGTCTGCACGCTGACTGCCTTTTCCGTTCTTTCGTCCGGACTTGTGGATCTGGAGACGGGAGCGGTCTTAAGCGAGGCTTCCGGTTCCGCCCTGGTAGGCGAAGCCTTTGCCACGATATTTGGCTCCTTCGGCCCGATGTTCATCGCCGTCTCGATCCTGCTGTTTGCCTTCTCCACGGTACTTGGCTGGAGCCATTACGGCTCTAAGGCATGGGAATATTTATTCGGTACGAAATCCACCATCGCCTACAAGATCGTGTTTATCCTCATCATCTATGTGGGAGCCACCATGAACCTCAGTCTGGCCTGGGATCTGTCCGACACCTTTAACGGGCTGATGGCCATGCCTAACCTGATCGGCGTGCTCTGCCTGTCGCCGCTCGTCATGCGCATTACAAAGAACTATGTGGACCGCGTTATCCGCAGACAGGACGTGAAACCTCTCCTCTCCGTCTTTCCGGATATCAATGAGGAACACACCGAAAGATAGAAACGGCATAAAAGCTTATAAGTCAAATATCCATGCAGGCATGACAGCCTGGCTCGTTGCTTCGCGGGAATAAAGGCATACAAATCATATAAGTAAGCCCCACTCTTTCTCATGCAGAGTGGGGCTTTCCTATTGCTGTATTTCTGTTGTTTACTTTTTACTTTACGTCTTACGCCTTACCGTCAGAACCAAGAACGTTAACGATCTTATGAGCAACCATCTCCTTAACAGCCTGGCGAGCCGGTTTCAGATACTGACGAGGATCGAAATGATCCGGATGCTCTGCGAAGTACTTGCGGATGTGGCCTGTCATAGCAAGACGGATATCGGAGTCGATATTGATCTTACATACTGCAAGCTCAGCTGCCTTACGAAGCTGCTCTTCCGGAATACCCACTGCGTCAGGCATATCGCCGCCGTACTGGTTAACCATCTTAACGAACTCCTGCGGAACGGAAGAAGATCCGTGCAGAACGATCGGGAAGCCGGGCAGACGCTTGATGCACTCCTCTAATACGTCGAAACGAAGCGGAGGCGGAACAAGGATGCCGTCAGCATTTCTTGTACACTGAGCTGCCGTAAACTTGTAAGCACCATGGGAAGTACCGATCGCGATCGCAAGAGAGTCACAACCTGTTCTGGAAACGAACTCTTCCACTTCCTCCGGACGTGTGTAGGACTCTTTACCAGCCTCTACTACTACTTCGTCCTCAACACCTGCCAGTGTGCCAAGCTCAGCCTCAACTACTACGCCCTTGTCATGAGCATACTCTACAACCTGCTTGGTCAATGCGATATTGTCTTCAAAAGATTTGGAAGACGCGTCGATCATAACGGAAGTAAAGCCACCGTCGATACAGGATTTGCACAGCTCAAAGCTGTCGCCGTGATCCAGATGCAGAGCGATCGGAATCTGCGGATTCTCCTGTGCTGCTGCCTCTACCAGCTTAACCAGATAAGTATGGTTCGCATAAGCACGTGCTCCCTTGGAAACCTGAAGAATAACCGGGCTGTTCAGCTCACCTGCTGCCTCTGTGATACCCTGAACGATCTCCATGTTGTTAACATTGAATGCACCAACCGCATAACCGCCATTGTATGCCTTCTCGAACATTTCCTTTGTTGTTACTAATGGCATTGTTGTTACCACCTTTCTTAATATTTTAATATTTTGACCGGCACGGGACCGGGTGAAAACTACTGCATTTATTATAACCCAAAGCCTGTTTATACGCAAATAGATTCTCTGGAAAATATGTCCAAAAAACTTCCGGGTTATCCGTCAGATAGTAGTATCACGGTCTTCGGCCCTGCAGTTACGCAAGGTATTCCTGCGGTATCCTGATCTGGAGTGCCTGCTGCTCATTGCTGATCATGGCTTTCAGGTGCTCTCCGCCAAACTCTCCGTCCAGTGACCAGGCAAGCGGCTTCTCGCTCTCCACGATCAGCTCCGACGTCTTATACGTATGAATATGCTCCGACTTCACACGCTTGTCCACAAGCGCCATGATGATATTATTCAGATCCAGCGGATTGGTGGGCCTGCGGATCAGCGTCACCTCAAACAGCCCGTCATCCAGCAGAATATCCTGCCCCGTGATGCCCCGGAAGCCTCCCACAGAATAGGAATTGGTGACCATCCCGTAAAGAAATTCTCCTTCGATCACCTGATCGTTACAGGTGATCTTCAACGGACAGGCCCGCACGGAAGGCAGCCGCTTCACCCCTTCCAGCAGATAGGCGGCATGTCCCAGCACATTTTTCACGTCCTGCTTCGTTTCGTAAGACACGTCGGTAAAAATACCGAAAGCCGCCACGTAAATAAAATTATCATTGTTAAACCGGCCGATATCGCAGGCATAGTTTACACCGTTCACGACCACATCCGCCGCCTTGATCATATTCTTGGGGATTTTCAGGCTGTTGGCAAAATCATTGGTGCTGCCCGCCGGAATGTAACCCACCGGAAGCTTCTCTTCGCACTGCATCATCCCGTTGACCACTTCATCCAGCGTCCCGTCCCCGCCGCAGCATGCCACCATGTCATAGCTGCCCTGCCGCTCTTTCACCGCTTTGACCGCATCGCCCGTTGCCTGCGTGGGATAGGCAGTGACCTCATATCCGGCCTTCACGAAAATATCTATAATATCCAGCAGATTACTGCGGATCTGCGCTTTGCCCGCTCTCGGATTGTATACAAAAAGCATTCTTTTCCTCATAGCTGCCTCCCTCCTTTAAATATATCCTGTAATTATTATTTTAATAGAGTGATCTGTAAATTTCAATTACGACAAAGTTAAAAAAGCGTAAAAAAAAGAGACTTCTTTCTACAGAAATCTCTTTTACATTCTGCCTTATCTAAATGTCATGTGCGCAGTCGAGGTCTAATTACCGCTCAAGAATTTCTCAATCTCCACAACAGCAGTGTCCTCATCATTTCCATCCGCAACAACAGTTACCTCTTCCCCACTGGCAAGTCCAAGACTCATCATCCCCATAATGCTCTTGGCGTTCACTTTTCTGTCTTCTGAGTTGATGTACACAGTGCTCTCAAACTGACTTGCCACCTGCACGAGCATGGCGACCGGTCTGGCCTCCAGCCCTTCCTCCAGTTTAATCTGGATAGCTTTTTGAATCATACTTTTTCCCTCCTTTACAACCTGATTCTATCGGCAATCTCACTTAATTTACGCAGTCTGTGATTTACCCCCGATTTCCCTACGGCCGGATCCAGATAGCCCCCCAGCTCTTTCAGCGCGGCATCCGGATACTCCAGCCGCACTTCCGCCATCTGCCGCAAATTGTCCGGCAGGTTGTCAAAACCGTATTTGTCTCTGATCAGGAGTATGTCTTCGATCTGCTTCGATGCTGCAGTCACGGTCTTGGAAATATTGGCTGTCTCGCAGTTTACCCGCCTGTTCACGGAATTGCGCATTTCCTTGACAATCCGCAGATTCTCCAGATTCATCAGGGATACATGCGCTCCCATAACGTTCAGAAGGTCTACAATACCGGAACCTTCTTTTAAATAGACAACCTCATATTTCTTGCGCCGGACACTCTTCGCATCGATCTGAAATTCCCGAATAATATCCTTAAGCTGTCCTGCCTGCTCTCTGATACTGCAGACAAACTCCAAGTGGTAGCTCTTCTCAGGATCGCTCATCGATCCGATACTCAAAAATGCGCCCCTTAAAAATGCTCTGGCGCAGCATGAATTCTTGATCAAAAGAGAGTTGACCGGTGTCTGCAGCAGAATCAATCCATCCTCCCTCTTTCCAAGATGCAGGGCCTGTATCACTTTATCTTCTGTCCTGTCGTCGGACAGTATCCTCCCTTTGCCCTGTACTGCAACTTTATTTATATTAAAGGTTTTTTCTAATAATGTAAAGCATTTTCTGATAACTGCTTCATTTTCTGTCTCAAGGCAAAGATGTGGTTCGCCTGCCGGCCCGCATATACCGCCGCCAAAGTGCAGGATCGCCGCCAGCTCTGCCAGCTGGCAATGCCTCGAAGAATCTATATGCGCTGCAAGTTCTTCCTTCACCCTCCCGGAAAAAGACATTCTCTATACTCCCTGTTTTATATCTCTGTGATACAGCTTAACGCCGTAATTCCCACGTTCTCTGAGCCCTGCATAAAGTTCATTGGCCAATGTCACACTTCTGTGCCTGCCGCCCGTACAGCCGATCCCGATCACCAATTGATGCTTGCCTTCTTTAATGTAATTGGGAATTAAAAAATCCAACATGTCAACCAGCTTCCCGAGAAATGCTGCCGCCTCCGGAAAACTCATCACATAGTCCTGGACTTCTTTATCATTACCAGTCTTATGCTTAAGCTCATCGATATAGAACGGATTCGGCAGAAATCTGACATCAAATACCAGATCCGCGTCCGCCGGAATCCCATTCTTAAATCCAAATGACAAAACGCTGACCATCAGCGAATTATATTCTTCATTGCGTACAAAAATATGATCGATCTCTTCCTTTAGCTCCCTTGTCAGAAGATTGGAAGTATCAATCACATAGTCGGCCTTTTTCTTAATATTTTTCAGGATATCCCGTTCCCTGTGTACCCCTTCTTCTACCCGTCCTTTCGGCGAAAGAGGGTGCATCCGCCTCGACTCCTTATATCTTTTGAGCAGAACCTGATCTCCCGCATCCATAAACAGGATTTCAAAAAGATATCCGTTCTCCCGCAGCCTGTCCAATGTGCGCTGTGCATCACCAAAAGGCTGATCCGCCCGTACATCCAGCCCCAATGCGACCTTAGTAATCTCACTGCCCGGCATGGCGATCAGTTCCACAAATTTCTCAATCAGCGGCACCGGCAGGTTATCCACACAATAAAATCCCACATCTTCCAGCATTTTCATAGCGGTTCTCTTACCGGAACCGCTCATGCCGGTCACTACCACAAATCTCATTTCATTATCTCCCGTATCCCCTGCATTTCGGATTCCCGCAGTTTTTTCAAAAGTCTCCCAAAAAAACGATCTCCGGTTCTAACGTGACATGAAACCGGTCCCTGACCCGCTCCTGTACTTCCTCGATCACTTCTCTGACATCCGCCGCGGTAGCGCCGCCTCTGTTCACCACAAAACCGCAGTGCTTCTCCGACACCTGCGCGCCGCCGATTCGATAGCCCCGCAGCCCCGCGTCCATGATCAGCTTGCCCGCAAAGTATCCTTCCGGCCGTTTGAATGTGCTGCCGGCACTGGGATATTCCAGCGGCTGTTTGCTTCTGCGCTGTGCCGCCAGCTCTTCCATCCTGGCCCCGATCTCCTCTGCATCACCCGCCGCAAGCTGCAGCGTCACTTCCAGTACAATGATCGGCCTGTTGCGTATGGCGCTGCTGCGATATCCGAATTCCATCGTATCGTTGTCCAGCGTCAGGATCTCTCCCTCTTTGTCCAATCCCCGAACAGACACGACAACCTGCTTCATCTCACCGCCATAAGCGCCTGCATTCATCACCACGGCGCCACCAATACTGCCGGGAATACCGGCCGCAAACTCCATCCCGCACAGACCATGCTCCTTTGCCTGCGCCGCCACTTTCGAGAGCAGCGCTCCGGCTCCGGCCCGTATCACCGTTCCTTTCGTCTCCACTTCTCCCATAGGCCCGTCAAGTTTGATCACAATGCCCCGGTATCCTTTATCTCCTACGAGAAGATTGCTGCCGTTTCCTACTATAAAATATGCTTCCTCTATCTGATTCAGGTAACGGACCAGCTTCGCCAGTTCCTGCTCCTCATGAATCATGATAAGACAGTCTGCCTCTCCTCCCACTCGAAAAGTGGTGTGCTTACTCATCGGTTCGTGAAACAAGATACGTTCTTCCGGAATGATCGTTTTTATATAATCATACATTGATGCACTCAATTTCTATCCCGTCCATTTCTCGAATTTACTGCTTATTTATTAATATTCCGATGCAGCCGCGGATGTCACAGATCATCTTTATAATAAACTTCTATCCATGCTGTGAAAGTCGGAGACTTTCATAGTAAGCGGCAAATTACTCTGCCGCTTACTATAGAATCTCTGTTTTATCTTAAAATTATGTATATTCTGTTTCTTCTGTCTTTTATCCCAGCACCAGCTTCGCCGCTCCGTAGATGCCCGCATCGTTGCCCAGTGTGGCAAGCACGAACTTCGTATCCTTACAGCCGTGGAACACCGTGCGCTCGAAAGGCGGGCGGATATAATCAAAGAGTACTTCGCCGGCCTTGGAAACGCCGCCGCCGATCACGAATACTTCCGGGTTGACAACACCGGCGATCACGCCCAGGCCCTTGCCCAGATATTCTCCGAACTGTTTCGCCACCTCGATGGCCAGCTCATCCCCTGCCTTGACCGCATCAAATACCGTCTTGGCGGATACTTCACCCTGCCGCAGCACACTGTCCTTGTCACAGGCTTTCAGTTTCCGGTTCGCCAGTCTGGTGATGCCCGTAGCGGAAGCATATTCCTCAAGGCAGCCTAAGTTGCCGCAGCCGCAGACTTCTGTCTCATTATCCTCCACATGGATATGGCCGATCTCGCCGCCCGAACCGTTGCAGCCGGTCACGACTTTGCCGTTGATGATGATACCGCCGCCCACGCCGGTTCCCAAAGTAACTGCCACCAGATCCTTATGACCCTGGCCGCCGCCTTTCCACATCTCGCCCAGCGCCGCCACATTGGCGTCATTGCCGCCTTCCACCTGCATACCACCGAGAAGTTCCGACAGTTCCTTTTTCAGATTCATCTCAGACCACCCCAGGTTCACCGCCTTGTGGATGATTCCTCTGCCGTCAACCGGGCCGGGAGCGCCGATGCCCACGCCTGCCACGTCGTCTTTCGTGATCCCCTTCTCTTCCATCCTGGCCTGTACGCTGGCCGCAACGTCCGGCAGGATATTCACGCCGCCGTTCTCCGTCCTGGTGGGAATCTCCCACTTGTCCTGCAGATTGCCGTCAATGTCAAACAGCCCCAGCTTCACGGTAGTTCCGCCCACATCCACTCCAAATACATAATTCGCCATGCCTTTTCCCCCTTGTTTGTAGTTTGTTATATGTTTAATGATTTATAGTTTATCTGTTCCACACCGGCCGTCCTGCCACGCCGCACTTACTGGTCTTCTTCCCGTCTGGCCGCCAGAGATTTCTGCACGCGCTTATACAGCTCCTGCGCCGCGTTGTAGCCCATCTTCTTCTGACGGTGGTTGACTGCCGCCGACTCGCAGATGATGGCCAGATTCCGGCCGGGCCTGATGGGAATATTGTGACACACCACCTTATTGCCCAGATACTCAGTGTACTCCTCTTCCAGGCCAAGACGGTCATATTCCTTATCCTTATCCCAGTCCTCAAGACGGATAACCAGATCGATATTCTGCGTATCCCTGACGCTGGACGCACCGAACAGCGACTTCACGTCCACGATACCGATACCCCGCAGCTCGATAAAGTGCTTCGTGATATCCGGGGCGCTTCCCACCAGCGTATCCTCACTGACTCTGCGGATCTCCACCACATCATCCGTGACAAGACGATGTCCTCTCTTGATCAGCTCCAGCGCCGCCTCGGACTTACCGATGCCGCTCTCGCCCGTGATCAGCACGCCCTCGCCGTATACGTCCACCAGCACGCCGTGCACGGAGATACAGGGAGCCAGCTTCACATTCAGCCAGCGGATCACTTCCGCCATACAGGCCGAAGTAGCCTTCTTGCTCATCAGGATCGGCACGCCGTACTTGACCGCGATCTCCCGGAATAACAGGTTCGGCTGTAACTCCCTGCAGAACAGGATGCCCGGGATCGGATTGTTGAGCAGCTTCTCGAAGATCTCGCGCTGACGGTCCTCTTCCATGCAATTCATATAAGAATATTCCACAAATCCTACGATCTGCAGTCTCGTCGTCTCAAAATGCTCGAAATACCCCGCGATCTGCAGCGCCGGTCTGTTGATATCCGGCTGGATCACGCTGATCTTGGAAATATCGATCTCCGGCGTAAGATTCTCCCATTTAAATTTCTCGATAACCTTCGTCAAACTGATGCTCGCCATACCCTCTCCTTACCTCCCGTATCTTGTCTTGCCGCAGCCTGCACAGTCCATTTGCACCAAACCGCAAAGTTATGCAAATGCCGTTCCATGTCCTATTCTAACATACAAAAAGGCGGTTCGCAATTCATCTGATAAAACTACTGCGCCGCATTATTGACAGGAGATCGTTATGCGTCACGGTACCTGGCACCCCGCAGCAGGGCATCCGACCGATGAGCTACGATTTCAGTCCCCAAGACAGAACGCCGCATACAAAGGCAACGCCTCCACCGACTCCGTATTGTAAAAATTTTCTTCCGAAAACCGGATCGCCCGGCCCGGCTTATATTTCTGGATAAACATGCCCAGGCTTCTGGATCTGTTGTGAGTGCCGCGCTTACTCTCGATTGCTGTCACCTGTCCGCCTGCCTGCAGCACAAAGTCAAGCTCCGCCTGGCTGTTCTCGGGCGCCCAGTAATAGATCCCGTACCCCATGGCCGCCAGCTGAACCGTAAGATAGTTCTCCGTCACGGCTCCCATAAAGGTATTGGCCTCCCCCAGCAGGATCGTCTGCAGGGACAGCCCGGATTTGGCCACCAGAAGCCCCACATCACCCATATATAATTTGAAAGACGAGAGATCTTCATAGACGGAGATCGGATCCTCTCCATGCAGGATCCTCTTACATTTCAGAACCACACCGGACTGCTCCAGCCACTCGATCGAGGCCCCGAACATGGAACTGCTGGCCCCTCTCTGCACTACCTTATACTGGAACTTCCTGTTATCCTTCGCCAGCTGTGCGGGAATGGAATTGAAAGCCGCCCGGATCTTGACCGCCTCCTCCGCAGAAGCGTACTTCGCCATATCCGCCACATAGTTTCCCAGAATCTCATGCTGCATATTCGGCACCAGTACCAGCTTCCCCCGGCTGACGTATTCGTTGACAACAGCAGGCATACCGCCTACGATCAGATAATAATGATACAGCTCCAGCGCCTTTTGATGCAGGGCCTCTATCATCGGCCTGTGCGCCTCACAGCAGGCCCGGATCTCCCCCGCCAGCGTCTCTTCTCCCACCGCCCACAGGAACTCTTCAAAATCCAGCGGGTACAGGGACAGGCTCTTCACTTTCCCCACCGGAAAAGAATACTGCTGCCTGTTGACTGCCACGCCGAGAAGACTCCCGGCAGATACGATATGATACTCCGGCGCCTGCTCACAGAAATATTTCAGACTTGTCAATGCCCTCTCACAGGATTGGATCTCATCCAGAAACAAAAGCGTCCTCCCCGGATGGATCTCCTCTCCCACGATCGCCTCCAGCAGCGTAATGATCCGTCCCGGAGCGATATCATTCTCGAAGACAGAAGCTACGGAGCGGTTCGTCTCCAAATTGATATAGACTACATTCTCGTAGTTCTTCTCCCCGAAATCCAGCAGGATGAAAGTCTTGCCCACCTGCCGTGCGCCGTAGAGCAGCAACGGCCTACGGCCTTCTTCATCGTTTTTCCATCGTAACAGCTTCTCTTCTATTTTCCTCCGCACGATATCACCTCACAGCCCAAAACAACCATTTTTTCCCTTCTTTTACCTTGATGATATCATTGTATGAACTTTAAGTCAATTTTATTCATTCTGAAACATATTTTTTCCGACTTAATTATCATTTTGAGGAGTTACTGCGGATCCCCGTCCTCCGCATCCGTCCGAAAAAATGCATAAATCTGCCGTCCGATATGCTCCGGTATCTCCGGCACCTCGCACAGCTTCTCCACGGACGCCTCCCGCACCTCGCCTATGGAACCGAAATGCCGCATCAACGCCTTGCGTCTGGCCGGCCCCACCCCCGGTATCTCGTCCAGCACAGACTTGACCTGGGCCTTGGAACGCAGGGAACGATGATATTCGATGGCAAAGCGGTGCGCCTCGTCCTGAATCCGGGTGATCAGCTTAAACCCTTCTGAGTGGGTGTCAATGGGAATCTCCACATTCTGATAGTACAGCCCTCTGGTGCGGTGGTTGTCGTCCTTGACCATACCGCAGACGGGAATCTCCAGATGCAGCTCCTCCAACACCTGCAGCGCGATATTGACCTGCCCTCTGCCGCCGTCCATCAGCAGCAGATCCGGAAATTTCGTGAAGCTGCCGAACTCCTGGTTGATCGCCTTCCGGTTCAGCTCCTCCTTCTCCTCCATGCCGTGGATGAAACGTCTGGTCAGCACTTCCTTCATGCACGCGTAATCGTCCGGCCCGGATACCGACTGAATGCGGAATTTGCGGTAGTCGCTGCGCTTCGCCTTTCCCTTTTCAAATACCACCATGGAACCTACATTGGCGAATCCGCTGATATTGGAAATGTCGAAAGCCTCCATACGGCTCACATTTTCCAGTTGGAGCAGTGCCCCGATCTCCTTCATCGCTCCGATGGTACGGCCTTCCTCCCGCCTGATCCGCTCCTTGTCCTGGCTTAACACCAGATGCGCGTTCTGGGCCGCCAGCTCCACCAGCTTTTCTTTGGCTCCCTTCTTCGGCACGCGCAGATAGACCCGGCTGCCTTTACGGCTGCTCAGCCACTTTTCCAGGATCTCGATGTCCGCGATCTCCTCCTGCAGCATCAATTCCCGGGGAATATAGGGCGTGCCCGCATAAAACTGTTTCACAAAATCCAGCAGGATCTGCGCCGTGTCATACCCCTCCACATGGGTCATATAGAAATGCTCCCTGCCGATCAGCTTGCCGTCCCGCACAAAAAAGACCTGCACCACGGCGTCCGTCTCATCCTTGGCCAGCGCCAGAATATCCTTGTCCTCGCCGTTGCTGTCCGTGATCTTCTGCTTCTGTGCCACGCTTTTGACACTGTTGTAGAGATCCCTGTACCGTATAGCCTCCTCGAACTCCAGATTCTCGGACGCCTGCGTCATCTTTTCCTCCAGCTCCTTCAAAAGCGGCTTATAGTTGCCGTTCAGGAAATCCAGCGCCTGTTCCACGCGCTCCCTGTACGCCTCCCTGTCGATATACCCCTGACAGGGAGCCAGACACTGCTTGATATGGTAATTCAGGCAGGGCCGCTCGAGGCCGATATCCCGCGGCAGCCTGCGGTTGCAGGTCTTTAGCTGGTAGAGCTTGTTCATCAGATCGATGGTATCCTTCACCGCCGCCGCACTCGTATACGGCCCGAAATACCGGGAACGGTCCTTCTTCATCTCTCTGGAAAAAAGGATCCGCGGGAATTCCTCCCCCATAGTCACTTTGATATAAGGATAGGTTTTGTCGTCCTTGAGCATCGTGTTGTACTTCGGGCTGTATTCCTTGATCAGGTTATTCTCCAGCACCAGCGCCTCCAGCTCGGAGTCCGTCACGATATACTCAAAGCGGGCGATCTGTTCCACCATCCTGTCAATCTGCGGCCCTCTGCCCACGATCCTGCGGAAATAGGAGCGCACCCGGCTGTGCAGATTCACGGCCTTGCCCACATAGATGATCGTGTCGCCCGCATCGTGCATCAGGTACACACCCGGAGCATTCGGCAGTTTCTTCAATTCTTCTTCAAAGTTAAACATGGCATGCTTTCCTTACTGTTATAAAGAGAAGGCAAAGTCAGCTGCTGATATGACTTTGCCTCTTATTCTTTCCTACGCCGCAGGTTCTTAATGTTTATGGTCGTCCCGCGGTTCCGGCGCCTGTGAAAAGACGCCTCTGTTCTCCGGCTGCGGCTGACAGGGCGGCCTCCACGGCTGTTCCTGTTCTTTCTGCGTCTCCGGCGTCTGCTCCTGCATGCCGGAATCGGAAGCCTGCTCCTGCCGGTTTTGCGCCGCATCGGAATTTTGATCCGAGGCCGGACTGCCTTCTACAGCGCTCTGTCCTGACGCCGGCTGCCCATATACAGGCTGTTTCTCCGGCTCGGCACTGCCCGCTGCCGGATTCTGCTGTGCCGGCTGCGTCTCCTTTTTGGCCGCGCCGTTCCCGTTCTCCTCCTCTTCCGGCTCCGGAAGTCCTTTCTCCTTACGGAAGATCTTCATAAATTCCTTGCCGGTAATGGTCTCTTTCTCGATCAGGTGTGCCGCCAGTTTATCCATGATCTCGCGGTTTTCCTTCAACAGCTTCTTGGCCTGCTTGTAGCTGTCACGCAGCATCTTCATCACTTCCGTATCAATATCCGCCGCCGTCACATCGGAACAGGTCAGGGATGCCCTGCCGTCCAGATACTGGCTTTCCACCGTCGCCAGCCCCATCAGGCCGAATTTCTTGCTCATACCGAAGCGTGTGATCATGTTGCGGGCAATGCTCGTGGCCTGCTCGATATCGTTGGCCGCTCCCGTGGTGACGGTATCGAAGACGATCTCCTCCGCCGCACGGCCTCCCAGCAGTCCCACCAGACGTTCCCGCAGCTCCGCTTCCGTGTTCAGGTATTTCTCTTCTTCCGGTACGTGCATGACATACCCCAGCGCTCCCATGGTTCTTGGCACGATGGTGATCTTCTGTACCGGTTCCGAATTTTTCTGCAGCGCGCTTACCAGCGCATGGCCCACCTCATGATAGGAAACGATCTTGCGCTCTTCCTTACTCATGATACGGTCCTTTTTCTCTTTGCCCACAAGGACCTGCTCCACTGCGTCGAACAGATCCTTCTGATTGACATACTCTCTGCCTGTCTTGACGGCATTGATGGCCGCCTCATTGATCATGTTCGCCAGATCGGATCCCACCGCACCGGAGGTCGCCAGCGCGATCTCATTCAGATCCACGGTCTCATCCATACGCACATCCTTGGCATGTACTTTCAGGATTTCCACACGGCCTTTTAAATCCGGTTTGTCCACGATGATCCTGCGGTCGAAACGGCCCGGACGCAGAAGCGCCTTATCCAGGATCTCCGGCCTGTTGGTGGCCGCCAGGATGATGATCCCCTTCTTGCCGTCGAAACCGTCCATCTCGGACAGCAGCTGGTTCAGCGTCTGTTCTCTCTCCTCGTTACCGCCGCCGTACTTGGAATCCCTGCTGCGGCCGATGGCGTCGATCTCGTCGATAAACACGATACAGGGCGCGTTCTTCTCCGCTTCCCTGAACAGATCACGCACACGGGATGCACCCACACCTACATATAATTCTATAAAATCCGAACCGGACAGGGAGAAAAAGGGCACATGCGCCTCTCCCGCCACTGCCTTGGCCAACAGTGTCTTACCTGTTCCGGGCGGTCCTACCAGAAGCGCCCCTTTGGGCAGTCTGGCACCGATCTTGGAATATTTGCCGGGGTTGTGGAGGAAATCCACCACCTCCACCAGTGATTCCTTGGCCTCATCTTCCCCTGCCACATCCTTAAAGGTGATGCCGGTCTCTTTCTGCACGTAAGCCTTGGCGGTACTCTTGCCAACGCCCATTGGGCCGCCTCTGCCGCCCATCCGCCGGAAGAGCAGGCTCATCAATCCCCACATCAGCAGGATCGGAAGCACATAATAGAGCAGCACCGTCATAATGATGCTGGAACTGTCGGAGGTCGGTTTGTTGGTCTCGATATCCTTTTCCAGCAGGCGCCTGGTCAGTGTGTCGTCGTCTTCCATCTTACCGGTATAGTAAGTCATCGTACCCAGACCGTAGCCGTACGCAAAAGGGGATTTCGTCTCCGCCTGCTTCGGATAAATGACAACTCTGTCGGATTCTACCGTGACACTCTCGATCTGTTCCTTCTCGATCATCTCGATAAAGGCATTGTAGGAAATCTCCTGATTGGTAGCACCGGTCATCATCTTCATGAACATGCTGATGCATAAAAGGGTGACGATGGCCGCCACCGCCAGCATGATCAGGCTCTGTTTCCGGGGATCGTTGCCGCTGCTGCCGGAACCACCGGGGCCTCCCGGCCCTCCCGGGCCGCCGGAGCCGTTGCCGGGACCGCCGGGACCACCTTCGTATTGATTTAAATTATCATCCATGAGGAATCCTCACTTTCTGTTTTCTCTCTATATAAAATATAAGGTACGCGCATTCATAAATCAATAATAGAATTATGAATTTGCGGACACAAGTATTAAAGAATTATAAAATCTATTTACAATTTTAGCAAGGTTTGCCGCCAAAAAAGTTTTGTATAAATACAAAATCCGGGCTGAACTGTTACTGTTTTAAGATACTGTTTAACATATTTTGTTGATTATTATTGGAACAGAGACTAAAATAATTCATCCAACAGGATATAATACCGTATTTTCTGCCAGTCAGGCTCCAGACCCAGCAAAGAAAAGAACTGGCTGACATCAAACTCCACAGGCATACGGCCAACAGAGCTGTCACTGTATTTTCCGTTGAAATTATGAAACAGGCTGCGGCAGCACAGGGCAATATCGCACCATTTATCGGCTGTGCCGGCCCTGCCCAGGTCGATATAGCCCGTCACCCGCTCATCCATGCCGAATACATTGGGCAGGCACAGATCGCCGTGAGATAAGACAGGCTCCTCCTCCGGCATATGGTCGTACAGCCACTGCAGCAAATCTTCCGGATCCCGAAAGCCTCCCTCCCCGAAAGTATCCGGCTCCACATTGTCAAGATCCACCTGGCCGGCCTCCACATTCCGGGCCGCCTGCGCAAGTTTGCGGCATAACCGCTGGTCGCAGGGACAGTCGGACACGTCAACACTCCATAACGTTTTCAAACTGTTCGCCAGCAGTCCGCACAGGGCATTCCAATCCTTCCTGTATGCGCCGCTGCACGCCATCCGACCGGTACATTTACGCATCAGCAGATACATCCTGTTCTCTTCTGTTTCACAGGCATACACCTCCGGTACAGGCACCCTGCCCTGCAGATATTTCATCATGCGGTACTCGTTTTCGGCTTCCTCACTGCACTGCTGAATCTTCAAAACCTTATCATGAAACATCAGGACCGTCGATCCGGACATTCCGATCCCGTCCTTCTGAAACGGTTCGTCCCTGACCAGTCCTCGTATTTTTTCCGGTAAAAACATGATTTCCTTCCTTTTTCTCCCTTTCCTGCAACCCACTGCACCATATGTCAGTATATGCTGCCCGGCCGGCAAACCAAACATGCCGCCCGGCGTTTATGTCTTCAATGCCTGAGATCATTATAGGGCAGATCACAACGAAACACAACGGGAACCGGAAAGCCCGGGTCCATGCCGGGTTTGTCAGTTACAGGGCTATTGCCCTTATTGCTATTGTTTCTGGAATCAAGTATAATAATGCTAGATGGAAGGACCCGCATCATGGATGAATCTTACGGAATGATAATGACCGCCGATTTAGAAGGGAGGATACAGACTATGTGCAACCTGTCAGAAAATATTGAAGCAAAAGGCATTGAAAAAGGCATTGAAAAAGGTATCGAACAGGGTATCGAAGAAGAGCGCACCAACGCCATAAAACGGATGCTCAAAGCCGGCGCCACGAAAGAACAGATCCTGTCCTACGGCTATACTGAAAAAGAACTTACCGAGATTTCACAAAATTTCAACGTATCAGTAGATTTTTCCACTCCGTCCATTGTATAATGCTTTTATATTGTTTTTTTCAGGAACGGCATACAGCAAACAATTTACAGATTACAGAAAGGCATGGATAAAGGAATGGCAGTTAAGTACGTATTCGTAACAGGCGGCGTTGTCTCCGGTCTCGGTAAAGGCATCACGGCCGCTTCCTTAGGAAGATTACTGAAAGCACGGGGCTATAAAGTCACGATGCAGAAATTTGACCCCTATATCAATATCGATCCCGGCACAATGAATCCCATCCAGCACGGCGAGGTGTTCGTCACGGAGGACGGCACGGAGACCGATCTGGACCTGGGTCATTATGAACGTTTCATCGACGAAAATCTGGGCAAGAACTCCAACGTGACTACGGGTAAGGTCTACTGGTCCGTTCTGCAGAAAGAGCGCCGCGGCGATTACGGCGGCGGCACGGTACAGGTGATCCCCCACATCACGAATGAGATCAAGAGCCGCTTCTACCGCAATTTCACTGATGAAGATACCCGGATCGCCATTATCGAGGTGGGCGGCACGGTGGGCGACATCGAGAGCCAGCCTTTCCTGGAGTCCATCCGACAGTTCCAGCATGAGGTCGGCCGCGACAACGCGATCCTGATCCACGTGACCCTGATCCCCTATCTGAGCGCTTCTCAGGAGATGAAGACCAAGCCCACCCAGGCCAGCGTCAAGGAGCTGCAGGGCATGGGGATCCAGCCGGACATCATCGTATGCCGCAGCGAACACGCACTTGATCAGGGATTAAAGGACAAGATCGCTCTTTTCTGTAACGTACCAAGCAACCGGGTACTGCAGAATCTGGACGTGGTTCACTTATACGAAGCTCCCCTTGCCATGGAGAAGGAGCATCTGGCCCAGGTGGCGTGCGAATGCCTGAAACTGGATTGTCCGGAACCCGATCTGGCAGACTGGACGGCTATGGTGGAATCTCTCAGAAGCCCTACCGACGAGGTGACAGTGGCTTTGGTCGGCAAATATACACAGCTGCACGACGCTTATATCAGTGTGGTGGAAGCATTAAAACACGGCGGCATCTCCAACCACTGTGTCGTCAACATCCGCTGGGTAGATTCCGAAACGGTGACAGCCGACAATGTGGGAACACTGCTCGAGGGCGTGAACGGCATTCTGGTACCGGGCGGCTTCGGCGACAGGGGTATCGACGGCAAGATTTACGCCATCACCCATGCAAGAGTCAACAAGATCCCGTTCCTCGGCCTCTGTCTCGGTATGCAGCTGGCGATCGTGGAATTTGCGAGAAACGTGCTGTCCTACAACGACGCACACAGCATAGAGCTGAATCCTTCTACGACCCATCCGGTGATCGCCCTTATGCCGGATCAGAACGGTGTGGAAGATATCGGCGGCACGCTGCGCCTCGGTTCTTATCCCTGCGTACTGGACAAGACGTCCAAATCCTATGCGCTGTACGGAGAGGAGACGATCCACGAGAGGCACAGGCATCGCTACGAAGTCAACAACGATTACCGCGCAGTGCTTACGGAAAAGGGCATGAAGCTGTCGGGATTGTCCCCGGACGGACGCATCGTGGAAATGTGCGAACTGCCGGAGCATCCCTTCTTTATCGCAACCCAGGCCCATCCGGAATTGAAATCCCGGCCCAACAGGCCGCATCCGCTGTTTAAAGGGTTTGTGGAGGCTGCATTGCAAAATAAAAACAGGCCGGACTAACCTGTCGGCTTAACAAAATCAACAAAAGGCTGCTGCAAAATTAATTCCACTTTTTGCAGCAGCCTTTTTTAATCTTAAGTCCACAGTACTTCCCACGCTAAATAATTCCCAAAGATTCAACAATGCTTTTTATTTCCCGCCAGCTTTGAATTAAGCTCTCAAGATATTCCCTGCCCTCTTCCGTAATTCTATAATATTTTCGCTGTGGTCCATAGGATTCTTTCCCGTAATATATTTCTGTGCAGCCCTTTGCGTTAAGTCTGCGTAAAATAACATAAAAGGTGCTGTCTTTCACATCCGGAAAAAGAGGTCTCATTTTTTCCATGAGATCATAACCGTAATAATCCATTGACAAAAACTGATAAAGGATACATAACTCCAATATTCCACGGTTCATTTGTGATTCCATCTATAATTTACCCCTGTTCTCTTTCGCATTTGTATAATGATTCACTAAGAATACCCTCAGTAAACCAAAGGAAAGTATAAAACCGGAAATACAGGGAATAGAACACATTGAGGAAAATATATTCGGCCCGTTAAATGCTTTGATATATGTTATAAAAGACAGACTCGAACAAATCATTCCAACTGATACCGGAAGCATACACAGCGCAAAATAACTTCCATGTGAAAATCTGTATATGGCAAAAAGCAGCAGTATACCTGAGATGATGACCGCCAATACAGAGAAATAATAAGCTATCTGAATATACGCCACCGATGTGCTGAAATGCGATGTTCTACACCAGCTGTTTAATAAAAGAGTAAGCGCCTGCTGAAAAGCAGCTATAATAAATGAGATAATACAATAAACAATATATTCCTTCTTATGATGTATAGAATCATAAAAGAGTCCGTTTAAGCAAAAACCACCACACAAATTCCAGATTAAAACCGAAACCGCAATCGTCAGCGCTCCCCAGTAAACAGGATTAAGGGAGGAAAAAATATAAACACTAAATACGCCTATGGCTAATATGCTGCTAATATTTATAGCCATATTAAAGAAAAATTTATCATGATCATTTGTATCAACGAGATGATCTGCAAAATCTTTGGGCCTCCCCAGCTCATGGCATAACTCTGCTTCTGTTTTGCCATGTTCCTTTCCCGATGCAAAAAGTTCGTCTATGTCTCTAAGTACAGTGCAAATATCTTTGTGCGCAAAATGGAGAAGCATTGCATTTTTAACTTGTATCAGATAATCTTCTTTACATGTAACCTGCATCAATTCACCTCCCTGTTATGTACTGTATTCTTATAGTACCACACTATTAATTATTAATCAATAGTATAATGTTGTAGAGAGGTATTGTCTCTGTATGAAACTTTCTTACTCCGCTTCCGAAACCGCATCTCGCAGAAGCTCCCGCCCTGCGCACCGTTACCGAAGACGGTCTGCCCGCCGTGTGCCTGTACGATCCTGCTGACGATGCCCAGCCCCCGTATATTCTGGACCGGCTGTCTGCTTTTCCTGCCGTTCAGCTGACGGAGCATCTCGTCCGAATATCCGATCCCGTTATCTGCAAACAGAATCCTGCAGAACCTTTTTTCTTCCCGCAGGCCGAGCCTGATCACCGTGGTGTCCGTCTGCTCGCTGTGCCGTAAACTGTTGTGGAACAGGTTGCGCAGCGCCCGCACAAGAAGCTGGCGGTCGGCCATCAGAACGATCCCTTCCGCCTGTCTGTCAAGATCCATCTCGATCTCCAGCGTCCCCTCCCCGGCGTCATCCAGAAAAGCCGCCGCCACTTCACGCAGCACCGCCGCCGGATGCACCTCTTCCATTCGAAGCGCCTGCATGGAGTACTCCAGCCTGGAGGTGAGATTCAGATCTTCAATCAGCTCCTTCATCACCATGCACTGATGTCTGATCACCGCCGCCTTCTGCCGCTCCTCCCCGCTAAGATGCCCGCCGCTCTCCAGCGCGTCCGCATAGCCGAGCGCAACCGCCAGCGGTGTGCGGGTGTCATGGGAGATGCCGGCGATCCACTCTATCCGCGCCTGCTCCCTGCTTTTTGACCAGCGTCTCGTAAAGACCACCGCCAATGTCAAAATCCACAGAAAGTCAAACAGCAGCATCCAGTACCAGATTCTCTTGAAATACTCTATCCAGGATATCGGAAACTCTAAGTTATATTTCCACATGGAATTTCTGGGAATTGCCACCACCATGACACTGTCCTCCCACACCCGCATATAGACCGGGTAATCTTCCAGATACCACCTGCTCATACGGGCAATATCGGATACCGTATAGGAATCCCCGATTTCTTCCGGCCTGCCATGAGACCATACTACCCGCCCCGTCTCGTCTAAAAGCATGGCCCACTGCCCCTTTTCATCCAGCTGGCGGCCCATCCTGTCACTGAGTCTGTAACCGTCCTGCGTCGGCGTCAGTTCTTCGATCACCTCTTCGCCCTTAATATACCTTGGCATAACCTGATGATACTGCAGTGCAAGAAGGATAAAAAAAGTTATATTCACCGCCAGCGTCAATCCGGCGATCATCACAAATGTAAATACACTGTAGGAAAAAATGCGGATCCCTGTCACACTTTTCTTCAAAACAGTTCTCTTTCCCATAAAGACTCCTTCCTTCTGTCTTACACCGTCCGATCTCCACCCCGCAGGCTCAGCCCAAAACGCTGCCAGACTCCCGCCGCAGCATACCCCATCGGAACCCAAACCACCGCACATCCAGTATAATCCGCAGTCATTACCATAAGTTGTACCAGTGTACTGACACGTTCACATTTCGCCAAATGACTTGCCTGAAAATGAACATGTCAGTACACTAGACCAGTTTATACCCCAGTCCCCGCACCGTGAGCAGATGCTTCGGGCGGGAGGCGTCCTGCTCCAGCTTCTCCCGCAGACGCCTGATGTGTACGATCAAAGTATTCTCATAGCCGTAACTGCCGTCCTGCCATACAGCCTCGCACAATGCGTCAATGGTCACGATCTGTCCCCTGTTGGCCGCCAGTTTCTCCAAAATGGCGTATTCTTTGGCAGTCAGCGTCACCTCTGTCGTCTGCACCTCTTCCGGGGAATTCTCCCTGCCGCTCTCTTTGCCTGCTTCCGGTTCCCGCTCCTTCTTTTCCCCGCATTCCGGCCGGTTATTCCGGCGGATCACACCGCTGCGCAGGTCGGCCACACAGTCCCCCAGCCGAATTACCTTTTTCTCGTCCGCATTGTCCCTGATGCGGTAGACCCGTTTCAACACGGCCCCGATCCGCAGCAAAAGCTCCCGCGGCAGAAAAGGTTTCGTCACGTAATCGTCCGCTCCCAGCCCCAGGCCCCGCAGCCTGTTCTCATCCTCGTCTCTGGCGGAAAGAAAAATAACAGGCACTTCCGATTCCGTATGCAGCTTTTGCAGCAGCATAAATCCGTCCCCGTCCGGCAGCATCACATCCAGCAGGATCAGGTGCGGATGCTCCCGGCGAAATACCTGCTCTGCCTCCCGGCAGCTGCCCGCCGTCACCACCTGTCCGAATCCCTCTTCCAGCAAAAATTCCCGCACCATCCTGCGCAGCGCCGGTTCGTCGTCCACGATCATGATCTTGTGTTCATGCAGATTCATGTTTCCCTCCATGTCTCTCTTTCTTCGTCTGCAGGTCATGTCCCTAAGACACTGCTCTGCTTAAAGTATACTATCTTTTCCCGTTTCCCGAAACCGCTGCGGATCATTCTTAAGGTAAATGTAATGTAACCTTCATCGGGTCGTAAGGCGCGCCGCTTACGCTTATCCTATGATGTTCCTGCGAGAGATACCTTTTTTCATAAAAAAGAAAAACCAATAGCGAGCATCATAGAAAGGACGCATATGAAAACACAAAATCTGATCGAGACCACAAATCTCACAAAGCAATACGGCAAAGCACTTTGTGTCAATTCCCTGCACATGCAGGTCCCACAGGGCGCCATCTACGGCTTTCTGGGTCCTAACGGAGCCGGAAAATCCACTACCCTGAAAATGATCCTCGGGCTGGTCAGACCCACCACCGGCTCCATCACCCTTTTCGGCTCCCCCTTAAAGGAAACGAACCGCATCCAGCTTCTGTCCGCGACGGGTTCCCTGATCGAATCTCCCAGTTACTACGGCCACCTGACCGGCGAGGAGAATCTGCACATTCTGCAGACGCTGAAAGGCTGCCCGAAAGAAGACATTGACAGGGTACTGCGCATTGTCCGCCTTGAGGAAGCCCGCAAAAAGAAAGTCAGCCACTATTCACTTGGTATGAAACAGCGTCTGGGACTGGCCAGTGCGCTGCTCGGATTTCCCAGACTGCTGATCCTGGATGAGCCGACCAACGGTCTGGATCCCGCCGGCATTCAGGAAATGCGGGAGCTGATCTGCACGCTGCCTGCCGAGTACGGCATCACCGTGGTGGTCTCCTCCCACCTGCTTGGCGAGATCGATCAGATGGCTGACCATGTGGGCATCATCCGCAAAGGACGCCTGGTTTTTCAGGATACCATGGCAAAACTGCATACCCATGCCACACAACAGATCGCCCTGCGCACCGGCCGACCGGCCGAAACCCTTTCCCTGCTCCGCCGAAGCGGCCTGGAAGTGACAAAAGAAGACGACTATCTGTTAATCCCCATGACGGACGACAACCGGATCGCCGCCCTCTGCAGGCAGTTATGTGAGCAGAACATCCCGCTCTACCGGATCGAAAAAAGAGAGAACAGTCTGGAAGACATCTTCCTGGCCCTGACCGGAAAGGAGACCAGTCTATGAAAATACTTATGCTGGAATTTTATAAGATCAAAAGAAGAAAGATCGGCCTGACTATGGCCGCCTATCTGATCGCACAGTTTCTGTGGGGACTGTGGGCGCTGCACGATCCCACGCCGCTGGCCCAGGAACAGGGCTTTCTGTCCCTGCTTTACTATATCTCGGTGCTGGATGCCGTCATGGTTCCGCCCATCATGGCGGTTCTGGCCTCACGCCTCGCCGATATCGAACACAAGGGCTGTATGTACAAACAGCTGAAAACCCTGCGCGGACCGGGCAGTCTCTTTCATGCCAAGGCTGTCTGCGGCCTGTTCATCATCACTGTCATGTTTGCCGCACAGTACGCTCTTTTTATCCTGCTGGGATATATGGTGGGTTACCAGGGCCATCCTGACGCCGCACACTATCTTTTATCCTATGGTTTAAAACTGGCCAGCAACAGCGCACTTTTCCTGCTGCAGCTGACCCTCTCCATGCTGATCGCAGGCCAGATGATCCCGCTGGTCGCAGGCCTTTGCGGCTCCCTCCTGGCCCTGCTCCTGACGCTTGTACGGACATACTCTTTTCTTCCCTGGGGCGGCAATCTCAGCGGAACACTGGTGACCATGGCGTGGAATGATGATACACAGAATGCCGTCTTTTCCTACCGCCTGTATTCTCCTGTGGAACTGGCTGCCGTCGGCATGATCTTCGTGTGGCTTGTGGTCTTCTATGCCGCCGGCCGGCTCCTTTTTTCCCGCAGGGAAAACTGAGCGGCATCCTCTTACAGATGGACAATATTTCAAAAAAAGGAGAGAACATTATGCATACACACTTAATGAGAACGATCAGGGCAGAACGCCTGAAACTGAAACGCAGCCCTGTCTGGCTGGCCTTCTTTGCACTGCCAGTCCTGTCGGCCTTCTTCGGCACCAACAATTATCTTGCAAATCAGGGCGTCCTGCAAAACGAATGGTTCAGCCTCTGGTCACAGCATTCGCTGTTTCTGTGCAGTTTCTTTATGCCGGCGCTGATCGGCACCTTCTGTTCCTACCTGTGGCGCCTGGAGCACCTTCGGACCAACTGGAACAGTTTTCTGACCACACCCGTACCTCTGCTGTGCCTCTACCTGGGCAAACTTGTTCAGGCTGCAAAGATGATCGTGCTGGGCAATGGCTGGATTTTCTTTCTCTACTTTCTATGCGGCAGATTATGCGGGCTGGATACCGCTTTTCCCCCGCAAACCCTGGAGTGGTTTCTCTGCGGCACCCTGGGCGGCATCATTATCTGCTGCATCCAGCTTGCCCTCTCCATGATGATCCGCTCTTTCGCCATCCCCATCGGCATCAGCCTGGTGGGCGGTATCGGCAGCCTGCTGGCCACCAGCCAGGGACTGGGACTCTTCTATCCCTATTCCCTTTACAGCCTCGGTATGCGCGCCAACAATCCGCAGATGGAGATTAATGGAAAAATGTTTGTGCTCTCCTGTGTTCTCTATGCGGTGTTGTTTTGTAGATTGGCCGTGGCGGGATTGCGGCGGCATGCGCGGTAAGGTGCATAATCTTAACTGTAAGCAACACCTGTATTGACGCAGGAGGATATGCGCAAGAATGATTACAGCAAAATCACAGCCCTTTACTCCCGCCTATCCGTGGGGGACGAGGACAGGGACGGCGGCGAAAGCAACAGCATACAGAACCAGAAGAAGCCTGCAGAGCCAACAGAGCAGGAAATCCGGCAGCTTGAAAGCAGGAGCAGACAGCTTATGCAGGAGCAAAAGGCACAGGAGCGCAAGGACAGGACAAAACGCCTATGCCGCCGCATGGGGCTTTTTGACACCAGAGATTTGCCCGTGAGTCAGTCTGTTCCTCACATCCAGCTTCCTTCAGATTCGTAGTCGCCCACGACACCCTTGCTTTCGGCTATATCCTTCCCACTACCGGGCGGATTCGAGATTTTAACCCGTTAGAAACGTGCGCCGCCAGGCGCACATAACAGACAAGGCGGCGGGATAGTCAATGCCTGTTACCGCCGCCCTGTTTTGGACTTTTATTAGACCGATAAACTGGAATTTCACACTTCTTTCTTTAACTCCATAAAACTATATATTCCCAAAATTATATACACGGGCACAACAATATATAATGTTAAATCAGCATATCCGTTTATACTTGAAAAGCAATAAGGCAAAGCACAAACATTGATAAGAAAATGAATAACAATCGGCAGCCACAAGTTACTTGTTTTCTTATATACCATTCCGAAAAATATGCCCATACCTACAGTCCAGACAACTTTGCTTACTATAACAAGTAATGACTGGTTTAACACACCAAATATATGTCCCACTCCAAAGACTACAGCTGATAATACAACCGCAATCAAAGTACTGTTTTTACTTTTTGCAAACATCTTTTCAATAAGATTAAGTAATAAACCACGCACATATAGTTCTTCGATTATTGCAACACCAACATAATATATGACGCCTTCAATAAGCACTTTTACAATAGACGGCTGACGGTCAAAAGGCGATAATCCGACATAAAAGGCAATTAATCCCACTATCGCAACTGCCACTCCAATTATTCCATATTTTTTGAATCCATCTGTCAATCCTGTTCTTGTAAATCCCAATTTCCAATTAGGACATAGTATTCTTAAAAACAAGAAAGTCATTATTCCTATAATCAAAAAATTTATCATCAGTGTAAAATAGAAAGGTTCTATGTCTGCAACCTGAATATTGACAAAAAATACACTTGGAATACCCGTTATATCCATAAATGCAATTACCAAAGTCAAAACGGCGATATAAATAAGTTCTCTCTTATTCATAATGCTACCTCCAAATCCCGATTTATCGGTTAGATTATCGGTTCAAATTATAGCACAGCTTGATTTTTAAGGCGTTGCAGACAAGAAAACACATAGGGCAGGGTTTTATACCGCCTCCCCACGAAAACGGCTTCTACCGGAATTTTCGGCGTTTCTACCCGCTCAAAACCTATTATATCCGCTTTCCAATGCACTGCATCAATTTAAACTTAATACAATGCAATACCTCTCTCTAAATCGGACACCTTTGCATTGGAAACAGAATTCACAATATGCGGAGAATGGTTCATGATGATAAACCGGAGCTTATAGATTTAACAATATCGTCCGCCAGCTGCCGGTCTTCTTTGTCTACATAGAAAGAATACCGGAACTTCACTTTATTGTTCCCAAAACTCCCTAATCTGGCTGTGTCAATGGCATTCTTCTGCATGATTTCTTTTATTTTGATCTTGTATTCAATCTTGTGCTGCACAAATGCTTCCTGAATCTTCTCTTTATGTCTGCTGTCGCTGACCGTGATCACTTTTTCCCGCTGAAACAATCTCAAATTTTCCTCACCTTGCCTTCCACCTTACCTTGAAAAGATCCACAACCTTCTAGCCTTTATTTCTGCCGGTCCAGCAGCTCCCGAAGTGCCTCATCCCCAATGCTCACCCACGCATCTTCTTCCTCGGCGTTCAATCCCAGGTATTCCCGAAGCGTCACCGGCTCGTCACTGAATCCCCACTCCTGACTGTAATCGTCAATCTCCTCAAAGGCAATCTCCCCCGCCAGATACTTCTCTTTAAATTTCTTTTCCGTTTCCATAAGCTGTATTATCCTCTCTGCAAACCCGCTGTTCCATCCGCTTTATCACACCCACGTTGACGCTTCTGGCCCATAGCCCGTCCTAAGGTGTTCCTGACCGGTGCTCCGCACTGAAAACCCCTGAAATTCTAACTAAGTCCGTCTGCCTGTGCCTTCTTCGCGATCATCTCATAGGCGGGCACCGGCACACCGTACTGCTGCCCCATCCGCACCACTTCATAGATCAGGCCGTCAATCTCCGACTGTTTGCCTGCATAGACGTCCCTCTGCATGGAAGTGCTCGCCTCAGGGTTGAGTGTATCCAGAATCCGCAGGTTCGTCGCCACGATATCCGCCAGGAACGGCACTCCCATGGCCACCGCCAGTGCGTCAATCTCCTTCATCAGTTTCACAAAGGTATCCCGTGGATCGCCGGTCTTCTGCACTTCTCCGGCCGTCACATGATAATACAGGCCGCAGGCCGCCATAGGAGATACAAAGGCAAATTTCTGCAGCGCATCCCGCCTGATGTTGTCGGAAAGCACACCGTCAATGCCGCTTTCCTTCAGATCCTGCGCCACCGCAAACAATTCCGGCCTGAGTTCCTCCGGGTTTCTCACCCCGTATACAATACGGAAGATATCCCCCCGCAGCAGAATCGTCCCCGGTTCTTTAATCTCTCCCGCAATATAGATACAACCGTCCGTCACCAACAATTCCGGCAGCTTCTCCTGCATCCGGCCGCCTGTTCCATAGATATTCAGGATCGGGATGACTATGGTATCCGCTCCCGCGACCCGTCTGATAAACGGAAGCGTTTCCTCCAGTGAATATCCTTTCACGCAGACAAAAATGGCATCCGGCTGCTCCTCATAATGTGCCATGTCCACTGCCTTGATCGGCCGCACCGTGTAGTTTCCCTTGGCTGTCGTCTCCATGCACAGGCCATGTTCCTGCATCTGTTTAAGGTGCTCCCCGCGTGCGATCAAGGTCACGTCTTTGCCCGCCTCCGTCATATAGGCGCCGATACTGCCGCCCGTGCCGCCTGCCCCGATTACCAGATATTTTAAATATTTCATTTCCGCTTTTCTCCTGTCATTCCTCTCGCTTCACACTCTCATGCAGCCTGTTCCACTCCTTTATCCTAGCATACGGTCAGGCGGATTTCAAGGAAGTATTCGGGCGGATAGCCTGTCGAAACTGCCCTGCTCCACGATTTTTCCATGTTCCATCACCAATATCTCATCATACTTTCTCAAAGATTCCGGCGTAAGTTTGTGTGTGACCGCTATGCAGGTGACATTTTCCAGAGAAAGAATGCTGTCTTCTACAAATTCCGTAGTCTCGCTGTCCAGAGCGGAGGTTGCTTCATCCAGCAAAAACAGATTCTTTCTGTGTAATATGGCTCTTGCCACCGCGATCCGCTGCCTCTCGCCGCCGGAAAAACGAGAGCCGTTTTCCGCCGCCTCTGTGTCCAGTCCGGCGGGCAGGCGGCCGAGCACATCATCCAGCCCGGCCAGATGGCAGGCCCTTTTGATCTCATCCTCATCATATGGTTTGTATAAAGTGATATTATTCCGGATCGTATCATCAAACAGAAACACTTCCTGATGAATCCACGCGGCTCCTGTCTTCCTGTCACTTTCTCCGTCCGCAAGAATCCTGCCCGCATAACTGTCGTAATATCCGGCCAGCAGCTTTAACAGTGTGCTTTTTCCGCTTCCGCTCCTGCCCACTACAGCATATTTCCTGCCGCGTTCAAACTGCAGGCTGACATGATCTATCACCACTGCATTATCATATGCAAAAGAAACATCCTCAAGCGTCAATGTCCGTTCCATTTCCGGCAGGTCCGCTTTCAACTCACATGCACCCGCAGGCAGCAGATTTGCTTCCATCTGTTCACAGACCGGTCTGACCCCTTTGAGCTGACTGATCCGGGCAGATAACTGAAAGGCCGGAGAGATCACCTGCCCGGTAAGCTGTGTCACCGCAATGATGCTGCCGATCGTGATCAGACCATTCACAGCAAACACCCCCGCCAGGGACATGACCAGAAACTGTACTGCAACAGATGCCATATTTGCCAGACCATACAATACTGCCATTGTATCCGCTGTTCGCTCCTTGCCGTCTTCCAGCAAAACGGAACCCGCATCATGAAGTTCTTCCATTTGTTTCTCCGCCCGACAGGTTTTTATGACTTCAAAGCCACTGCATATATCCTTGATCTTTGCATGATAGCCGGCTGTGTTCTGCAGATTGATCTTCTGTAAAACACCCAGTCTTTTTCCAAAAAATCCGGGAATCAGACCCGGAATGGCCATGGCTGCAATAGAAATTACGGCAATAAACGGATTGATATAGAATAAAAGGGCCGCCGCAATGATCATACCTGTCAGTGAATCATAAACAGCGATCAGATTTTTCAGATAGTTTTCTTCAAAGCTGTCAAGACTTTGTCCCAAAAGCGCTATATATGCCGCACTGTTCTTTCTCTGGTCTGCTATCCTCTCTTTCTCAAGGATGCCCCGCATGATGCCGCTTCGTATCTGCAGCATGATATGTTTTATATTGACAGCCTTCAAATGTTCCGCCAAAAAGACAGCGCCGCCCAGAGCAAAAGCATACAGGCCGCAAATCAACATGCAGTCTGTCAGAGGCTTTACGTTCCGGGCTGCCATCGCGGCAGAAACAGCATCGATCAACAGATTGATCAATACGGCCACACCGACTGTCCCCACAGTTCTTATCGTCTGAAACACAAGGAAGATTCCCCATCGACATTTATTTTGATGAAATACATACGCCCGCATCCTATGTCCGCCTTTCCGGTGGCTGTCTTTTTACACCACCCGTATGGCTACTATACTCCTGCTCTTCGTAAAAAGACATAACGGCGCACGTTAAAGAAAAACTTACATGATTTGTTATATGGAACGCAGTCAAAATCAAATAATGAGCCCCAGCTCCTTTTCCGCATAGTCACACACAATTTCGGCAAATTCAGTCTTATGGACCAGCTTCATATAGGGCACAATGGCCTTCAAGATCGCTGTACATTCCTTATCATTTCCCAACAGATGACAGATCTTCGCCCTGCCAAATTCTATCTCCGGCAAAAGCGCCTGCTCAAAGCTGTTTAAACTTAACTCCTCAGCCATTTGGATATAGACAAGCGCTTCGCTGCAGCGGCGTTCCTTTTCCAGACACTGGGCGAGATTAAATGCAAGATTGATCCTGATGATCTGATATTCTTTCAGGCTGCTCTTGTGCTTTTTCAGACAGGTCATCAGTTCCTCTCCCAGACGGATCGCCCCCGGCAGATTCCCGAAACGTGAAAGAGCGGCTGCCCTGATACTCAGAATGTTCGCTTCCCGGACAGACAGCAAAACGCTGCGGAAATCTTCATAGTCAAACGCCGGCTTTGTCTGTGCAAGCGCCTCATCCAGTATACGCAAAACCGCTTCCGGCTCCCCGCCATCCGCCAGTTTCACAGAAGCATCCAGCATGAGAAAGCACTGCATATTCAGATTGTCCTTCTCTGCCGCTTTCGCAAGACATGCCAGACGCTTTTTGGCTTCCGCCAGATTTCCTTCTGCGACGGCGCTGCGTACCCCCTCCGCCTCCTGTTCAAAGGCCAGCTGTTTCTCACTCCTGTAATAAATATCGCAGAGCTGATATGTACTTGTGCCAAGTCTCGACAAAAGCGCCTCCAGCACCGTACCCGAAGGCATCTGCATCCCGTTTTCTATACGGGAGATCGAAACCGGTGAACAAATGCCGTCAGCCAGCTGCTCCTGAGACAGATGCGCCTTTTTCCTGAGAGAACGGATAATGTCTCCTAATGAGTTATTCTGCATGATATGCTTTCCTTTCAAATTCTGCTCCACGATCAATAAAATTTGTAACGCCTCGGCACAAGTCCAACTGAATTTGTTCAGTTTGTTGATGTTGAACTAAATTGCTCATCAGAGAATTTATTCAACCTAACAACTAACGTTTTCCGAAGAATCAATTCTTTCCCTGGAGATTATCCGGCATAAGGTCAATGTTTTAGCTATTTTTCCAGCATGAATCTTCAAAGCTCCAGCTTTCTCTCCATTCACTTCCGTCTTTGATACTCTGCACAATCGGATCCAGTAGTATTCGCAAAAGCTCGATAGCCTCCGCAAATCCGACATTTATCATCGCTCTCTTCTTTTTCAAAAAACTCCGCCATCTGTTTTGATGAAGTTCTTTTTCAGCAAATCCATGCGTAAAAATCACTATATCATCAAATCCTGTTCCACGATGATCAAACGTTTCTCTAATTGCTTCTCTCAGTTCTCCGCCATCCAGCCAATGCCTTGTCGCCAGAACATATATATCATAAAAGTCTTTATACCTGCTGTTGGCATCGCCCAGTGATACGATCGCCTCAAACTTTTCCGAAATCACAGAATAGATAGAATACGCATAAATTTCCGGAATCTCCATGTCCAGCAATACCGGAAACTGCATCTTTACTCTGTCTGGATATACCACATCGCCAAATCCAATATCTATGGACAGCGGTATTCTTGTTCTGTCCAGAAACGCCATAATCGTGACATTCACGCCGTGATATTCCTTAAACTCGGTAATATCTATAACTTCCAGGCTGGCCAGATCATACACCAGCGCATCATCACTTTCGATTGAAAATATCTTTTGAAAGATGCGCTTCATCGTTTCTCTGTCATTCGCTATATTTCCCGCAAGTAAATCTATATCTCTGGTTGCTCTTGTAAATTCTCCACCGAAAAGAGCATAGAGGAAAATGCCGCCCTTTAATGTAAATCGCCCGGCATACTCGGAAATTGAAAGCCGATACACCGTTCTCTCCAAGCCGTACGCCGTCAGGTTTTCCTGCATCGTCTTGCCGTTTGCTATTGCCTGATTCTTTAATCTGTCCTTTACCGATATTGCACTGGTCATACGAGTACCTCCAGATACCGTCTCATTACCTTATCACATTTCATCAGTTCTGCATATTTCAGAAGCCGACTCAAATTTCTGTCTTTTTGTTTAAGATACGTAGTGAGAATCTCCTTTGTTTCTTCAATCCCGACCTTTTCCCGATAAAAAACAATGTCAACAACCGTTTTTTCGATATTATAGATTCGAAATCCATTCTTTCCTTCTTCCACCTTGCAGATTCCCAGATCATACCTGTCATCCGTATAATAGTGAACATTCATCTGCGGCCAATCCGGCAGCGTCGATATCTTCGCCTTACGTGGTATAGCTACATCTACAGCATCCGGGATATATGTCGTCAGATTATAATAGACTGCAGCGCTGTGCAGACAGATCACGCCTTGCGGCGCATAGGCTGTCGCATAATAGAAATCTGATTCCTCGCCACGATATCCGTTATTCTCATAGTAACTTCTATTGAGTTTTGTAAGTTTTCCTTCCTCAACCATCTTACTGATCTTATACTGCGAAAACCCCCGTTCTCTCAGTTCCTTTGTGGAAAAAAACTTCTGGTCCTCCGAAAGTACATTTATATGCTCCATCGTCTCTCTTATCTATTTTATTTATTTTCGGCATTTTTATATTTTGCCGAATTTAAATCAATTATATGCCATAATGAAAAAGACGTCAATCAAAACCTGATACCAAACTGCTGCGCACCTCCGCTCTGCCTGTGAAACTTTATTCAGCCTGCAGTAAAAGTAATTATACCGCCTGATAATACCCCGCCTGGGCCTCCCACAGCTTCCGGTACTCGCCGCCCAGCTTAAGCAGTTGCTCGTGGCTGCCCTCCTCCAGCAGTACACCGTCCCCGAGAACCAGAATCCGGTCGCAGAAGCAGCAGCTTGACAGCCTGTGGGAGATAAAGATCAGCGTCTTTTCCCCCAGAAGCGTATTCGTCTTCTCGTACAGCTGTGCTTCCGATACCGGGTCCAGGGCTGCCGAAGGCTCATCCATAATAAAGACGGGTGCATCCTTATACAGGGCCTTCGCGATCGCCAGCTTCTGGGCCTCGCCGCCGGAGATCAGAATCCCCTGCTCGTCATACTCCCTGTACAGACAGGAATCCGTACCGGCGTACATTTCCCGGACCCGCTGCTCCATCCCCATGTCCGCCAGCGCTTTCCAAAGCGCCTCTTCCCTCTTAGCGCCGCTGCCTGCGATGTTCTGCCAGAGCCGGAAGGAAAACAGCTTGAAATCTTGAAAGACCACGGACAGCAGCCGCCAGTATTCCTCTATGTCATACGCCTGAATATCGACCCCGTTTAACCGGATCACACCTTTCTCCGGCCGGTGCAGCCGCAGCAGAAGCCGGATACAGGTGGTCTTGCCGGAACCGTTTTTTCCCACCATGGCGATATGGTCGCCCTGCGCGATCCGAAAGCTCACATCCTTAAGTGTCCACGCCTCCGTCCCCGGATACCGGAAATACACATGCTCGAAGGAAATTTCCACCACATCTGACGCAGGCAGCGCCTCTTTGCCGCTCTCAGGTTCCTCCAGCTCCAGAAATTCGTAATGCTGCCGCAGAAACGGCGCATTCCCCCGCAGATCCGCCATCCCTGCCGCCACCCGGGTAAGCCCTGTAAAAAACTGCGCCACCGCGCCGGAATATTTCACCACATTACCCACACTGATCAGTTCGCGGTAGGCGTTCACACCTGTATACAGGCAGGCGATCCCGCTCAGGAATGTATTGACCACGGAGTTTGCCGCCTTAAAGCTGCCCTCGTCTTTCCCGATACCCTTTATAAAATCCCGGTTATCCTTCTGTATCTTCCCGAATTCCTCCTCGATCAGCTCACGTTCGTCGAAGATCCGCACTTCCTTCCCGTACTTATCATTCTGAAAGACATTCTGTCTGTAAAATCCGTAAAGGCGGTTCTGGGCCGTCAGCTTTCCGAACCGGGCAAAACGCTTCCGGTTGTGCCGTTCCCCATTTTTGACCGTAAGCAGCACCCCTCCGGCCGCCAATACCAGAAAGCCGCCAAACATAAGGAGTGTCCCCGCTGCGCCGCTTCCCGCGGCCAGCTTCTCCGCCGCAAACTGCCCGATATACACAAGAGCCGCCGCCACGCCAAACAACCCGGAAAGCATATCCCCCGTATGCTGGATCAGTTTCTCAAACGGGTCTCCGTGCTGAAACCTGCCCCGTTTCATATTGGCAAGCAGCTCCTGGCCCTTCCCGCTCTCCAGAAGCTGATAGTCCATCCTGACTGCCTTTTCCAGCTGCTTACGTGTCTGCTCCGTCAAAAGCCGCTGCTTCGTTTTCTCCACATAACAGCCAAGGACATGGCCGGCCGCCTCCACCGCCAGAACCCCGCAGGACAGCCACAGTGCCTGCAGCAAAACCCGGGCTTCCCCCTCGCCCCGGTACAGTCCGTCCACCACGGCCGCCGAGAAATGCAGCACCACGAAAGGCCGCACCGCCAGCAGGAAATTCTCCGCCGCCAGCGCCGGAAACAGCCACGGGGAAACCTCATGGAAACTATGGAACGTCTTTTTGAAAATCTCTCTGTCAAAAGTCATCTCGTCCGCCCTCCGTATAATACCGGCTCTGTACGTTGAACATCTCCCAATAACGCCCCTGCTTCGCCAGCAGTTCCTCATGTGTGCCCTGTTCCGCGATCCGGCCGTCCTCCAGCAGAATGATCCGGTCGCAGAAACTGGTGCTGGCAAGGCGGTGAGAGATGAAGAAGGAAGTCACACCCTGCGTCATTTCGTTGTATTTCCTGTAAATATCATTTTCCGCGATCGGATCAAGGGCCGCCGTCGGTTCATCCAGGATCAGCACATCACCGCCTTTATAAAGCGCCTTGGCAAGCATCGTCTTCTGCTGCTCCCCTCCCGACAGCTCCACGGCGTCTTCTCTGGCCGCCCGCTGCAGGCAGGTATCCGCTCCTGCAGGCAGGCTTCGTACCTTCTCGCCGATTCCCGCCTGTTCCAGACTCCACGCCACTCTCTGCCTGTCCGTTTTGCCCCGGATATGGGAAGACACATTCTCCGCAATGCTCACCGGCAGAAGCTGGATATCCTGAAACACCACCGCCAGCCTGGCGAAATACGCCTCGTCACTGTACCCCGTGATGTCCTCTCCGTCCAAAAGAATCCTGCCGCGGTCCGGCCGGTAAAGCCCACAAAGCAGCTTCACCAGCGTAGTCTTGCCGGCGCCGTTTCTGCCCACGATGGCCAGCTTCTCCCCGGCCCTGACCGTGAGGGTGATGTCCCGCAGCGTATCCTCCTGCGCCCCCTCATAACAAAAACCCACATGCTCGAAAGTCAGAGAAGGCGCGCACGCAGCAGCCGTATTCCCGGCCGCCCCCTCACTTATCGCCTCGGCATTTATTTCTTTATGGCTTATCTCTTCCGCTCTCTTCTTCGCCGTCTGCCACGCCTCCCCCAGATCCAGCCAGGCAAAATAATCGTCCAGATAAAGCCCCAGACGTTTCAATTCCCCGGCATCCCCGATCAGGCCCCGCATCCAGACGGACAGCCCGGCCGCCATACCGGTCATCAACACCAGATCTCCAACCAAAATCCGCCCGGTCACCGCCAGATGGATCAGGTAATAATAGATGACAAAATTTCTGACAAACGCCAGCAGACTCTCCCCGCTGCACACCAGCGCCCTTACGTGCGCGATCCTGTCCGTACTCCTTTTCCTGCGTTCCATACTGCTCTGGTACAATCCGGAAAACAGTCCCGCCATATCGTAAAGCCGCAGCTCTCTTGCCGCCTGCAGGGATTGCCCCTCATTTTCCAGATAATTCATCTTCCTGTCGCAGTCCACAAGCGTTTCCTTCTGCCGCTGTTCGCACCGCCTGAGCAGCACGGCAGCCAGATAACCGCCGCCGGTTGTTACCGTCACCACCGCCAGGATCGCCGGATCGCACCTGCCGATGGTCAGCCCGTAGAAAAGAAGCCCGCACAGGTTGACCAGAAAAGAAACGCTCCGCAGCACCACAGACTGGCCAAAGGCATATACCGCGTTCAGTGCCCGCTGTCTGATCCGCTGCCCTGCCGCCCCTTCTACATTTGCATACGCCGTGGTCAGCGTCTTTTCATCCATGGGCGCTAACAGACTGTATACCAGCGTCTTGTTCTCCCACTCGGCAGTGGCCGTCACCCACTCCTTCAGGGAATTGACCCCCATCTGCAGTAAAAAAATGCTGCCGATCCCCGCCACATACCGGTAGAAGGGATCCTGTCTCTCGATCCCCATCACCAGCGTCCGCGTCAGAAAGATCTGCAGCCATGGTAATAGTACCTGTAACGGAAGCTGCGCGGCCGAGAGCACAAGCAGCTTCCTGTTGTCGTTCCATATGGTTTGAAGAATGAAATTAATTTTTCTGTTCATTTTGTTACCAAACCCCGTCCACACCTGAAATAACTGATATTTTATACCTGAACCTCTTTCTGAAGGGCAAAGCCAGGCAGCCTGCCGGTCACGCATACCAGCTCTCCTGGCTTTTAAACATTTCCCTGTAATGTTCTTCTTCCAGTAAGCTGTCGTGCGTGGAATCGCCGATTATTTTTCCGTCGCAGAAAAGCAATATGCGGTTCACCTGCTTTGCAAAACCGAGACGATGCGAAATAAAGAATACCATTTTATCCTGTGCCACATTCATGATCAGATTATATACTTCTATTTCTGACAGGGGATCAAGGCTGGCTGTCGGTTCGTCTAAAATCCATATTCTGGCATCCTCATTGGCCATCAGGCGTGCTATTGCCAGTCTCTGCCACTGCCCTTTGGACAACCACACACCTCCGTCCTCCAACTGGCCCAGTAGTGTATCAATTCCCTTCGGCAAAGTCGATACATATTCCTCCAATCCCACCTTTTGTAACAGCGCATAAATCTCTTCCTCTGTTATCTTACAGTCCTTTCTGCCGATTTTGATATTCTCCCGAATCGTCATATGATACTGTTCAAAATCCTGGAAAAGACATGCGATATCATGCCGCGCCACAGGAACCCGTTCTATTTCCTGTCCGTCCAGGAGAATCTGCCCGTTTTCTATTTTGTCGATCAATGATGAAAGCAATAACGCAAATGTCGTTTTACCGCTTCCGTTTTTCCCGACGATCGCTATTTTCTCATGGAATCCGGCGGTCATGTCAATCGCTTTGACCGCATATCTCTCGGATTGCGGATAACGATAGCTTACCTGCTTGAACTGAATGGATTCCGATATGCCTGCGTGCCGCGCATCATCTTCTTTTTCCCATGATAACATATCAAAATAATCCAGCACGAATCCCGCATCCTCCTGATCCTGGTGAAGATCCGACTCGATCTGCCCGAAAAGATTGACGACCTGATTGAACAGATTGAAACTCATGACCAGAAACCCCACATCGAACCGGCCATGGATCACATGATAACAGGTCACGATGATCATCGCAAAGTAGGGCAGGTTCATGATCAGGCGGCTTATCTGCATCACGATCTCATATCTTCTGTAAATTCTCATTTCCTGCCCATAGATCACATGATCCAGCGCTTCCCACTTTTGGCTCAAAAAGGAAAAAAGGCGGTTGGACTGATATTCCTGATGGGTATTCACATCCGTTGCAACGGACACAAAATATTTCTGCTGCTTTTTTAATGGCAAAACAGCGTCCCATATCGTGTAATTAGAAGCAAATACTTTATCCGAAAAATAAATCGACACGATGAGGATTCCTAAGTATAATACCATGATCATCCAATGAAACAGAAGCAGGAAATACGAAAAAACAATGGATGAAAGTATATACAACAAATAGTGATAGGTATGCTCAAACATCCTCATGATACAGTCATAGGACTTCTCATTGATGCTGTTGATCTTATTGGAGGTTGCGTAATCTTCAAAATATTCCCACTTCAGCGCAGAGACGTTTTCACAAAGCGACCGGTCAAATACGAACCTGATCTTCAACCGAATATGCTCCAGAATTATTTTGCGTATCGTAGCGATGACATAAATAATTCCCGTTGCGACAAGAAGCAGAATCAGAACACGGTATTGCGGCGGCTCTCCCATTGCCACTGCCGTGATCAGATTGGTTATATAGCGCGTGGAAAAAAGGCCAACGGCAACTCCTGCGGCCTCAACCAAAACGGTCAGCAGGTATATGTAATACAAAGAACCGGCATTTCTTCTAACTAATCTGTTAACGTAATATAAACCGCGAAAAATCCGAAAACGCATCCCATCCTCCTTACTGCTGATAAAGCTTCTGCTGCGCAAAAAAGAATTGACTGTAAAGCCCATTCATCTGCAGCAATTCCTCATGTGAACCCTGTTCGACAATCTGTCCTTCCTGCATCATGTAGATCCTATCCGCAAGCCTTGCGAAGCCTATTCTATGGGATAACAAAACAGCTGTTCTTCCGTTCAGGATCGATCTCAGATTCTGCAAAAGATTTTCTTCCTCCCATGGATCAATGGCCGCCGTGGGCTCGTCAAATATCAGAATTTCCTTAGGACCCATACAGGCACGGGCAATCGCAATACGCTGCCATTGGCCGCCGCTTAAGTCTGCGCCGTCAGCGTAAAGATCCTTCCCCAATTTCGTATCCGTACCGTTCGCAAAGCCTTCCACGACATCATCTAAATTCACAATATGTATGGCCTCTGCGATCCGCGCGGCATCCTCCAGGTGCTCAACATCTCCCACACTGATATTTTCTCCGAAGCTCATCTTATATCTGGCAAAGTCCTGATAAACATTCCCAAAATATTGATAATACCGCTCCGCATCCATATCCCTGATGTCTTTATCATTGAACAAAACCCGTCCCTCATAATCATGCAGAAGTCCGTTGATCACTTTAGACAATGTCGTTTTTCCGCTTCCGTTATAACCCAGAATGCTGATGATCTCCCCTTTTTTAATTTTCAGGCTGATGTCACGGACTGCCGGGCGGTCCGCATTCGAATAGGTGTACGACACATGGTCCACTATTATCTCATCAAACGGCTCCATCCGTTCTTCCCCGCTTACTTTTGGCGCCGCCTGATCATGCTCCAGTTCTTCATAACAGTCAGCCATAGTATTTCCGAGAAAATTCTCAAATTTCTCAATGACTTCCATTTTCTCATAAATGTCTTTCGTCAAAAGATCGATCAGCTGTTTCACACTCCACTTAAGCGTGCCCACAAGCCCCGTCAAAAAGATGGCCTCCCCGGAAGAAATCATATCAACAGAAAGTAAATATACCAGATAGAGCGCACATAAATAGGGAAATAATGCTTCTATTATGCGGACGCAATCGCCCAGAATAATGGATTTGGCTGCAAATGATAATTTTGCATGATATAAATTTTGAAAAGAGTCCTGCCACTTGTTTAGAAACCATGCTTTATTCGTCGACAGATGAATTTCTTTCGCATGTTCTCTTGTGGTGAGAAGTGATTTGAAATAATTGGCCCGACGCTCGTCAGACATATGATCGCAGTTTAACGCAATCTTCTTTTGCGTAAAATAACGATTTGACAGGGAAATCATGACCGCCATCATGATGACCGCAGCGATGATAAACCAATCAATGACCACCATGGATGCTGTCGTTAATACCAGCGTAAAAAGCGCCATCGAAAGACGCGTCAGAAGCAGCAGCGCCGTCTTACTGATCTGATCCAGCTGCCCCTCTATGAACTGCACTTCATTTAATACTTTAGAACGATAGAAAGCATCCTGCTTCGTCCGGTATATTTTAAAGAGAAACAATTTATAGTATAACGCCCGGACTCTGCGGGATGCTGCCGTCGTAAGCATATTTTCGATATTGTCCGTATTCCCAAACAATGTCATATTGACAAAAAACACCACGACCCAGAGAATCCAGGAAGCGCTGCCTTCATGATAACCGGAGACACTTTCATAGATATAACGAATGATATGCTGCCCTAATACAACAGACCCGCTCATCAAAAGTACATATAGAACAGCGATCATGCTTGTCCCGGGCGAAATGCGAAAAGTGAGTGATAGAACATTTTTCATACGTGTCAGCATAATTTCCTTGATTCCTTCTATGGTTCCTTCTATTGCTTTTGTATTCATTCCTGTTATCAATTCTACAGGATTTCTCAAGGTTCTTCAAGACAGCGCCGCAAGCCTCTTATTCCATTACAGATACCGCTCCATGCCTTGAGATACGCCAAAATATACGCCATCATCTAGCGATACCACTGCTCCTGTGCGGTATACAGCCGCCTGTATTCCCCGTCTTTTCTGATCAGGTCATAATGCGTGCCCATTTCGCAAATCCGGCCGTCTTTCATCACGATGATTTTGTCAGCCATCTTACATAAACCGACTCTGTGAGATATAATGACCGCTGTCTTGTCCCTGGCTATTTCGAGGAACTGCTGTAATATTTCCGTTTCAAGCAGTGGATCCAAGGCACTTGTAGGCTCATCCAGGATGATAAGTTCGCTTGTTTTAAATAAGCCTCTTGCAATCGCAATCTTTTGCCACTGCCCGCCTGAAAGCTCTTTTCCGCCAAATTCCCGGCCTAATTGCTCATCCAGACCGCCCACTTCATTCAGCAGCGACTGTAATCCGGATGATACCAAGGACTGTTTGATCAATGAGTCATCCTGCAAATGCGCCAGATCGGAGATTGCAATGTTTTCTCTTATGGTTAAGCTGTAGGACACAAAATTCTGAGGAACAACAGAGACATAAGTGTATAAGGAACTTTTATCAATCTCCGACGACAATACGCCATCATATCTCACTTCGCCCTGTGAAGGCGGATACATGTTCAGGATTATTTTCGATAATGTCGTCTTCCCGCTGCCATTTACCCCTAGAACAACAATCTTTTCTCCCTTATGTATTGTGAAAGAGATATTTTTCAATGCATAGCCGTCGCTGTTTGGATATGCAAAACTGACATGCGACAAAACTACACCCTGTTTAATTCCGTCAATCCTCACCGTTCCATTCCGGTCTTCCGGCAGATCAAGAAACTCAAAATAATCATTTGCAAATGCTGTTTTTTCCGGCATGTTTCCTAAATCGATCAAAAAAGATTTCGCCGCTTCCTGCATCGCTTTAAACGCTGTAATACAAGCCCCAAACACACCGATGGAAATATCACCCTTTACTGCATAAAGGAGTGCCAGCAGTACGCTCAAGCCATAGCCCGCAATTTTTAATGTATCACAAAGCAGCATTGATTTCCCATCTTTCATGTTCTGCTGCCACAATTCTTCATTAACTTCGTCTCTCGTCTCAGTCCACTTTTGGGCAAGGTATTCGCCAAATCCCATGACCCGCATTTCTTTGACCGCCTGCTTATTGTGGAACAATCCCCAGAGATACTCCAGCCTGCGTGCTTTTTTAGCCTGCGCTTTCTTTAGTAAATAAAACTCTTTTCCCCTGAGTACTCTCGCAACGACATAAGGCAACACACTGAAAATTGAAACCGGCACCAGCCATATATTATAGAAAGCCAAAACAGAGATCGTCGAAATAACACTGATTCCACTTGTGATAAACACTGTTGACGACATATAAATCTGGCTTAAAATCTCCCGCTCCGCACAGTCTTTGGCCCGGCTCTGCAAATTCAATACTTCCGTATCCTCAAATGAAATTAAGGGAAGCTTCGCCGCTTTTTCGGAAAGCATCATATGATAATAACTTGTACATCGTTCATAAATTCCGGCGTTAATTGTAATGCTCGAAATAAACTGCAGAATATAAACTACAGCATATGTGCCGACAAACAAACTTCCGTAAAAAATGACGCATGTTAAGGTATCACCCTCCCGGGTCAATAAATACGCCGCATCAAAAAGCCCTGCTGAAATCAGTGCCGTAACCGCCGGAAACATGCCTTGAACAAGATAATTCAATATGCCTAATATACCTGAAAACGGAACCGCCTTTAAAGTAGATCCATATACTTTAGTCAGAATCTGAAGCACATTATACTTTTTCTTCATATCCCATCCTCCTGATTCGTATGCGCAGTACGATACCAACCGCTTTGCGCAGTAAACATAGATTCATACAGGCCTTTATGAGACATGAGTTCGCTGTGCGTACCTTTCTCGACAATAACACCGTCTTTTAATACATAAACAGCATCAGCCAATCTGGCACTTGCAAGGCGATGAGAAATCATGATACAGCCCTTTTTGCGCAGTAAAGCAGCAAAAGCCTGATACATTTCTGTTTCGGCGATTGGGTCCAGAGAAGCAGTGGGCTCATCTAATATCACAAAGGCGCTGTTTGAGAGACAAGATCTCGAAACAGCTATGCGCTGCCACTGCCCGCCTGAAAGATCAACTCCATCCTCTTCAATTTTACCTAAGTTCGCATCTAAATTATTGTGGAAGCGCTGTAATATATCAGACGATAATCCCTGCTGCAGAGCTTCAGTAATGGCTTCATCATCCGCGATCTGATCAATATCACCGAAGGCAACATTTTCTCTTAAGGATAACGAATACGTTGCATAATCCTGAAACACCACGCTATACGCCTTTTTCAATTCCTCCACTGATAAATCATTAATATCAATACCATTTATCGTAATCATTCCGCTGTCCGGTTTATACAGCCTGCAAAGCAGTTTTATGATCGTTGATTTGCCCGCTCCATTTTCTCCTACCAGGGAAATACGTTGGTTTGGATAGAATTCCATGGATATCCCCTTTAGGATTTCGCTGTCCGTATGCGGGTAAGTAAAATGGACATTGTCAAAAACAATATGAGGGTTGGACAGATCCGCTTCCCTCTTTTCGTTATCTATAACCGGCAGTGCGAGAAAACAATCATAATATTTCATAATGAAGTGCTCTTGCGAAAGAGAAGAAAAGGTTCTTGATAATGTCTCGCCCAATCCCAATATTGTACCGCAGGAACCGATCAGCGATACAAACATACCAATACTGATCACAGCATTATTGATATTCCAAATAAGAGCAGTCACCACCAAACCACACCAAAGAATCGTCAATACCGTGCTGAGCGCAAAATATTTTTGAGAACGGATTGTAGTTTTTACCCTTTCATCCAAAACCTTTTTGTTCAGTGATCTCCACTTTGACAGGATATATTCGACTGCTCCAAAAATTTTCAACTCCAGTAAAGAATTTTTGGCATTCAGGAGGCTGCTTAAATACCTGAGCTTCCTTTCTTGTTCTGACTGATCGTGAAACAGCGTATTCATCATGTCCATTGCTTTAAAATCCAGCCAGAGCACAGGAATGAGGATAATGAAAAAGAGGATGGAAAACCATATGGACACTTGTGCAAAAACAACGGATGTCCCCATTATTGTGATCAAAAGTGTCAAACTCTCTAAAGTGTTCAAAAAGATATTCAGAATATTTTTCTGCGGTGCTTCTCCCATGCGATTCATAACATCCGCTATATCCCTGTCTTCAAAACACCAATAATCAACTGTAAGAAACTTTTTTACAATAATCGTTGTCAGATTTTGATTTACGCCTCTTTCTAACGATATTTTAATCAACTGGTCAAAAAAAGCGGAACTTGACAAAAATATAAGGGAAATCAATAAACCGATAAAGATTCCGATGATATAAGACAGGCTTGCTTCTCCGGCTGTGAAACGTTCAATATTATCAATCAGTATTTGAGTCAGATAAATACTCATTGGTGTTAAGACAGCCGTCAGTATACTTTGAAGGATTTTTAAAATTGCGAGCAGTCTTGCGCATCCCCAGATTACTGAAACAGATCTGAAAGAATTTTTAAACATGGGTTTGTTCTCCTCGCCTGTGTGCTTCAAAAATAATACCAGATTCTGACACATTCATTTGTTTTCCATAAAACTACATCATTGTCCATCCAGGCGCTTTTATCTTTTTATTTTTCCGTACTGCAACCGACATATGTGTCGCATCTATTAAAATCCGGAAAATGAGCATTCCGTTAAAACGTTTATCAAACATGGCCTCTACCGCCTGGCGGATTCCTCATCCAAATATACCATCGACCCCGTAGCTCCCCGCTGCCCCTGATATTTGCCGCGGTAAGGATGCAGAGCCTCCTGATCCATCCGTGCAAATACCAGCTGCCCTATCCTGCGGCCGGCCTGTAACTCGATGGCGCAGCGGTTCGCATTAAACAGCTCCAGCGTAATCTCCCCGGAAAACCCCGGATCGACCCAGCCGGCATTTTGAATAAATAATCCCATACGGCCAAGCGAACTGCGCCCCTCCACAAACGCCGTCAGGTTATCGGGCAGGCTGATATATTCCATTGTCGTTGCCAAAACAAACTGTCCCGGCAGGAGCAGATATTTGTCCGCATGGATTTCCTTATATATCATTTTCTGTGAGAGTGTAAGGATTGCCGTGGAAGAATCTTCTACAACGCTGAAAGTGTCTCCGAGCCTTATGTCTACACTGGCCGGCTGGATCTGATTCTCTTGAAGCGGCGCTATGGAAAGTGTGCCCTGTTTGAGTAACGAGAGGATTGTTTTATCCGATAAGATCATGGTGTTATTCCTTTCCCTATTATTACATATACCTATAATAGCTGATCATTCTTTGATATAATTAATATCAGCCAGATTACTACCGGAAGCCGTCAGTATAACTTCTTATGCTGCATAACGTCTCCCCATTTTTATAGTTAACGACATTAGAAATTTCGCTTTCGACCCTGCAAAAGCTTTCATTCCATCTCCTCTTCTCCTTGCTGCCGCTAACAGTATACCATTTTTGGGAGCAGATATGCAATCCGTCCATTTATCATACTCAAACACCTCCCCTGTACTTATAGTAACCGGCAAATAGTCTCTTTCCATTGTTTGTTGATTTACGTATAGAAAAAACCATCTGTCGTTTATGAATTTGATAGATTTTCAGATAGATAAATTTATAGAAGTGTGTTACGATAAATATTAGGAGAAATATCATTTCAAATTAAAAAGCATCAGAAAGAAGAAATCCAACCAGTGAAAAGGCTGGCCGCGTGTATTTAGGCAGAGTTAATTTTTGAGAATGTGCATCTATAGTGACTACAAATAGTTTTAGAGGGTAAAATAACAAGGGAACAATACCAGGGAAGTGTGTCTTATGGAAAATATAGAATTAAATAGAGATATTATCGAAAAAATAAAAGAGGAAACACCAGATCTTGTTAGAGAATTTATGCAAAGTGATCTTGTGAAAATGATTCTATATGGTTCATGTGCACGAGGTAATTTTAGAGAATGCTCTGATGTAGACATTGCTCTTCTTGTCAAAGGTGACCGGCGCGATTCTTGGAAATATAGTGATAAAATTGATGAAGTAGCAACAAAACTGGCATTAAAATATTTTGCAATTGTAAATTTTGTACTCCTTCCTTATGATGAATTTGAGGAAAAAAAGAGCTGGTATGGTTATTTCAAAAATATTGATAAAGAGGGGATAAAGCTGTATGGATGAAAAAGATTTTAAATCTTTGGCTCTTGTACGATTCGAGCGTGCAAAAGAATTATATATGGAAGCTTATCTCGCCCCGCCATTCTATATACCGCCCAGCTGGTATCTGTAAATAAAGTGTTCACAGCTTCAGTTCTCATAGTCTGCAATTTTCCCATAATCTTTACAACTGTTTTTCCATATTTTGAAATACACCACATCATAATTGGCACTCGCAACAAAACCCCAAATCAGAAATGCCCCACAAACTTTTACACTTTCTTATCCCTTCCCCCTCTTGACATTTCCCGCAGATGGATACATAATTGCAAAGGTCAATCTGTTTCACCTTTTTAATAAGAAGAAACAGACTAAATAATGCTGATTGATACAAATCCTACGAAGGAGCTGTGAATATGTACCTTGTATTTTTTCTGATATGGATCATTTTTAACGGGCAGTTTACACTGGAGATCGCCGCCTTTGGCGTTGTGGTATCCGGGCTGATCTACTGGTTTATCTGCCGTTTCCTCGGCTACAGGCCTGGTGATGATATCCGGCTTTGCAAGAGGTTCTTTCTGCTGATTCACTATGTATTCGTTCTGGTAACGGAAATCCTGAAGGCAAATATGGCAGTCTTTAAGATGATCTACTCTTCCAGGTACGAGCTTGAACCGGTCGTCATCCATTTTAAGACGAACCTCACATCTACCTTCGCCAGAGTGCTGCTGGCCAATTCTATCACCCTGACCCCGGGCACCATCACCGTCAGCCTTAAGGATGACGAATATACCGTTCATTGTCTGGACAAGGATCTGGCGGTTGGCATAGATTCGTCTATATTCGTAGAACTACTGGAAAGAATAGAGAATGTGCATTAGTTCTTTTGTGCGCGTTCTCAGCGCAAAGCGCTTCGGAATGGAGGTAAAAATGCTATACCATAATCTTTACATTACAATACTGGTCATCCTGGCCGTCATGCTTTTTCCCTGCCTGATCCGTGCCGTCAAGGGGCCGCGCATCGCTGACCGTCTTGTATCGGTCAATATGATGGGCACCATGGTCATGGTGATGATCGCCATTCTGGCGCTGATGCTGGATGAGGGATATCTGGTGGATATCTGCCTGATCTACGCCATGATCAGTTTCCTGTCAGTAGTGGTCCTGTCCAAAGTGTACATCGGAATCTATGAGGAAAAGCGGCATAAGGCGGAGCATCCAGAGGAAGATACAGAAACGGAAGGAGGTATGTCCGATGGGAGTTTTTGAGTGGCTGCGTCTGATTGCCGGGAGTGTGTTCCTGCTGATCGGACTGGTGATCTTTTTTACGGAAATCTTCGGCGTGTTTCATTTCCGGTATGTACTGAACAGAATGCACGCCACGGCCATGGGCGACACGCTGGGCATCAGCTCCTGTATGATCGGGCTGATGATCTTCTCGGGTTGGAATTACACCACCCTGAAACTGCTGTTGATCGTCGTCTTCCTGTGGCTGGCTTCCCCGGTATCTTCTCATGTGCTGGCCAGGCTGGAAGTGGCTACCAATGACAATCTGGAAGCGCACTGCACCGTCTATCCGGAATTGAAAACTTTAGAAAACGAACTGGCTGCTGTAAAATTGGAAGGATCTGCCACACAGCAGAATCATTTTGCAGATGATGTGATTTCAACAGGAGGCGATACGAAATGACCATTTTTCAATCTATACTGCTGGGTTTTCTGGTGGTGTGCGCAATCTCCGTGAGTTTTTCGCGTAACCTCTTAAATTCCATTCTGATCTATATGTCCTACAGCCTGATCATGTCCATACTCTGGGTCTGTCTGGAATCTCCCGACCTGGCCATCACAGAGGCGGCGGTAGGCGCGGGTGTGACCAGTATCCTTTTCTTCGCTACGCTTAAGAAGATTCAGGCGATCCGTATCGAGAGCGAGAAGGCGGAAACCACCGCAGCAAAAAATAACGACGCGGCGGCACAGGGCAGACAGGAAAGCGAAGCAGAAGACAGAAAGGCGGAACCGGCACATGAGTAGGCGAAAACCAAACGAAGAATATGACAAGACAATGGCCGGACGCTTTTTCGGGTGGCTCTCCGGCAGTAAGGATCCTTATCTGGGTCAGGTGGAGATGCAGGCACAGGAGGAAAAGGTGCTTCCCAGCGAGACGATCATCGAACGGATGCGGGAAGCGCAGATGCGCCGTGACAAAGTATACGATCCCGAGGCCAACACGCTGGCCCGGCTTTTCCATAAGATTTATACCGCCAGCGCCGTTTTTTTCTGTATTGCACTGGTAGGCGTCCTGCTGGTGACGGTATCGTATCTGCCGCCCAGCGGCAACCCGGATAACCCGGTCAACAACGTGGTATCCGAGCGTTACATCGAGGACGGTCTGCAGGAGACGGGCGCGCTCAACATCGTGTCCGGCATGATCCTCACCTACCGGGCTTTTGATACCTTCGGCGAGACCAACGTGCTCTTTATCGCCACCTGCTGTGTGATGATCCTGTTGATGGTGGACGACGCGATCCTTAAGAAACAGGAGGCCATGAGCGACCGCCGTTTCGAGCCGAAAAACGATGCGATCCTGCAGGGCACCGCTCTGGTACTCGCGCCGATCATCTTTATTTTCGGTATTTATATTATCTTAAACGGCCATCTGTCACCGGGCGGCGGTTTCTCCGGCGGCGCCATCATGGGTGCGGGCCTGATCCTGTACACCAGCGCTTTCGGCTTCCACAAGACGCAGCGTTTCTTCGACGAGCACATCTATAAGATCGCGAAGATCACCGCGCTGTGCATGTACGGCCTGATCGGCACATATTTCTATGTGACCGGGGCTAACGGCATTGAAAATCATATTCCTCTGGGCATTCCGGGGCACATACTAAGCAGTGGCATCATCCTGCCTATCAACTTCTGTGTGGGACTGGAGGTTGCCTGCACGATGTATGCTTTCTACGCATTATTCAGAAGAGGAGGGCTATAGGAGAAAATGGGACCTAATTTATTTATCAACTACGGCGAGGCAGTGGCCATGCTCCTGTTCGGGATCGGTTTCGGCAATCTGCTGCTGCAGTCCAATCTGATCAAAAAGATCATCGGCCTGAACATCATGGACACCGCTGTCTATCTCTTTCTGGCGGAAAAAGGCTATATCGCCGGGCGGGTGGCGCCCATCGTGGCGGACGGTGTGCAGGATATGGAGGCTTACATCAATCCCATTCCCAGCGGTCTGGTGCTCACCGGTATCGTAGTATCTGTGTCCGTTTCCGCCCTGATGCTGGCCCTTACGATCCGTCTGTACAGACGTTACCACACGCTGGATCTGGACGAGATCTCCAGACAACTGAAAAAGGAGGGCCTGTAAGATGGATTTTATACAGAACTTCCCCTGTTTTTCCATTATTCTGTGTCTGTTCGCCGGCATTCTCAGTTCAGGCCTTAAGGATAAGGCTGCCATGCGGGTCAATACATGCCTGCTCGGCATCGTGACTCTGCTCAGCGGCGCGACGCTGCTCTACACACTGCAGACAGGACAGTCTTTTGTCTATGTGATGGGAAAATTCCCTGCCCCCTGGGGCAACGAGATCCGCGCCGGGGTACTGGAAGCCCTGACGGCGCTTTTTTTCTGCGTGATCATGCTGCTGTCATTGCTGGGCGGCAGGCACAAACTGTTGGAAGAAGTGGAATCGGGTAAAACTTATCTCTACTATGTGCTGACGGACCTGCTGCTGAGTTCTCTGCTGGCGCTTGTCTACACCAATGATATGTTTACGGCTTACGTTTTCGTGGAGATCAACACCATTTCCGCCTGCGGCCTGATCATGATACGGCAGAACGGGCGCACCATCGAGGCCGCCGTCCGCTATATGATCATGAGCCTGTTAGGCTCCGGTCTGCTGCTGCTGGGCCTGTGTATGCTCTACGACCTGACCGGACATCTGCTCATGAGCAACATGAAAGACTCTGTCGCCCAACTTGCCGCCACCGGCCAGTATGAGATTCCGCTGATCGTGGCGATCGTACTGATATCGGTGGGTATCTGCATCAAGAGCGCGCTGTTTCCCTTTCATGCCTGGCTGCCGGATGCTTACGGTTATTCCACCGTATCCTCCGCCGCCATTCTCTCCAGTCTGGTGTCGAAGGGATATATTTTCCTGTTGATCAAGATCATCTACCGGGTGATCGGATTCGATATCTACGGCGATACGAGAATCATCGACGTCCTGTTTGCCTTCGGGCTGATGGGCATGATCTTCGGCTCCTTAAGCGCCATCAAGGAAAATGATGTGCGCCGGATGATCGCCTACTCCTCGGTGGCACAAATCGGTTATATCTATATGGGCTTCGGCATGGGCACGGAAGCCGGCATGACTGCCAGCGTCTTTCATATTCTGTCTCACGCGGCCACGAAGTCTCTGTTATTTATCGCCGCCATCGGGCTGACGGACGTGTCCGGCGGCAGTCGCAAATTCATCGAGCTGACCGGTGCCGGCTACCGCAATAAATGGGCCGGTGTGGCTTTCACCGTGGGATCGCTTTCCATGGTCGGTATGCCCCTCTTTTCCGGGTTTATCAGTAAGCTGCTGTTCGCCCAGGCCGCCGTGCAGAATCACGTGAAAATGCTGCCGGCCCTGATCGTGCTCGGCGTCAGTACGATCCTGAATGCAATCTATTTCATGAAGACCGTAATCCGAATCTATACGCCGGTGGGCTACAGCGCCTATCCGAGCATTACTTTTGTCAAAATGCGGGTCTACGCCGTCACGCTGGTGGCCTTCATTCTGTTAAACGTGATACTGGGAATCAGTTCCCAGCCCGTGGTCGATATGATCCGGCAGGGACTGGCTATGTTTTCCTGAAAAGAGGATGAAAAGAGAGAGGTGACGAGATGTATCTCATTTTATTATCCATATTTGTACCGATGGCGGCGGGCCTGTGCCTGCTGATCCTGCCTGAAAAGAATATCGTCCGGGCCAGACTGCTTTCGGCAGTGAGCATGGCTTACCTTCTGACGGCTGTGCTGGTCACGGCTGCACTGACCAGATGCTATGATGTGAGCTATACGCTTTTCCACCTCACCGCATCGCTGCCCGTCTGCTTTCACATTGACGAGACGGGTGTGCTGTTCGCGGCTTTGACGCTGATCGTATTGTTGTGCGCAGGGTTCTTTTCTTTTGCCTATATGAAGCATGAACAGAAGGAAAAACGCTACTATGGCTTTTATCTGATCGTATTTGGTGTGCTGAACGCACTCTGCTTCGCCGGAAATCTGATCACTTTCTATCTGTTCTTCGAGATGCTGACTCTCACTTCCATGCCCCTGGTGCTACACAACGGCAGCCGGGAAGCCATTATGGCAGGGCTGAAATACCTTTTCTATTCCCTGTGCGGGGCTTATATGGCATTGTTCGGCATCTATTTTATCTGGAAAAACAGCAGTACGCTGGCCTTCACGGCAGGCGGCGTGCTGCACATGACAACCGGCGGAAACATCAGCGGCCCAGACAGCCTGCCCGGTACAGCTGCCGGTGGAAATACGGCCATCCTGCTGATCGCGGCATGCGTCTGTCTGCTGGGCTTCGGCGTCAAGGCCGGTATGTTCCCGATGCACGCCTGGCTGCCTGCCGCCCATCCCGTAGCCCCTGCTCCGGCCTCCGCCGCGCTCTCCGCGGTCATCGTCAAGGCCGGCGTCCTGGCGGTGGTGCGTGTGGTCTACTATATCTTCGGCCCGGATTTCCTGCGGGGCAGCTGGGTACAGACGGCATGGCTGACCCTTGCGCTGCTCACTGTATTTATGGGTTCCATGCTGGCCTACCGGGAACCTGTATTGAAGAAAAGACTGGCCTACTCCACGGTAAGCCAGCTCTCCTATATCCTGTTCGGTCTGGCAGTGATGAATGTCACCGCCGTCACCGGTGGACTGCTGCATGTGCTGGCCCACGGTTTTATCAAAGCCGTCCTGTTCCTTGTGGCCGGTGCCATCATCTGCACCACCGGCAGGACACGGGTCGAAGAGCTGCGGGGCATCGGTAAGGAAATGCCGCTCACCATGTGGTGCTATACGATCGCCTCTCTGGGGCTGATCGGCATCCCGCCCACGGGCGGTTTTATCAGCAAATGGTATCTGGCCATAGGCAGTCTGCAGAGCAACACGCCGGACTTTGCCGGTGCCGGCCCTGTTTTCCGCTGGCTGGGACCGGTAGTGCTGCTTGTCAGCGCCCTTTTGACAGCCGGCTATCTGCTGCCCCTCACGATCCACGGCTTTCTGCCGGGGGCAGACTACGACTACGCTCACTTGCAGAAACGGGAGCCTTCGCCGTGGATGACGGTGCCCATCGTAATACTGACAGTATTGTCGGTTTTGCTCGGATTGTTCCCCAATCTGCTTACAGACCGGGTCATGGGGTTTGTGAGCACCCTCATGTAAAAAGGAAGTCCTGCGCAATTACCTATATAAGTACAAGAATGGAGCATGATGGAGGTTTACTATGATCATACTGGTAATTTTAATTCCCATAATCGCAGGCGCGCTGGTGCCGATGCTTTCTTTTAAAAAGCGTTGGCATATGGAAGTCTTTCTGGAAAGCGCCGTCATTTTAAACAGCTTTCTGGTATGGTATCTGCTGCTGCACCACTCCGACAGCACCTTTCTGCTGGCGCATTTTACAGGTGATCTTTCCATCTGTTTCAAGGTGGACGGCATGGGTATGGTATTTGCCGGGCTTGTCTCCGCGCTGTGGCCCTTCGCTACTCTGTACGCCTTTGAGTATATGACGAAAGAAGAGCATGAGAAGATCTTTTTCCTCTTCTACACGATGACTTACGGCATTACGCTGGGTATCGCGCTGTCGGCGAACCTGCTGACCATGTACTTCTTCTACGAACTGCTGACGCTGGTGACGGTGCCGCTTGTCATGCACACGCTGACAAGAGAGGCCATTCTGGCCAGCCGAAAATACCTGTACTATTCGCTGGGCGGCGCGGCTTTCGCTTTTATCGGCCTGATCATGATCATTATCTACGGTACTACCACCGATTTTATTCTGGGCGGCGTGCTTGACCTGACTAAGATCGGCGGCCGTACCAACGTCCTGCTGTTCGTCTACGTGATGGCTTTCCTGGGATTCGGCGTCAAGGTCGCCGTGTTCCCTTTTAATTCCTGGCTGCCGCAGGCGGGTGTGGCTCCCACCCCGGTCACGGCGCTTCTGCACGCTGTTGCCGTGGTCAAATCGGGCGCTTTTGCCATTATCCGGCTGACCTATTACAGTTTCGGCGTGGACTTTCTGAAAGGCACCTGGGCGCAGACCACCGTCATGCTGGTGGTCATGTTTACCATCGTGTACGGCTGCAGCCGGGCCGTCAAGGAGACCCACCTGAAAAGGCGGCTGGCCTACTCCACCATCAGCAACCTGTCCTACATCCTGTTCGGCGTCACCATCATGACGCCCTTAGGGCTGGTGGGCGCGCTGACCCATTTGATCTTCCATGCGGTGATCAAAATCTGCTCCTTCTTCTGTGCGGGAGCCATCATCCACCAGACAGAGAAGCAGTACGTACATGAACTGGACGGCATGGGGTACAGGATGCCCTGCGTATTCGGCATCTTCACCGTGTCTGCGCTGGCGCTGATGGGAGTACCGGGACTGGCCGGCTTTATCAGCAAGTGGAATCTGGCTTCCGCTGCCGCAGAGAGTGGCAATCCGGTGGCTTACTTGGGGATTGCCTGCCTGTTGATATCCGCTCTGCTGACTGCCATCTACATGCTGACCATTGTGGTGCGGGCCTTTTTCCCGGGGAAGGATTTCGACGATTCTTCCATAAAGGAGTTCAAAGATCCTAATTGGAAAATGCTCCTGCCGCTGTTTGTATTTATATTTTTTACCATTGCATTCGGATTGTATTCCCAGCCGCTCACGGATTTCTTCCGGGATGTGGCGGCCGGGTTGTATACGTTCTAGTGTGTTGCCATGTTCATTTTCAGCCAAATGGCGCAGAATGAATTTTCACAGATTCACATAGATTCAGAAAGGCATTTTATTATGAGCACAACAATCAATCTTCTTCTCTATATCGCAGTCTTCGGCCCCATGGCCGCCGGAATCCTCAGCTATCTGCTGGGACGCTTCCAAAAAGACCTGCGCAGCCGGTTTGCCGATCTGGTAACGGGGCTTACTTTCGGACTCTTCCTGTATCTGTTCTGGCAGATGCTGACGTCTGGGCAGAACGGTTCCTCCATGCTTCCTGTACGGGCAGATATCCCTGAAATCTGCGGCATGGGACTGCATTTTACATTGGACGGCTTCCGTGCCCTGTATGGCATGATCGCTGCTTTCATGTGGTTTATGAGCACCCTTTTTTCCAGGGAATATTTAAGTCATTATCGTAACCGCAACCGCTATTATCTGTTTCTGCTGGTGACGCTGGGGGCGACGGAGGGCGTCTTCCTCTCGGCAGATTTCTATACCACTTTCATCTTCTTCGAGATCATGTCCCTCACCTCTTATGTGTGGGTGGCACACGACGAGAAGCGGGAAGCGCTGCGGGCTGCCGGCACTTACCTCGCCGTGGCAGTGATCGGCGGGCTGGTCATGTTAATGGGCATCTTCCTGCTCTATGACGTGACGGGGACGCTTTTCTTCGACGAATTGACCGGTCTCTACAGCGCTTACGGAACTGCTGCCAACGGCCTGCAGACCGCAGCTGTCACACAAAAATGGGGCGCCGGAACGGCCGGCGCTTCCTCCGCCATGACACAGCTGTGGATCGCCGGATTCTGCCTGCTCTTTGGTTTTGGAGCCAAGGCCGGCGCTTTTCCTCTCCATATCTGGCTGCCCAAAGCGCATCCGGTGGCTCCTGCTCCGGCTTCCGCTCTCCTGTCCGGTATTCTGACCAAAGCAGGGATGTACGGTATCCTGATCCTGACCGCTTATCTTTTTCTCGGTAACACGGCCTGGAGCAGCATGATCCTGCTGCTGGGCGTCTGTACGATGGTGGTAGGTGCGGTGCTGGCGCTCTTCTCCGTCGATCTGAAAAGGACGCTGGCATGTTCCTCCGTCTCCCAGATCGGATTTATTCTGGTAGGCGTCGGCATGTCCGGACTGATGGGAGCGGAAAATCTGATCGCTGTGCGCGGCAGTCTGCTGCATATGGTCAATCACTCTCTGATCAAGCTGACGCTGTTTATGGCGGCGGGTGTGGTCTATATGAATGTGCACACGCTGGATCTCAATGCCCTGCGCGGTTTTGGCCGCAGGAAACCGCTGCTTCATTATATCTTCCTAATGGGGGCGCTGGGAATTGGCGGTGTGCCTCTTTGGAACGGCTATATCAGCAAGACTCTGATTCATGAGAGTATCGTGGAATACACCGAACTGGTCAGAAACGGCAGTATTGCCGCTGTGGCCAGCATGTCCGCCCTGGCAGGCACGGGTACCCTGTTCAGCGCGGGCACGCTGCAGTGGATCGAATGGGCCTTTCTCATCAGCGGCGGCCTGACTGTGGCTTATATGACAAAACTCTATGTGGCTCTTTTTGTGGAAAAAAACACGGATGCTGCCGTGCAGGAAAAATATGACACGCTAAACGGAAAGTATATGAATAAGATCAGCGCCGCCGCATTGACGATCAGCGCGTCCCTGCTGCCGCTGATGGGCCTTTTCCCTTATGCTGTCATGGACAGACTCTCTCAAATGGGGCAGGGCTTTATGAATGTGGAAGAAACGGAGTTGACGGTTTCCTATTTCTCACTGACGAACCTGAAAGGAGCTGCCATCTCGCTGGTTATCGGTGCGGTGGTATACGCAGTCGTCGTCAGATTGTGGATGATGCGCCCTGTCGAAACGACACATACCGTCAATACTGTCAAGAATCCTGAGGACGCAAAAGAGAGTACGTCAAAAGGACAGGGTCGAAATCCGCGCCGGAAGTACGTCAATCGCTGGAACAGCTATCTGGATCTGGAGGACCGGCTCTACCGGCCGCTGCTGCTGCAGGTTCTGCCCTTCCTGTGCGGTATGGTCTGCCGGGTGCTGGACAGCCTGGTGGATACCGTCGTAGTGCTGCTGCGCAAAACCGTCTATCGGGACAGCAGACTGCCGCAGGAACTGCCGGAAGGAACCGCATTCACCCACATGTGCGCCTGCATCGCTTCCACGTTCCAGCAGATCGGTAATCTGACTTACCGCAGGAAACGCCCTGCCCACGTGGATTATGACCATAAATTCGCCATGATCCACGAAGAATGGGCCGAAAACAGCACGATGATCGCGCGAAGCATGTCTTTCGGGCTGCTGCTGTTCTGTATCGGGCTGATCCTGATGATCGCGTATCTGTTTGTGATGGATATTTTCTAAACATCCATATCCCGTACCATCATACCACCATAAATAGAAGTGGATGTTTAGAAACATATGCACACATGCATTCATACAGACAAGCCGCATGAACGCATGGCGCAGTCACGAACAGCGCAGCAAGTGCGCAGTTCTGATTGCCAGTTACTTCTTATAGTGATAAGGCCAAACCAGCCTGTTCTAATGCGAATACCCGGGAAGACATACATTCCCGGGTATCTGCCCTCTGCTGACATGCCGGATCATGCGGACCACCTCCGGGATCATATTTACCGGGCGCAGGGTAACCTGTGGATGCTCCAGTGCAAACACCCGGAATATCTCATCTGCAAATCCCTGCCCCATCACTTCTACTCTACTGAAATCCAAAATTACTTCTTTAAATTCATCCAGCCGGTTGCAGATCCGTCTGGCCTGTGACCGTGCTACCGGTTCCCCGGACAGACACGCTTCCTTTACGGCAATACTTGTGCGTATAAATCCTTCGTCTATATCTGTGTACATATCAAACACCTCTGAAAGCTTTCTGGAAGTTTCATTTTCCAATGTCATCATGACCAATGTGCCAATATCCTGCAATCGCGACGCATATGCCAGCAGGCGATGTTCTATGACATCCGGAGCCTGTCCGTATCCAAATTTATAGATCTTAGCATCAGACCAGATTCCGAATTCAGTCATTGCCTTAGAGGAAAAAAAGATTCCTTCCCCTGAATGTCTGCTGCTGTCACTTGTGATCTTCCCTTTATACAATTCTATCAATGCATCCTCGCTGTTGGGATTCTCCCAGCCATTCTCTTTCATATACTCTACTAATGTCTGAAAAATACCAACTCCATTGTCCACTATTACAACACTGCTGTAAAGCGCATTCGTCCTTACGATAATACAGATCCTGTCACCCTGTGAATGCTCAATCGCATTATTTAGTATTTCTGCACAGGTATATTGCCAGATCCGCCGTGCATTCTCATTGCAGCCGTTCAGCTCCTTCTCTATATATTGTGCATATAAGCGATCTTCTTCCTGCTGATTCTGCTTTCTGTCTATCTGCTGTTCCTTGATATGCTCTATCAGTCGATACTGACATGGCATCCCCGGTTCCTCTGCGATCACTTCATCCCGAATCGCTTCCCGTATGAATTCTTCCATATACAGTCTGGTCACGCCAAAATTATCCATTGTCTTGGCAACAAAATCTTTATCACGTAATGCAACCTTGCTTAGAATATATTTCCTGATCTCTTCTCTCTTCCTTTGATCAAAAGACATTATATCCCCCCTTAATGCTATGACTGCATTGTCATTACAATTCTTACCAAATATCCGGGAAACAAAAATGTAATATCCCGCGCCCAATAATTCGTATATTTGAATGTCAAGATCCGTTTTATTAAAGGCAGTATAGCATAGGAAGTCTTTATATGCAACACATTTCGCAAATATATATAAACGTTTTTTCGTCTTCCTTAAGATCATTCTACTACATCAGAAACTAATACTTTACCTTTCTTCCGTTTTCTACTTTTTCCGACAAAAAATACAATCATCGCTGTTGCTGCAAGAACCGCCGGGATTCCGTAAACCAGATACGCCTGCAGTCTCCGGTCCTGAATGCAGACCGCAATCTCCGCCTCTGTCCTTTCCACCGTGAAAAGATGATAGATCCCCATAAGCTCCGTGTCCATCTGCAGCCACGTTCCATCATTCTGCTTTCTGTAGACAGAAACGCCCTCTGTCTCACCCTGTGGTGCCTGATAACGGATCTGGTGCTGCTCATTTCCATCCTCCGGGATTTTGATGTGCCAGCATTCCGTCACATCCTCAAGCGTAGTCTTCTCAGCCGCATTCCCTGCGTCCGCGATCACCAGCTCCGCCTCCTGCTTAAACATACCGTCCACCAGCAGGATCGACTGTCCGTTCTCGCGAGTCTGCGCAGAAGCCAGCGTGGTCAGATAACGTACATACTCGGCCGTCACATCTTCGTCATATAAGATCCCGGGAATCTCTCTGATATCCCAGTCCGCATAGAACCCGTCCCTGGCCGGAATGTCCGGATACAATTTTGCTGACACATCACTTTTATACGGACACTGGAGACGTTTCACCTCCTCCTCATCTGCATAAAAGACTACCGACATCATCTGGAATCTGGCCGGCAGGCCCGGGACAGCAAGCAGTTCTTCATAGCTCACCGGCTCCGCCTTACCGCTGTAGCTGATGCGGTCAATTCCTGCAATCTCCTCCGAAACAAAACGGTTATTGGCCACAATCCCGCTGTGATCCACATCTCCTGCTATCGCTCCGTAAAAAGAAGTCGCATCCTGCACCCGCACCATGGCACAACAATTTTCCATACTGGAACCAAAACCGGCAATCCCCGCCGCATACGTTTCCCCTGACACGGTACATTTGGCATAGCCGTCTGCGATATGGGAGAGCGACTTTCCGGCGATGCCTCCCACATAACTACCGTCCGTGCTGCTGATCCTGCCGTAATTCTCGCAGCGCAGGACAGTACCCATCTCCTGTAAGCCGGCAATCCCGCCCGCATAACTTTTCAGCGCCGTTACATTACCCTCATTGACATTATTTCTGAGGACACATCTGGTCAGAAATGTGGAGTTCAATCTGGCATTATCAATCCCTGTCACATCGCCTTCCAGATCAAAATCATATTCGATCGCCATCGTCCCCGCAATGCCGGACACATTCAGATCTCCCTGCACCGTCCCTCTGTTGGTGCAGTCTGCGATCGTCGCCTCGGTACTGCTCTCGGCGTCCTCCTGAGAAGTATCTTCATAGACCGCCGCATAATCCATGTCCAGCACACCGTCAATGGCATCCGTATACAGCCGCATGATCATACTGAACTGGTCATTGATCGCCGCCAGGTCGTCCAGCATCACATCACTGCCGGATGACATTTCCTGATTCAGCTGGCCCATATTTTCGGAAAGGCCCTGCAGATTGGTATTCAGGCTGCCTGCTCTGCTTCGATATTCACTTCCCAGCTGCGGCATCTGAAGATCCGGCATACCATTGACGGTATCAAAAAGACTCTTCACTTCACCGCCGGCAGATGCCAGATTACCCATGGCGTCCTCCACGGACCCCACCGCAGTTTTCAACCCGCCGCGTGCCTCCTCCGACATCTTCTCCCCGGCTGTCAGCACGATGGAAGACATCGTCTGCAGGTACTCCCTCATGTCCTGCTGATAACCGGAAGATGCCGGATGCGCCGCCATATACTTTTCCTCGGCATAACTTCCTGCATCGGCTTTGATTTTGGCCGCGTTGACAGGCTCCGCCATTTCTTTTGCCACATCTTGAAGCAGTTGTCTGTCCAGTTCACCCTGTTCTCCACCCTCCTGCGGAAAAGGTGTGGTCGTCTCTGTTCCGTCTGCATTCTTACTGTAATGCACCCAGCCATCAACGCCTATGTAGTTTGTATAATCACTTTTATTGGCATCCCATGTCCAGTCCGCCTGCACAATGTTCTGCATAAGAGGCCGCAGGTCCTTTTCGCTTACGCTTCTGACATCTGCCGCGTCAACACTGCCTGTGCCTGATCCGCCAGGGCTGTCTGGGGTAGCTTCATTGTCAGCTGCCGCAGGACTGTCTGAGACATCGCCATTATCAGGTGCCGCTGGATTGTCTGAAACATCGCCATTATCAGGTGCCGCGGAGTTGTTTGAAATGTCCTCTTTGTCAGGTGACACAGAATTGTCTGTGTCATCCCCGCTGTCAGGTGCTGCTGGGCTGTCTGAGGTGTCCCCATTGTCAGGTGTCGCAGAGCTGTCTGTATCATCCTCATTGCCGGGTGCTGCAGAGCTGTCTGTGTCATCCTCGCTGTCAGGTGCCGCAGGATTGTCTGCGCTGTCGCTGACACTGTCATCATCGGCTTCTTCTCCGGACGTTATACCGTATGTGCCATCACTATCCCGGCTGTCTGTATCAACTCCGGACATTTCCCCGGCACTGTTGTCTCCTCTTTCTCCATTACCAATACCATGATCAGAATCTTCGTTGCCCACATTAGTACGGTCAGCACTTTCATCTTCTGCAGCATCGGCATGATCTATGCTCCCAGCGGCCACAGCATCGACATGATCAACACTTTTGTAGTTCGAACTGCCCATACTGTCATGCTTCGTATTTTCAGGCCTTCCCGCATCCGTATTGACATAAAGCGTAAATCCTGCACTTCTTGCATAATTGCCATTTTCAGAGCGCACCTTATCAATATAATAATTCCGATACGCTTCCAGCGCTCTGGCATAGTCCTCCGCATACTGCTTCGATGCGTTCTCCATCCCCGTTCTGGCTTCCTCGTAGCGCGCTTTTTCCTCCTCGGTCATATACTGATAAATATCCAGCGCATCCACCGTATCCCCCAGCTCCTGTGCCGCATCTCTCACATTGCCCGCAGCATTTCTTGTCTGGTCAATAAAACCGCCATTTTTGCCGGTCTCATCCATGATATAGTCCACGCGGCCCATCAGGTCATTGGCGGAACTGACCATGCCGTCCGTCCATTCTATCGTCCTGTCAGCCAGCACTCCGGTGTCGTCCAGCGCTTTGTCCACAAAATCCTGTATCACCGTCAATCTGGCAGAAACGGTGTCAGACTCCGCTCCCGCATCCTCCAGCATCCTGCCCGTCAGATCATGCAGCTTGTCGATATTTTCGGACAGCTGATACGCGATATCCTCCGAAAGATCCACCGCAATGTACGGCTCGGTCTGGCCCGCGATACCGCCTACATCTTTCCGGCCGTATACAGTTCCCGCATTTTCACAGGCATAGACATAGCCTGACTGGCGCCCCGCGATGCCGCCCGTATTATAGCCCACATGCTCATAACCGATCGTGCCGCTGTTGCTGCAGTACTGTATGACTCCGGTAGAAAGGCCCGCAATTCCGCCGGAATCAATGGTATTATTGAGTACCGACGCTTTCTCCGCTTTCCCGTCACCACTTTCCTGCTCCAGCAGCCCGGAAGCATACTGCTCCAGATTGATATCTTCCAGCGATTTGCCCTTATCCTCATTGGAAACATTCACATCCGCTTCATTGACACAGCCAGCAATATTCCCCGTGTTTTCACCGGCAATGCCGCCCGTATAATGCGTTCCCCTGACCGTACCGCCGGCCATACAGTCGATCAGAATACCGCTTTGCCCGTTAAATCCGGTGATGCCTCCCACATAATCGCTGCCCTCCACTACACCTTCAAAGCTGCAGCTTATGATAATGCCGCTGTTATCACCCACAATGCCGCCAGTCACCATGGCCTTGCCCGACGGTCTCACACTCCCCTGCACCTTAAGATTGGCGATCACCGCCGACTGCTGTGTATAGCAGAACAAGCCCGTATAAGAAAGCGGCTCCCTGATCACCAGACCGCTCACCGTATGCCCCTGACCGTCGAAATAACCACCGAAAGTAGGGATGGAAACGAATGTGCTGTCCGAAAGGTCGATATCCTTTGTCAGATAGACTTTTTTATTCACAGACCACGTATCCAGCCGGCAGTTACAGGAAAATTTCTCCATATCCTCCGCAGAATCCAGATAGATCTCTTCCCACTCCGTGTCTTCGTCATCGTAAGCCGCCATGATATTGTCAGCGTCCTCAATCGAAGTAATCTTCACCGACTCCTCTGCCGCCGCACTCATTGCCGGCAGCACGGCAAGCATTCCTGCTGCCATAAGCGCAGCCACCCGTCTTTTACCTGTCTTCTTACGCATCTGCTTTCACCTCCCTGCTCTCCAGTTCCGACCGCAAAACCGTCGTCATGTTGCGGTATTCCTCCTCCGTCAACTGCGTCACATCTCCGGCTTCTACGTAAGCGCTCACATTGCCGCGCACAATGGCATTCATCGTACCGGTCACGGTACCCTCGATGCGTCCGCGCACCAGGCCGTCCACCTTCACAAGACCCGCAGCATTCTTCGTGCGGATCGGCATATTCATGACAAAAGCCGTCTTCTCGATGATCGTATCGCCCACCAGAAGAATCTGCGGCAGCACGAACATTGTGATAAAAATAGAGATCAAGGTTCCACGTCCCAGGCATTTGCCGATTCCGAAGATCGCCACATCCGAAGTCAGCTTCCCGATCAGCACGCCAGACACCGCCAGCATCGTACCCGAGGTAACAATGGTCGGAAATGACAGGTTCATCGTGTCCATGATGGACTGCCGCCGTCCCATCGTCCTGCGCAGTTCCGTATAACGGCTGGCAATGACGATCGCATAGTCGATATTGGCACCCATCTGGATCGAGCTGACGATCAGATAGCCCATGAAGAAAAGATTCTCGTGCGCCATGGCCGGCACGGAAAAGTTGATCCAGATACTTCCCTGAATGACCGCGATCAACAATACCGGCATCCCCGCCGACTTGAATGTGAACAGCAGCACCACCAGTACCACAAGAATAGACACCACATTCACCACGATGTTATCCCGTGAAAAAGTCTTCTGCAGATCATACTGGCTCACCGACTCCCCGCATACAAGCACCCCGCCGTCGTAATAATGTCCGGCAATCTCATGCATTTTATCTAAGAAGGCAAAAGTCTCCGCACTCTCCTCCGGCAATGTCAAATACACCAGCATACGACTGTAATGCTCTCCCTGCAGCTGATTCTTCGCAAAGTTCATCTGCCTGTAGGCATCATCCAACGTCTCCTGCAGTTCATCCTCCAGCGTCACATAGCCTTCCTCCACCTCCTCATAGACAAACAGAAACATCTCGATCAAAGGTACCTGATAATCCGCCAGCCCGTTGACCACCTTCGCATAGTCCTCATCATTCACCGCGTAAGCCGCATAGACCAGCTCCGCCACCTCATAGTCCAGATCGATCAGCTCCGAAAACTGCCGGGGCGTCAGCTTATCCGTCAGATGATATCCGTCCAGCGCCTCGATGTTGGCAAGCCCCATCGTGTAATCCACCTCGGGACAGGCATCCAGATCCTGCAAAAGCGCCTTTTCCTTCTCGTAATCCCCTGCCGGCACGATCAGCGCCACCATGTTGGAAGCGCCAAAATTGTCTTCCTGCATTTCCTCCGCCTTCTGCACCCTGTTCTGCAGCGGCGGCGTAACTGTGCTGTAACCGAACACATAGGGACAGTTCTTGGAAACCAGATACGCCGCAATGATAACCACCAGAAAAAGCGGCGCCACAACATAGCGGGAGGCGTAGGCAAACCTGCCGACCATCGGAATGTCCGGAATAAAATTCCGGTGTTTCGTCTTTTCCATAAGATTGGAAAAAAGCATGATCACCCCCGGCATCAGTAAAAACACCGCACACAGGCTCAAAATGATCGCCTTGATCAGCACAATACCCATATCGGGACCCATCTTATACTGCATAAAAGTCATGGCGATCAGACCGCCGATGGTGGTCAGGGAACTGCCCGCGATCTCCGGAATCGCCTTGCTGAGTGCGATGATCACCGCCTCTCTGGCAGGAAGCGACGCGTGTTCCTCCTTATAGCGGTTCAGAAAGATAACTGCATAGTCCACCGACAGCGCAAGCTGCAGCACGATGGTCACGGAATTCGATACAAAAGAGATCGTGCCAAAGAGGAAATTCGTGCCCATATTGATGACCGCGGCCGACAGGAACGTGATCAAGAGCACCGGAATCTCCGCATAGGCCTGCGTCGTCAAAAGCAGCACCGACACGACGACAACAGCCACCAGTACCGTGATCGTATTCATCTCCTGCCCGATCAGCTCCGACTGCGTATCCCCCAGGCTGGTGGTCAGATAATAGTCACAGCCTTCCAGACTCGCCTTCACGGCGTCAAGCGCCTCCAGACAGGCTTCCTCCTTCTCGTCGTGATCAAACGTTACCGCATAATAAGCGGAACCATTCGTATAATGCTCCTCCGTATCATCAAACTCCACCGAAAAGATCCCCGGCAGCTGCTCCAGCCGTCCGCAGATCTCTTCCGCCTGCCCGTAAGAAACATTCGCCACCATCACGCTGCAGGTTCCATATGTAATAAACTCCTCCTCCATCAGATCCAGCCCCTGCCTGGTCTCCGTGGTTCCCGGCAGATAATGGGCCATCGAATTCTCCACCCCGACCCAGTTTCTCGATATGACAGAAAAAATAATCAGGAGTCCGAAGAGCAGGAAAAAGAGATTTCGCTTATCTACTATAAACCCGCATATTTTCAGCATCGCCTGATTATTGTTCTTGTTCGTATTCAGTTCTTTGTCCATATGCAAGCGCCTCCTTCACTTATAGTAAACGACATAACTAATTTCTGTTCCCGACTCTTACAGAAGCCCTATACGAAAGCTCCTGCACGGCCGAAAATGAAATTTCTAATGTCGTTTTCTATAAGAAGGAATTATAGCACTGCAAATGTAGCGTATCAATGATAAAAGAGCCTGGAGAGATATACAATTTGTCAATATTGTATATCTGGGGTTTTCACATCTTTGCCTCAAACTCCGCTATACTTGAGGCGGAAGCCGCACATCTGATCCATCTGCTCAAAACCGCCAGATCCGTCTCCCGGCTGATACGCTGCACAATTCTTGCCGGAATCTTCCCCACTTCCTCCAATAGTTCCAGAACAACTTCGATCTTCCCTTCTATTTTTCCCTCTACCCTGCCTTCCTGTCTAATCCTGTCTGTGATTTCACACATCTCATTCACCCCTTTCTCCTGGTGTTTGTAAAAACGGACCCGCTCCACAATCCGCGGAAAATACTCTGTCTGGTAATGCGGATCCGAATCTTTCAGATAGCGCAGAAGTTCATTGATCCGTTCATCTGATGTTGGATATCTTAAATTAAAAAATCTCTCGTGTATTCCATTGTCTACACCCACTCCAACTGTACGTCCACTTCCCTGCAGCTTTCTGACTGTCTGGTAAAATCCCTTCCCGCCACCGATGAAGTCGGTCTTCGTAATATACAGCACAGTCACAACAGGCAATTCATCATATTCCGTCCCCTTCTCCAGAATACCGACATCGACGCAGGACGTGTAATAGCGGATTCTTCTGAACGGAGCAGGTTCACTGTACATCTGCAGTTCAGTACAAATAATATCTCCCGTGACCGTCTCTGCCAGAATATCAAGCTGTACCGAATGACTCTCCAGATTCCTTATCACATACTGCGTCTTTACATCCTTGAGCCGCAGTCCGAAATCCTGCATCAGAATCTGACATAATTCCTGACAGGCTTCCAGATCCTCGAACACCTTTCCGGCAAACAGATCACTTGTCAGATTAAATGAATGTACCTGTGCCTTTTTCTCCTCATACGTTTCTATGATTGCTTTTCCTCCCATCCAGACCTCCCATATAATTTTCTTACAGGACTTGTCACCTTGGAGCAAAAAACAAGAATCTTACACGGATCAATTTTTCCTTATGACAGTCCTGCCAAACAAATGTGAATCCTCGGCAGAACTGCCAGATCACACATGCGATGCCTTCCAAAACGTTATATAAATATACGTCTATTCAACTATTCAGCATCTTATAATGCGCGTATTTAAGAATCAAGATTTGTTTCGATAAGAGGAGTATAACACATAGCTGTATCAAAAGCAATACATTTCGCAATCAAAAGTAAACGTTTTCTCGTTTTTCACAAATTTATCGTTAAGCTAATTCCGCCACAAGATTCCTACCTTTTTTCAGTTAATACCACTGTCCAATTAATCAAATACCCCGCTGCAAGCAACGGGGTATCAAACTTGCAGCGCTGCAGAGCAGCGGGGTATTTGACCCTCGCGGCAGTCGCCAAATGTCTGCGAGCAGCCACTTGGCTCGTTGCTCACGGGAACTAAAGCATTGAGCAATCTGCAACTTGGCAGGATTGTAAATCTGAGAGTATCCCTCCGGACTATATGCCGATAAACAGCTTTAGCCTTTCCAGATCTATCAGCGTTTCAACTCTGAAATTAGTTACTTCCCCTAAAAACATAGCCAATTTCATCCCCGCTAAAACCGCCGGTTCCGCAGAATCATTGATCTGATCAAGTTCCTCCGGCAATAGCTTCTTATTGGCCGCATAATATTTCTTCAAACGATAGGCTTCCGGAGTCTGCTGCGTATAAACCGTACCTCTTCCATGAAAAGAGTCCACGCATTTGTCCTTTCGCATATATATCGTATCCAATACAGGAATCACGGGAATCCCACCGTCATGCTTTTCACAGGTTTTCACACATGCAGAGATCAACGCCGGTGAGACCAACGGTCTTGTCGCATCATGAATGACGATGATATCTGATTTCTCCGCAGATGGCATAATCGTTTGCAGGCCATTAAAAACCGAACGCTGCCTGTTGGGACCGGGTTTTGAAAACCCGCTGAATTTTCTCAAGGCAGCCTCCGGCATTTGTTCATATATTCTTTCACGCCATTCTTCATCGGCAACTATCTGAATCGCATCAATCTTGGGATGTACACTGACTGCTTCAAGACAGTGCGTAATGATCATTTTCCCCCGCACTGATACGAACGGTTTCGGCCTGCCGCGCATAAGGCGCTCTCCTGTTCCTCCGGCAAGTATCAATGCTATGTTCATGGTATCTCCTCCGTACTTTCATTAACCTGTAAACTTCAATTAACCGTATCTTTAACATAACCGACTGACTATATGAAATTAATTTTCCATATGATCGCTGTCGGTCATGCCAGCTCCTCGTCCCTGCTGTCTTACCCTGGTAGGACATTGTAATCCACCTTCATATGTCCTGACAATATCCTCAAAGTGCTCTGTAAAATTAAAAAACGCGATTTGTTTTGTTGTGAGAAGTATAGCATATAATCAATGCGGATGCAATTAACCCTCCAACAAAAATCTGTAAGCTTATAGTTAACGACATTAGAAGTTTTATTTTTCCTTCATACCGAAGCGTCACAAATTCTTGGTTGAGTAAATTACTCATCAGAGAATTTCTTCAACCTGTTCTCTCAAAAACCTCGAGTATATCAATCTTAATTCGTAAAATATATACGTTTTTATTTCAAAAATGCAAATAATCCGTATCTGTATTCTCCATTATGCCTGTCATCATCATATTTATCAATATCCACATTATATTCTATCTCTCCCTCTGCAGCACAGGAATATTCCTCTAACGTCAAGGAAGAAAAACAATTTATTATTGTCTTCGCATAGAAAACTCTATGAGCATTAAATTCAACCCTCTCTTTCCCAACAGGAAGTGCAAGATACAATCTTCCCCCCTGCTTCATCTTCCTCTGAATATTATCAAAGCACTTAAAGCACGCCTCAGGATCGATCTTATCACCATATCTACCAAGGCCAAAATGTTCCAGAGAACATAGCGCCGATATACTTTCAATACTTTCATCCGGTATCTGATGCAAACTGGTGGCATCGTCCACTATTGTATGCAGCTGCTCTATTTTACCCGGAAATTCACGCACATCTATCATGGTGACATCCAGCCCTGCTGCCAGCAAATGAGCAATAAACCCATCCAATCGAGAGCCAATGTCCAAATGCTTCTTCACTCCTGATCGTATGATCAATCTGGCCGCCCATAAATCCTGTAAAAAATAATTATCCATTTTACCTGCAAAAGCATACTTATCTTTTATAACAGGCCACATGTATTTCTCTTGTATTTCAAAAGACGGTCTCTTATTCAACTTCTTATATTCTAAAGCATCCGTATTCAAAAAAGCTCTTTCCGTCAAACTATATTCTGCACAATAAATGGTATAATTTTTTTCCAGCAGTACTTCTTTTATGACTGCTTCGTCTGTGCATCCCATCAGGCTTTTAACACCATATAAAAAAATAAGCCTGGAAATATCGATCCCCAACTTAATGCATAAATTGTAGATCTCTGTTGCATGCGAATTTGCAATAATGATATAATCATATTCTGCTGGAATCTCCGTACTGTTATATACAGGTTTTCCCATAAAGCTGCAAATTGTTTTATTGGTTTCTATAAAGCCAACAATTTCTCCACTATAATCATTTTCAATAAACTGTTTTGCAAACTTACCAGTTCCCCAAATTAATAGCTTTTTCATCTATACCTCTTCTCTTTTTCAGTTTGGATATTCCTTTCGGATAATCGCAGATATCCTAAAAGAAAACTAATGATTAATCACCCAATCATTCAATTCCGGGTGATTCTCAATTTTCCACTCTATCTGCTCCTCATCTCCACAATAACGGCATGCGTCAATTGATTCCGTATCTAATTTTTTTACGACATTATCCCATTTAAGAGCCGTATCATAGATATCGACCCCACCTTCCAATCTTATATCCACATTATACCGATCAAACAGATAATTACCTAATGCCTCAAAAGGACATTTATATAATTTCCCTTTACGGAAAAAGTGACAGGAACTCTCGCGACATTTTAAATGAGCGGTCTCAGGATCAGCCTTACCTTGTAAATCAATATTTTTACCAAAAGATAATATCTCCTGTCTAAATATGTAATTAACCCTGTTATTCTCCAATACCTCTATTATCTTGTCTTTCACCGCCAAAGTTGGTTGATATCCAGAAATACTTATTACAACATCATTTTCTCTACAGCAACGAAAAAATTCTTCGGACTGCTTTATGATCAATAAACCATTGGAAACAATTTCAATCTCAGTATAAGGCAACAGCTTCCGTGAATATTCAATATAGTCAATCAGTCTCTCATGTAACAGCGGTTCCCCACCCAGCAAATATAACGTAACTATAAATGTATTCTCTGCTATCTTTCTTAAATCATCACATAAAATATCATATGAAATATGTGCATTCCGCATAAATAGATTGGAGAAATGACTGCATCCTTTACAATTCAAATTACAGCCATCCATGATATTAGTCTCTAAATGCTTCAAAACAGGTTTATGAATCTCTATTTCAGTCATCCATATTATATTTTCATCTTCATAAATATTTCCTGAAATAACTCTTTTAAATCTATATACATTACCTTTGATAATCCCTATTCCACTAACATCCTCATTCTTTAACTGATCGAAAACAGATGTGTAATCAAGAATTGCGATTAAGATTAAATCTACTTTCTGCCGCCTGGCCTGTGCTAATGACAACACAGGCAAATCATCAAAATATCCCTCCCCAATATTTGAGTCAATAAATGACATTAAAACAATATCTTCCCGTTTTTCTAACTGTTTTTTAATATACTGACCAAACTTTCCAGCTCCCCAAATTGAAACTTTCATAGGACAATTATTCTCCCTTCAATGACTTTGAACTACTGTTGATTGTTTCCATATGCATCATCTTAAATTTCATACAGTATATTCATCAATGAAAGTACTGGACAATCTATTTTTGCGCTCAATTCTTCTTCAATCTCCCCAAAAAAAGTGATTGGTGTTACAATAATCGCATCCACCTTCTCCAAAACTTCTTTCGGTGATATCACCTTTATATCCAGATCAATAGACTCTGCTTTCTGATCAATTACATATTTTACCGCAACCTCACTATCATCCAATTCATTTAAAAGTGTTTCTCCAGCATAACCTAAACCATAAACAGCTATACTTTTATACCCACAATTTACCAAATAAGATGCAAGGCTCTTACCAGACTGCTTTATTTTCACCCACTGATTCATCATAAAAAATAAATCTTGATATTTATCGGACGTCCTCTTTATGCGATTCATTTTGTCTTCTGTCACCTTAAATACAGCACCTGCTCCCGCTGTCATCCCCAACAGCATTGACAATATCGATACTACTATTTTTTTCATAAGGCTTTCTCCTTTTTACTCAAACATCCTTTAAAGAAACTATACTGTATTCATAATCTTCTGCAGTCTCTCTCCAAATTCCTTCCGTGTCCATTTCTGTGCTCTTTTATATCCCAGTGCTTTCATTCGATTCCTCAAATCTTCATCCAGCCACATTCGTTTGATACAATCAGCAATTTCATCCGGAGAATCGGGATCAAACAGCAGGCCTGCATTTCCTACCTGCCGGGGCATGGCATATTTATTAGATACGGCAACCGGGCATCCAAGTGCCATTGCTTCCAGAGGCGGAATATTCGTCGGTCCAAAGTAAGACGGCATAACCATTCCCACTGCATGCTTATACAGATAAGTAATTTTTTCATTGTTGACAAATCCTAAAACTGTAACATATTTTGTCAATTCATTGTCAGAAATATATTTCTTTACCACTCTGTAATAATTTTTCTCTGATCCTACTAACACCAAATGAATATCTTTTATTGTTTCCCTCAGGATCTTGACTGCCTTAAGTAGATTTATATGATTCTTATGCTGCCAAAACTGTGCCGGATAGAAAATAAACTTCTCCGGAACTTCTACATACTCCTCCACTGCATCCCATATATGGTCAGGAACAATAAATGGAAGACTGACAACATAAGGTTTCCTGGCCTCCATTTTCATATACGATTCCTTAAACTGCTGCCTGCCCAAACCGGAATCCACCAAAACACACGTCGTATACGCTGCCAGACATTTCATATAAATTTCACGTTCCTCAAAACCACTTCGAACTTCGGGAAATCCTGGCTCATATCGATGCATCAAATCATGAACAGGACTTATGATTTTTACATTGTAATTCGGTATAAACAATCCCTGCTGCGGAGAAAATAAGATATCTATACGTTCTGCACGAATCACCCTGCCAAGCAACGTAAAATTTGTATACCATAGCTTAGTCAAAAAAGGATATCTGCAAATAAACTGCTGTTCTTTAATAGAGATATCCGGCAGCGGATGCCCAAGAAATCTGACTCCCTTTTCCCGGCACCATTTCTGCCAATAAGTATTCCCACACAATACTACTATTTCATAGTCCGTTTCTGCTTTTTCCACAAGGCAGTTTACTGCCTGCAGAGCATACTGATATCCTCCCCCATATTGCGGACTCGTCTGAAACAGTAAGCCAATCTTCTTTTTCTTCATGCCCAGGTCTCCAAATAATCTTAAATCTATATTGCTCTGGCAACAAAAAAACTTGTCCATGAACTAAAATCTGTTTTCCCAAGCGTTCTGCAATCCAAATTGTCTATCAACTCGAAATCTGCAGCCGCCAGTAATAATTCCATCTCCGGTCTGAAAAAGTATCTCATATTATGTACTTCATTGATCGTTTTTGTTTTTCCAGTGGCTTTATCAATAACGAAAACTTCATAATTGACATCTACAATATTCTCTTCATCATGCATTGCCGGTCTTGCAACCCGTATCAACCTGCTCTTCTCGTTCTCTATCTCTTTAACCCTTACAACCGGCTTATCAGTCAACACTCCCGGTCCATACCATGCATCAAAAAGAAACAATCCATCCTGCCGCAGACCACTTCTTGCCGATCTGAAAGCCTCCAATATATCATCATTTTTATTTTGGTAGCTCATAACATGAAACAGCGATATTACCGCATCAAATTGTTTCTGCGAAATATAAGTCCTGATGTCAGCCACTTGAAAATCTATATTCATATCCGCATTTTCCGCGTTTTTCCTGGCAATATCTATCATAAGGGAACTTAAATCGATCCCTGCACATTGATAACCCAACTTAGACAACTCCATCTCATACCTGCCGGTGCCACATCCAAGGCTGATCAATGTTTTGATATTATGTCCATATCTTTTCAATAAATGATCGACCTGTTCTGCCTCCGTTTTATAATCTTTATCCTGATAGAACGCATTATAATAATAAGCATAATCCTTAAAAACTTCCATTCTCTTCTCCTACAAACGATATATATTAGCAATCGTATCAATCTGTTTTGTTTTCAAGTTTACAAGTTCCATCTCTTTGATACATTCCAACCGCTTATCACCACGTAAATAAGTTAATTCTCCCCTTTTCCCTCTACTTTCCCTGTATTTGCTCTCGACAAAATCTTCAGCCTTTGCCGGAATTAAATCCGCATTAATGCAATCCTCCCTGACAAAAAACGCATTATTTCCTGCACTGTTGCTTCCCATATAATAATAATGGTTCTTCCTTGCCCAATCACAAAAAGCCCCAAGCGATGCACCCCAATATAAGTTACTATAGTGCTTTTGTGTTCGCACAAACGCCGGATCATAAGGTACACTTACTATTTCCCGACTCCCAAATATATTATTATACTCACAGATTAATATGCGAGGTTTCACACAATCAATTGCATTTAAGATCCAGTAATCATTTCCATCCAAATCTATACTCAATATGCCTATATCACCCGAGAACCCCATGTTGGTGATGAGCCGATTTATATTATCTTGCGTAATAAATTCAGCTACCGCTGACAAATCATATTTCCAAAGCTGCTTCCAGTTCTTTAAAGAAGCAATATTTTCTTCACTGCCATCCATTACCAAACCGGACCAGTTATTATTCATCAACAAAAATCTTGTATTTGCTTCCGTATAATCTTCAACTCCAAATTCGATAAATGTCTTTTCACGGATCTCCACATTATGAATAAGCCATTGAATAATACCATCTTCTCCAAACTGAGAATAAACCTGGAATTCTGCGTCTTCTAAAGAATCCAGTCTTTTATCACAAGTCAAACAGACATAATTTCTCGCATTTAAAAACAGGTTTTTCTCCTGCAACGCTTTAAGTTCATCAAGACCACCACCTACTGCCATCTCCAGTGAAATATTTTCCTTCATAAAGTTAACAACTAAATTATCCCTTCCCCTGCTTTGGGAGAGATCTTTATAAATCTCATAAAAATTTAATATACTCTCTGCCGGTATGCCCATCGCCACCAATTGATTCTTTATACTTTCGTAAAACGTGCTCGTAACAATAACATAATCCAAATTTAACCCTGGTATTTCTTCCGGATTTTTCACAGTTTTCCCTGAAACAACTTTTCCCTGCAGCTCAATACTATTATCACTGAGTGCAATAATTTCTATCTTTGATTCATCCACCAACTCCATAAACTTTCTATAGACTTTTCCCAAGCCAAAAACAACAACTTTATTTCTATCATCCATATTACCGTCTCCCTCTATCGTCTAATCAACTGCATATTACCCGATCCCTGCTCCATCTACATTTACATTTTCTCTTTGTATACTACTGCGTCTTCTACTATTCCTGTAAACCTCTTCTTATCCGCCTCTCCCGAATACGGCCCCTGCTTCACTTCTATCATCTCAGTCTCTTCTAAAATCTTAAATCCGTGCCCACCGGAGACAAGCAGTATAACATCCCCTGCTTCTAAAATCACACTTTCCAGATAATCCTCATAATCATCATAAAAATCTACTCTTAACTTACCCTTCTTAATAAAAAGTACTTCCTGCGTTAACACAATATTCCTATGTACCAGATTATGCACATGCGCATCAATAACTTTACCAGCCGGATGGTGCATATACGCAACCTGCTGCGAATATTCGTCAGGAGTAATAAAATCCACACCCTCACAGACATAATCATTTTTAATGATCATAGCCAATAGCTTTTCTTTCTTCCTGATCAATTGGAACTTTTCCATAACACACCCTCTTATCTTCTTTTAATCACCCAACATCTAATTCTTAACAATATCTGTATACAAAGCATTTGAAATCCTACAACTGCTATCTGTCTGCTTTTACATTCCAAACAATTTCCAAATAATACCTGATAATGAGAATACAATCCTTCCAGCCCGTGCTCCGCTATAATTTCTCCATGAAATTTTCTCACAATACGAGCATACCCTTTAATATTCTTATCCAAACTCCCGGAAATATTTCCTCCATCATGAATATGGTAAATAAACAACGGTTCTCGAATATGAATAAACTCCAGCTCTCTTGAGATACGTATCGCCATATCCCATTCCTGATATGCTGTAATCTGCTCATCAAGCAGTCCAATTTTCAGCAGTATATCCCGGGGTACCACCATTGAAATTGTCGGTCCCGGATGCAACAATAAAAATCTGTACAAATTCCCACTATAACCCGGCAGCCTCCATAGTCTCTTTTGCTTATCCCTGCAGGTAAAGCAGTCCCCATAAATAACACATCTCTTACCCACGCCAGAAAGTATCTCCACCACTCTCTCCAGCATCTGCGGAAGCCATTCATCATCAGAATCCAAAAATGTGATATAATTACCCTTTGCATTCAAAATCCCCAAATTCCTGGCAGCCTGCGCCCCCTTATGATTCTGCCTGATCACTCTCAGCATATCACACCCCATATTTTCGGCCAATTCTATTGTTCGATCCACAGACCCATCATCAATCATAATAACTTCAAATGGCCGTACTACCTGATTCATAACAGATCTTATACATCTTTCGATAGTCGCTTCACGATTATATGCCGGTATGATCACTGAAATCTGTATCTGCATATTCTGCTCCTCATTATATAACCTGTACTATTAAGCCAACTGGGACATTACATTTTTGACACCCATAACAACTTTATCCATCTGTTCTTGTGTCAAAGCAAGACCACTGGGAATATAGAAACCTTTTCTCGCCAGATACTCCGCATTATGATATATCTCACCAATAAACAAACCCATCTCTCGATATACAGGCTGTTCATGCATACACCAGAAAAAGGTTCTTGATGCAATTCCCTGCTCCGCAAGAAGCTGCTGAACCTTCCTGTTATCAGCCCGCACCCCCTCCTTTAATAACAGGCCAAAAACCCAGTAAATATTATCCGCATAATCTGTTGCTTCAACAGGACACTGCAATCCTTCTATACCCAGCAGACGCTCCGTATAATATTTCCCCATCCACCTTTTACGTTCTACAAATTCATCCAGCCGCTCCAACTGCGCAAGTCCAACTGCCGCCTGCAAATTAGTAAATCTATAGTTGCCACTGATTTCATCATGCACATATCTGGCATCTTTTTTAAAGCATAAGTTTCTAAGCAGACGACATCGATCAGCAAGCGCCTCGTCATCCGTAACGATCATACCGCCTTCTCCGGTTGTTATATGTTTATTCGGATAGAAACTAAACGTACTCAGAACGCCAAAACTTCCACACGGCCGCCCTTTGTATGTCTGCCCATGCATCTCTGCGGCATCCTCAATCACTTTTAACTTATATTTTTGAGCCACTTCCAGGATCTTATCCATTACAACCGGCAACCCATATAAATGCACCACCATGATTGCCTTGGTCTTTTTCGTAATCCTTGCCTCTATTTCATCTGCCTTCATATTCCATGTAGTAAGATCACTGTCTATCAGAACCGGAACTCCGCCCAGCTTCGTCACTGCCATGGCACAGGAAATAATAGTAAAAGTTGGCATGATCACCTCATCGCCTTCTTGAATTCCAATCGCCTGAACTGCAATTTCCAACGCTGCGGTTCCATTAGACACAGCAATTCCATATTTCCTGCCAGCCCTCTTACTCATCTTCTCTTCAAACTCTTTTACGAAAGGCCCCTCTGAAGAAATCCACCCGGAATCGATGCATTCACATAGATATTTCTTTTCATTGCCATTTAATAGTGGTTCGTTTACTGGTATAAAGTCCATATCTTCTCCCTGCAAAAACTGCATTATATTGTTATTTCACCCTTTGAAATACCATGTCCCCTATATTTGATTGTATTTTTTCTTTCTTTTCACGATGCACATCAAATATTGCTGTAAAAAGAGCCCTTTCAACGTCATTTTTTTCTGACATAACTTCCACCTGTTCATAACATTTCTCAGCTAAAATTTTCATCGTAGCTGTACCCAACGCATAACGCTTTGATTTTACACATAATGAAACTGTATCAATTTCAAATATGCTCTGATTTTTCAGTGAATATATCCCTATATATCTATCTCTGTCAACATATTCTACTAAATATTTATGATTTATCAGATTATTATCAATCTCTTCATAAGACTGGTACTCATTTTCTATTTGTAAAGAAAAAAATTGGTGTGTCACTTTATCAACATATATAATCTCATTTGTTTTAAACGGAATATACCATATATATCTTCCTAAACTTATGGATGTGAGAAAAAGTGGCATTTGCATATCAGGTAACAACTCTATCTCCGATGATGAAAGCTTCACAATATCTTTAATGCCCTGTTCCGGATTCCAAATATAAATTTCCTTACAATAGCCACTTAACCAAAAATCTGAACCATCATAAACTATAGTATGCAATCTGCCCTGAATACCATAGATAGAATATAAATTTAAAGTCGCCTTTTTTATATCAATACAGCAAATCCTATCCCCTAAAGCAGAATATATTTTATCCTCTACAAAAATATATTCGCCGACTGATTCTCTGCTATACTGGGGAACAATATATTCCTTCTCTAAAACCTTTTGCTCCAAATTAATCTCATATATTTTCCCTATATATTCATCCTGTATCCATATACGGCTGTTATCTGATACATGAGCATTAATACATGTCCATATACGGTTTTGATCATTTATCGATATTTTATCCCAAACTGATTTTTCCGAATCGTAATACCAAATACCCTTTCCGTATCCTGGCAAACAAAATATATACCTTCCATGCTTTATACAATTCGAATATTGTCGGTATTGTATAACGCTACACCCTGGTATCCATCCTACACATTCACACTGTTGGTTACTCATATTTACACAAAACAGTGCCCCTATTTCTCCAGCACAAAACCATGCCTTCCCCTTTTCAATCCACCAATTATCACTCCATGGAATTAATAAATTCTGCATGATTAAACCTCTTTAAAAAACTGAATCAGCCTTGGTATTTGACTATCAATATCTAATTCATTTCTTGCCTCTTTGACTTTTTGTCTGTAATATTTCTTCTTCTGTTGCAAATATTCTATATTAATATCAAACAAATCCATCTTCACAATAATGCCATATTGCTGTAAATACTCTAAACATTTTATTGGCGTAGTCGCGATAATAGGGATACCTGCACTTAAAAAATCAAAAAAAACATTCCTGGTGCTGTTCATAAGATTACTCCCGTAATAGTTATCTATAATCGTATCTTCAGACGGCCACTCACCTTTTACGCAAAACTCGCATCCGTAATCATAATATTTCAATTTTTTCAACAAATCTCCATGCTCTACGTTTAAAAAAAACTTAAAATTTTTATATTGTTTTTCGTATACTTTACACTGCTCCAAATTTTCCTCTTTATAAAAAACTCCAAAGTAAAAATGAAAAATGACATCATCCTTATTTCCAATTACATCAAGAATTTCTCCAACTCTTGCCCAGTCAACATATGGCGTTTCGTAATTTTTCTCAACATAGTAATCACCTGTCCCTCCAACCGCACACAATTTTACAATTCTCGTATCCAGATCATTCAGGTTTTCTTTGATTTCCCGCTCATTATGGCTACAATAATCCAAAAACTGTAACGACTTTCCGCGAAACAGAAATCCTTTCCTTTCTAATCTCTCCTTAGAAAACCAGCGCCATACAATACCATCTGCATGCTCCAAAGCATATTTCTCTGTTGCCAGATTTTCTGCCGGCATTCCCACATATCCGTCATTCAAGACATCATACTGCGCTATAACAATTTTTCCAAAATTCTGCTTATGCTTAAGCATTATTTCTGCCCATAAACAATTCCCCCATTGTGGCTCAAAGAAATAAATCAGTGGAGAATAATGAAGTGCTCTATAAAGCATTTCCTCAATACAATCGCAATTATATATTTGGATATTTAACTTCCGCATTTCTTCCAGGCACCAATCATAAATTACCTTACAATAGTTTAATATAATTATATGATAACCTTTTCTTCTCAGTGCACCTGCAATTTTAATTGTCCTGACCGATATACTTCCACATATAATTACAATTAAGTCTAAAGCAGTTTTGTCAGCTCTGCTCCCCTTTTTTAATAGTTCTTTTACTATCTCCTCTTTATCTGAACTCCCGCCATAAGTTTCCACATACCAATCTGCGACATAGTCACAATACTCATTAAACCCGCTCAATCTCTGCATACATTTATCAGATGCATACTCCGTACAAGCAACTATATTTTTATAACCATATTCTGACAGCACTCCCTGTATTTTTTCCGAATATTGTACCCCCACTGCTATAAAAATAACACATTTCTCTTTGTTACATTCAAGCAAGTCAATGGAAACAACCTGTATTCCATCTATAAAATCAAACTCCGCCTTTTCAGTCTGTGCAAAAAATGCTATTTTATATTTCAAGCCCCGTTTAACTAACTCCGGATATATTATTCTCGCATAACTTCCTGTTCCATATATGATAATCGTTTCATATTCATCTAATTGTCTACATAGCTCTCGATAACAAAAACGCATTTTATTTCTCCTATTTATGGACTTTTGATAAGTATATCCATCTCTTCTACAGCACAGCACTTAACAGCAATCCTGATTACATCAATAACTTAATTCGATTATAAATCTGTTCTATGCCGATACCATTCATTTCCTTCACCTGTGCATATGTTCCATACCCTTTGGAAAAATCATTCAATCCCAGTCTCCTGAAAACAGTCCCAATCCCTGACTCTGCAACAACTTCCGCAACTGCACTGCCAAGCCCACCTATTATATTATGATCCTCAATCACTACCACCCTCCCTATTTCCTGCACCGCTTTCAAAATAATCTCCTTGTCTATCGGTTTCACAGTATGCATGTTGATCACCCTTGCTTGAATTCCTTCCAGCTGCAGCCTATCCGCCACTTCTAAAATATCCTTCAAAATACTCCCGGAACCAATCAAAGCTACATCCATCCCCTCTTTTATCACCACTCCTTTGCCAACTTCAAATGAATAGTCGTCCTTATATATTTCTGCTTCCTTATTTGTTCCTAATCTTAAGTAAACCGGACCTTCATATTCATAAGCAGCATAGGTAGCCTTTTTCACTTCCCTGGGACTGGCTGGACACAATATAATTAAGTTGGGTAGTGCACGCAGTCCTCCCAAATCTTCCGTTGAATGATGCGTTGGCCCCAACGCACTATAAGCTTCTCCTGCTCCTGTTCCAACAATTTTAACATTCTGATTTTGAATACAAATATCATTACGTATAAACTCAAATGAACGATAGGCAAGGAATGCACCAATAGTATACGCGAAGGGAATCTTGCCACAACTTGCCATACCCGCCGCAATCCCAAGCATATTCGACTCAGAAATTCCTAAATTCAAATATTGTGACCCTAAATCTTTTCGATATCTATCATAAACAATTGCACCATTATCTGAAATCAAAGCATATACTTTTCTATCTTTACTTGCTATATCATATAATGCACCTAAATATGCTGTTCTCATTCAATTTACACCTTTCCTGGTAATAACTTTTTAACACAGGTCATTTTCTGTCAATCCAAGTTCTTTCATTAAAATCGGCAACTCTTCTTCATTTGGCATACGATAATGCCAAATAGGTACATTTTCCATAAACGAAACCCCTTTACCTTTTATCGTATTTGCAATCACCAACGTTGGTTTTCCCGCTTCCCTTTTCAATAACGCATTTCTAATTTCCGCATGATCATGTCCATCAATATCTACCACATTCCAACCAAATGCTTTCCATTTATCTGCGAAAGGCTGCATATTCACAATATTATCCAAACAATCCATTGCCTGAAGTTTATTGTGATCTACAATCACAGTCAAATTATCCAACCGCAACATCGGTGCTGATAATGCCCCTTCCCAAATTGATCCTTCTTGACATTCACCATCACCAAGCATCACATATACATGGCAGTCCCTGCCATCTACTTTATTCGCATAAGCTATTCCTATTGCAAATGACAACCCATGTCCCAATGCTCCTGTAGAAGCTTCTACTCCCGGCACATCATAAATTCTTGGATGACCACCAAAGTTTGAACCGGGCTTGCCAACACACCTTAACTCTTCCACTGGAAAATAGCCTGCCATCGCAAGTGTCGCATACAGTGCATAACAGGCATGCCCTTTACTGAGAATAAAACGATCTCTTTCTTCCCATTTCGGATTAGATGTATCATATCTCAATATATCTCCAAAATATAATACAGAAACAATATCTGCCATAGATAATGCCGCACCCATGTGTCCGCCTCCGGCATAATGAGCAATTATATAAATTAATTTTCTAATTTCTTTAGCTGCACATAATACTTTTTCATTTTCCATCTTTATCCCTGCCTTACTACACAAAGTTTACATGATTTCTATCCATATCCAAAAACGAATTTATCAACTGATTTCTACTGTCATAAACACAATGTTGTTTACAACACTCCTTTGCGTCAAAATTTTCAAACTTTGCACATACATCTGCCGAATTCCATGCTTCCTGAAAAGACCTGTCTTTCAAATCACACACCATTCCATCACTCAAATATGCTTTGTCATGACAATAATAAACTTTTGCATTTGCTCCAATTACACAAACAAACTCTTTAATAGGACACTTATTATATTGTCGTTCAAAAATAACACTATCCGCAAAATCTCCTGTATATAAATCTATGATCCGAAAGTTTTCATCTGCCAATTCTTCTTGAACCTTTTTTAAATCATATGACACTCTATTCTTGAAACCTTCATGATATTTCCATGTTTCTTGAGTACACAACGGAGCATATTTTACATGATTTACCCCTAAATTCTTCATTAACACTGCTATTTCCCTTACTTCTTTATAATTCTCGTTTGTTACCACTACATTGATACCTAATTCACAATTTTTACTCTTTATTTTAGCAAAATTTTCTATATTAGTGCACAGGGAGAAAAATGCCCCTTCCTTTAGGCCACGGGTTTTACAATATGCTGTATCGTTACATGACTCAATGGAAATTCTTACCCATTTTGCATCCGCTAGTATCCTTGCTTTATTCCCATTCAATAAACTTCCATTCGTTATGATCGACAAGTCTATGTCATGCTCCAATATACTTTCCATCGTTTCTTCAATGTACGGATACACAAGAGGCTCACCTCCTCCGCTAAAAGTAACTGCTTTTACCCCCATAGCCGACATATCCTGAACAATTTGCATCATTTTTTTCCGTGGTATTTCATCATTTGGATCATATTGATCCAAATCAAGATATGCGTTACGATAATGGCAATAACCACAATTATGATTGCAGCGGTTAGTCGGTTTAATCCTTACATACAAGGGATTGCACCTTTCTCCTTGTAACAGGTGTTGCAATGTCTCCTGATGGTAAAATATTTTCAATTGACTGTACGGTGTATTATTTCTCTCCATATTTTTATTCATTCCTTTCGCTGCCCGCAGGCATAATTACTACAAAACACATCTGATTTTCAATCTTTATTCTCCATAATTATATAAAATTCACATGTTCTCCTGGATGTTTCAATACATCCAAATATTTATTCATTTCATCCAAACGACATATTTCCCGGCAATTCTTTTCCAAATCCATTTTCATCAAATAATCAACTAACTGCTCTCGCTTCTTTCCTTCCCATATCTGCACAAATGTTTCCTCGTTCAAATTTCCATAAGATAATTCCTTTTTCCCCATAAACACAATACAAGGCCATACATTCCCCTTTGCATCTATATATACCATAAAAGGCAGTGCAAGACATTGCTTATAGGCTCTTTTGCATTTTAACATTTCCATCGCATGCAACCTAAAATATATTTTAAAATTCTCATTTTCCAAGCATTTTACCTGCTGCTGAATCTCCAGCATTTCCTGATCATAATCCACCTGAAGAATTTGTTTGCTTTGTGGATGCTGTGAAAAAGGTTTTACCGTAAAATAGTCTACACCTATACGCCGCATCTCTCTTCCCATTTCGACTACCTGATCCTTATTCTCGGGTAACAGCAACATTTGTACACCAATTGTTGTCTTTAATTGTTGATCTCGTTTTACCCGTACAGCCTCCTCCATATTCACTAATACTTTTTCAAAATCCCCCTTAGATGCCCGCTGAATTTCCATATATGTATGCTCACGAATCGCTGCCACACTAAATCTCATCCACGTTAATGCTTTCATAGATTCTTTTGCTACTCCTGGTGTAAAGAGCACCCCGTTAGTAGAAATTGCAACATCTATTCCGCTTTCCTTGGTTCGGTTAAAAATATCAGGGGCGTCCTTATGCAGTAAAGGTTCTCCTTCTCCTGCATATACTATGCTTCTCACACCCTTCTCAGACAATTCGGAAAGATTTCTAAACAATATATTCGTATTTATCATATCAGGATGATACCCTGTATAATCTAATGCACAAAAAATGCACCTGTGATTACATGCATTAGTCAAACCAATTTCTAACTCTATCGGATAAATGTTTTTGCCACTAAGCCACTGTGCTACCCGGTCGGGGTGATAAATCAATTTATGTGTATCCATTTTAATCTGATCTGCCATAATTATTCTTCTTACCTTTCATAATTTTCATATATGAATTATATATTTATTTAAATATTGACATTTGAATCCATTATCCTCTAATCCTCAAAAAAGATAAAACTATAATCTCCTTTATATCCCCACTCCTGGTAAAGCCATTCCCATTCATCCATTGAATAATAGCTGGCACAAGTAAGTTGCCAATATAACAAATTAACCTCTTCCTTATCATTTCGAAAAGATTCTACCATAATATAGCTGTTCTTTTTGCTGACACGCTTTATCTCCTGTATGGCTTTTCTCAAATCATAAACCTTCAGATTATGTAAAGTAGCCAATGAGATTACCAAATCAAATTCATTATCGTTAAATGGAATATTTTGTGCCTGTCCGTACTGCAGCCTGTCTCTTATCTCTTCTTTTGCATGCTCCAATGCATATTGTGATATGTCAATACCGCTAACATTTAGTCCTGGTACCATTTGTACAAGTTCATATAGCAAATGGGCCATCCCACACCCTACATCCAGTACTTTCTGTCCTGATTTTAGTTGATAATGTTCAGCCAGCTTTTGTGCAACTAATCTCCATCTTCCATCGTAGCGATATCCCCCATACCCATACTTTCTATCACCATCCCAGTAATCATAACCATACTCTTTTGCAACACATGCACACGCTGCTTTGTCATCACTGACAACCCGTCCAATATAATCTCTTTTTGTAGCTTTATGCAATTCAGATACAAAATCAATATATGCCATATTCAGTTCCCCCTTTCCCTAAAAAACTTCCTGACACAATAAAAAACATTACACTCAGCAAAATCCCATTACACTCAATATCTTTCATCACCTTAAGTCATGAATTACACGTTGAATTGCCTCATAAACTTTATTCGCAATCATTTCGTGACCCTTGTCAGTATAATGGTCTGAATCAATAAACATCTGATTCTGATGCTCAAACAACTTCATAAGATTAATATACCCGCTCTTATCATTCGCATACTGTGCATATTCTCTGGATGCAACAATAAGCTCATCTTTTTCATACAGGCTTTTTTCCCATAAAGTCATTGATTTCATTGTGTGATTCATCGGCTGCAAAAAACCAAAGAATTGGGCACCATAAAAGTTAGAAATCACCCTCAATAAATTTACATTTCTGCTCCAAAAAGAATATAGAGTTTCTTGACTACAAAACCCACTGTTATATTTTTGTTTTGGAGCCAATTCCTTAATCAAATTAATAGCTTTTTTTACATTAAATTCATTTACAGCCTCCTTAGGTTGAAGATTACACACACCGCTCATGCTAATCACCACCTGCGGCCGTAAAATATAACCATCTCGTAGTAATCTAAGAATCTCACTAACTATATCATCATCCGGATATGCTCCGTTGTAAATAGCCACTTTTATATTATCAGCTTGAAATTTATGATACAGCTTACTCACCCAATTTTCCGGATGGAATTCCTCAGAAGAAGCCGAATTTCCTAAAACTAATACTCTAATTCCACCTTTCTCCTCCCTACCATACAAATTCCAATTTTGTTTACCCTCTGAATTTAACCGACTACAGCCCAAAAGTGGATCATACACTTCCGTTCGTATTAGCAGCCATTCGGCTCGCACAGTATAACGTCTGATGGATGTGTAATTTTGATTTTCCAACGAAAATCCTTCTTTTTCTATAATAGCTCTTATTTTGATCAAACGTTTAGGATCCGGAAAATCTTCATTTATAATGATCAATTTATCATCTGTTCCATCCAATGACAGTTCATGTATATCCTTAATATTTTGTTCATCATCTGCTGCATCGCCTACATACCCATTAATTTGAATTCCATAAAGATTCAACACTTCTTCTATTAATCCTGCAATGAGATTCTTTTTACTGTATACTATAAATGAGCAAATTTGAAATTCTACCAAAATTGCATCAAATAGCATCAAACT